>JAANMY010000027.1_pt1 | contig 154521 bp, 153 predicted proteins | sample 7279691 | NCBI WGS metagenome assembly JAANMY01 (sample SAMN14094543, study PRJNA606508) | bioreactor metagenome | isolation source: A lab-scale SPAN reactor treating ammonium-rich wastewater day 388 | place: Ireland: Galway | collected 2018-02-07
AGATCGAGCGCGATGCAGTGGCGTTTGCGCACGCGATCGGGGCGATGCCGTACAGCCGGGCGGCGCGTGCCGAATTCTTCGGCAACGTGCGCACGCGCATGCGCGAGGCCAGTGCCGCGCCGGCGCAGGTCGCGGTGGTCGATCTGGTGTCGGCCATGTTCGACTACGTGATCGACGATCGCCGCCTGCCGGAGGCCGCCAAGCCGCTGGTCTGGCGCCTGCAGCAGCCGGCCGTCGCGCTGGCGCTGCTCGATCCGGCCTACCTCGGCGATGATCCGCGTTCGTTGCGCAAGCTGATCGAGCACTTCGGCGCGATCTCGACCGCGTTCGGCGAGGATATCGTGCGCGGCAGCGAGCTGTACCGCCGCCTCGAAACCGTGGTGCGCGCGGTCGAGATCGTGTCGAGTGCGCTGCAATCGCGCTCGGCGGTGATGGCCCGGCAGGTGGAGAAGGAGTACTCGCGTGCCGCGCGCAGCGTCGGCCAGCTGATCGATCGCGTGGTGCGTGAACGCCGCAGCCTCGAAGAGACACCGGGTCGACGCAACCGTCGCGACTACGCCAGCCGCCCGAGCCGCGAGCGCGAGCGGCTGGTCACCGAGCAGCTGCGTGCGCTGCTCGAGGAGCGGCTCGTCCGGCACCGGGCGCCCGAGTCGGTGCACGACTTCGTGATCAACGTCTGGCTGCGTCACATGCGCACCGCCGCACTGCGCAACGGCGAAGAGAGCGCCGAGTACCGGCTTTCGCTTCAGGTGGTCGACGACCTGCTCTGGAGCCTGGACGTGCATGACGAGCGGCGCAGCCGCCGTGAACTCGCGCAGCGCATCCCGCCGTTGATCCGCCTGATGACGCAGGGTATGCGCGAGATCGGCGCGAAAGACGAGGAATTCAAGTCGTTCTTCGACGAGTTGTTCCTGATCCACCTCAGGCGCATGCAACGCCGCGAGCGCGAGCGCGGCGCGTCCACGCGTGCGGGTCACGGCGCAGATGCCGGCCCCGGTGCCGCCACCACGGGCGCGGTGCCGACGCTGGCGCAGCCGCTGGCCGAGACGGCGATCGCCCCCGAAGACAAGCCGCCGCCCGCCACGTCGTCGGCGCGACCGCCGGTCGCTGCCACGCCGCCGCCACCACCGTCGGCACCACCACCGTCAGCACCACCACCGCCGCCACCGCCGCCACCGCTGTCGACACCGTTGCCTGCCCCGGCGACAACGCCAGCGCCTGTCGTGCAGGAGGGCACGGAGCGGCGCCTGCTGGAGATCCTCGACTCGCTCGACCTCGGCGACCTGCCGGCCAGCCCGCAGCGCCGCGCGCTCGATCCGGCACAGGCGCTCGCGCAGATCCGGCGCGGCGACTGGGTCGAACTGGTGGCGCGCGACGCCAGCAGCACCTATCTGAAGGTCGCGTGGATCAACCGCCGGCACACGGTCGCGCTGCTGGTGCGTCACGCAGACCGTCGCGCGATGTCGCTGCGCATGGAGGAGTTGCGCACGCGCTTCGAACAGGCGCGCGCCTTCCTGCTCGCCGCCGACGGATCTGCACTATAGTTCTTGACACGATCCGACCAGGGAATTACGGTGCATACGCCGCCGGCCCTGCCGGGCCGGCGATTCGCCGTGCGGCAGCGTCCCACCGGTTTCCCGTGCCTTTTCGAAGCAGCATCGCGGATGTGGCGTACGCGACGCGCGCCCGGGGCATCGGGGAAGCCCCGTGGTTGCGCTCGTGCGGCCGACAGCGCAATCTTCGTCGGCCATGGTTCCGGGGTCGTGGTTCGAGCGTTCCCGATGCGGTTGCCGCCGGGCCGAGGGTGAACCAGCCACTTGTCAAGCAGAGGAGATCGTTCGATGGACAGGAGACATGCAGTGAAACTGGCGGTCGCCGCGGCGGTCGCGACGATGGCCGGGACGGCCGCGGCGCAGGGCAAGCCGGTGAAGGTCGGGTTCATGCTGCCCTATACCGGCACCTATGCCGCCCTCGGCACCGCGATCGAGAACGGCTTCCGGCTGTTCGTCGAAGAGCACGGCGGCAAACTGGGCGGACAGGCGGTGGAATTCGTGCGGGTCGACGACGAGAGCGATCCGTCCAAGGGCACCGACAACGTCAACAAGCTGATCAAGCGCGACCAGGTCGACGTGGTCGTGGGCACGGTCCACTCGGGCGTCGCAATGGCGATGGCCAAGGCGGCCAGGGACAGCGGCACGCTGCTGATCGTGCCCAATGCCGGTGCCGACGCGGTCACGGGGCCGATGTGCGCGCCGAACATCTTCCGGACCTCGTTCTCGAACTGGCAACCGGGGTTCGCGATGGGCGAGGTGGTTGCGAAGCGCGGCCACAAGACAGCGGTCACCATCACCTGGAAATACGCCGCCGGTGACGAAAGTGTCAACGGCTTCAAGGAGAGCTTCACCAAGGCCGGCGGCAAGGTGCTCAAGGACCTCACGCTGCCGTTCCCGAACGTGGAGTTCCAGGCGCTGCTCACCGAAATCGCTTCGCTCAAGCCCGATGCCGTCTACACGTTCTTCGCCGGCGGCGGCGCGGTGAAGTTCGTCAAGGACTACGCGGCCGCCGGTCTGGGCAGGACGATTCCGCTTTACGGCGCCGGCTTCCTCACCGACGGCACGCTCGAGGCCCAGGGGGAATCCGCGCAGGGGCTGCTGACGACGCTGCACTATGCCGACGGGCTGGACAATGCGAAGGACAAGGCGTTCCGGCTGGCCTACGCGAAGGCCTACAAGCTGCAGCCCGACGTCTATGCGGTACAGGGCTACGATGCCGCGCAACTGCTGGCCACCGGCCTGGCGGCAGTCAAGGGCGACCTGAGCAGGCGCGACCCGATGTACGCGGCAATGGCCAGGGCGCGCATCGACAGTCCGCGCGGCGCGTTCACGCTGTCGAAGTCGCACAACCCCGTGCAGGACATCTACCTGCGCAAGGTCGTGGGCAGGGCGAACCAGGTGCAGGGTGTCGCGGTGAAGGCGCTGGCCGATCCGGGTCGTGGCTGCCGCATGTAAGTTGATGCCGGTTGCCCGCTGTCGTGCGACCGGGTGTCGCCCGCCAGCGGGCCTGCACGGCTGGCCCCTGCGTGGGACGGTCGCAGTACTGAGAGCCCTGACGCATGGATCCGGTCGTCTTTCTCGTTCAGTGCCTGAACGCCGTCCAGTACGGTCTGCTGCTGTTCCTGGTCGCCAGCGGCCTCACGCTGATCTTCGGGATCATGGGCGTCATCAACCTGGCGCACGGCAGCTTCTACATGATCGGCGCCTACATGGCGTTCGCGCTGGCGCCGCTGGTCGAACAGACGGTGGGCGGCGGCTTCTTCGCGACGCTGGCCGTGTCGATCGTGATCTCCGTGGCGCTGGGCTACCTGCTCGAGTGGGTCTTCTTCAGCTACCTGTACGAGCGTGAACACCTGCAGCAGGTGCTGATGACCTACGCGCTGATCCTCGTTTTCGAGGAGACCCGCAGCATCCTGGTCGACAACGACGTGCACGGCGTGCGCGCGCCCGAGTGGCTCGCGGGAACGCTGCCGCTCGGCGAACTGATGACCTATCCGGTCTATCGACTGTTCATTTCGGCGGTCTGCGTGGTGGTCGTGCTTGCGTTGTTCTGGGTCATCACACGCACCCGGCTCGGCATGACGGTGCGCGCCGGTGCCTCGAACCGCGAGATGGTCCAGGCAATGGGCGTCGACATCAAGTTCCTCTATCGGGTGGTGTTCTCGGCTGGTGTCGCGCTCGCGGCGCTGGCCGGTGCGATCGCCGCGCCGGTGTCGTCGGTCTATCCGGGCATGGGCAACCAGGTGCTCATCATCTGTTTCGTGGTGGTGGTGATCGGCGGCATCGGCTCGATCCGCGGCGCGCTGGTGGCTGCGCTGCTGGTGGGCTTCGTCGACACCTTCGGGGCCGTCTTCTTCCCGCAGGCCGCCGGCGTACTGGTGTACCTGCTGATGGCGGCGATTCTGCTGTGGCGGCCCGAGGGGCTGTTCCGCACGGTCTGAGAATCGAACCCGATGAACGACCTGTGCGTGCGCGTGGTGCCGGCGATCGTCGCCGCGCTGGCGCTCGCCGCGTTTCCGGTGTTCGGCGGCACGTTCGCGATCGACCTGGTCACGAAGATCATGATCCTCGCGATCTTCGCACTCAGCCTCGAATTGCTGGTGGGGCAGACCGGCCTGGTCTGTTTCGGCCACGCGGCGTTCCTCGGCATTGCCGCGTACACCGCGGCACTGCTCACGCCGCAAAGCGGTCCCGCCCCGCTGCTGCTGCTGCTGCCGGCGGCGGTGCTCGCGGCCGGCGCCTGCGCGCTGGCGGTGGGGGCCCTGTCGCTGCGCACGCGCGGCATCTATTTCATCATGGTGACGCTCGCGTTCGCGCAGATGGCCTACTACGTGTTCCACGACACGGCGCTCGGCCGCGGCAGCGATGGCATCTATGTCTACTTCAGACCCGTTCTGTCGATTGGCGGCTGGCAGCCGTTCGATCTCGACAGTGGCCACACGTTCTACTACTTCGTGCTCGTGTTTCTCGTCGTCACCTTCGTGCTGCTGACGTTTCTCGTGCGCAGCCGTTTCGGCCGGGCGCTGGCTGGCATTCGCGTGAACGAGCAGCGCATGCGCGCGGTAGGGTTCGCCACTTACGGCTACAAGCTCGCCGCGTTCGTGCTGGCGGGAATGCTCGCCGGTCTGGCCGGGTTCCTGTACGCGCTGAAGGACGGGTTCGTGAGCCCGGAACTGCTGTCCTGGCATCAATCGGGCGCGGTCCTGATCATGATCATCCTCGGGGGGCTGGGCAGCCTGCGCGGAGCGGTGGTGGGGGCCTTCGCATTCGTGCTGCTGCAGGAGCTGTTCCAGTCGGAGGCGATCTTCGGCGCGCTGGCGCAGCACTGGCAGCTCATGCTGGGGTTCGCGATCATCGCCTGTGTCGCGCTGATGCCCGACGGCATCGTCGGAATCGGGCGGCAGCTGGGAAGGCGCGTGGCGAGTCTGCGCAGGCTGCGCCATGCCTGAGCCGCGCGCCGGCGGGGTGTTGCTGCGCGCGCGCAACATCTCGCGCAGCTTCGGCGGCCTGAAGGCCGTCGACGACGTGTCGGTCGCGGTACGCCAGGGCACGGTCCACGCGGTGATCGGCACCAACGGTGCCGGCAAGTCCACGTTGATCAACCTGCTGTGCGGCGAGATCCAGGCGAGCGAGGGCATCGTGGAACTGCTCGGGCAGGACGTCTCGCGGTGGTCGCAGCCGCGGCGCGCGCAGGCCGGATTGGGCCGCAGTTACCAGCGCAACACGATCTACGCGCCGTTCACCGTGCTGGAGAACTGCCGGTTGAGCGCGCAGGCGCGGATGCAACGTCCCTTCGACTGGCTCACCCCGGCTGCCGCGTGTGTGAGGAGCCGGGAAGCGGCGTTGCGCGCGCTCGAGCGCGCCGGGCTCGCGGCGCAGGCGCACCTCGTCGCCGGCACGCTGTCGCACGGCCAGAAACGCCAGCTCGAGATCGCGATGTGCCTGGCCACGGGCCCGCGCGTGCTGGTGCTCGACGAGCCGCTGGCAGGCATGGGCGCCGAAGAGTCCGAACGCATGCTGTCGCTGCTCGGGGGACTGAAGTCCGAACACGCGATCCTGCTGGTCGAGCACGACATGGACGCGGTGTTCCGCGTTTCGGACGAAATCACCGTGATGGTCAATGGCCGTGTCATCGCCACCGGCACGCCCGTGCAGATTCGCGCCAACGCCGACGTGCAGACCGCCTACCTGGGTGAGGAGAACGCCGATTAGCGGGCCTGGCCACGCGCGGCGTACCGGTTCGATCATGGCCCAGACGCTCATCGAGATCAGCGACCTGCACGCCTACTACGGGCAGAGCCACGTGCTGCGCGGCGTGAACCTGCGCATCGAGGCCGGCGAGGCGGTCGGCCTGCTTGGGCGCAACGGCATGGGCAAGACCACCTTGATCCGCGGCATGCTGCGCCTGTTGCGCGCCACCACCGGGCGCGTCGTCGTGCGCGGTCGCGACTGCAGCGCCGAGCGCCCGGATCGTGTCGCACGCATGGGCATCGGCTACGTGCCCGAGGGGCGCGGCGTCTTTCCGAATCTCTCGGTGCGCGAAAACCTTCTGATGGCGGCGCGCCCGGGCCTGCGCGGGCAGTGCGACTGGACCCTGGAGCGCGTGCTCGGCACTTTTCCGCGCCTCGCCGAGCGACTGCACCACGGCGGCAACCAGCTCTCGGGCGGCGAGCAGCAGATGCTGGCGATCGGCCGTGCGCTGATGACCAATCCCGACCTGATCGTGCTCGACGAGGCCACCGAGGGCCTGGCGCCGCTGATCGTGCGCGAGATCTGGGGCATCGTCGCGGGCATTCGTGCCAGTGGCCTTGCGTCGCTGGTGGTCGATCGCAATTATCGGGCGGTGCTCGCCCACACCGACCGCTGCGTGGTGCTCGAGCGCGGCCAGGTTGCGCTCGAGGGCGACTCGAAGTCACTGGCAGGCGACGAGACCGCGCTGCAGGCCTTCCTCGGCGTCTGAACGTACCTGTCCGCCGGTGTGCGAACGCGCCGGACGGTGCGTTGCGCACCGCGTCAGCCACCGACGGCGCGCGCGCCGCTCTCCGGACTGAACGTCACGATGTGATCGGCGTCGAAGCGCACGCCGATGCGCTCGCCCACCGCGTGATTGTGGTGGCTCGGCACCAGGGCGAGCAGCTTCTGGCCGCTGACCAGGCGCAGCGTGTAGAGGAACTGCGCGCCGCGGAACGCCTTGCGCACCACCTCGGCCCGAAGCGGGCTGCTGTCGTCGTGGATCACGTCGTCGGGCCGCAGCAGCACGGTGACCTCGCCGCGCAGATTGGCGCTGGCACCGGCGATCGCCTGGTCGGTGCGCGCGTGGATCGGCAGCGTGCCCAGTTCGAGGTGCACGAAGGTGTTGCCGTCACGATGCTCGAGGCGCCCCGGCAGGAAGGCGCCGAGTCCGACGAAATCGGCCACCTGCCGTGTCGCCGGCTGGTGATAGAGCCGGTAGGGCGTGTCCCACTGCTCGATGTGTCCGGCGTCCATCACGCCGACCCGGTCGGCCAGCGCGAAGGCCTCGTACTGGTCGTGGGTGACCAGCAGCGCCGTCGTTCCGTGACGCTTCAGGATTTCGCGCAACTCGAGCGCGAGACGCTCGCGCAGGTCGGGATCGAGGTTCGAGAACGGCTCGTCGAGCAGCAGGATCGACGGTGCCGGAGCGAGTGCGCGCGCGAGTGCGACGCGTTGCTGTTGGCCGCCCGAGAGTTCGTGCGGAAAGCGGCGCGCGATACCGGGCAGGCCCACCAGTTCGAGCATCGCGGCGACCCGCGTCGGACGCTCGGTGGCCGGTCGCGCACGCAGCCCGAAGGCGACGTTGGCGGCGACGTCGAGGTGTGGAAAGAGGGCATAGTCCTGGAAGACGACGCCGACGCCGCGCTGCTCCGGCTCGATCCAGTCGCGCGGCGAGGCCACGCAGCGATGGCCGATGCGCACCGAGCCGCGGTCGGGGCGTACGAAGCCGGCGATCGTGCGCAGTGCAGTGGTCTTGCCGCAGCCGGAAGCACCGAGCAGGCAGCCGATCTCCCCCGCGCGCAACTCGAAGGCCAGACCGTCGAGCACACGAGCCGTGCCGCGCGCGCCGTCGTGGAAGGCAACGTGCAGGTCGTCGACCTGCAGTGCGGTCGTGCCCGACGGCGCGGGCGGATTCGAAGCCATTGCAAATACCTATAATTCCCGTTCCCCGATTGTAGTGCCAGTCAATCCGTGCCGAATCATCCTGCCGGTTCATCGACCGGCTCAGCTGTCGACCGACCTGCCGCTGCACCGGCCGATCCACCGGCGGCCCGGGGCTGGCTGCGCATCGATCCCTCACTGGGTTTTTCGCCGCGATTGCTCGCCCTCGGCTCGGTGCTTGCCGCGCTCGCGGTGGCTGCGCCGATCGTCGCGGTGCTGTGGCTCGCATTCGCGCCGGCCGACCCGCAAGCCGACGGAGCGCTCGCGCACCTGTTCGGCACGGTGCTGCCGCACTACACGCTCACCACCGCAAAGCTCGCCGCGGCCGTGCTGGCGGTGGTGCTGCTGATCGGCGTGGGCAGCGGCTGGCTGGTGGCCGCCTGCGAGTTCCCGGGCCGGCGCGCACTGGCGTGGATGCTCGTGCTGCCACTGTCGACGCCCGCGTTCGTGATGGCCTACGCCTACACCGATTTTCTCGCCAGTTACGGTCCGCTGCAGACCGGCCTGCGCCAACTCACCGGCTGGGAGGTCGGCGACTACTGGTTTCCGGACATCCATTCGTGGCCGGCGGCGGGGTTGTTCCTCGGGCTGGCGCTGTATCCGTACGTCTACCTGCTCGCGCGCGCGGCGTTCGCCGACCGCAATCCGTCGCTGGCCGAGGCCGCACGCTCGCTCGGCATGACTCGCCGCCTCGTCTGGTGGCGTGTCACCTGGCCGGTGGCCAGGCCGGCAGTGGTCGCCGGGTGCGCGCTGGCGATGATGGAGACGCTGGCTGATTTCGGCACGGTGGCGTACTTCTCGGTCGACAGCTTCACGGCGGGCATCTATCGCGCCTGGCAGGGGATGGGCGACCGCGGCGGGGCGGCGCGGCTGTCGGCGATGCTGCTGGTGATCGTGATCGCGGTGCTCACGCTCGAGCGCGGCCAGCGCGGGCGGATGCAGTTCTACGTGCGCAATCCTCGGCCCGAGCCGCGTCGGCGCCTGTGCGGGGTTGCCGCCTGGCGCGCGACCTTCGTCTGTGCCGTGCCAGTGGTGCTGGGCTTCGTCCTGCCGGCGGCGCTGCTCGCCTGGGCCTGGGTCAGCGGCGGCGGCGCGCTCGATGCGCGATTGCCGCGCTGGATCGGCAACACCGCGCTGCTGGCCGCCTGCGGCGCGGTGATCGTCCTGCCGGTCGCGCTGGTGGCTGCGTACTCGGCGCGGGTCGCCTCGTCGTCGACGCTGCGCGCCGCCCTGTTGTTCTCCAATACCGGCTACGCGCTGCCCGGTGTGGTGCTCGGCGTAGGCCTGCTGATTCTCTCCGGGGCGCTCGACCGGATGCTGGCGCCGCTCACCGGCTGGCTGGGAACGCCGGCACTGCTGGCCGGCGGCAGCGTGGCCGCGGTCGTCTACGCGTACGCGGTGCGATTTTTCTCGGTGGCCTACCAGGGCGTCGAGTCGGGCCTCGAACGCATCAGTCCGTCGATGGATCACAGCGCGCGCAGCCTCGGGCGCCGACCCCTCGAAGTGCTGCGCGAAGTGCACTGGCCGCTGATGCGCCGCAGCGTCGGCGCCGCAGCGCTGCTGGTGGCGATCGACTGCCTGAAGGAGTTGCCGGCGACGCTCGTATTGCGGCCCTTCGACTTCGACACGCTGGCGGTGATCACCTACCAGTTCGCCGCGGACGAGCGGCTCGCCGAGGCGGCGCTGCCGGCGTTATTGATCGTGCTGGTCGGCGTGGTGCCGGTGGTATGGCTGTCGCGCGTCGCTCTCTCGGAGCAGACACGGCCTGATGTATAATTTTCGTTTGCAGGCGCGTAGCTCAGCTGGTTAGAGCACCACCTTGACATGGTGGGGGTCGTTGGTTCGAGTCCAATCGCGCCTACCAATTTTCAGCAGAAAATCAGGTAGTTGCAGCATCCGAGAAAGCCGCCGAGTGCGGCTTTTTCTTTTGCTGTGCCGAAACTGTGACAAAACTACCCGTCCGTTCCGGTGCGGCCTTGGCTGTTGTCCACCACCAGCTGTAGCGATGGACGCTCTACCCAGGCCCGCAGATGCTCTCCGCTCAAGTGGGCGTACCTCTGCACCATCTTGATCGACGACCATCCACCCAACTCCTGGAGGACGTGCAGAGGTGTTCCGCTCTGCACATGCCAGCTCGCCCACGTGTGTCGCAGATCGTGCCAGCAAAAGTCCTCTATTCCTGCTCGTTTCAATGCTTCCCGCCAAGCCCGGGTACTCGTCTGATGGATGGGTTTGCCGGCCTTGGCAAAGACCCAACGCAAGGGTTGCTCGCGCTGGGCCAGGTACTGCCCCTGCGCCGCCTTCTGGGCCTGGAGGATCGCCACCGCCTTGTCGGTGAGCGGTACCGCCAGCGCCTTGCGGTTCTTGGTGTTTTCGCCAAGTACCCAGGCGGTTTTTCGCGCCAAATCCACTTGGGACCACTCCAGGTGCGTCACATTGGCCCGCCGGAGCCCTGTCTGCAGGCTGAATTCAGCCATGACAGCCAGATGCGTCGGCAATTCCGCGATTAACCTGTCGGCTTCCTCGCGCGTGATCCAACGGACACGGTTTTTCGACCCCTTGAGAGCCTTGACCTTTGGCACCCTGTCGATCCATTCCCACTCGTCCCGCGCTTTGTGCAGTACAGCGCGGAAGGTCGTGAGAAAGCGATTGACCGTGTCGACGCCAGGCGCGCATTCGCGCTTCTGTCCGGTTTTATAGACCCGGACGTAGGGCTTTTGCCGTTCGGCGATGATGTGGTCCACCAGCGCCTTGTCGATCTCGTCGAGATGCTTGTCGCCGAGATAGGGGTCAAGCCAGCGCAGCGCGTGCTTGTCGTTTTCCAGCGATGCCTTGCCTTCGGTCGTCGCCTCGCGGAGGTAGCGGACAACGGCCTCGCGCCAGCTATAACGGCGCTTCGTGCCGAGCCGCTCCTGTTCCCAAAGCTGGACTTTCAGGCGGTCGTAGTACTCTTGGGCCTTCTTCCTGTCGTCAGTCCCAGTGCTTCGGCGTACTCGTCGTCCGTTGACGTTAATGTCGAAATACCAGATCGACGATCCTTTCCGTCGATAGATGGGCATGAGAATTTCTCCTTTCCACCACCATCGCTCGACGCTCGCCGGGCGTAATTTGAGCGCAGGTAATCAGCCAGGTCAATGTCCAGAAAAACCCAGCACTTGCCCGGCTTGGCTCCTGGGATTTCGCCAGCCTGCGCCTTGCGGAGCAGGGTGACCGGGTGGATATGGAGGAAAGCTGCTGCCTCCTTGAGGTCGAGCGTGCGCATGAGTCGGGGTTCGGTACGGTACGTGACTGCCGGGGGCGTCGAGTCCTCAGAAGACTTGGCCGACCCTATGCAATCTGTCGGAATTAAACAGAACAGCCGACGGCAAACCGGTGGTCAAAAGCGCACAAACTCGACGCATTTCACTCTAGTCCGGCTTCCTCCAGAAACCGCGACTCCAACCCTTCCTCCATGGCGCTGCTCAGGATCAGTCGGTGCCGAGCCCGCGTCATGCCGACATAGAGGAGGCGTCTTTCATCCTCCTCCGTCGAATCCGTGTGCGGCAGGTTGCCATCCTCGCAACCCATGATCCAGACATTGTCGAATTCGAGGCCTTTCGAAGCGTGCAGCGTCATGATCTGCACGGCGGGCTTCTGGCGATTCGTACTGGATCGCCCTAGGATCGAAAGCCGCTGGGCAAGCGAACCGGGCATCCTGGCAATGGATGCCTCCAGCTTTCTCAATAGATTCGCCTGGTTTGGCTTGCAGTAATCGAACAGGAAAGCGGCGACGCCATGGACGACGAGCGTCGGCCGCCCCTTCGCCACCTGGTCGCGCCACGAGGCAAGACCCATACGGAGGCGCAGAAGCGCCTTCCGGGTGCCGTCCTCTTCAGGGGCCTGTTCGATGGCGGATTCCAGACGAGCAGCGCAGCCTCCGAACGAACGCCGCGAATGCCCATTGACCCACTCAGCGTGGATGCCGCAGAAAGAGAGGGCGTTCGCCAGTCCAGTCCAGGAATCATCCACGACTGAACGTAACAGGCCGGAAAATACGCTGCCAATCGAGTGTTCCCAAACGCTCTTGCCACCGGAGCGGACGCATGGCCTGTCGATGTCGGACAAGGCCAGCTCGACTGCATCGAGGATCAGATTGGTTCGGGCGAGGATTGCCCATTCATCGTCCTGAGACCCATTCCTGATGGTCCTGACGATCTGATCGACCTCGGCCCAGCGGTCAGGGGCGCGGATTACCCGGATCTCGCCAGCATCTTCGCGGTGAGCGGTGATCTTTTTAGCGGCCCGGTTGCGGTTGTGGGCGATCAGCTTGGCGGCATGGCCAAGGATGTTTGGTGCGCACCGGTAATTGACCGGCAGGGTAGTCTCGGTCGCTGACAGCGCGAATGTGATTTTCTGCAACCCGGCGTATCCCAAAGCGTGGCGGAAAGCGTACAGGCTTTGGTCGTCGTCACCAACCAAAGTGATCTCGGCGCCGGCGCGGCCGTGGAGCAGAATCCACTCCATCTGCACTTCGTCCATGTCCTGCGCCTCGTCCACCAGCAGCCAGCGGATCGGAAGTGGTGGCATGTCCCCACGTGCCATTCGGCGTACCGAGAGCAGCAGCAGGTCCGCGAAGTCCATGGCCCCCTCGGATTCCATGAGTTCCTGGTAGCCGTTGAACACGGACTCGAGCGACGGATCGGCGAACGGTACGGGGGCGAGCTTGGCCTTGCTCGCGTCGATGGCTTGCACGACGCCGTCGAATGAGATGTTCGGCGCGTGCTGTTTCCAGCAGCGCCGCAGAACGGCCAGGCGCTCACCTTCAGACAGCAAGCGCGGCGGTTTGCTTCGGCTGAACCGCTTGATCTGGGCTAGCGCCAGCGAGTGGAAGGTGCCGACGGCCAAGCGCCGCGCATGGTCTTGACCGCACGTAGCAAGGATCCGCGATCGGAGTTCTTCGGCGGCGTCACGGGTGAAGGTAACCGCGCACAGCCGCCCCTTTGGGTGATTGGCCAGCAGCCTCGCCGCCCGTGCCGAGAGAACCCGGGTTTTGCCGGAGCCAGGGCAGGCGAGAATCGTGCAGTGGCCGGACGCCGTAACGGCGCGCTCTTGATAGGGGTTGAGTTCCACCAACTACGCGTTGGTCGTGGCCGTGGCCTCGGTAGCCTCCGCTTCCGGCGTCGCTTCGGGTGTGTCCGCTTGGGTCTCGACTTCGGCCCCGGCTCCATCCATAGCTTTTTCGGCGACCTGTCCGCCTTTCTTGCGTGCAGCAATCATGGCCCGGCCGGCAATCGACCGGATGCCGCCAGCCAGGCGGAGCAGACGGCGCTTCCATTCGTAGATACTGCGCGAGTAGTTGCCGTCAGGAACCACACCGGAAAGCCAGAGGGTGTCGAGCTTGGCCACCATGCTGTCGAACTCACGGATGAGCCCGAAGTAACGCACGGCACGGGGGGACGTGATCTTCGCCTCCACTTCCTTGGGGCGGGAATATTCGATGTCCTTGAACTCGATGCCGTTTGCTTCTGCCAGCTTTTCGAGACGCGCTGCCTCGCCGCGGATGTCCTCGAACGCCTTGTTCAGGCGCTCATCCACGATCCCTTCCACCTCACGGGCCTGCTGGTCGGTGCCGATGATCCTCAAGACGACGGAGAGAGAAAAGATGGCGCTCGCGCAAAGCTCGAAGCCGCGGTCGAATACCTGTTGAGCATGGAGCGAGTGGAGCTTGACCTTCTGGGTGAAGTAGGGGTGGCTCTTGGAGTTGTCTCGCGATGCAGTTGCCATGAAAACCTCCCGAAACGATGGACAGGAGGCCATGCTACGAAGCAAGAAACCGGAAACGAGGGCGAAAAGCGCACCAAAACGCACTGTTTAGCAGTTGCGTTCTTGAATCGGAGCCATACAATGCGCTCATTCACTCGAAGCGCGTAATGCCTTCGATGAGTCGTAGCTGGCGACTGGAAACAAACAGCATTCAATCCGTCGGCCGCGCGATGCGTGGCGGCGAGTCAAGAGAGGGGCGAAAAACGTCCGACCCTGATCCACGGGGTAACGTGGTGATGTGGCTTGGGCGCTGACGCAAGACCTCGCCTTGTCTGTTATGAGCGGACAGGGCTTGAGGCAGCGCGCCCCGTGAACCTGCGTCAATGGATCGCCAGGCCGAGAGGGTGCCCCGGAAGGGTGCTTTCTCCCGCCCGCATCATGCGGGCCGGTTTTTCAACCCTGCGGGGGCTTTCACGCTCCCAGGTGGGTTCGTGGTGCCTCCGCATTTTTCTTCAAGGAGGCACCATGGAAAAGTTGTTGCTCGTCATGGCCCTGCTGGGGTCTGCCCATCTCGCGTTTCGCGGCTTGGGCAAAGCGGGAAAGCTGGTATTCGCACTTGCGATGCCGAAACCCGTGCACCCCGGCACTGTCCGCGCGTCGGATGTGAGGCCGATGGCTATCCGCAAGGATGGCGAGGAAGACTGGTCGAAGTATGACATCCCGACGTTCATCCGGCGTGGCATTCCGATGCCGAAGCTGGAACCGATCTCGGCGAAATCGACCAAGACCCGCAAGCGTCGCAGCAAAGCGAAAGCCGAAGCCTCCGCGACGCCGGCAACATCCAGTACCGCGGCTTTTGAGGTCGTGGCGTAACTTCCCAAGGAATCTGGCAAAGGAAAATCGTTCATGGACGGGGTATCCCGGTCGGCAAGCGTTAGCTGTTTGCCATGAACCAAGGTTCGAGCCAGGTTCCACCCATTTCTCAACCCTGCGGGGGTCATCGCGACCCCGCAAGGGGCTGTGGTGCCTCCGCGCTTTCTCATGGAGGTCATCATGGCACTCGTCATTGTCGCTTGCTGCATCACTGGTTGGGTCATCAGCCGTCCGGTCGTCCGGGCGCTCGGCCTCTAACCGGCAGCACGCTTGCCTGTGGGAATCCCCGCAGGCCAGAAACCTTTCTCCTGAGAGGTTTCCGGCCTGCGGGGTTGTCATGGGCGTGTATCGAGCCAGGCAACTCCTGCGGGGTCCGATCAACCCGTCCTGTCAGGAGCGTCGCCATGATCTACGTGATCCTCTCGATGTGTGTGTTCTCAGGCATCGTCATCAGCCGTCCCATCGTTCGCGCGATGGGGTTGCGCTAACAAGCAGGGGAATGCCATGTCGAATCCCACACTGAGTCGCATGTTTCGGTCAATCCCATTTCGCATGGCCTGCGAACTCCATCAGCGTCTTCGATCTGGCTGCAACGCCAGCGAAACGCGGAATATGTTGCGCAAGGCATTGCGGAGGGCGGGATTCGTTCAGCGTGCGGCAGCTTGATCACGCGCCCCGCTCAAGTAGCGGGGCTTTCCAGAGCGCACTCCTGAGAGTGCGTTCTGGAGAGAAAGGATTGTCGCTTCTGATTGTCCAGGAGCTGCAAAGCGGTAGCTGGCCGCTCTAAACAAGCAGCATCAAGGCGCCGAGTCGGGTAACCGGGTCGGCAATCATCAACCCCAGCCGGGGCATCTATCCCCGGCGTGGGGATAGGTGTCTCCGGCGAAAGGAGGCACTCATATGAAAATGGAAAACGTCGGCTTGCTTTCCATGCCGGCCGATCAGTACCACGCTCACCCAGCGGTGGGGCATTCGGGACTTGTGCGCATCATGCGCTCTCCCGCCCATTACCAGGAGTATGTGAGCAATCCGCCCGAGCCGACTCCGGCGATGCAGTTGGGCACAGCCTTCCATGCGGCGCTTCTGGAACAAGATCTGTTCCACCAGACTTTCGTGATTGCGCCTAAGTTCGATCGGCGCACCAAGGAAGGAAAGGCCGCAGCCGAGGCTTGGGAGGTCGAAAACGCGGGCAAGACCGCGCTGACCGTCGACCAGATGGCGGTCATCGAAGAGATGGTTGTCAGCGTGCGCTCTCATGCTGGGGCGGAGCGTCTCTTGGCCGAAGGAGTTGCCGAGATGTCGGCGTTCTGGATCGACCGGGAAACCGGCATCGAGTGCAAATGCCGGCCGGACTTTCTGTCCATGGCAGGGGAGACCGTCACCGGCATCGTGGACGTGAAGACCTGCTGCGACGCGAGCGCCGATGGCTTTGCTCGCGCTATCGCGACGCTGGGCTACGACGTGCAGGCGGCTTTCTACCAGGATGGCCTGAAGGCCGTGACTGGCAGAACCATCCCGTTCTACTTCATCGCCGTTGAGAAGGAGGCGCCGTTCGCGGTTGCGGCCTACAAGGCGAGCGACGAGGTGATCGAGGTTGGGCGCGCCAAGTATCGCGGCGCGCTCCAGCTGCTCCAGTGGTGCCGAACCAAGGGCAGTTGGCCTGGCTACCAGCCGAACGGGGAGGTCGAAACGATCAACCTGCCGCGCTGGGCGTCGAACTTCGATCTGGAGGGGTGAAGCATGACATCGAATCCGATCGAAGATGTCGTGCCTCATCTCCATGAGGTTGGCGAGGTTCTCCTGGTTGCCGCGATGTGCATCGAGGGGCAACAGGCTGCGCTGGAACGTGCCGAGGCTGAGGTGACCAGGCTTAGGCGCGAAATCGAGCAGGCTCGCAACCATCTTCTCGAACGTGTTCGCAAGAACTACGTCGACTCGGAGATCGAGGCGGCCGACGTGATGTGCTCACGGTGCAAGCCCACGAGGAGGAATGGCGAATGAGCATCTACACGGGATACCTGCTGACGCCGGGCGTCGAATTCGCCGATGGCGATTTCATCCCGAAGGCGTCCCCGGAAGAGGCCGACGAGGTTGTCGACCGGGAAGGCGATGCGGTCACCGCTTATGCGCTGATGGGTTTCGACCCTGAGGGCGACAGGTGGGAGGTTCTGATGGTGACGTACCGTCCGACGACGCTCGTGCGCCGGGTGCGGATGATGTTCGGACTCAGGCTCGAATGGGACGGTAGCGCACCCATGAATTTCGACCGCGGAGACGGCATCGAGATCGTCAAGTACGCCAGGAACTCTCTTGAGACCGCGATTGCCTTCGGCGGCCTGATGTCGGGGATGCCGGGAGCCCGGAAAGAATGGGAGTTCGCGCGGGCGCATGAACTGGCAGATCGGCTCGGGGTCGTCATCCGCGACGATAGCGGCAAGTAGTCAATTTTTTCAACCGGCGGGACCGCACCATGAGTCCCGCCGGGGCCCATGGTGCGCCGCCTTTACCCAATAGAGAAAGGAGGTGATAACCATGGAGCACGGCATACAGCATGGCGTGAGGGATGAGTTCGTTATGGCGGCATCTCCAGTGACGCGGTTGCTCGGACATTCTCTAGCAGTCGCTCTGGGATTTTGCGGTCTTGCGGCAATCTCCATGATCCCCATCGGCGCCATGAAAGTGTTGATTTGGCTTGGCATCGGGCATCTTGCCGAGCCGCTACATGCGCTCGAAACACTTCTGCTGGTTGTCGACATCTGCCTGTTTGGCATAGTATTCTTATCAGGCGTAGCGGTCTTTCTCGTGGAGACGCTGACGGCAACGAGACGACAGGTCATAATGGCATGGAGGAACCATGAATAAGCTCTCGAAAGAATTCCTGACGGGATTCGAGGAAGGATGGGGTTCGTTCTGGTCGCCGTTTACTGGCCTATGCAAGGCGCTGGCCGCAACATGGCGGCGCCACGTTTCTATGCCGCATGGGCGGAACTGTCGCCACGCTTGAGCGGCAGAGAGATGATCGACACCAGAACTCAAGCGGATCGAACAGGGATTCAAAGCGGCCTGACCGATTCGCGGTTTCAGTAGGTTATGCAGTAGCGGTAGCTGGCCGCTCTAAACAAGCAGCATCGAAGAGCACGGGCTGCCGTGCATTCAACAACCCAGGCGGGGTCGCCATGATCCCCGTCCGGGGCCATGGTGTAACCGCCTTTTTTCTTTTGAAGAAAGGAAACACCATGGCACTTCAAGCACTCAAGAACATCAATCGCTCGGCTCCCGCCGATGCCCCGAAGGACTTTCCGGCGATGCTGGAGAAGTTCAAGGGAGAGATCGCGCGGGCGCTGCCTCGACATATCAACCCTGACCGCATGGCGCGTATCGCCTTGACGGCATTCCGCATGACGCCGAAGCTGGGCGAATGCGATCCGCGCTCGGTCTTCGCGGCCGTCATCCAGTCCTCTCAGCTTGGCCTGGAGGTGGGCCTGATGGGCGAGGCGCATCTGGTGCCGTTCAAGGGCCAGTGCCAACTCATCCCCGGCTACACCGGGCTGATGAAGCTGGCGCGCCAGTCCGGTCTGGTCCAGGACATCTATGCGCACGAGGTCCGCGTGAAGGACAAGTTCACGCTGAAGCTCGGCATGGAGCGCTCCCTGGAGCATGAGCCGCTGACGGCCCCTGGCGGCTTCCCCGCCTCCGACGAGGAGCGGGGCGAGGTGGCCGGCTTCTACGCCGTCGCCGTCTTCAAGGATGGTTCGCGCACCTTCGTGGCGATGAGCCGCAAGGAGGTCGAGAAGATCCGCGATGGCAGCCGGGGCTACCAGTCGGCCAAGCAGTACAAGAAGGAGTCTGTCTGGGACACCGACTTCGTGGCGATGGGCCTCAAGACCGTCATCCGGCGGCTGTGTAAGTTCCTGCCGAAATCCCCTGAGCTGGCGACGGCGCTGGCGATGGACGCGGTGAACGAGCAAGGTCAGGCGCAGAACCTGGATCTCAACGAGGTCATCGAGGGCAACTACGCCCCGGTGGCCGATGATGAGCCGGAAGACGCACCGGATGTCGAGGCTGCGACTGCCGCCAAGCCGGAAGCTGTGCAGCAGCAAGCGAAGGGCGGCAAGCCCGAGGCCCCGGCCGCGCAAGCCGCCAAGGCTGAAGGACAGGGCGCTGGCAATGGCGCTTCGCTGCTCGATGCTGCGATCAAGTCCATGGAGAAAGCGAAGACGGTGGATGCGCTGGACGAAGCCTATATCCGCGCCGAAGCCGAATTCACGGGCGTTGAGCTCGAAACCCTGATGCGGGAATACCGTCGCATCAAGGCCGATCTCGGTAGCCCGATCTAACTCCAATCCCCAACCCCGTGCTTCGACGCGGGGTTTTCCGGAGCGCATTCTTGGGAGTGCGCCGCGGAAAGCCCGATTTCTCGTTCTGGCTCTGCCAGGAGAAAAGAAGGTAGCTGGCCTTCTGAAACAAACAGCATCATGGCGGCATCCGGGAAACCGGTTGCCAATGCACAACCCCGCCGGGGACGTTCGTTCCCGGTGAGGGAAGAGGCGTCTTCGGCTCTTTCTTTGGAGGCGAAGATGTTTTTTGAGCAAAAGGTCGACATGCGCTCCAAGCGGGCCATGGTCGATTTCCTGGCGAGCCACTTCCGTTACCACACGATGAACTCGTGGAACAAAGGAACCAGCTACGCCAACTGCATCAAGGTGCATCGGCTCGGGCTGTCGCGCGATCAGAATTCTCGTGTTTGGGACATCCTGGACACGGATTACTGGGACGAGATCCGGTATCCGATCGACGATTTCACCGAGGAAACCAGTGGAAGCTACACGATCGGCACCAATGGGCGTTCCGGCGGCTATCTGGTTCTCTATCGCGGGGAGTATTACGACCCGGGATACAAGAGCCGGTGCCGCGCCTGCGGCCAGCTGAACTACCAAGCCGTCTGCGGCGAGGTCGGAACGTGCGGCCGGTGCAACAAGGTCGATCGGGTCAATCTCCACCGTCCGCTTCGTTGGCATCGTGTCATCGGCGGCGGGATCGACGACGAGCTCGGTCGGGACGATCTGATGGATCTCTCGGTTTCCGATCTGCGAGACAAGGTCGATCTGGTCTGCCGGTTCGACCGCGCCTGCGACGAGATCAGGGAGGCTTTCATCGACATCGCGGACAACTGCATGGTTGTCGAGGAAGCGGTGATGGTTCCCAAGACCGTCCGTCGCATCCTCTGCGCTACGGCGTAGACGTCACTCATTCATTCAATTCGGCGGGAACGCCATGCTCCCGCCGGGGGCATGGTGCGACCGCCTTTTCCGTCTCATGACAGAAAGGAGTTTCACCATGTTGAATAAAGTCCAACTGATCGGCTTTCTTGGGGCTGACCCGGATGTTCGCTACACCCAGGACCAGGAGGCCGTGGCGCGTGTGCGTATCGCTACCTCCGAGACCTGGAAGAAGAACGGCGAGAAGCACGAGAAGACCGAATGGCACAACGTCGTCTTCTTCGGCAAGTTGGCTGAGGTCGTCGGCGAGCATCTGAAAAAGGGCTCGCTGGTGTACGTCGAGGGCCACCTCCAGACGCGCTCGTGGGAGAAGGATGGCGAGAACCGCTATACCACGGAGATCGTCGCGGAAGCGATGAAGATGCTCCCGGGCGGCAAGGCGAAGGCCGAGTCCGACACGGCGAAGGGCCAGGCCAAGTCGCGTCAGTCCCATGACGACGGGCCGTTCTGAAAGGAGGGCGCCGTCATGTTGCTGACCAAGGATGACGCCGCGCAGAAGTGGTGCCCTCTGGCGCGGTCGGAATACGACAGCGCCTGCAAGTGCATCGCCGATGGCTGCGCGGTGTGGCGCTGGACCCCGATCACGAATCCTTCGAACGGGGCTCGACGGTTCCGGGAGGCAGATAACCCTGCCGCCGAAACCGAGCACGAAGCCGCTACCAAGCCGGAACACTGCCATGGCTGGGAGTTCTGCCCCTGCGCGGAGGATCCGGCCGGATGGGTCGAACCCCAGGCGGAAGCCGATAAGCGCCGCCTCGGCTATTGCGGCCTTGCCGGCAAGCCGGAGCTCTGAGCAAGGGAGGCGAAGATGGAAATCATTACCGTCACCCTCCCGGCCTATTGGGCATCGGCGCTGATCAACGGCGATTGGAGCTGGCTGGAATACGCGGCTCCGGATGAAGCGGCCAAGGCGAAAGCCTGGCAGATGGAATCCGGGTTACGTGTTCTCTCGTGCGGTGAAGAGCAATTCGTTGCGCGATTCGATGGTCTCCTGACCGAGTGTCTGGAGTACCACTGCACGCGGCCCTGACGCCACTAAACCCCAGCCGGGGAGGAAATCCCCGGCTGGGGAGCCTCCTCGCGCTGGTTCCTTCTACACCCCGGACCGGGGCATCCCTAAGTGCCTCCCTTTCGGCGGTGCTTCGGGATGCCCCGACCGGGGCTTTCCAGGAGAGGACCATGACGAAAGAGGAGTTGGACCGCCTCAAGGAAGAGGCGCTACGCATGGCGCGTGGGTACTGGGGAGCGATCCTCGGGGCTCTCGCGCCGCAATTGCAGGCCGCGCTCGATCGGGCCGGTCGCCATGTGCCTTGTCCGGTGCATGGCGGCAAGGATGGGTTCCGCGTCTTCAAGGATGTGGACGACACCGGAGGCACCGTCTGCAATACCTGCGGGATCAATTCCGACGGTATTGCGACACTCATGTGGGTGAATGGCTGGCGCTACGCCGCCACCCTCAAGGCCGTGGCCGACTACTTGCGTGTGGGAGTTCGCACGGCGAGACCCGCGCGGAAAGTGGCGAAGCCCGAGCCCCAGAAGGGCGATGAGGACGAGCGACTCAGGCAATCACTCAACCGGGTGTGGAACGAGTCGATTTCGATCTCGGATCGTGACGCCGAACCGGCCAGGCTCTACCTGGCGCGCCGCGGAATATCGATCTCGCCCCCGGAAACCCTCCGGTTCCATCCGTCGCTGTCGTACTACGACGGCGACAAGAAGATCGGCGAATACCCGGCCATCATCGCAATGGTGACCGGCGCGCGGGGGAATCCGGTGACGATTCACCGGACTTACCTCACGCCAGACGGGAAGAAAGCCCCCGTCGAGTCGCCCAAGAAGCTGATGGCTTACCCAAAGGATCGCAAGATCGTCGGCGGGGCCATCCGGCTCACGGAGGCTGGCCTCCAGGTGATGGCGGTGGCCGAGGGACTGGAAACGTCTCTGGCGGTGATGGAAGGGACAGGATTGCCGGTGTGGTGCGCGGTCAACGCGCTTCTGCTGGAAAACTTCGTCCCGCCCGAGCCGGTAGAGCGCGTCCTCGTCTTCGCGGACAAGGATCGGCCAACCGAGCAACATCCCAAGGGTCACGGACAGGAAGCCGCCAAGCAACTCGTCCAGCGGCTCTGGGAGATGGGAATCAAGGCATCGGCCATCGTTCCGGCCGGGGACATCCAAGCGGGCCAGAAATCTCTGGACTGGCTGGACATCCTGAACCGGGACGGAAAGGCCGGCTTCCCCACCGTTCAATCCATCGAGGCGCATCTGATGCGCCGCGCAGCCTGAAGGAGATGATGCCATGTACGGGATCATCGACTTCACCCGGATCGACACCGAACCGGGCGCGGCCTCGGCGTTCGCGCCGCCCATGGGCTTCGATGGGGACTACCGCGAGTACATGCGGGAGCGCTGGAGGCAGGATCCCGGCGTTCGGCAGCATGTTGCGGTCGTGGGACGGATGCTCGCCAAGGGAGAGACCGTGACGTTCTGCGGTCCCTTCGCCGTCGAGGCGCGACGGATCGCGGAAGCGGTCCGGCCGTGACATTAGCGCCCCGCCGCAAGGCGGGGCTTTTCCCAGCGCATTGAGCAGTGCGCTGCGAAAAGCCAGCATTTCTCCTGTCGGTTCGACCGATGGGCGGATGGTCCTAGCTGGGGACTTGAAACAAACAGCATTGAGTTGGCGCCAGGCGGGGAAACCTGTCTGTCCCAGAAACATACCCCAGCCGGGGAGATCGCCCCGGCCGGGGTTCTCCTTTGCGCTGGGTTCAGCTCAACGCCCCTTCGACAGGGCCTGCCGTAGCGCCCGTCCGGGGGTTACGGCAGGCCCTGTCAGGGGCCTCTGTTGTGACCAAAGCGAAAGGAGATGACCATGAAAGTATTGGATTCGATCCAACACAAGGGGCTGCACAAGCTCCTGCTGGTCGAGGACGGTGGAGAATTCTCCGTTCTCGGCCAAGCAATCAATCGCAGGGCAGTCCCCGTCCAGGGGCATCTCACCTGCGATGCGGCAAAGGCTTTCTGGAGGCGAGTCTGCCTCTGCCACTTCTACGGCGTCACGCACAACCTGCACGACGCCGAAGTGCTGGCGGAACGGCGTATCGCCACGATTCACTGACGGGAGGGACTGGTCATGACCATCGAACTCCAAGAGGTGAGCGCCAGGGAGCTGGCGAAGAAGTACTTCCGCGGCGGCGAGAAGTCGCTTGCGGAACTCAAGGCGCGGATTGCCTGCGGGCTGGCGGCTCGTGAGATCGACTGCGAGACGCAAGCCCGCGTGTTCGAGGAGGCACTGGAGTATGTCATCCTGGGCGGTCGAATCAACGCGACCGCCGGGGTTGAAGGCGTGAACACGACGATGGTGAACTGCTTCGTGCAACCCATCGCTGATTCCGTCTTCGATCCGGTGGATGGTGTGCCGGGCATCATGGAGGCAGCAAGGCAGGCGGCGCAGACGATGCGCCTGGGCGGCGGGGTCGGATACGACTTCAGCCCCATCCGGCCGAAGGGGGCTTGGATCGCCAAGACCAAGTCCCTTGCTTCTGGTCCGATCTCGTACATGGAGATTTTCAACTCCATGTGCTCGACGGTGATCTCCGCCGGCGCCCGGCGTGGCGCCCAAATGGGCATCCTGCGCTGTGATCATCCGGACATCGAGGACTTCATCGTCGCCAAGCGCGTCGATGACCCGAACATGCCCTGGGAACGGCGTCCGTTCCGGAACTTCAACCTCTCGGTCGGAGTAACGGATGCGCTGATGTTGGCCGTCGAAGCTGATGGCGAGTTCGGGTTGGTCCATGCGGCCGAACCCGGGCCCGACATCAAGGCGCAGGGAGCTTACCGGCGCGAAGACGGCCTGTGGGTATATCGCAAAGTACGTGCCCGCGACCTGTACGACAAAATCATCCGGGCGACCTATGAGCGCGCGGAGCCTGGAGTTGTTTTCCTGGATCGGATCAATCGGGACAACAACCTCCGGTACATCGAGACCATCGCAGCCACCAATCCGTATGCATGCGGCCTGTCGGCGGAATCCGGCATGGAAAACCCGCTCTGATCGACTCGGAAGCCCAGGCGTGGGCGACGAGGGGCAAGCAGGCGAATGCCGTGCAGCCCGAACGACTGAGCGAGTGGGCGTCCACCTTGGACGGTGCAACAGTCTGAGCTCCCGTATGACGCGACAAAAGAAGCGGGAGAGGAAACCCGAAGCGGTTTCCCGCCAGCTGAATGGCTGGTCGGTAGGCGAATGCCGAAAGTAACAGAATGGTGGGGAGCAGCCTCTGCCTCCCTATGGTTGCTGCGATCTCGGGCACGTGAATCTGACCAAGCTCGTGCGTGAGCCTTTCACGCCGAGGTCCTGGTTCGACTTCGACAAGCTCGAGGAAGTGGTTCCGGTACTCGTCCGCATGCTGGACAACGTGCTGGATCTGACCACATGGCCGTTGCCGGAACAGCGGCGTGAGGCGCAAGCCAAGCGGCGCATCGGCATCGGTATCACGGGTCTCGGTGATGCGCTCATCATGCTGGGCCTGAAATACAGCTCGGTGGAAGGGCGTGAATTCGCGAGGCGAGTCATGGAGCGGATACGCGACGCGGCTTACCTGGCATCGGTGGAGTTGGCGAAAGAGCGCGGGGCGTTTCCCCTGTTCGACGCCGACAGATACCTGGAGGAGGGCACGTTCGCGAGCCGACTCCCTGCGGACATCATGCAGGAGATATGGAAACACGGCATCCGCAACAGTCACCTCCTGAGCTTGGCGCCCACCGGAACAGGGTCGCTCACCTTCGGCAACAACTGCTCAAGCGGTTGCGAGCCGGTCTTCGATTTCGTCCAGATGCGCAAGATCAAGCAGTCGGATGGATCGGAGAGGGTTGAGGAAGGTCTGATGGACTACGCCTACCTCGTCTATCGCAAGATGGGCGGGGATGCGCAGCGTCTGCCGGATACCTTCGAGTCGGTGGCAACCCTCAAGGTTGCCGACCACCTGGAAATGCTCAAGGTGCTCGCGCCCTACGTCGATGCGGCGATCAGCAAGACGGTCAACGTCCCGGCCGATTACGGCTTCGACGACTTCAAGGGCATCTACCTCGATGCCTGGAAGGGCGGGCTCAAGGGCATTACGACCTACCGACCGAACAGCGAGATCGGCTCCGTGCTGATCTCGTCGAGCGAGGCAAAGAAACAGGCGGAAGACCTGGATTCGACCGACCCGGACCGCAGGTTCAGGCTGACGAAGTTGCCGGAAACGGTGATGAAGAGCCTGCGCTGGCTGGACCGGCCGTACATGCCGGACGGCAATCCGTCCTACACCTACATGGTGGAGCTGCCGGGAGGCGGCTTCTCCGTGCAGATCGGTCACTTCCACAACACGGGGGTGCATCCGTTCGAGGTGTGGATCAATGGCTCGGAGGCTCCGAGAGGGCTGGGAGCCATTGCTAAGACGCTGTCGGCCGATATGCGGGCCTTCGACAAAGGGTGGCTGCAACTGAAGCTGGACGCGTTGCTGAAATGCGACGGCGATCCGGTGGATGTGGCGACGCCGCCCACCGGAGAGGTCACACGCATGCGGTCTGTCGTGGCGGCGATGGCCAAGATCATCGGCTATCACGCTCACAAGATCGGCTGGCTTCCTGGGGACGACGGAGACCTGATGTCGGCCATGATGTTCCGCAAGGAACCGAAAACCGGTACAGGCGGCACTCTGTCGTGGACCGTGGATATCAAGAACCCGGCGACGGGCGATGATTTTGCGATGTTCCTGAAAGAGCTGGAGATGCCCGATGGCACACGCCGGCCTTATTCGGTGTGGCTGGCGGGCGACTATCCGAAGACTCTGGATGGACTCTGCAAGCTGCTGTCCATCGACATGCGGATCATCGATCCAGCCTGGATCGGCATGAAGCTGCGCAAGCTCACGAGCTACAAGGAACCGCAGGGGGATTTCCTCGCACGGGTGCCTGGTAGCGAGAAGCAAGCGAACTTCACATCCACGGCGGCCTACATGGCGAGGCTGCTCATTCACCGCTATCACCAACTCGGCCTCCTGAATGAGGACGGGACGGTGGAGACCAAGAACTCCTTCCTGGGTTCCGAGGTGGGCGGGAGTGATGCGGCCGTCCGTGGCAGCCACGTCATCGCCGGGAAGAGGTGCCCTGAGTGTGGAGTCGATGCCGTCGTGAAATACAACGGCTGCGACAAATGCACGAATTGCGGGTACGTCGGCTCCTGCGGTTGATATACCCCCTGCGCCGCGAGGCGCGGGGGATTTTCAAAGGGGCGTCATGCGCTTCTTTGGAAATCCTCTGGGTTCCGTAATGGACGCAGGGATAAGCGGTAGCTGGCCGCGCTCGATGAGCGAAGCAGCACTCAATCAAGCGTTCGGCAAACCGGACGCTTTCAGAAACCCCGCCGGGGCGCTCGTTCCCGGCAGGGGACAAGTGCCCAGGCATCGCCGAATGGAGAGTGTTATGGGCATTTTGTTTGACATGGTCGCCTTCTACAGGTGGCTAGAGCAAGCATCGGAGCGAGAGCTTCTTGCTCGCCGTGACGAGGCGCTCAATATGGAAGCGCGACTGAGCGATGAAGACCTCAAGCGAGAGCTTCGTCGGCTGGTGCGGATGATCGAAGAGGAACTTGTGGCTCGAAAGTTTCGAGTCTGAAGTCATTGCGCCGTCCTCTTGCCAGGATGTCGGAAGCATTACCGCTTCCGCTGAAGACGGCAAGCAGGGCGGCGGCCTCATAGTTCGTCTTGGCCTTGTGTTCGACTCTCATCAACGCAAGGTCGAAGGCTTCCGCTCGCGACAGTTGGAAAGACTCACAGAGTTGGTCGAACTCGTCGTGATCGAAGACCCACGGCTGGCTGAACAGGAGATGCTTCTTGCGCTCCAGTTCGGCCTTGCCGCCCTCGATGACCGTGAAAGCCTTGGCGCATGACTTGCTCATGCGCCCAGTCTAGCACGGTCGATTTTCAACCCCAAGCGGGGACGCCCTCCGTCCCCGAAGGGGCGTGGTGTCTCCGCGGTTGTCATGAAGGAGACACGATGGAAAAGAAACGCGAACGCCCCGACTGGGGGGCTCTGTTCCTTGAAGCGCTGGCAAAGCCCGGCCGCCTGGCAGACTGCTACGCCATGTTTCATGAGTACAGCCTGGGCAACCGCATCCTTGCGGCCATCCAGTTGGCGGCCCGCGGGCTGCCGCTCGCCCCGATCGCATCATTCGGGAAGTGGAAGGCTATCGGCCGGTCGGTCAAGAAGGGAGAGAAGGCCATTTCCCTCATCATGCCGCTGACCATCTCCAGGAAGCCGGAGGACGATGAGCCGGCCTCTACCGAGATGACGCACGAAGCCCCCACCGAAAGCGACAAGGGCGCTTCCAGCCGCAAGAAGAGCGGTTTCACGATCTTCGTGCTGAAACCGCACTGGTTCAGCCTGGATCAAACCGAGGGCGAGAAATACGAGCCGAAAGTCGATCTCCCCGAGTGGGACAAAGCGAAAGCTCTGTCTAGGCTCGGCGTGGTCGAGGAGCGGTTCGAGCTGATGGACGGCAACACCCAAGGGTACGCCATCCCCGGCGAAAAGCGCGTAGCCATAAACCCGCTGGCGGCGATGCCATGGAAGACGCTGTTCCACGAAATCGCCCACTGTCTGCTGCATTCGAAAGAAGCGCAGATGGCGGACGGAGCCTTGATGCCGAGAGACATCAAGGAGGCCGAAGCGGAAGCCGTGGCGTACCTCTGCTGTGCAACCCTGGGGTTATCGGGTCTCGACGAGAGCCGCGGTTACATCCAGGACTGGCTTGGCTCGAAGGAACGATCCGAAGAGTTCGCCAAGAAGAGCGCGGCACGGGTCTTCTCCGCGGCGGACAGAATCCTCAAGGCCGGTACAGAGGTCGCCAAAGAGGAGATGGGGACTGAAGCCAACGCCTGCACAACGGGAGAATCGGCATGAACAAACGAGAATTGCTGTTCTCTACCTCCGAGCGCGATGGGCTGACTTACGTCAATCCGTTGCCGGCTTGTCATTCGGCCTGCAGGTGGCGGGATGTGTTGGCGAAGATGGGTCGTTACATTGACCGGATATTGTGCTTGCGGCAAGGGGGGGTCCATGGACAAATTCCTGGTTCCCGCTGAGCTCTGGCAGCAGATCGCATCAGCCAACTCCTGTCACCTTGCGGTCGAACAGAAAGCCAGTAGGCCTGTTTCTGTTCGGACGGCGGAGTATGGGGGCTTTCTCTATACGGCCTTTGGAGCCCTCCACGGACCCTTCGGGGAGGCCAGGAAACCCTACGTGGACGCCTACCGGCTGTTGCCGGCATCGATGTACACGGGGGAAACCACGCTTGCGTACCACGACGAGGAAGCCATCCGGGCTGGACAGCGCGACCGTGGAGACCATTCTGGCCTGATCGTTTCCGTGAAAGGCAAGCTGATGGTGTGCGCGGAACGGGTGCGATTCCTCATGGATCTGCCCGGAACTCGCCCACTGTCGCTGGCCGAGGCCACGGCCTACGACGAGGGCGAGCGGATGATAGGCTGGCGTGCGCTCTGGTACGGCGGCAAAGAGCCGGACTGGTTCTCTCTGCGGGGCCATCCGGTCGCAGTATATCGGGGACACAAGACCCTCGACGATGACCGAGCCGTGCTGCTCTGGAAGCACGACGGAGCAATACATGAACTCGGAATCGACGACGATGTGCTCCTCGACGGAGTCGATCGAGAGCGAGTGCCGGTGGCAAGTAATGTCCAGTTGGCGCTCTTCTGATCAACCCTGAAACCCGGGAGCGGTCGTCCATGATGGACGGCCGTTTCCGGGATGTTTTCTGCTTAACAAAACGAGGATTTTTGGTATGCTTACCTTGGCGTGTCAGTAGCACGCCAAGGTAAGCAGAATTCCAGCCGCTGGATATTCCGGCGACTCGATCCTCCTAGCTGGGGAGGCGAAAGAAACAGCATCCAAGGCGATCAGGAAAATCTTGGTCGCGTCAATTTTCCCCACCGGGGCATCATGCCCCGAGTGGGGGCTGGTGCCCCTTTTTCATTCAAGGAGGCACCATGAAAGACCTTTCAAATGCTGACCTACTGGCCGTACTGGTGGGCAGCGCATCGGCCAAGGCACTGGCAGCCAAACCGCTCGCCGAGTTGTTCGGATTTTCGAAGCCGAGGCAGATGCAGTTGTGCGAGGAGTCGGCGGCTTACACCGTCCATCCGGCTCTCGCTGCAGCGAAGGAGCTTTTCGTTCGCTGTATCCGGGAACGCATGGAGGGTGAAGACCTTTGCTTTTCTTCTCCGGAAACCGTCAAGACGTTTCTGTGCTCAAAAATCGGACACCTGGAGCATGAATCGTTCTGGTGTCTGTGGCTCGATGCCCAGAACCGCCTCATCGCCGCCGGCGAGCTCTTTCGCGGCACGGTGACCCAAACCAGTGTCTATCCACGGGAGGTCGTGAAGAAGGCTCTTGCCGTCAATGCCGCGGCAGCGATCTTCTCTCACAATCATCCGTCCGGATCACCGGAGCCCTCGCGGGCCGACGAGATGCTGACCAGTACCCTCAAGTCTGCCCTTGGTTTGGTGGACGTCAAGGTGCTGGACCATTTCGTCGTCGCCGGGAATCAGGCCACGTCGTTCGCTGCGAGAGGGCTACTGTAATGGGCGCGTTCAAACCCTTCCGGCAGGAATTGACCCTGATCGTGGATCTCGATGAGCGGGGCTGGTTCAAGGCCCACGTCGAGAACCAGAACGGCAAGACGATCTTCGAGTTCTCGAACGAGGAGACCGGATGGCCGAGCGAAGATGGGCTGTGGCTCATCGAAGACGGTTTCATGCGGCACGGGCGCGACATCCACGGACTTCTGGAATATCTGAAGTCGGCGGGGATCGCCAAGCCCACTGCGGTCATGCGAGTGGAGGGATGACCAATGCTCGGCCGCCATCTCTACGCACGAGGCACAAAGGCCGAATGCATGCGACTCGGTGAAGAGCTTGAGCGCATCCAACGGCTGACATCATGGACGGTCGCCCCACTGGATGCCGATAAAGGCATCTGGGGGTTGTTCACCTAACCCCGCCAACAGCGGATTCCCTAACCGGGGCACTATCCCCGGTTGGGGAGTCTTGAAGAAGGAGTTCGAGGAAGCCGAGGACGAGAGCGCCGCGACGGTGTGCAGCGAGTGTGGCATGCAGGGCGGTAGTGTCATCGGATGTCCTGATGGCACCGATGTCTGCCAGGCCTGTTTCGATGCCAGGCATCGCTGAATCTTAATCATTGAAGAAACTCCTGCTGCAAAGCGGGAGTTTCCCGGGGCACCTTCAATCGAGGGTGTCACGGGAAGCTGCATTCAACCACCTGGCTTACCGGGTGGATGATGTTCCTAGCTAGGGAACTCAAACAATTAGCATCAAGCAGGCACCCACCGGGTGCCACTCTCAACCCCGCCGGGGCCTATTCCCTGGCGACGGGGCATGGTGCCGCCGGCATTTTCATGAAGGAGGCAACATGCCCAATTGGTGTCAGAACCGGCTCGAGATCGATGGGCCGAATGAGGCGATCGCTAAGATCATCAAGGCTTGCCGCCTGCAGGAAGGTGAGTTCGACTTGAACGGCATCGTCCCGATGCCCCCTGAGCTGGATATCACGAGCGGTTCGGCTGTCAGCTGGGGAATCGACATCCTGTATGGCGACTGGCAGCGGGTGTTCGGGTTGCCGTGGCTTCGGGATCTCCTGCTTGAGATCACCGGCGGCTACCTGCCGGAAACCCGCGATGACATGATCCGGCTCATCGAGACGGAAAACTGCATGTACGGGGCCGCGCATCGCCGCAGTCTCGATTTCGTCGATCTGCGGGAGGCTCGTCAAGCCAAGGCGAATCTGGAGACATTCGGGTTCAAGGATTGGTACGACTGGCGGATCGCGAACTGGGGAACCAAGTGGAACGTCGAGAGGGATGTCGATATCGACAACCTGTCCGACGACAACATCACGCTCTCGTTTGGTACCGCGTGGTCGCCGCCGATCCCTGTGATTGCGGCCTTGTGCGAGCAGTATCCGGAAGTGTCGGCGACGCTCCGCTACATCGAGACCGGCTGCTGGTTTGCCGGAACGGTCGAGGGCGTCAATGGCGAGATCGAGGACTATCCAGCCGACGACGTCCGCGCCTTTGGCGAGGACTTCTTCGGCATGGAGTTCGACGACGAGGAAGACGAAACCGAAGAAGAGGAAGCGGCCGCCTGACCGTTTTCGCAACTCAACCGCCCACCGGGGCCCTCCGGTGGGAGGGCTCTTGGTGGATTTCTCATTCTGAAAGGAGATCCCCATGAACGACATTCACATGACCCTCGGTCTGGACGTGTCCGCCTACTGCACCCTCAAGGTGCCGGAGGACGTGGACCCGACCAAGGAGAACCTCATCGCTATCGCCCGCGAGGCCGCCGAAAATCGGCGGTACAACGGCAAGGAGGTGATGTTCGAGCCCGACTGGGGCACGGAGAATGCGCTGCGCATCGTCATCGTCACTGCCGGCGATGAAGAGGTGCTGACCGATACGCCGGTCGACGCCTCGCCGTTCGACGCCGGACAGGTGCTGGCGAACTTCCTGAAAGGCCGTGTGCCGCTTCACGCGGTCATCAACTCGGCCGCCGAGTATCGGCTGATCGATCGGCCGGTGATGGAAGCGTATCGCGGCTCCCTTTCGCTTCCGGGTGTCGGGGGCATCGAGGTCGAGTTCCAATGCCGGAAAGGCGCCACGCGGGAAGAGAAGGATCTTGCCTTCTTGGAAGCGCTGGCCCAGTACAGTGAAATCGACTACGTAGCTGCCGAGGAGGTGTGCGATGGGGTATGAGCACACGATGCACTTGAAGGCGAAGGTCGCTGTCGGTACTACGGTCCAGCAGGTGGCGGAAGTCTTCAAACCCATCATGGAGTATGCGGGGTACGACGGCGTCGACGCTTTCACCAAGGCCGAAACGGTGGCGGGGGACGACCAGTTCCTCTTCGACCCCAAGACCGGCGAGCTGGAGGTCTCGACGTATGGCGAGGTCGGATACAGCTACTCTGACCTTGTGTACGGCATGGCCGCCAACCTCGGACGGATCGTGGCGGAGCCTGGCGAGATTTGGCTCTATGACCACGACACGGGCGACATCGACGAAGCCAAGACCGTGATCGAGTTCGGGCCGAGCGAGGAGGCGATCAAAACCTACATCGCAAAGCGCGACATCGAGGCGGGGCTGAAGATGCTGGAGCCGCATCTGCCCGGAGATGTTCTCGATGCTGTCAGGCGAGTCATTTCTTACGCGCAGGAAAGGCCGTACGACCCGAGTGTCGCCAATTCATCGGTCGGCGACCGTGTGTGCCAGGCGTGCCGGCATAACGACGTTTGCCCCGGTACGCTGTGTTGAGGAGATCGCGATGGCAACACAGCGCATCTACTCGACCCTGCGGCGTCGATTCTCCGAGACGGAATTGATCCGCCTTGGATTCCGGCATGAAGGTTCTCTGATGGTCAAGCGCGGCGCTTGTCGCGCCTTGCTGGCGGAGGCCTCCCTGTCCGGGAAAGCGTGGCGGGTGACTCCCTATGTGAGGTATTGGCGATGAGCGGGCCGCTCGAAGCCAAGCCCGTTGCGTTCGATGAGGCCGTGAGAAAGCTCCTTTCCGGCTGGACGGTGCGCTCTCTTGAGCAGCCGTTCTACCAGGGAGGAGCCATTTACGGCCATACCATCGATTCGCCCGATGGGGCGGAGACACGGATCGTCTCGGCCTTTACCTGGAAGTCTCTCTCCAGGTGGGCCGAAGAGAACGGGCAACGGGCCATCCACAAACGCGCCAATGGAAGTTATTCGGTGAGGGGAAAGTCCGGCATGACCGCCGGCCATCTGTGGAAAGCCAAAGATGTCTGGCTCCTGCAGATGCACGCCTCGCCGCCGGAGAGCTTTTTAACGGCAAAAGCGGCGAAAGCCGCCGCGCTTGAAGCCGCCTTGAGGTACTGAGGCACTTTTTTCATCAACCCATGCGGGTACGCCGTGCCCGCATGGGTGCGGCTCCGCGATGTTTTGGAAGGAGCATCACATGAGTAGCAAACATACACCTGGGCCCTGGATGTCCATCGTGGTGACACGATGTGGGACTACTCGATCTGGTCCCAGGAACCGAGACAGTGGTCTGTACCGTCGACTCGAATGGGCAGTCCGCTGCGGAGTGCGAGGCGAATGCCATGCTTATCGCTGCCGCACCAGAGCTGCTGGCTGCGCTGGAAATGGCAGTGCGTCGGCTCGAAGTCCTCGAAGCCGCGCACTACCATGGCGACACGGAAGCCATCAGGGCGGCGCGTGCCGCCATCGCCAAAGCGAAGGAGGCACGCGATGAGCAATAGCAAGATGACCTGGCCTTGCACGGTTATAGCCGAAACCCATCACCCCAGTGGCCGCCCCGTGCGGATGCGGCGCGTGGTTGACGGGGCCGGCTCCGTAGAGGCAGCCATGCAAAGCGCGCTGAGCGCCCGCAAAGACAAAGGGGCGTGGTTCCGTGGCGATGCTGTCACTGCGATCACTCCTCTCGGGCAGCGGGTGATCGGGCTGATCGATCCGGATACCGGACATCTGGTGCCAGTGAGGCGACAACCATGACTGCACTTAGCCTCGAAAACCCCGCCTACCTCGAAAAGACCAAAGCGATGTGGCGGGGCCACCCGCCGAAAGGGATGCATGTCGTGGAGTTCTATGGCGATAGTGACCCGGCCTTTGGCGGAAATGCCGACGACCGACCGTTGGGCGTCAATGGCCTGATCCTCGAACGCGGTTCAAATGTCCGGCGAGCCGAGTTCAAGACCATCGAAGAAGCCCACGAAGCGGCCAAGGCCATCAAGAACCGGAGACCCGGCTCCATCCTCGGCGTTCTGCCGTGATGACGCTGAGTCCCGATAGCAAACCATTCACCCCGCGCTATGGCGCGGGGCTTTCCAGAGCCGGTCTTCGGTGGTCGGCTGCGGAAAGCCAGATTCTTCCAATCGGGTAACCGAAAGGACGAAAGGTCGTAGCTGGCGACCAGAAATAAGCAGCACTCAGCCGGTCATCGCGGGACGCCGCGGTGACTTTCATCAACCGCCCCTGCGGGATGCTTCCGTCCCGCAAAGGGCGAGGTGTCTCCAGGGGCTTTTTGTTTCCGGAGACATCATGAGACTCAAGGCAATCGCCGAGGCATGCCTTTGGCTGCCCGGCTTCGCTCCCGACGAGGATCCGATCGTTACGCTCGGTACAGTCGGAGAGCGCAAGGAAACGGCTGCGATCATTCCGTTTCCGCAAATCAGCGAGAGCAAGGCGCAAGCCGCGCTCAAGCCCATCTGGCCGCGCCTCGATGCGTCCGTTCTCGCCGGCCTGTCCGGTGACGTGACGAAGTTCGAGGCCAATGTTGCCGCCATCGAACTCCTGCGCAAGCTGGAGTCGGAGGATCGGCAACCGACCGCCGACGAACGGGCCGTTCTCAACCGGTATACCGGCTGGGGCGGACTGCCGAAGGCGTTCAACACCCAGCAGGCCGACGCGAATTGGCAAGCGCGAGCCGAGCGCCTCGCTGAGCTACTCAAGCCGGCGGAACTCAAGTCTGCCGAGTTGAGCACGCCGAATGCCCACTACACGTCGCTGGAAGTCATCGAGGCGATGTGGGCGATGGTGGAGCGTCTTGGCTTCAAAGGCGGGCGGGTTCTGGAACCTGCTGCCGGCGTGGGCTACTTCGTCGGGGCAATGCCAGAGCACCTTGCTCGAGAGAGCGTGGTGACGGCAGTGGAACTCGACGAGTTGTCGGCCAGGATCACCAAAGCGCTCTATGAGCCCTTCGGCGTCCATGTCTACAACATGGGCTTCGAAGCGATGCACGTGCCGGCCGGGTTCTTCGATCTGGCCATCTCCAACGTGCCATTCGGCAACTATCAGGTGCCGGAGCACAGAAACGTACTCTACGCGGCCTTCTCGATCCACAACTACTTCTTCGCGAAAGCGTTGGAGGCAGTTAGGCCGGGAGGCCTGGTGGTCTTCGTCACGTCCAGTTTCACGATGGATGCGTCGGATCATCGGGTGCGTGCTTACCTGGCATCGCAGGCCGATCTGGTGGCTGCAATCCGGCTGCCAAACACGGCCTTCAAGCGCATCGCCAATACGGAGGTGACGACCGACATCGTCATTCTTCAAAAGCCCCTGAACGGCAAAACCGCGAAGGGTAATGGGTGGCTGGAGTCGGTATTCCTGGACGAGGCGTCCCCGATCTTTGGGGGTTACAAGTCCTACTACAGCCGCGACCACATCCGCTGCAACCAGTGGTTTGCTGAAAACCCTCAGTGGGTGATCGGCAAGCTGAAGTTGTGCGACAACGGGTATGGGAAGTCCACCGGTTGCGTCTTCGATGGCGACACCATCGACGCGCTCAAGGAGCGGATCGGCTGGCTGCCGGCGGGCATCTACGCCTCGCGAGAGGAAGATGTCGAACGCGCTCACGTCGTGAAGCTGTCGCTCACCGAGCAGCATCGCCCGGGTTTCCGGGTGATCGATGGCAGGGTGTACGAGATCAACGGTGCGGAAGCAGTGCCATACAAGGCGCCGCAGAAGACCTTGGATCGTATCGCCGGCCTGGTGGAAGTCAGGGACGCGGCGCGCAAACTCATCAGGGTCCAGGCCGATACAGAGGACGAGTCTCTGTTGGGAAGGTACAGAGTCGCTCTCAACGTCGCCTACGATCGCTTTCTTGCCAAGCATGGGTTCATTCATGCCAGGGCAAACCGGCAGACCTTCAAGGGCGATCCGGACCTGCCGCTCTTGCTGTCGCTGGAGCGGTGGGACGAAGAAAGCGAGACCGCAGAGAAGGCCGACATCTTCCACCGTCGTACGGTAGGGGTGTTCAAGCGCATCGAACGGTGTGAAACGCCACAAGAAGCGCTGATCGCCTGCATTGCGGAAACGGGCCGTGTCGTTGAGGCCAGGATTGGCGAGTTGCTCGGAAAACCGGGCTGCGAAGCCATGAATGAGCTCGAAACGGCGAGCGCGGTGTTCGTCGATCCTGAGAGCGGCCATTGGGAAACGGCAGATGCCTATCTGTCCGGCAACGTCCGCCACAAGCTGACGGTTGCCAGAGTGGCAGGGGAGCGGTTCGCCGGTAACGTGAAAGCGTTGGAAGCGGTCATTCCGGCCGATCTGACGCCTCACGAAATCGGAGCGCGAATCGGATCCACCTGGATCCCGACGAGTGACTACGAAGCGTTCCTGAACGAAACCCTGGAGACAGAAGAGAACCGGGTGTCGTTCAGCGCGACGGCCGGAGCATGGCATGTGGAACCGGACTACCGCACCAGGTGGGCTGTGGCGGCGACACAGACGTATGGCACCCAGCGGGCGAACGCTGTCTGGCTATTCGAGCAGGCGCTCAACCAGACGGTGCCGACGATCTACGACCCGCATCCACAGGATCGCGACAAGCGTGTGGTCAACCAAGTGGAGACCATCGCCGCCCGCGAGAAACAGCAGCTGCTCAAGGAGAAGTTTGTCGAGTGGCTGTGGACCGATGAAGCGAGGTCGCAGAGACTGGTAAGGCTGTACAACGATCAGTTCAACTGCGTCGTGCCGCGTCGGTTCGATGGCCGGCATCTGGTGCTGCCTGGATTCTCCCAGGTGTACCGGCTGCATGACCATCAGCTGGATGCCATCTGGCGAATCATTACCAGTGGCACCAACACCCTGCTGGCGCATGTCGTTGGGGCGGGCAAAACCCTAACCATGATCTGTGCCGGTATGGAACTGCGGCGTCTCGGAAAGGCGGGCAAGCCCATGTATGTGGTGCCGAACCACATGCTGGAACAGTTCGCTGCCGAATTCCTGCGGGCCTATCCTGGCGCCAACATCCTGATGGCTGGCAAGGATGATCTCCAGGGCGACAAACGCAGGGCGCTCATGTCACGGATCGCTACCGGCGACTGGGACGGGGTGCTCATCACGCATGCGTCGTTCGAGCGCCTCAAGATGAGCGACGAGTTCATGGAGCAGTACATCGAGGACGAAATCGCCGTCATCGAGGACGCAATCCGCGCCGAGAAGCAGGATCGCGGCAACCGCATCGTCAAGGAGCTCGCCCGGGCCAAGAAGGCTTGGGAAGCCAAGCTGGCCAAGCTGTCCGGGAGGGAAAAGAAGGACGATCTTCTGACCTTCGAAGATCTTGGCATCGATTGGCTGTTCATTGACGAGGCTCACCTGTTCAAGAACCTCTTCAGGCATACCAAGATGACGCGTGTCGCCGGATTGCCCAACAGCAGTTCGGAACGGGCATTTGATATGTTCGTCAAGACACGCTACGTCATGGAAAGGCACCGGGGCAGGGCTGGAGTTGTTTTCGCCACGGGAACGCCGGTATCAAACAGCATGGCCGAAATGTGGGTCATGCAACGGTACTTGCAGCCCAAGACGCTGGAGGCCAACCAGGTAGGGATGTTCGACACCTGGGCCGGCAACTTCGGCGAGTCGGTGACGGCGCTTGAGCTGGCTCCGGACGGCAGCGGCTACCGGATGCAAACCCGCTTCGCGCGGTTCGTGAATCTCCCCGAACTGATGTCCATGTTCAGGGAGGTCGCGGACATTCGCACGGCGGAAATGCTGAATCTTCCGGTGCCGAAAGCCCGCAAGGAGACGGTGACGGCGAAGCCGACTAACGACCTCAAGGCCTACGTCCAAACCCTCGTGGAGCGGGCGGAAAAAATCAGGAACGGGCTGGTAGGCCCTTCCGAAGACAATATGCTGGCGGTGACCAACGACGGCCGCAAGGCTGCGTTGGACATGCGGCTCATCGATCCATTCGCCTGCGACCACGATGGGAGCAAGGTGAACCTGTGTGCTCAAAAGGTGCATGGGGTATGGGTCGAGACGGCCGGCTTCAAGGGAGCGCAGATCGTGTTCTGCGATCTGTCGACGCCCCAGTCCGATGGCCGGTTCAGCGTCTATCAAGACCTGCGCCACAAGCTGGTCGAGATGGGCGTCCCTGGCGCGGAGATCGCGTTCATTCACGACTTTGACAGCGATTCCGCCAAGGAGGAGCTTTTCAAGGCCGTGCGCGACGGACGCGTCCGCATCCTGCTGGGCAGTACCGGCAAGATGGGAGTCGGCACGAACGTCCAGACGCGCCTGGTGGCGCTGCATCACCTGGATGCCCCTTGGCGTCCGGCAGATGTGGAGCAGCGCGAGGGCCGCATCATTCGGCAGGGCAACCTGAACGAGGAAGTGCGAATCTACCGCTACGTCACCGAAGGGAGCTTCGATGCGTATATCTGGCAAACCCTGGAGACCAAGGCCCGTTTCATCGCCCAGGTCATGCAGGGGGACACCGGTATGCGCAGCGCCGAGGACGTGGAGCTCGCAGCCCTGTCCTATGCCGAGGTAAAAGCCTTGGCATCTGGCAATCCTCTTGTGCTGGAGAAAGCAGGTGTCGATACCGAGCTTGCCAAGCTGTCGCTGCTTAAATCCCAGTGGGATCAGCAGCAATGGCGAAACAAGCAGGAGTTGGCCGCGCTACCGAAGCGTATCGAGACGATCCAGCAACGGATCGTTGCGATCGGGGCCGACATTGCGGCACGCCAGAACCTGTCCGGCAATCGTTTCGCCATCGAGATCGAGGGCAAGCGGTACACGGACCGGACAGAAGCCGGGAAGGCAATTCTTCATGCAGTGCATGGGGTTCGCTACGGCAGTGAGCGGGTCATTGGCCGGCTCGCGGGTTTTCCGGTTCTCGTGAAAGCGGCAGAAAGCCGGGAATTCGGCAAGCGGCTCTTTATCCGCGGTGGCATCGACTACGAGGCAGGCCGGGCGGAAACCCCGATCGGCTTCGTCAAGGTGCTGGAAAGTGCGCTGAACCAGATGGAATTGGTGCTCGAAGAAGAACGCGAGCACCTTGCCAGAACGGAAAAGCGCATGGCCGACATCCTGGTCGAGGTCGCGAAGCCATTCGACAAGGCGGAGCGGCTGACCTGGCTCCAGCAGCGCCAGCGTGAGATCGATGCAGCACTCGATCTCACAAAGGGCGATCTGGCAGCAGCCGAGGAAGCAGAAACTTCCGAGGCCGCCTGACCGTTCAGCATTCCCCCCCGCGCCGCGAGGCGCGGGGGCTTTTCTAAGCGCTTTCACATCGAGAGCGCTTGGGAAAGCAGGTTTTCCATCTGTCGGCCTGGCCGACGGCGGAAGCGGTAGCTGGCCGCTTGAAACAAACAGCATTCAGGAGATGGCTGGATACGCGGCCGTCGATTCACAACCCGCCGGGGTGCGTCTGTCCCGGTGGGGCAGAGCCTCCGGTTTTCTGTTGGAGGCTCCAATGAAGTCGTACGAAGTGACGAGAATCGGCCAACATCGCGGGCGTCCGCGGCTGTGGCTCGAAGGCCTCAAGGCGCTCATGGGAGGTTTTTTCCCCGGAAAGCGATTTGAAGCCAAGAAGGATCTTGAGAAGCAGATGCTGGTGCTTGAATTATCTGAGACAGGCTGCCGCATCGTCTCCCGCAAGCTGAAAGGCGACAAGGAAATCCCGGTCATCGATATCAACTCCATGGAGCTGTTGTCGGTGTTCGAGGGCGTCGAGGCGGTTCGCGTGGTCGTACAGCAAGGTAGGATCTTCATCCTGCCCCTGTCCAGCGAGATCGCGGTCAGGGAACGGCTGGACCGTCTCAAGAGCAAGCTGGAGAACAGTGAGCCGATTCAGATCGGTTCGCTCTCCCATGGCGGCGGCGTGCTCACGCATGCCGTGCACGCCGGGCTCAAGGATGCCGGCATCGAGTCGAAGCTGGCGTTTGCCAATGAGATTCGACCAGAATTGCTTGACCAGGCGTCGGAATGCAACGATTCCTGGGACGGCGATACCATCCCGCTCGCAGCGCCGATGCAGGAACTGGCCTTCGATGCCTGGGCCATGAACCATCTGCCCAAGGTCGAGGTGCTGGAGGCTGGCCTTCCTTGTAGCGGAGCGTCGGTGGCCGGCCGCGCCAAGCGTAGTCTGGAGCACCCGGAGGCCCATCCCGATGTTGGGCATCTCGTGGTGGCATTCCTCACCATTATCGCCAAGGTACAACCGGCCGTGATCCTATTGGAGAACGTGCCCGTTTAGCTTTATTGCTAATATTGTCCAAAATCGACAACAGGCGTTGACTACGCCGGTCTTGGCACATGGAAGAAGAAAAAAGCCCCCGTACAATTATCCAAGACATAGGTGCGTACGAAGACTACCCTTTTAGCGGAATACACTCCCAAGTGCTCAAGGCCTTTAATACGGCCAAGGCAAATTTGGCCCCTGGATACGCCAAAACCGTGCCCGCGCTCCTAAAAGCCTTTGAGTGCTTTTTCCAAATTTCCGGGAGACGCTTGACGCTGCTAAATTTGAGTCACCAGCGATTTCGGATTCTTTGTGAAGAATTCATTGGGGCACTCTATTCAGAACGATTCATCGCCCTAACTCCCCACCGTCGGTACAGCTACGCATATACCCTGAAACAGCTACTTACAGCGTTGCAGCAACAAATCCCAGGGCTTTTTGCGGCCGATTTTCACCTTTCGTCAGTGGGTAACACAAGTTTCGTTCAGTGCTGCATTGCTCGATTCGAAAAAATAGAGCTTCGAACCGACATTGTCTGGTTATGGCATGCCTGGCCTTCCACAAACCGTAGCGGAAGGGTCACCTGGTTTCGTTTGTACCCTCTCTATGTCCGGCTTGGTAAAGATTTTACGCAGCATATATACCAAGCATGCGACGAATACTATAGTAGTCGCAAATGCCACCGAGTTATCGCAATCACTGAACTAGTAAAGTTCATTCATTGCTACCCAAGCGACCTTACTCCTCAAGATTTTAAGCAGCCTCAGTTTGCCACACAATTCTGGCGACAATTTTTCATGTACTACATGAAAGAGGGCTATGCCTCCGGTGTCAGCGTTGAAGTGCTAATTACTAACTGGCGGGCGGAATTTGCCCACTTTGTGAAGGAATATCTCATCGGAAGTGGGCTCTTTGCAGAATCCTTTGGCGAATTTCCGTGCCCTGCGCCCAGAAGAGTTGAAGGACCACGTACGCATATACGTGCAACAAAAGACGGAACTGAAGTTAAGGTAAAACTGTTGACCCATGTGCCTCTACAAGTCACTGACAGTGAAGCTATGGAACTGCTCTTCAAACAAATTCAGGTTGACGTCGATCTCATCACAACATGGGCCGCTTGGGCCACAAAGGAAATTTGGGAGCGCCATACACGCAGGTTAAGCTTGGCAGCACAGGGCCAAGCCAGAACCATCCACGCCAGTGCCGCAAACAATGGGCAGAAGTGGCTAACATCCCGTAGCAACCCCGACCATCTCAAGAACGCGGCGGCTACACTATTGAAGCACGGGTACGTTACAAACAAAGATCTCGATACGAGTAACCTCTTTCCAACGCCACTTTCTCAGACAGCTCACGAATTAGGCCTTCCTACCACTGGAGCACTTCTACCGCACTGCATATCGCTGGTCGCAACGCATCCAGCAATTACGCCCTCCTTTTTAGAAAACCTCGAGCTCTACGACAAAAACGGAATCCGCGTCGGCCTACTAGAGACGGGCAGCGGCTATGCATTGAATGGGCGCAAGGCACGAAACGGTCCGAACCACAGCCAACAAATTATTAAGCTTACCGAAGCAACTGCCACGGTGGTGCATCAAATTATTGATCTTACCGAGCCAATTCGCACATATCTTAGAGCTCGGGGCGATGATAACTGGCGTTATCTTCTATTGAGCTGCCAACAAGGTTTTTCGTATCCTCGCAGAATTCGCAGAATAGCAACCGACACTTCTCTTCCCGACCGCCTTAATGCATTAGCCCAGAGCCTCCAAAACACAGCACCCCATATGAGTATTGGGGACAGGCTTGAGTATGCAAAGAGATTCAGCCTGCCCTCGCTCAGGGCAAGCGCTGCTGTTTTGATATATCTAAAGACTAGAGATGCGAAGAGAATGTCTGAAGCTCTGGGGCACACAGAATACTCGGCAAAGCTTCTTTCTCGGTATTTGCCAGATTCAGTGCTCACTTTCTTTCAAGAGCGCTGGATTAGAATTTTCCAAGCAGGAATCATTGTCGAGGCACTAAAAGACAGTGACTATCTTCTTTATGCGAGTCCGTTTGGCAGCATGGCGGAACTAGACGAGTTCCTTCAAAATCACGCATTGAAACGCCTGCCAACGGATGCTGCGAGCTGTTCAACCGAGACAGCACTCGACTCCAGGTCTACAGAAGTCATTTTTGGGGTCAATGAATCTGTGCTGACCGCTTTGATTAGTCTTCAGCGTGCCGTGAGAATTGCGAACAGGCAACCAAGTGGGAAGGCCATCTACTGGTCAGGCATCGCAGATAGCTTGGTAGGTTATCTAGAAAGTGAATCGTGCCGACGGAATGACCTAAAAGAGTATCTTGCACTGGCAAAGCGTAACGCAGCGCCTGAAAGAATGGAGGCGCTAATTTATGAGTAGCGCTTCACGCGTTCCAGATGATCTAGCGTTCATCGAGTGGATTGGGGGCGACCGCAAAGATCAATATCGCGGCGCCTCATGGTTAAAATCATCTTTCGATGAACATCAATGGCATGGCGAGTTCGGCACAGACCGCCTAACTATTGATTTTCACGTAAGACTCAACGATCACAGCCTGCTGACAGAACCTCAACATGAGGCACTGTTAAACACGTTCAAATACTGGCTTTGCGTGCAAAACCATCCTGACGCAACCGGGGGACGCATTCTTGCAGCAAAGCCAACGTACCACCATGTAACTCGAACGATCCGATTGATCGATTATTTTCTACTAAACGGGAGCCGTTTTGAATTAGCAAAACATGGACTAACAACTCTATCATCGAGCGACTTCAGGCGCTTGCTTACCGATTTAGCCAGTTCGAATGCGACAATCCACTCCATCTACAGATGGAGCGACAAGGTAACGAATTATCTTAGAGCGCAATCATTAAATATCAGCGAGGAAGAATTTTATTCAATAAGAGCTGCTATACCAGCCATTACAGAAATTTCGGTTCACCCAGAGGACCGAATGCTAGCACTCGATGATGAAGAATTGGTGCGAGCCCGCGTTTATCTATGGACGCAAGGACTATATACAAAGGGAGCCCTATCCCCGCATTTCCGCTATGCGCCATCAAGTACCCAGCTAAGCTCCATAATTTATAAAAACACACTCTGGGGCAAAACCCTTAGTGCGCTGCCCGAGGAATTATGCTTTGGCCCCATAGAACGATATGGTAGAGAATATTCTCCGGTCCATGTCCGGACAAACCTTGAGAATGCACTGTCTGATAAAGCATTAGCCAAATGGAGCAGAACGCTGCGCAGCCTAGGACTGCTTGCAGAGACAGGATCGCCGATTCCGTTGTCGGCCTTTGAAGTATTTTCACAAAGGGGTTTTCTTGAAACGCTGAAGCTAAAGCCAACCGGCAGATTTCGCTCCCTACCTCACGATGTAGTATTGATGGCTTTCCGGAACGCCGTTGAATTTGTTTTTAAGTATGGCGATGATCTGATCGACAGCTATTTGCAATTGGCCAAAGCTGCAAAGGCCAACGATTTGAGTATCGCGTCTTACGCAGGACAGAAGGGTGTTAGATGCATACTCACCGAAAACGCATCGCGAATGGGTATCAGGACCTGGCATCTAGGTCAGTATATATCTCTGTCTGAGGCGAATCCGGCCAAAAGGGGCGAGCATCGTCCCCCAGCAAAAAATTATTTTTCACGCTTTCGCAAAAATGAAGGCTTGTATGAACTTTTAGGTGTCCTTTACGGAGCAATACAAATTTGCGTCGGCACGCTGATGGCACGCCGGCAGGGAGAGCTATTGGACCTCGTCGCAGGCGAGTGCCTAGATAAAACAAAGAGGTATCTCGTTTTCGAGAATCGAAAGTCGGGCATTGACGCAATGCGAAATGTAGAAGCGCGACCTATACCTGAAGTAGCAGTAAGAATGATTGGTATGTTAGAGCGAATGCAGGCAGGCTTGATTGAAATAGGGGCGTTGCAGAAGCCTACACACCTGTTCGCGACACCACATAGAGCAGGTATCAGCTTGGTACATGACCACACCGCATTTAATACCGCTCTAGACCGATTCTGTGATTACTTCGAATTGCCCTTAAGTGAAAAGGGGGAGCGTTACTACGTTCGCCAGCATCAATTGCGGCGCTTTTTTGCAATGTTGTTCTTCTGGGGCCGCTCATTCGGCGGAATGGACACGCTTCGCTGGTTCCTCGGTCACACGGATGTCGAGCATCTTTACCATTACATCACTGTGGCCTTCCCCCGTTTCCCCGGACACATTCGTTAGCATAATGTGTTCAGGAGGAACTGATGGGAACGAGAAGGCGATTCACGGATGAGTTCAAGCGGGAGGCCGTTCGGCTGGCGGGCAGGCCTGGCGTGACGATGTCCTCGGTGGCACGGGATCTGGACATCAACGTCAGCGTGCTGCGCCGCTGGGTCGAGCAGCACAACGGCGGGCAATGGCAGATGGAGCGCGGCAAGCCGCTCAAGACCGACGCCGCGGCCGAACTGGAGCGCGTCAAGCGCGAGCTGGCCAAGGTCAAGATGGAGCGCGACATCCTAAAAAAGGCGCTCGGTTACTTCGCGAAGGACCCGACGTGAGGTACGGATTCATCGCCAGGCACCGCACGGTCTGGCCGACGCGGGCGATGTGTCGGGTCATGGAAGTCTCCCATAGCGGGTTCTACGAATGGCTGGGGCGTTCCCCCAGCTGCTGGCAGCGGGAGAACCTGCGGCTGACCGGGCGCATCCGCGAGAGCTTCGAGGCAAGCGACCGCACCTACGGATCGCCGCGCGTCTGGCGCGACCTGCACGAGTGGGGAGAAGCCTGCAGCGAGAACCGGGTGGCTCGGCTGATGCAGGCGGCGGGGCTGCAGGCGCGTCGCAAGCGCCGTCGCAGCCCGACGGACACCGGTGTGCGCCCCGAGCACAGCATCGCTGCCAACATGCTGGAGAGGCAATTCGAGGCCGACGCGCCGAACCGCAAATGGGTGGCCGACTTCACCTATCTCTGGACGGCAGAAGGCTGGCTCTTCGTGGCGGCAGTGCTGGATTTGTACTCGCGGCGCATCGTCGGCTGGTCGATGAGCGGCTCGATGACGGCGCAGCTGGTCAGCGACGCCCTGCTGATGGCGCTGTGGCGGCGTGGCAAGCCCGACGAGTTGTTGCACCACTCCGACCAGGGCAGCCAATATACCAGCGAGGACTTCCAGCGCCTGCTGCGCGACCACGGCATAGTCTGCAGCATGAGCCGGCGCGGCGACTGCTGGGACAACGCCGCCATGGAGAGCTTCTTCTCCTCTTTGAAGACTGAAAGGACGAGCCGAAAACACTACGCCACGCGGGACGAGGCGCGGGCCGATGTGTTCGATTACGTGGAACGGTTCTACAATCCGAGGCGCCGGCATTCGACGCTCGGCTACCTTAGCCCAGTGCAGTTCGAGCAGCGCTTAATGGGCTAAGCAAACCGTCCGGGGAAACGGGGGAAGGCCACTGAGTCAATCCCGGGCCGAATCTTAAACGCGGTGAAAGCAACCTATGCTTGTGATCAGCTAAAGGCTAACCATGCCGGCTCCCACTCCCTAGCCGACCTAGGGAAGGTCTGAATAAGTCGTGAACGATTTCCCGGCAGCCCTGTCAGACCTGCGGGATTGCACACGAGGGTGGAAACGATGAAACAGATGACGCTGGCCACAGGTGGATTCGAGCGTTTTGGCAAGACGACGCGCCGGGCGGCCTTTCTGGCCGAGATGGAGCGCGTGGTGCCGTGGGCCGAGCTGTGTGCGGCAATCGAGCCGTTCTATCCGAAGGCGGGCGGCGGACGCCCGCCGGTGGGCCTGGAGCGCATGCTGCGTATCTACTTCCTGCAGCACTGGTTCAACCTGTCCGATCCGGGGGTGGAGGAAGCGCTCTACGACTCCAACGCCATGCGCGCCTTCGTCGGCATCGACCTGGGCCGGGAGCGGGTGCCGGACGAGACCACGGTGCTCAATTTCCGCCATCTGCTGGAGCAACACGAGCTGGGCCGGGCGCTCTTCGAGCAGGTGCACCGTCACCTCGAAACCCAAGGCCTGAAGGTGGCCACCGGCACGATCGTCGACGCCACCATCATCAATGCCCCGTCCTCGACCAAGAACCGTGACAACGCCCGCGACCCGGACATGCACCAGACCAAGAAGGGCAACCAGTGGTACTTCGGCATGAAGGCCCACATCGGCGTCGATAGCAAACTCAAGGTGATCCACGCCGTGGTGGCGACCGCCGCCAACGTGGCCGACTCGCAAGTGCTGCCCGATCTGCTGCATGGCGAGGAGACGAGTGTGTGGGGCGACCAGGCCTACCAAGGGCAGACTGAAGCCATTCGCAGCAAGGCGCCGGCCGCCCGCGACTTCACCAACCGGCGCTATCGGCATCGGGGCATGATCAATGAACGGATCAGAGCGCAGAACCGGGTCAAGTCGAAGGTGCGGGCCCGGGTCGAACATCCCTTCCATGTCATCAAGCGCGTGTTCGGCTTCGTCAAGGTCTGCTATCGTGGGCTGGCGAAGAACGCCAACCGGCTGTTCGTGGCCTGCGCGCTGGCCAACCTCTACATGGTGCGACGACGCCTGTTGCGCGGCCAAGGGGCGCAGTGTGTCCGGTGAGCGGAAAATGGGCGTGAGGATCGAGCCTGTCGGGCCAAAACAGCGCCGAACCGGCTTCGCTTCTCGCTTCTGAGCAACAAATGAATCCATCTGCTCGCTATACGGCTACTTGTTCAGAGGTTCCCTAGTTCAAAGGCATTTCGGTACACGTGAGTTTTCCGTACTTGACCAGGAGGAGTTGGAAGAATATGTTGAAGACCTTATTGCGGAGGGGGCCGTTGAAGTCGAACCGCAGTTCTTCGAAGCCGAGACCGGAAAGAACTTCAAAATCATTGTCAAAGTAAGGGCCGAGCAAAGTGAAGGTTGATCAACGCATTGAGAAGAACAGCAAGTCACTCCTTGCCCTGGAAGCATTGCTGCTCGAAGTGCTGCAGGACCCCGCCCTGTTTGTTGGAGATTTGAATCTAATTGCCGCGCTTAAATCCCAAGGTGGGCTTGCAAAATTCGAGAGTTTGGAACGCGGGATCTTACAAAGCTCGACTAACACAATGAAGCGAATTTCAGAAAGGGTGTTGCCCGAAGGTTTTAGGAGAATTAATAGGCTTCGAACTGAGGCTCTGGGCTCGCTAATTGCGTTTAAGGCCAGGGAAGAACATTCTAACAAGCCGACAAAAGCAAGCCTGACTCTTAGGCTTAAGGAAATTGACGGGCAACTACAACAGGCCCTTCAGGATGCTTGGCATATCACAATGGCTTTTGAAAAATCCCTATCTCAAGGACGTCGCTATGCCGAGCAGGCTGGGAATCCGGCAGTGCTTGCCCTATGCAAAAAAGAACAAGAAGAGCTCCGTCTGGTCCTCTCTCTTTGTAAGCGCCCATCGCACTTAAAGGCAGGTTAAATCCCGTGATGGAACGGCGCAAGCTATATCGGATAACGCAGCCAGATTTCAGAGGGTTTTCGCATACCACTTGGGACGGTCAAGTTGTAACAACTCCTGCTGACAATGTTCCAATAATTCTATGGCCAGACGGGCGGTGGTGCCTCGATGCCAACGTCTATATGCAACAACTATATGGACGCGGGCTATCGCGGCGAAATAAAGGGGGCACCCTACTAACCTATGCCACGCAGATCACACATTTAATCCATTTCTGCTACAGAAATCATATTGACTTCATTGACCTAACTGACAATGAATTCACCCTTTTTATAAAGTCACTGCAAGGCGAACGACGAGCTGATGCAGCGCTGAAACGCGGCGCCAACTCCGTCATTGCAATTGGCCGAGTGTGCCTCGATTTTCTGGCATGTGTAGGGCGATTCCATGGCGAGAATGACTTCGTTGGCCAGAAAGGTCAAATAAGGGGCCATCGGAGATCCTTCGTAGTAGGGAACAGTAGGTCAACCAACAAAGGCGTTGTGAAGACGTATTGGCATCATCGTGCTTTCCCGACACCTGACACTCGGGAGAAGCGTCTGCCAATCAGTAATACTAATATCAAGAAGTTGCGGGACGCAATATTAGACGCCAGCAGTTCTATCTACCTCCGAAAACGTCGGTATACGATGATGACGCTACTTGAAATTACCGGCGCCCGCCGTTCCGAAGTAGCTGACTTAACGGTGCAAAGTGTTCATGAAGCGGCTCAAATGAAGGAGCCCCAATTAAAGTTTGAGACCGGAAAGCGTGGCGGCAATCGCACAAAGACCCGCTTAGTACCCGTTTCGCGCATCGATGTAGATTCTCTGCTTGAGTTCATCGAGAAGAACAGGCGGACAGTTATTAGACGGACTTGCGGTATCGAAAATGATGGCGGATATCTGCTAGTAAATGAAAGAACTGGAAAGCGCTTGAATGCGAATACGATAACCCAAGAAGTAGCGATGCTCCGTAATAGTGCCGGCATCGATGAGAAAGCGTGCGCTCATATGTTTAGGCACCGACGCGTGACAAAGCTGTTCCGCGCACTTATTGAACAACACAATTTGGAAAATGTGGACGATTTCCGCCGTGCGTTATTAGACGTCGAATCCATTAAGCGAGAGGTTCAGCAATGGACGGGACACACGAATGTCGCTTCACTGGATGTGTACATCCACTTGGCTTTTGACGAAATTACTAATTTCCGGAAGACAATTGATGGGGTAATGGCTGTAAACGCAATAGAGTCCGCCCGAAGGCAGATAGAACAAATTCGGGAGGAAATGAAAGCGGAATTGTCGCCATATGAAGCTTCTCGCCAGTTGACCGCCTTGATTAATGCAATTTCGGACGATTTAAAGGCTTTGACAGACACTACACCTGAGCGCCTTTGAATCGTATTGCGCTTACCAAGAAGACGGAACAAACGTAACCTTTCGGCTGAGTAGTCCTACCTTTCCGCCCGCGCACGTAGGTCATCGCGGCCACTGCTTATTTCGAACTCTTAGAATCAACTCGTATATGACTATTACTTTCAAGGTTGTCGATCGTGGCACACGCGTCGTTAAATCGAGCAAGAACACGATACTGAATCGCCCCGGGTTTTGAGGAGGCTTCAATTCTTGAGAGAATGAAGCCATGAAGAAGACAAACAAGTATTCCCCGGAAGTGCGCGAGCGCGCAGTGCGGCTGGTGCAAGAGAGCAAAGGGCAGCATCCGTCGCTGTGGGCGGCAGTCGAGTCGATTGCACCGAAGATCGGCTGTTCATCGCAAACCCTCCTGGACTGGGTCAAGCGGTACGAAATGGATACTGGCCAGCGTGATGGATTGACGACCGATGAGCGCGAGGAATTCAAGCGCCTGCAACGCGAGGTCAAGGAGCTGCGGCGTGCCAACGAGATATTGAAGACGGCGAGTGCTTTTTTCGCCCAGGCGGAGCTCGACCGCAAACTGAAATCCTGAACGCCTACATCGACCGCCATCGCGATGCCTACGGAGTCGAGCCAATCTGCAAGGCATTGCAGGTTGCTCCGTCGGCATATCGACGCCATGCGGCACGCCAGCGCAATCCGGATCTGCGCAGTGCCCGCGCCAAACAAGATGAAGTGTTGCGTCCCCATATCCATCGGGTCTGGCAAGCCAACATGCAGGTCTATGGCGCCGACAAGGTCTGGCGTCAATTGAATCGGGAAGGCATTGACGTTGCCCGCTGTACGGTGGAGCGATTGATGCGCCAGCAGGGTTTGCAGGGGGTAAGGCGAGGCAAGCGGGTACGTACCACGCGATCTGACCCGAAGGCACCTTGCCCGCTGGATCGGGTCAACCGCCAATTCAAGGCAGATCGTCCGAACCAGCTCTGGGTGTCTGACTTTACGTATGTCTCGACCTGGCAGGGCTGGCTGTACGTGGCCTTCGTCATCGACGTGTTCGCGCGGCGTATCGTCGGCTGGCGTGTGGCTACGTCAATGACCACGGACTTCGTGCTGGATGCCCTGGAACAGGCACTCTATGCGCGCCAGCCAGAAGGTGACGGGACGCTCGTGCATCACTCTGACAGAGGATCGCAGTACGTGAGCATTCGCTACAGCGAACGGCTGTCAGAGGCCGGCATTGCCCCTTCTGTTGGCAGTCGTGGCGACAGCTACGATAACGCGCTGGCCGAAACGATCAATGGCTTGTACAAGGCCGAACTGATTCATCGCCGCGCCCCGTGGAAAACGCGTGAAGCCGTCGAACTGGCCACGCTCGAATGGGTCGCCTGGTTCAATCATCACCGCCTCATGGAACCCCTTGGCTATATACCGCCGGCAGAAGCTGAGGCAAACTACTATCGGCAACTCAGGCAACGCGCTGAAATGCCGTCTTTACTTTAACCAAATAGCCTCCGCGATTCCCGGGGCGATTCATACTGCTTATCCCAAGCAATTGGGATGACTATTCATTCAAAACTTCGTTTGAAGTTGTCTTTCACGATGCAGACGATCAACAATTAAACTTGGGCCCCGTGAAAATTGGCTATGTTGGCCAGCCTCATGGCTGGACGCTGGATGCTATGCCCAAGCAATTCGAAATTCTCCCAACCGGCTGGTTCTCGCTTGGGCAAGACGTTGATTACTACCGTAATATCTACGAAAAATTGACTCCTGAACGGAGAAACTTGCTCTTGCGTGTCTTAGGCGACGTCGTTGCCGATAGCCGCCTTTTGGGCTTAGCGCAGGACGAGCAAGTGTTTCGTGACTCGTTGATGCGGAACGTTAGTCTATCGGTAATCCATGGTCAGTTTAGGCGCGTGCTTGACGGGCAGGTGGTACTGACGGACTTTCGATTCGCATATCGCGATCCTGGCGACGAACGGAACGCCGCGATAAACCTCAGTTTTCGTGTCAATCCTACTTCGAAGCCTTCGACTAATATCCACGTATTAATAGGGCGAAATGGCGTTGGCAAGACAACTGTTTTGAACAACATGGTCAAGGCAATTTTAGCCCCAGAAGGGGCGACCGGTGTTCGCGGCCAATTCTTTTCAACGGAGGAATGGAATTTCTCTGCCAGCCTTCCCAAGGATTATTTCAGTAGCGTTGTTTCAGTTTCGTTCAGTGCATTTGATCCATTTATACCGCCAGTAGATCAGCCCGATCGCAGCCGAGGCGTGGCTTATTTTTACATAGGTATGAAGAAGGCTAGATCCGGTGCGGCTCAGCTTGCCCAGCAACCCCCGAAGACGGAGGCCGATCTAGCCAACGATTTCGTAGAGAGTCTTCAGTCGTGCCTTAGCCAACCAACTAAGCGAGATCGGTGGCATGCCGCTATTAAGCGCCTAGAGTCGGACAATAATTTTGCCGATATGTCCCTCGGACAACTGATTGCTATGGATAGCAATGCAGCAGTTCACGCGGCTCGCTCATTAATTGGACGCATGAGCTCTGGCCACTCCATCGTCCTACTGACTATCACTAAGCTCGTCGATACCGTTGAGGAAAAGACGCTGGTCCTGATGGATGAACCCGAGAGCCATCTTCATCCGCCACTTCTTTTGGCATTCACCCGTGCACTTTCTGAACTTTTACATAATCGCAATGGCGTAGCGATCATCGCAACACATTCTCCTGTTGTCGTACAAGAAGTGCCTTTGTCCTGTGTTTGGAAATTGACGCGTTGGCGCACGGAAGCAAGGTCTGACCGGCCCGAACGTGAAACTTTTGGAGAGAATGTCGGAGTGCTAACCCGCGAGATCTTCGGTCTAGAAGTTTCAAAGTCCGGATTCCACGAGGTGCTTCAACAGGCAGTCAATGATGGCGGCTCGTTCGAAAGTGTCATGCAGGAGTACAACGAACAACTAGGTTTTGAGGCCCAAGCCGTATTGCGCTCAATGGTCGCGTCGCGCGACGCGACAAGAACAAATCCGCAATGAAGCGCCTCAATAAGTTGGGTATCGATTCTGCTGACGCTTACGATGCCTGTATAAACGGAATTGACGACCCTGCATTGGCAGAGCGGTTTAAGGCTGCACGTGCCGAGGTAATTGCGACCTTCAAGGAATACGACCTTCTGGCGAGTAGGCACGAATTGTTCTCGCTTAAGTCGAGTAACTGGGGCCAAGACACGCAGCAGGTACTCGGGGGAATGACGAAAAAAGAGTTCGTCGACCTCTATTCAACTCACATGGTTGACAAGATGCCAGGGCGTACGTATTACGACCGGCTCATGATGCTTGCTCCCCTAGGAAAATGCCCGTTCTGCGGATTTGGCCAAGTGTCCACACTTGATCATTTCCTTTCGAAATCCCGTTATCCCGCAGTTTCGGTATTGTGCTCCAACCTAATACCATCATGCACTGATTGCAACAAGGGCAAAGGCGCACCAGTCGTAACACGGGACACGCAAATACTTCATCCTTACTTTGAGGAGGGAATTATCGAGACCGAACCGTGGCTTTTCGCAGAAGTAATTGAATCGGCACCGGCCACCATACGATATTTTGTTCAATCTCCTGATTCGTGGCCGAAGCAGTTAACGCAACGTGTCACAAACTCCTTTCATGATCTCAATCTCGCTCAGAGATTCGGAGTCGAGGCAGCTACCGAGCTGTCCGAGCTCGGGGAGCTGTTAGATGAACTTGGAACGAAGGAGATACGGCAGGCGCATCTATCAACGGTAGCCAGAGTTGAGCGCAAGAACCGCAAAAATTCATGGAAAGCTGCACTATACGAAGCACTGGCCAAAAGTGCCTGGTTCGTGGGGGACGGTTATCGCAAGCCAGCGGAACAAATTCAGGCACCTGCCTAGCTGCACACGCGGTAGGTATAGGTTCCAAGTGATGTTCGTTAGTCGGCCTGACGGCTACGATCATTGGGTCCCAAACATGTACGCCGTGTTACTACGTTATGACCGTCTATATAGCTTTAACTTTTGCAGCAAAACTCGACGCTAAGAACCGGTAGGAATAGCTTCCAGGTCCTTACAGAACTCGACGCTAAGAATCGGTAGGAATAGCTTCCAGGTCCTTACAGGCGAGAAAATGTGGTTCAAGAATGCGCCATTTTGAGCATGTTCCCGAAGCTCGCAAAAAAATGGAGGCCAGTGATCGGTGGTCCGGCGCTACCAAATGACATCAAATAAGATGGAGAAGCGGAGGAAGAACAGAAACCATTGAGTCTACATTTAACGGAGGAGATACAGATGGTGACTAACCACTGAACACGTCGTTGCACATTAGCGCTATTTAGCACCGATGAACCCCCTCAGCGCTCAGTGATGCCACTAGTCGCCTAACCAATCATTGAACTAGTCCTGCGTAAGAAGCCGAGTAGGGAAGTTAAACTGAGCATTGACCGACCGTTTTCCCAAAGTGTTAAGTTGCAGCTTCGGGGCGCGTCTCGCCCGCCGGCGCAGGTTCCCTCGCGACCAAGAGCGGTCGCTAAAATTTGGCGATATGGCGGAAAACCAGCATAGGCAGCACTTGTCGTTGTTCTTATAATTTTGCTGAACCACGCCTCATTACAAGGCAGGGTCGTTTCACATCTCTAAACCAGTTCAAACGCTAAGTCGCATAGCATGCCTTTTTCCAAGATGACTCGAAATGATGGCTCACGAAAACGAGCCACGGAATCGAGTTTTGCATTTCTTGACCGCTCAGCACGACCGGAAATCGCAGTCGTTAGAGAGTACGTTAGCAACGCGGTGGAGAACTATCCTAGTGAGGCTAAGGAGGACCTGAAGGCCCGTCTTATTTCGGGAAATGAGGTTGAGTTCCGCTCTGCCACGTTTGAACTGCTACTCCACGAGGCCCTGCACCGCTGTGGTTTTTCCGTATCCGTACATCCCGACCCGGGCACAGGAACAGCCAAGCGACCTGACTTTTTGGTACAGGCGCCAGATGGAAGCCGGTTTCTGCTAGAAGCCGTTCTGGCTGGTGAGCGTGACGGTAGGCATCCGGCTGCAGAAGCAATGAAGGCAAGAACCCTTGATTTGCTTGATGGTGCACCGCATGCCTCATTCTTGGTAGACGTGCAACATGAGGGCAACCCGACTACACAGCCAAGCGCTCGATCGCTCATACGTGCTACCCATGACTGGTTGGGATCGCTAGATGCAAATTGCCTCAGAGAGCGACTAGTGCACTTTGGCCTCGACGATATGCCGATTCTCTCATGGCGGCACGAAGACTGGAAACTGACGCTTAGAGCAATCCCGGTAGATCCTGAGCGTCGGGGTCGCGCAACAAGATTGATCGGAGCTATGCGTATGGGCCTGCGCTGGGTTAATGCATGGGAACCGCTCCGAGATGCCGTTCGCCTAAAGGCGAATCGATATGGCGATATCAAGCTGCCGCTGGTCATTGCCATAAATGCCAGTTCGTTCGGCTTAGACCCGATTGACGAGGTGCAAGCACTTTTCGGCGAAGAGGCGTGGGTTGAGGCCCTGAACCAGCCTGAAGAGAGTGGCCCCCGAAGGGAACCAAACGGAGCATGGCGTGGCCCCCCATGGCCCACAGAATCGAAAAGCATCAGCGGTTTGGTTCTTCAACGACCTAACACCTTACACTCTTGGGTCTCGTCGCTCGACCATATATCTAAATCCGTGGGCTAACGTCCCTCTGCCAAATTGCTGCAGCATGTTCCCTACCCGATTCATCGAAGGTGCGTCCCTGTCTAAGACTGACGGAACGCCTTTGCACGAGATATTCGGTGTACCTGAAAATTGGCCGGAACATAAATGAAGTGATGGCTAGCATCTCTCATTACACTGGACGGACGTGAGCTGTGCTCGCGAGCCCGCTAGCTCCATCGCTAGCTTGATGATGACTGCTTTGGGTTGACAGCATACAGTACCGACTGTCCGATACCGACCCCGAGCAGCCACTGAGTCTTGTGGAAAGTACTAGAAAAAAGCGCGGCAAACATTGGTGGCCACGAAAGCACAATTCACATCTTCATGACTGGTGAGGCGATGGTGGGACTCCGATTGGTCACTTCTATGGCGTGCACCAGCCGATGGCCCCGGATCACTGTTCCAAGCTCCTATTAGAGGGGCTCCTCGTCACTTCTGACCTTGAATTCCCTTCACAAGGAAGTGAACGAAAGCCTGAGCGATGTCGGCGCCGGAGAGATCGCCGTCAAGTCTATACCAGCGTGGAATGCTGGTGATCGCGCCCATGAACCAGAACACTGCAAGTTTCGGGTTGCACTCGGCAATAGTTTTGTCGTCTATACCTTCCTGTATTAGGTCGCGCAGACGAAGATCGAATTGCCGACGGCGCGCCATGATCCGCTTGCGGTCGTTAGGCGTCATCCCGCTGTATTCGTGAAGGACGGCGGAAGCTCCCAGTTCACTGGCAAAGTCTCGAATGTATATCGACACAAACTTCTCAAGTTTTTCGAGGCCGTTTTTCCCGGTTGTCATCGCCTCCTCAAGCGCCATATCGCCGATCTCCATCGAGAGATTGTGGCATTCGTATAGCAGCTCCTGCTTACTCTTGAAGTAGTGATACAAGGCCGGCTTGGTCACATTTAGGCTTTTCGCAATCTCGTCCAGCGAGACGTTCTGGTAACCACGATGCCCGAACGCGCGCGAGGCCTCTGCGATCACCGCCTGCCGTTTCAACTGGTATTGCTCATCTGGGCTCTTGACCAAATTGTTCCATCGTCTGGGCGCTGTTGCCTTTCTCTTGGTACCCGCCTTCTTCGCCTCAGCGCGTTCGATGATACTTTCAACTTTTTTCATTTTTTCCCTAGTCGCTTTGCGGTGACAGTCTACTTGCCGATAAAAGACGCTACCAAAGATTCAATTATAAGACCCGGGTTCGGTGCGCCCTATTACGAGACGCGCTTCCGATTACGTTGCAGTTGCATTTCCACATCAACAGAAATGATGAGCGAAACGTATACCCCTCCGTTGCACCTAGACTAGAAACTCACTGTGGACGGATGTCTAACCCAATAGTAATATAATTGACTAATAAGTAGATTTTATACCATTGCACGCTGACGCCCATGCCGGGCAGATGTTGGTTGACTGCCGCGTACCGAGGAAGTCAGCAGCCGCTGGATTCATTGACAGACTGAGTGATGGCAGCTAATCCATGATTTTCAATCGCTCTTCGCATGTTCCCAGACCACATGCCGTGCCCGTCATCGTGGCGCCGATGTTTCTCATCTCTGGTCCTGAACTAGTAACCGCTTGCTGCAAGGCTGGAGTGATCGGCTCCTTCCCATCGATTAATGCCCGCACGCCAGAATTACTGGAAGATTGGCTCCTGGACATAGAGACGTCGCTCACCACTGCCCGCGCGGCAAACCCTAGACAAATCGTAGCCCCCTACGCAGTCAATCTCATCATGCACGCAAGCAACAGCAGGCGTGACACCGATCTCGCCATCCTTGTACGACGTCGTGTACCGCTGGTCATTGCGAGCGTCGGAAACCCGGGACCGGCAGTCAGGGCAATACACGACTATGGCGGCAAGGTGTATTGCGACGTGGCGACGGTCAAGCACGCACGCCGCGCCATCGAGGCGGGGGTAGATGGCCTGATCCTATTGTGCGCCGGCGCCGGGGGTCACACGGGGTGGATCAATCCCTTCGCCTTTCTTCGAGAAGTACGCAGCTTTTTCGATGGCCCCGTCGTCCTGGCCGGCGGCATCACGGATGGCCGGGCCATACGGGCCGCGCAATTGCTCGGCGCTGATGGCGTCTACATGGGTACGCGTTTTCTAGCGGCCCAGGAAAGTCTCGCCTCGGAAGACTATAAACGCACGTTGGCTGCTAGCAGCGCTGACGACATCGTCCTGACCACGGCGGTGACCGGCATGCCTGGTAATTTCCTGCGTAGCAGCTTGGAACGCTACGGCCTGTATCCGGAGCACGACAACGACCAAACTTTTCGCATCCCTGGTCAGGAAAGCGAAGGCAAGCGCTGGCGCGATATCTGGAGCGCCGGCCATGGAGTGGGCACGGTGCGCACCGTCGAGCCGGCCGCCGAAATTGTGGCGACGCTGATCAAGGAGTTCACCCAATCCGCCGTCTGAGTAGTCGCACCCCCGTCCTTTTTCACATCCAGGCGAGCGCCTGCCCCCCGTCCACCGGTATCGCCGCACCTACAATGTAGCGGCCTGCATCGGACGCCAGCAACAGAGACACGCCGTCCAGGTCGTCCTGCCTGCCGAAGCGCCGCAGTGGTGTGCGCTTGAGCAAACCTTCTTGGAAATCGCTCAAGGCATCGTGCATGTCACTCTCGATCGTGCCGGGGCAAATCGCGTTGACACGAATCCCCTTCCCCGCCAGCTCGAGCGCCATCACCTTAGTCAAGTGGATCAACGCCGCCTTCGACGCTGCATAGCTCGCGAGCCACCCGCCAGCGCGCATGCCGGCCACCGAGGCGATGTTGACGATTGCTCCCGCGCGCTGCGGCAGCATGCGACGTGCTGCCTCTTGTGCGACCAGCATGGCGCCCTTTAAGTTGGTATCGAAGATGCGCGCTATTTCCTCTTCCTTTTGCTCGACGAAGGGGCTGACGTGGATGACACCCGAGTTGTTGTAGAGAATATCGATGGGGGCTCCGCACTGCTGCTCCGCATGATCAAAGGCCGCCGCGATCGTCTCTGTTCGGGTGACATCGAGATAAACCCCATGGGCGACGTGGCCTTGCTCACACAAGGCGGCGACTGCCGCCTCGATGCGATCCATGCGCCGCGCAGCCAGAATCACGGTGGCGCCGGCACGCGCAAAAACGCCAGCGACATGCTGGCCGATCCCGCTTGAGGCTCCGGTGATGAGAGCCGTTTTGCCGTGCAGGCTAAACAGATTTTCCATCAGATTTTTCCTTAATTGAGGCGCCGCCGGCAGCTGCGGCGAGCGCCACGGAATGACTCAGGGCTGCCGGCCAATCCACTGCGGAGCGCGCTTTTCCACGAAGGCACGGATACCTTCCTTGGCGTCGGCATGCGCCATGTTGCGCGCCACCACTTCACCGCAGTACTCATAGGCATCCGCTAGCGGCATCGGCAACTGCCGATAAAACGCCTGCTTGCCGAGCGCCAGCGTATATGTGGACTTGCTGCCAATCTCGTTTGCCAGTGCCGCAATTGCTGCATCCAGTTCGGCAGCCGGCACCACCTGGTTAACCAGGCCAGCGCGCAAGGCAAACTCGGCATCATGCAGACGGCCGGTGGCAAGCATTTGCATGGCGTGCTTGGGCAGGACGCCACGCCCAAGCGCCACCATGGGTGTCAGGCACCACAGGCCGATGTTTACGCCCGGCGTGCCAAAGCGGGCGTCGGTGGCGGCAATCGCCAGATCGGCACTGGCTACGAGTTGGCAGCCAGCGGCTGTGGCGACGCCTTCCACGCGCGCGATTACGATTTGTGGCTGCTCGCGCATCGCTTGCATCATGGCCGAGCAGCGCACAGAAACGGCCTTGAAAAATTCAGGGTCCGTTTCATCGTTGAACTCGGTCAGGTCGTGCCCGGCGCAAAAAATTCTTTGCCCGACACCGCTCAGCACGATTACGCCGATGCCGGTTTCTGAGCGCAGCTCGAGCAAGCGCCGGTGCAGCGCATCGATCATCGCCACCGACAGGCTGTTGCCGCGCTGCGGCCGGTTCAGGGCTAGATAGCTCACCGCGCCACGGTCCGAGCGGGTAACCAGCTCCTCCTGCGAATCAGTCATGCTTTCCTCCTCCATGGTTTCCCCGCTTAGCCGAGCCAGCGCTTGCGCCGTCGGTAATGCTTCATGTCACGATAACTCTTGCGCTCGCCATCCATGGTGAGGCCGAGGTAGAACTCGCGCACATCCTCGTTCGCCTTTAGGTCGGCGGCGGCGCCTTCAAGCACGATGCGGCCGTTTTCCATTACGTAACCGTAATCCGCCAAGTCGAGCGCAACGCGCGTGTTCTGTTCCACGATCAATAGCGTGAGGCCGCTCGCCTTCAATTGCGCCAGCAAGGCATACACTTCTTCGATCATCAGCGGCGCCAGGCCGAGCGAAGGCTCGTCAATCATCATCAGCTTGGGGTCAGCCATCATGGCGCGGCCAATCACTAGCAACTGCTGTTCGCCGCCCGACAGATAGCCCGCGGTACGCCCGCGCAAAGCTGCGAGGCGGCCGATGCGCTGGTACACCTGGTCCAGGCGCCGGCGCGCCTCGGCGCCGCCCACCATGTGACCGCCGACGATAAGGTTCTGCTCGACCGTCATGTGTCGCAGCACCTGCCTACCTTCGGCCACATGCACGATGCCGTGCCGGACGATGTGCGCCGGCTCCTGATTGGTCAGCGGCGCACCATCGAAGGAAATGCCGCCACCTGAAATCCGGCCGTCCTCGCAACTGATCAGGTTCGAAATGGCCTTCAGGGTCGTGCTTTTACCAGCCCCGTTGGCGCCTAACAAGGTTACGCATTTCCCTTTCGGAACCTTTGCCGAAATTCCTTTCACGGCGAGGATGACGTCGCTGTACAGCGCTTCCACGTTATTCAATTCAAGCAAGTGTCTCTCCCAAGCAGTTCACGCGCCCCGCAAGGGGCGGGGCGCGTCATGCAGGTCTTACCATTTGTTCAGGACAGGAACGGCCACGTTTTGGTCCACGATCGTGTACTTGCCGCCCTGCACCGTGCCAATGTTCACCGTCAAGCCGCGCGTTGGAAACGGCGCCTCTTCGGAATAGGTCAACGTCGGCAATACACCGAAGCTTTGCTCGGCTGTGATCGGCGTCGTCACCAGCGTCTTGCGCACGACTTCGCCGGTCAGCTTGGTCGGGCCTACCGCCTTCGCCGCGTTTTCAATCGTGCGCACCGCCACGATCGCCTGGTTCAGGCCCATGAGGCAGGGAACGTTGTAGCCAGCAGTGACCTTGTACTTGTCGCGCAGCTTTTCATAAAAGCCGCGCGCCGTGGTCTTGTCCTCGGTTGGGATTGCCATGCCGTAGGCTTCGTAATTGCCTTCCATTTGCGCGAGACCGCCGATGGCCTTACCGGACGCCAGCAGGCTGTTATGGGCACTCATCATTATGGGGATGTTAGTCTTGCCCAGGCTTTGCAGCGCGCGCCGGGTCGCTACCACGGCCGCCGTGTTGGTCTGGATCTGGATGACTTCGACGCCCTTGCGCACCAGTCGTGCCACCTGCGGCGTCAAGTCCGTCGGCTGCACTTCGGTGTAGATGGTTTCAACCACTTCCAACAGCTTCGGGTTTTCCTTGGCGTACTTCTCCATGCCCTTATGGATGTCCACGTAGGCCGGCGAAGCTTCCGAGGAAATGATGCCCAGCTTCAGGGGGCCGTCGCCGCCGCGTTTCTTGCGGAACCACTCCATAAAGGCGGTCGCCTCGTGCGGATAGGTGGGACGCGCATTAAAGACCCAGGGATTCGGTTTCCAGCCGTAGCCGTAACCGGCGGTAGCCATGATCATCGGCACCTTGTCGTTCGGCAGACGCTCCTGCAACGCCGCGGCATCCGGGCCGCCAATGCCGAACACCAGGATCGGATTCAATTCCGATTTAGCTCCCGGCCACAGGCTTGCCACCTGCGCCACGTCGTAGCGGGTGTCGTAATCCTTGATTTTCAGGGAGACACCCAATTCCTTCCCGACCTCGGCGTTCCACCAGTCGACTACGCCACGCCGGCAGCCGGTGACGTCCTTCATGATGTCAGCGTAGGGCCCCGTAAAATCGGCCAAACCGGCGAGGTTGTAGGTCGTCTGGGCCTGCGCGCCGCTGGCGACAAGCAGCATGCTCAGGCCGCCGGCCGCACCCAGCAGCCAGGCATGTCCACGGAGCGGACGTTTATTGAGCTTTTTGTCGAAAGTACCCATTTCTTATCTCCTTGATAGTTATTGAACAAACGCACCGACAAGGGGGACGTCGTATTCCGCCGTCCCCGTTTTCTTCAATAGGGAAATGGCCACAAGCGGTAGGAGCGCTTGAGGATTTGCCATCTATGCATCAGGCCGCGCGGCTCGAAGATCAGGAAGCCGGCGATCATCGCCCCCAGGAAGATGTTCATGGCGGCGAAGACGATGTCGCCGCCCAGGAATGGCACATGTTCCACGATCGTGGACCCGGCCGAACTGATGATTTCCTGCGACACCTTGATCACGAATACGCCAATCAGGGCACCGGTGATTGAGCCGACGCCGCCGACGATGATCATGGCGATTAGCCAGATCGAGTGGAACAGCGTGAATTGGTCGACGGCGACGAAGCGTACGTAATACGCCCACAAGCCGCCGCCAATGCCGGCATAGAAGGCGCCTAGCAAGAAAGCCACGGCCTTGGTGCGCACGACGTTAATCCCCATCATCCCGGAGGCGACATCGTCGTCGCGTACTGCTAGAAAGGCACGCCCATGCCGGCTGCGCGCCACGCTGTATGCGCCAAACAGCATGAGCGCCGCCACCGCTAAGCAGAGGTAATAGATGGAGCGGTCAGAATCGAAACGGAACCCCAGAACCTCAGCTGGCTGCACCGTGATGCCGGCCGAGCCGCCCAGCCAGGATGCCGGCAGGTTAAGCACCAGGAAGTGGAATAGGATCTGGGCCGCTATGGTGGTCAGGGCCAAGTAGAAGCCCTTGATACGAACCGCCGACATGCCGAAGATGAAACCGAATACGGCCGCCGCCACCCCACCCACCGGTAGCGCCGCCCAGATCGGCCATCCAGCCTTGCTTGCCAAGATAGCTGTAGTGTAGGCACCGACGCCCATGAACGCGGCTTGCCCGAGATTGATCTGCCCTGCCAACCCGGTGTTGATCTGAAGGCCGAGCACCACCACCGCAGTGATCAGCATGGTGGTCACGATGGCGACGATGCGTGGCTCGAACAGCAGCGGCAGGGTCGCCATGAACAATGCGAACAAGACCAGGGCCCAGCGCTGCTTGGAAGTGCGGATCAGCGCCTGATCCCGTGCAAAACTGGTTGCGAATACGCCTGCTGGATCCATAATTTATACCCTCTCGATAGTCTTCCAGCCGAACATGCCGGTCGGCCTGATTAGCAGCACTAAAAGCATGATGATGAACGGCAGTACGGAGCCCACCGCGCCGCCCACCAGGGGATCGAGGTAGGCCATCGCCAGCCCCTGGACGATGCCAACCAGCAGCCCGGCCAGCAACAGGCCGCCAATCGATTCGAGGCCGGCCAAGAGTGCGACAGGTAAAGCGGCCATGCCGATTTCCGAGGTCAGCAGGTTGAGCGATTTCCCGCTCAGATAGACGATCGCGCCTAAAGTCGAGAGCACCGAGCCCAGAGCCCATGCAAAGGCCACGGATCGCCGCACCGAGATTCCCATCGACATCGCGACCTGGTGGTCTTCCGCCACCGCAGTCATGCGCAGGCCCGCTCTCGTCTTGTTGAAGAACCAGGACAGACCGAAACCAATGACGATGGTCAAAAGTCCCCCGTAGAGCAGCGAGCGCGGAATCAGCAAGTCGCCGACCATGATGGGCGCTAGGGAGAATACGATGGGGAACGGACGCACCTGAGGGCCGAAGGCAATTAGGATGACGCCGCGGATTAGAATCAGCAGGCCGATGGTTACCATGACCATGGAGAAGACTGATTCGCCAACCAGGCGCGAGAAGAACAGGCGCTCGATCAAGAGGCCGAACGCGACGGCCGCTGCGAATGCCAGGGGCAGGCCGGTCCACATCGGCAGGCCGAGCTCCATGACCATCCACCAGACCAGGAAGCCGCCGAACACGACCAGCTCGCCCTGGGCAAAATTGAACACCTTGGAAGCGCGGTAAATCACCACGAAGCCCATGGCGATCAGCGCATACAGCAAGCCGATCAGCGCACCGTTGATCAGGTAATTCAGAAACTCGATCATGCTACCCTCCGCTGGGAGACAGCTTCTCCGCGGCGCTGTGCGGCCGTCTCGCTGTCGTGAATGGCGACCCGGGCGGCCAGACTGCCCTGGCGCCCGTCCTGATAAGTGACGGGAATCTGGATATCGACCGCATCGGCCCCGGCGTACAGGCCGTCGATCACGGCGGCGTAACGCTGCTCCAGGAATTCACGCCGCAGTTTGCGCGTACGCGTCAGTTCCCCCTCATCCGGGTCCAGCTCCTTGGGGAAGTTGGCGAAACGGCGAACCCGCGCATGGGCAGGCAGGAAGGAGTTGACGCGCTGGATCTCGGTGCGCAGCAAGTCTGCCACTTCCGGCTTTTGCGACAAGTCGGTGAAGGTGGAAAAGCTGAGGTTCTTTTCCTCGGCCCAGCGTGACACTACGTTCATGTCGATGTTAATCAGAGCCACGACGAACTCGCGTGTGGCGTCACCGACTGTCATGATGTCTTTAATGAAGGGGCTGAAGCGCAAGCGCGTTTCGACGAATTGCGGCGGGAAGCTTTCGCCCGATGCGAGGCGCCGCAGGTCGCTCATTCGCTCCAAAAACACCAGCTCGTCGCGTTTGCTACGCGTGACCGCATCGCCGGTGCGAAACCATCCGTCGATGGCTTTTTCGGCGGAGGCGTCGGGGCGGCGATAGTAGCCGCGGAAGTGCGTGCCACCACGAATCTGCAACTCGCCTTCCTTCGTCAGTTGCCATTCCAGCGGTGCATCGGCATCGGGATGGGCGCGCAGCCAGTGCCCAACCGTTTCCAGGTCGTAGCATTCGCCCTGATGCATGGTCAGCAGGCCGGTCTCGGTCGATCCGTAGATGTTACGCAAAGGCACGCCGATCGCATGGAACATGCGAAACACGTCCGGCGCCATGGTCGAACCGCCGCAGCCGGCAATCCGTAGACGGGTCAGGCCCAGTTGATCGCGCAACGGCCTCAGCACCAGCGCCTCGGCCAGAGGGAATGCCAGGCGCGCTCGCGTGCTGACCGGCCGCCCCTCCAGGCGTGCGACATTGACTTCGTGGCCCACGCTCAAGCCCCACTCGTAGACGCGGCGGCTGATCTTGCCAGCGTCGAGCATGCGCGCCTGCATGGTCGATGCCAGGCTTTCCCACTGGCGGGGGGCGAACACCATCGCTTCCACCGCCAGTTCGCGGATATTGCTCAGGACCTGTTCCGGCCCCTCCGGAAAATTCACCACGAAGGGCAGGCCTACGCCGAGCGTGATGCCGATGATCTGCTCGGTCGCCCAAGCTGGAGCGATATAGGTGAGATATTCCATGCCCGGCTTGGCATCGGTAGCGTCGATGACGCGCTGTGCATTGTCTATCAGATATTTGTGGCTCAGGATCACGCCCTTGGGTTTGCCGGTTGTCCCCGAGGTGTATGAAAGCACCGCGATGTCGTCTGGCTTGCCCTGTTGCAAAAAAGCGCGGTATAGCTCAGGCTGCTCGCGGTGCAGGCGTCGGCCTTCCTCCTGCAATGCGGTCACCGTGCGCAGGACATCCTGACGATAGGACCACATGCCGGTATCGTCCCAATAGGCGATCCCGCGCAGGAGCGGTAGACGGTCCCTGATAGCCAAGCCCTTGTCGACCTGCTCCTGGTCCTGGGCGAACAGGTACACCGTTTCGCTGTCTTCAAGAACGAAGGCAACTTCCTCCGCTGTCAGGTCGGGGTAAAGGGATACGACCTTGCAACCCAGTGCCTGAGCCGCGAATTCAGCCCAGAAGTGCTCGGGTTCGTTTTCACCGATGATGGCAATTGTTTCACCGCGCTGCATACCGAGCCGATGTAGTCCAAGTGCCAGCTCACGCACGTTTTCCTGGACCTTGGCGAAGCTGAACTCACGCCAGATTCCGCGATACTTATGACGTTGCGACAGGCGCTCCGGGGTCCGGTCCGCATGCTGCTGGAGCAGTTGCGGAAGAGTTGACATGGGTAACATCATTTTCCTCCGTCGCCAAGATAGGCTTTCAGGACCGCCGGATCGATCTGGATCTCGGCGGGTGTACCGTCTGCGATCTTGCGGCCGAAATCGAGCACCGCAATGCGATCGGCCAGATCCATGACGACACCCATGTCATGTTCGACCAGTACGACTGGGATGCGCTTGGCTTCTCGCACGTCGAGGATGAAGCGGGCAAGGTCCTCCTTCTCTTCCGAGTTCATGCCCGCCATTGGCTCGTCCATCAGCAGGATCTTCGGTTCCTGGGCCAAGGCGCGGCCAAGGTCGACCCGCTTGCGCAAGCCGTAGCCGAGGCTCCCTACCGGCTGGTGCCGGATTGATTGAATCTCCAGCAGCTCGATAATCTCTTCGACGATTTCACGATGTTCGAACTCTTCGCGCCGGGTGCGGTTGAAATAGAAAAACGCTTCCGGCAATGTGGCGCGCATGTGGATGTGCCGACCCACCATGATGTTGTCCACCACGCTCATTCCGGAAAAAATATGCGTGCCCTGGAACGTCCGGGCCAGCCCTGATCGCGCGATCTCGTGGACTGGCTTGCCCTTGATGTCCCGCTGGTTGAGCAGGATGCGCCCTTTTTGCGGGCGATAGAATCCGCTCAGGCAGTTCATCAGGGAAGTCTTGCCGGCGCCGTTCGGGCCGATGATGGCGAAGAGCTCGTCGGCCCGGACCTCGACCGACACATTGTCGAGCGCAACGATGCCGCCGAATGCCATGCGGATTCCTTCCGCGGCCAGCACCACGGGCGCGCCTTGCGCCACCGCCCGGGGCGCGCTCATGCCGCCCCCGCTGCGTTGATACCTTGTCTCATTTCGTCTCCTGTCGTTTTTCTTGCGCTGCGCTGGCTCATGGCTCCTGCACCAAGAATTCTCTACGGTCAGCGCTCATACGGCACCCATCTCAGTCCATCCGCTAGCGTGTGCCCACGCGACCGCCCCCATCGATACTGATGGTGGTGGCGTTGATATAAGGGTTTTCTACGATATGGCGCACCAGGCCAGCGAACTCTTCCGGCTGACCCATGCGAGCTGGGTAAAGCACCATGTTGTTGATGAGCTTATCCGCCACCTTGGGCGGCATGCCCGCCGCCATGCCAGTATCGAACAGCCCGGGTGCAATCGAGACCACGCGGATGCCGTGCTCGGCCAGGTCGCGCGCGATTGGCAGGGTCATGCCGATGACGCCGGCCTTGCTGGCGCTGTATGCGGCCTGCCCCATCTGCCCCTGCCAGGCTGCGCCGGAGGCGGTATTGACGAAGATTCCGCGGTCGCCGCCCTCGTCCGGCTCGTTGAGCGACATGGCAAGCGCCGCATGGCGGATCATGTTGAAGGTGCCGCTCAGGTTCACAGCGATAACGCGTTCCCACAATTCGGTCGGGAACATCTGGCCTTTCGACAATGTCTTGCAGGGGCCGAGAATGCCGGCGCAATTGACCACGATATGGATGGCACCGTGCAATTTCAGAACGGTGTCGATGCCAGTCTTTATATCGCTCTCATTCGCGACATCAACCGCCAGTCCTTTGATATCCGGACCCAGCGCGGCCTGCACTGTCTCTCCATCCAGATCGAAGCCGACCACCTTGGCTCCCGCTGCGGACAAGGCCTTGCAAGTGGCCAATCCCAGGCCGGATGCGGCTCCCGTGACGACGGCGACTTTATTGTTGACGTTCATGTGCTAATTTCCTTTTTGTCTTAGGTAGATGTCTATGAAACGACCGCTCGGGTCGACCGCGCCTTCCCACCAACGCGGCACTCGATCGGTCACACTGAGCGCCACTGGCCCTGCCAGTACTTTTCCCGTATGTCGCGCTTGAGGACTTTGCCGACTGCGCTGCGTGGCAGTTCGTCCCAGAATTCAATGCTTTTCGGTGTTTTGACGCTGCCGAGCTCGCGCTTGCAGAGAGAAATGAGTTCATCGCCGTTAGCCTGATGACCAGGTTTCAGCTGGATTACCGCCTTTACCGCCTCACCCCATTTCTCGTCGGGCACGCCGACGACGGCGCAGTCCAAAACGGCAGGATGAGTGTTGAGCACCGCTTCGATCTCGCTCGGAAAGACGTTGAACCCTCCACTGACGATCATGTCTTTCTTGCGGTCGACAATGGTGATTAGCCCGCGCGCATCCTTGATGCCGACGTCAGTGGTGTGATGCCAGCCGAATCCGGAGACTTCCGCCGTTTCCTCCGGCTTCTTGTAATAGCCCTTCATCACCATCGAGGATCGCACCACGATCTCGCCCTTTTCGCCGAGAGCGAGCAACTTGCCGTCGTCGTCCATGATTTCGATGCGGGCATAGGGAACGGCGCGGCCCGCTGAGCGTAGCGCCTCCTCATCGAAGCTGCCGTCTGCACGGATGTAGTCCTCCGGCTGCTTGGCCACTACCGGGAACAGACATTCACTCTGGCCGTACACCTCATAAATCACTGGCCCGAACACCCGCACTGCTTCCTTGAGCTTTTCCGGCGCAATCGGCGCGGCGCCGACTGCCAGGCAACGTAGCGAGCTTAGGTCCGTCATCGCGACTTGCGGCGTCGCGAGCAGGGCGTACAAGACGGTAGGCGGCATGAATAGATGGGTAATGTGCTCGCGCTCAATCGTGGCCAGAACCGCTTGCGCGTCGAAGCCGGGCAGCACCACCGTGCAAGCGCCGCGGGCGGCGCCGGCCAAGGTGATCATGGCGGCGGCATGCGTCAGTGGCGCGACGGCCAGAATTCGAGAGCGCGAGTCAATCTTCAGCATATCGAAGATGGAAATCAGCGTCATTTCCAGCGAGCGGTGGGAATGCAGCGCGCCCTTTGACGGGCCAGTCGTGCCACCGGTCGGCTGTAATACCGTCCCTCGCTGAGGGTCTTCCGGCAAGGCAACGTACGACTCACGATGTGCGGCAATCCACGTGTCCAGAAACTCCCCGTGCTCGGACTGCCGGTCGATGCAGATGAAGCGCTGCACTTGCGGCAGGTCAGCCTTCCAGGATGGCACGAGATGCTCGAAGCTGCTGTGGTAGAAAATCAGGTCGCAGTCGGCGTATCCCAGCATCGCCAGATTGGTGGCTGGTGAATTGCGCGTATGGAGCGCGACCCAAACCATCTCCGCCCGGTTGACCGCAATCTGGAGCAAGCTGATGCGGTAATCGTTAGGTGAGTAAATCGCAATATGGGCACCGTCGCGTAGGCCCGGCTCACGGGCCAGAGCGTGCGCGGTGGCGTGCACCATTTCCTGTGCCTCTTTGTAGATTAGGCGTGTTTGCCCATCCACAAAGGCCTCATGCCGCGGAAAGTTCGCCGCGGCCGCGTCGAAATAATCGGCTAAACGCAATTGTCGTCTCCTCGTCTAAGCTGCGTCGCCGGTCTGCGCCAGCTTGCAGCTTGCGATTGATGTTTTAGCGACCCAGGATGGTGACGCAGGCAACCGCCTCTTCGATGCCCTGAAGCCCACCACCGTTTTCAGCCAGCGCCAGTCGGGCGCCGGCCACTTGCCGGACGCCGGCCTCGTTGCGTAACTGGGTCACCAACTCATGCACTTGAGCGATACCAGTGGCGCCTACAGGGTGTCCCTTGGACTCCAGACCGCCGGAGGGATTGACCGGAATCCGACCGCCAATGCTGGTTTCTCCACGCTCCGAAAATGGGCCGCCTTCACCGAACTCGCAGAAACCGAGATTTTCGATCTGAATGATTTCTCCCATCGCGGTGGCGTCATGAACTTCGGCCACCGAGATGTCGCGTGGCCCCACGCCGGCCAGCTCGTATGCGCGGCGCGCAGCCAGGGCGGTGCAGTGATTGCGGTATTCGGCATCGTCACGGTCTGACCCGGTATGGACGATCGAGGCCAGTACACGGATCGCGCGCGACGGGTCGATATTCCAGCGCTTCATGCCCGCTGCGGTGCAAACGACGGCGGCAGCAGATCCGTCGGAAATTGGCGAGCACATCGGCAAGGTCAGCGGATAGGTAATTGGAGGGGCCGCGAGAACCTCTTCGGTTGTATATGAATTGCGATACTGCGAGAGGGGGTTGTGGACGGAGTGGGCGTGATTCTTAGCTGACACCGCGGCAAGCTGTCTTTGCGTTGTGCCGAAGCGCTTCATGTGCGCGCGGGAGAACGCAGCATACACATCCATGAAAACGCTGTACGGCTTGGGCGAGACGCTTCCCTCAGGGACCTCGACTCCCGCACCTAGTTGTAGCAAGCGCTCGCGAATCTGCTCGGCCTCGTGCACATCCCAGGCGCTGTCAAACACGGAGAACATGCGGTCGCGGTCCGCTGAGTACATCTTTTCGGTGCCGACTGCCAGCGCTACGTCTGCGGCTCCGGCGCGCAGGTGGTTAACCGCAAGAGTGAAAGCGCTGCTTCCGCTAGCGCACGCATTCTCCACGTTAACAACCGGGATGCCACCCAACCCCATCGCACGCAAAGCCACCTGACCGCGAATCATATGTTGGCCTTCCATGTGGCCCTGCGATGCATTGGCGAAGAAAGCCGCTTCCAGCGCCTCTTTGCCAAGCCCCGCATCGACCAATGCCGCATCGACCGCCTGTTGGGTCAAGGCCTTCATGCTGACATCCAGGTGGCGTCCAAACGGCGTCATGCCAACGCCCACCACATAAATCTGTTCCATGTGTCACTCCTCCATCATCCAGATTGTTTTCTTTGTCTGCACAACGGCCTTGCAGACACCATACACATTTTTTACCGCAGAGTAAATAACGTACCTATCGGGTAATTCTAATTAACTTATGAGTTATTTTTTGTGATTGGCCAGCACGGCATCCGTGTCCGCCCCCAAGGGAGAAACGTCTGTCAGAGGCCCCGGGTGGAAGCCTCCGAATACCAACGGCTGTGCCACGTGCCAAGAAGGGCCGCCGTCGTTACGAGCCACTTGCCTGAACATGCCCCGATGCCGGAAATGCTCGTCAGCGACCACTTCCTCCAGGGAATTGACCGGCCCCCAGGGAATACCGGCCCGGTCTAGCTCGGCGCCCCATTCTTCTCGCGATCTGTGCTTCAAAGCGGCCGCGATTCGTGCTCTCAATACGGCCTGCTCAGCGACGCGCTCTGGATGCCGCAAGGCGGCCACGTCGTCCATACCCAACACCGGGCACAACGGTTGCCAGAACCAGTCCTCGTGCGCGATTGACAGCGTCAGCAACTTTCCATCAGCGCATTCGAACGTGCCGTAACCTGGCTCATCGTTGACGAAACCCTCGTTCATGCCGTTCATGCGTGGCGCCAGCATGGCGGTCATCAATGAAACCAAGCAGTCCGTCATCGAAACGTCAATGTATGCACCCTGGCCGGTGCGCTCGCGTCGTAGCAGGGCCGATAGCATGCCGGTCAATGCGAACATCGCGGACGACAGGTCGCCGATTGCAAGGTCTGGCGGTGCTTCGATTCGGCCAGTTTCCGCTTGGCGAGACAGGAGGCCGGCCAGCGCCTGATATGACAAGTCGTGTGCCGGCCGATCGCGGTAAGGGCCGGTTTGCCCGAATCCCGAGATAGACAGATAGACAATGCGCGGATTGATTGTGACTGTGGCGGCGTAATCGAATCCGAGGCGAGCCATAGTCCCCGGCCGATATCCCTCCATGAGCACGTCGGCGTCACGTATCAGATTACGCAGACTTTCCTTGCCCTCTTCCGTCTTCAGATCCAACACTACCGACTTCTTGTTCCGGTTCAGTGACGCGTGAAAGCCAGGATATTGGCGCGCCGGGTCTCCGGAGCTTCGTTCAACGATGATTACTTCGGCGCCGAGATCGGCGGCCACCAGAGTGGCGAACGGTCCGGGATACTGTTCAGCCAGGGTAAGAATGCGTATGCCTTCAAGCGGGAGAATCATTGCTTTCCTCTCATGCGAAACAAAAAAGCCACCGATCCGAACTCGTGAACTCCACAGCACGGTTGAGAGTTCGAGTTTTGATTCTACCGGCCGGTAAGATAAATTACCACATAATTATTTGACTTTCCAATTGGAAGAAAATAGTTCAAGATAAGACACTCAATCCAAACCAGAGGAGACAGCCCATGAATGAGGAAGAGATCATTTCCGAGGTGCGCGACGGCGCCATGTGGATCACCCTAAACCGTCCTGAAGCAATGAACTCATTGACGCCGCGGGTGCTAGCCGGAATTTCCCGAGCCTTGGATCAGGCGCAGAATACTGACGGCGTACGTGCCGTGGTACTGACCGGAAATGGACGCGCTTTCTGCGCCGGCGCCGATTTGAAGTACGTGCAAAGCCAGGTCGGCGACACCGCCAATGGAACACAGCACTTCCTGAGTGACGTACTGGCCCTGATGAACCGCGTGGAGAGCTTTCCGATACCGGTCATCGCGGCAATCAACGGCTTGGCGCTAGCCGGCGGCCTCGAGCTGGTACTGTGTTGTGATTTGGTAATCGCGGCCCGCTCGGCCAAGCTGGGCGATGCGCATGCCAACTACGGCTTGCTTCCGGGCGGCGGCGGATCGGTAAGACTGCCGCGAAAAATTGGACCGACTCGTGCGAAGTATCTGCTCTATACGGGAGAATTCCTGCCAGCCGAGGAATTGTTGGCGGCCGGCCTGGTGAACAAGGTGGTGGACGATGCGGAGCTGCTTTCCGCTACCGGCAAGCTGGTTGCCACGCTAGCCCGGAAGAGCCCTCTTGGCTTGCGCCGAATGAAGGCACTCGTTGATGATGGACTGGCCCAGCCGATCGAATCGGCCTTGCGGCTAGAACTGCTGGCCTCCGAGGTGCATGCACATAGCGCGGACATGAAGGAAGGCCTGGCCGCATTCAACGAGAAAAGAGCGCCGGTCTTCACCGGTCGTTAGGAGCGCCTGTTTGTAAGGAGAGAGACCATGACACCCATCGACCGCTTCGACCGCCTGCGTGCCACGCAGGAAACCGCTTGGCAGATGGCACCGGCCATACGGGCAATCTACGAAAGAGCCGGGATGACGCCCGCAGACCTGCGCACCGCCCAGGATCTGACACGTCTGCCGGTCACCAGCAAGGACGAACTGCTAGCGCTTCAGCAATCACATCCGCCGTTCGGCGGGTTCCTCGCCGCTCGGGAAGAGGACATCGCGCACATCTTTGTCTCGCCCGGCCCCCTGAACGAACCGCACCTGCGCTCCGACCGGGATGGACATGGTTTTGCACGGGTGTTTCAGGCTGCCGGTGTAGGGCCGGGCGACCGCGTTCTGAACACCTGGTCCTATCACCTCGTTCCCGCCGGTCTTCTGCTTGACCAGGGCATTGTCGCCTGCGGCGCCACCGTCATTCCTGCCGGGACCGGCGGCGCCGAATTGCAGGCGAAGATTGTGCTCGACTTAGGGGTCACTTGCATCTGCGCTTCCACCGCTTTTTTCATGACCTTGGTCGAGACACTGGAGGGCCTCGGTCACGAGCTGCCGCGAGCTTGGAAAGTACGTTCTGCTCTACTGGGCGGCGAGATGGGAGATTGGATGGGCAAGCGCCGCCGCCTCGAGGAGCGCTATGGAATTCGAACCTTCTCCACCTACGCCACCGGCGATTTTGGATTGATTGGTTACGAACAGAATGGACAAGAAGGTTATGCAATCCACGAAGACCGTCTGGTGCAGATTTGTGACCCGGTCACCGGCTTGCCAGTCGATGCGGGCACTCCGGGTCAGATCGTCGTTACCACGCTTTCACCCGGTTGGCCGCTGATTCGCTTCGGCACCGGTGACGTCGCTTGCGCCCTCGAAACGGGTGATGACGGGTGTGTTAGCAGGATCGGCCCAATACAGGGCCGGGTCGGGCAGGCGGTCAAGGCCAGGGAAATTTTCATTTATCCTCGCCAACTGGAGGAGTTGGCCATCCGCGTTCCCGGCGTGCGCGCCGCTCAGGCGGTGATTACCTGCCCCGGGAACCGCGAAGAGGTCACACTACGCCTGGCAGTCGAACCCTCGGCACGACATGATGTGCTGGCGCAGACGGTGGCCCAGGAATTCCAGACCCTGTCCCGGCTCAAGCCCGATCACTTCGAATGGCTAGCGGCCGATGCCCTGGCGGCGGAAACCGTACTAGTGGTAGATCGCAAGAGCGGTACTTAGCGAATCGCTGTTAGGCGCCGGCCATCTGATACCAGGCGCAGCCGTCGTCTCCGATTCGCACCGAAGCTTCACCTCGGGCTACGAGATAATTGAGATGGGCCAGACTTTCTCCAGTCGCCATGCTCATCAAATGGTGGTCCGAGGTGATGGCCCGGGCGAACAGTGCCCCGTATACGTCGATCACACGCCGTGGTTTGCACAGAGCTTTCCGCAGCCGCTCAAGCGCCCGCTGCTGGCTCTGCAAAAGAGAGTCGATCCGGTGATGCAAGCCATGAAACGGCTCATTATGTGAAGGGAGCACCAGCACGTCGTCCGGCACCTCGCGCCTCAGTTTTTCAAGCGAATCCAGCCAGTCTGAGAGTGGGTTAGCTTCCGGCTCAGTGGGAAATACCGAGACGTTTGATGATATGCGGGGCAATATCTGGTCGCCCGAGATCAGCAGCTTTAGCTCAGGGCAGTGCAGGCAAACATGCTCTGGCGAATGACCCGTGCCCACCACGACGCGCCAGAGCCGTCCGCCGATATTGAGCTCTTCGCCATCCCGCAGGCGCCGATAACTGTCCGGCAACGCATAGATCATCTTGCCGAACCCGCCGAACCGCGTTCGGTAGCTTTCGATGTCTTCCTCATTCCAGCCAGCACGACGATAGAACTGCACGGCGTCCTCCGGCGCTTCGCGGCCAGTATCGGCGCCTAGCACGCGACAGCTCAGGTACTCCAGGCGACTAATCCACAGCTTGCAGCCAAACTTCCGGGTCAGCCAGCCCGCCATGCCGATATGATCGGGATGCATATGGGTGACGAAGACTCGCGTCACAGGATCCCTAAGCACACCGGAAAACAACCGGCGCCAAGCTGCCGCCGTATCGGGCGACCAGATACCGGTATCCACCAGTGCCCAGCCGGCCCCGTCACGGATTGCCCACATGTTGATATGGTCGAGTTGGAACGGCAGGGGCATGCGTATCCACTGCACCCCCTGCGCGATTTCCTTGGCGGTTCCCGCCTCTGGAACCTCTCCGCACGGATATGTCAGGCCAGGCTTGGCAGCTGCGCTACCTTCGTCTTCAGTGTTCATGGCGGAATTCCTCATGATACGCCGGCCTTATTACATCCGCCCGGCGTCATTCCTAGGCCAGACTACGCGCAATGATGAGCTTCTGAATATGGCTCGTGCCTTCATAGATCTTGCAGACACGGACGTCCCGGCAATAGCGTTCGACCGGGAAATCTTTGAGGTAGCCATATCCACCATGGAGTTGTAGCGCGGTAGAGCACACCTTCTCTGCCATCTCGCTAGCGAACAGCTTAGCAATCGATGCTTCCTTCGCACACGGAATGTTCGCATCGACCAAGCGTGCGGCATGCAGTACATAATTGTGTGCAACCTCTATATGCATCGCCATGTCTGCCAGGTCGAAGCTGACTGCCTGCAAGTTGATAATCGGGGCCCCATAGGCTTCCCGGTCCTTGGCGTACCGCAAGGCCGCCTCCAGCGCGGCACGAGCGACCCCAACGGCTTGCGCCGCAATGGCGACACGGCCGTGCGACAGTAATGCCATCGTTTGCTGATAGCCTGCGCCTTCAGCACCAATGAGATTTTCTGCTGGCACGCGACAATCTTTCAGATCAATCTGCGCGATATGCGCAGTGTGCTGGCCATATTTACTTTCTACGCGAGCGATCTCATATCCGGGCTGTTTCGGGTCGACCAGGAACAGGCTTTTGCCGCGTTTGCCGGCACCCGGATCGGTGACCGCAAGCACGATCGCTAAGCCAGCCTCGCTGCCGTTGGAAATGAATTGTTTGCTGCCATTCAAAACATAATCGTCACCATCTCGCCGTGCGGAGGTGCGAAATGCCGCGGTGTCGGATCCGGCGTGAGGCTCGGTAAGCAGGAAGGCGCCAATGTGCTCACCGCTGGCAAGCTTTGGCAAGTGTGTTCGCTTCTGTTCTTCACTAGCCGACCACGTCAGCGTCAAACCCAGGCTGTTGTGGACATGGACGATAGTTGCAAATCCAGCATCCGCCGCCGCGAACTCTTCAATGGCCAGACAGTATTCGACAAAGCTGGCGCCCGACCCGCCATATTCTTCGGGCACCAACATCCCCATAAAGCCGAGCTCGCCGACAGATTTCAGCTCGTCATGTGGCCAAGCTTGCGACTGATCGCGCGCGGCCGCTGTCGCTGCGACGACTTCGTTGGCCACCTTTCTGGCGGAATCGCGGATCATGACTTCCTGTTCGCTCAGGAAGACTGCAGAAGTATCGGACATCATATCTCCTTTGAACGGGGCCTCGCGGCGCCTTGTTGTAATGATCGATGCGGGCCATATGCTGCTAGGCTTTCCGGAGCACCTTTATCGCCGTTTTTCGACCTTTTGGAAACTGTTTTTACTTATTGAACATTAATTCTACCCGCCGGTCAATTATGTTCCTGCCTCTTACCCTTGTCAATTATGGCTTCGCCGCCGCTATCTTCTGGCTCTTTCAGGAGCGCGTGGAGGACACGGGCCACATAAGAATAAGACCGCCAGATCCGCTGGGCTTTCCAGTGCCAAACTGAGAAGGGTTTTCGGATCGGAACGTGGAGACTCCCTTCATCATCTAATCTGCACAAGCCAGGCCTGAGCGACGACACATTGATCAAAAACGCCGTCAGGGACTTGGCGACGCAAGTCGACTGTCTGGATAAGCGCATCAGAAAAACATGGCGAGCTCACGTAAGCAGGATTTGCGACGCGGCAGCGGTGGCACAAAGGATGCCAAGCCGGCATTACCCGGCCAGGTTGTGCTGGTACTGCAAGGTGGCGGCGCGCTGGGTGCCTAACAGTTCGGCCGCTTTGGTCTCGTCCGGCTTGAGCCCGACCTCGCTGGCGATTGCCAGCAGGCTCGACGGTTCACGCCGCACGAAACCGTTGACGCGCTGGAAGAGGGCCGTCAGCTTGGCCGCCGTCGTACGATTGGCTTCATACCAGGAACGGCTAGCGGCCAAGCCGAGCAGTATAGGGTCGTCCTTCTGACCAGTCGCTTGCTTCCAGATATCGGCCACGCGCGCGATCTCCCGCGCGCCCCGAGCGACCAAACGGGTGGCTGTCGGTTCCAGCGTGATGATGGCATCCACATCGCCGCGATCGAACAGCGCCAGATTGGCCGTAGGCGAACCTTCTGCGAAAATGACAATTTGATGCGATTGAGTGCCTGCTCCGTAGAGTGAAGGCGAAGAATTAGCAGGCGGTTGAGAGCGGCTTCAACATACAAATGAGTCCGAACAACGAGACCAAGTGCGTCCTCCCCCAAGAGGGCCTCAACAAACCCTTGGTCAATGTGGCATGCATCGGAGTTGTCGTAGGTTAGCATGGGTGACCTGCTATAGAAAGTTGTAGCCAGTCCGCAAGTGAGTCTTCCGGTTCAAGCACGCTGATTTTGCCGTCATTGCCGGTCGACCGAGGCCGATGTCCGATTGCCGAGCGCAAAATGCGGTCGATCGTTGTTATAAAACTGGCGCCATTTCTCGATCACGATCTTCGCTTCTCGGCGTGTCACGAACCATTCCCAGTTCAGGCATTCGTCGCGCAGCTTGCCGTTAAAGCTTTCCACGAACCCGTTTTGCTATGGGCTGCCGGGTTTGATATAGGCGGGTCCGACATTCTGGTCCCGCAGCCACTTCATCGCCGCTGTGGCGGTGAATTCGGCGCCGTTATCAGACCGGATGAAAGCAGGCTTTCCATACAGCCGCATCAGCCGCGACAGCGTCAGGATCACATCCTGGTTGCGCAACGATTTGCCAACCTTGATGGCCAGACATTCTCACGTATGCTCTTCCAGTACGCACAGCATCTTCAATGTGCCGCCATTGGCCAGCCGGTCATGCACGAGTCATACGACTAGAAACTGTTGGGCGGTGTGGCACCTGGAATGCGGATGTCATTACCATGACGTCACCTGCGCGGCCGCCGTTTGGGTAGATGCAATTCCAAGCTCGCCCATGGCTGCCATACCCACCCAACGCTCTGATCGGTCATGACAGCAATGCGGCAATGGAGCACGTCTGCCTAGAAGCCGCAGCCGAGAAGGTTTTTGCTGTTCTTCGGCAATTTGACGAGAGAGATCAATCAGTCCTCTGTGAAATATTGAAGACGGTTTTCAGAGGAGCAAGATGGCTTAGACCAGGGCATTCGCGACGAAAGCTACTAGCATGCGAGCTCTATGGATTGTGGAGTCAGGGCAATGACGACAACCGCTAATAATCTTCTCTATTCCCCTGCTTCGTGCAGCAACTTTGTCGCCGCTTGCTTTTGGGCTCTGAGGTTAGCGCAGCTTAATGCGTCGGCTTCCCCAGGTTGTAGCAAGTCGATGCAGGTTTTCCCATAAAGAGGATATCGGCACCCAGATGCGCGATCCATGGCTACGAGCGGCCGTGGGACCGGCATGGTCGGCTATAACGTGCAGACAGCGGTGGATAGGCATCGTCTCCCCTTCCGTTAGGCAAAGAACGAAAGATTATAGTGATCGCTCCTCCAATCACAGCGAGAAGAACGGTGCCAATGCCACCCAGCATCCATTTTTGTTGTTCATAGAGCCGATCAGTTTCGAACCGACTGGCAATGCGATACTCCTCTACACGCTTCGCTGATTCGGCAATGTCTTTCCGTAAAAGCGGGATAGACAAAGCACGTTCCGGGCTTTCAAGTATTGCGGACTCAATGCTCTTGAGCCGGCCATTCATGGCCGCTATCTGGGCACCTAGTTTTTCCTGCTCAATCGATATCGACGCTGCTGGGTTCGGCGTAGACAAGCCCTTAACGAGATCATCTACGCGCGTAAGTCGAGCCTCTATCGTCTGAATTTGTGAGCGAATTCCTGAAATATCCGTAAGGGCAACGTCTGGCCTTTTAGCCTTATTTTCAAATAGATTGCCTATTTGAGAAACGGCTGTGATTAGGGCTACGCTGAACAAGTAAACGAGTTGAGGCGGAAACGCGTTATAGGTTGCATTGACAACCAGCGCGGCGCAGAACGATGAAACAGCAAACCCTGGCGATGGCAGCAGATCAAGGCTTTGAGCAATACCGCAAGCCGACGCGGCGCGACCAGTTCCTGGAAACGATGGATCGCATCGTGCCGTGGGACGCGCTGTGCGCGGTGGTCGAGCCCGTCTATCCGAAGCCGGGCAACGGGCGGCCGCCGCTCGGGCTGGAGCGCATGCTGCGGATTCACTTCCTGCAGCACTGGTTCAACCTGGCCGACCAGGCGTGCGAAGAGGCGCTGTACGACAGCGCCAGCCTGCGCCGCTTCGCTGGCATCGACCTGGGGCGGGAACCGGTGCCGGATGCGACCAGCCTGCTGCGCTTTCGCCATTTGCTGGAGCAGCACGCTCTGGGCGAGCGGTTGTTCGCCGAAGCGGGCCGGCTGCTGCAGGCGAGCGGCATGACGCTCAAGACCGGCACCATCGTCGATGCGACCCTGATCGCCGCGCCGTCCTCGACCAAGAATGCGCACAAGGAACGCGACCCCGAGATGCACCAGACCAGGAAAGGCAAGCAGTGGTACTTCGGCATGAAGCTGCACATCGGGGTGGATAGCCAGAGCGGGCTGGCGCACCGGGCGATGGTGACGGCGGCCAACGTGCATGACAAGCATGCGCTGCCGCAGCTGCTGCACGGCCAGGAACGGCGCGTGTACGGCGACAGTGCGTATCAGAGCCAACAAGACCTGATTCACGCGAAGGCACCGCAGGCGAAGGATTTCACCAACGAGCGGGTGCGGCGGCGCAAGGATGAGCCGGCCGATGTGGTCAAGCAGCGCAAGAACCGCAACAAGTCGCGGATTCGGGCGCGGGTCGAGCATGTGTTCGCGGTGGTCAAGCGGCTATGGGGCTTTGCGAAAGTGCGCTATCGCGGCCTGGCCAAGAATGCGTGCCGCGCGTTCACGGCGCTGGCGCTGGCGAATATTTACCTGGCGCGTCACCAGTTGATGGGACAGGTGCGCCCATAACGGCGAAAGCGGGCGCAAACGCCCGGCAAAGCGCCCGCAAGGGCATGAAATCAAAGGCTGAACGCCGCCGAATTCCGGGTCACATCGATCATTTCGATGCAAACCCGAAAATCAGCAGCTTGTTCAGCGTAGCCTTAGACCGATGACACTAACGATCAGCGTAACTACTGCACCCTTAAGAAGCTCGGCTTTATGCTTTGCTTCCTTAGCTTCGAATGTTCTCTTGAGGCGTTCGATGTCAACGTCAACCGTGCTCTCAAGTTTTGTGTGACCTAAGAGCAGTTGGACTGCCCGAAGATTTTTCGTCCGTCGGTAGATCAATGTCGCCTTCGTTCTGCGCATAGAGTGCGTGCCATATCCTGCACTGTCTAATCCGACCGAATCAACCCAAGAGTGCACGATGCGAGCATACTGCCGCGTAGATAGGTGATGGGATGCTGAAATCCGGCTTGGGAAAAGGTATTTGTCACTTGTTAGTTGGCCTACACATCCTGCGGCATCTACCTCGTTAATTGTAGGACTTGGTTATGAACGCGAGAAAGCAGAAGGTGCATGCGAGTACTTTGACCCTAATGAAACGTGGGTTTTTGTACCTCAGTCTCCAATACTCGCGTACGACGAAGCGGTGATGACAAACAACAACGACTTGATTGCGCGGGCGCACCGTCAAAAGCGTGAACAACTTTACCAAGTAAATAACCCCTCTCAAACCTTTGGACAACTAGCCTCCCTGGTATCTGCAATCGCAAAGCGGGAAAATCCAGTGCTACTTCCGTTTGGACCGAAAATTTTCTTTGCCCTGGCACTAGTTGTCGCAGCAATTTATCCAGAGCTTGGAGTTTGGTACGTGACTGGCGACTCAAATTCCGAGGGGGTTGATCTTCATGCCAGTGATCATCTTGTCGGGTTCCGCTTTGAAATATCCCCCCTGCGCGCCATAGATAGCGCACATTCCAACTAGAACGACTCGGCTAGTTCGTAGCATGGTGAATTCCAGTGGCTCCGAGTACGACATCATGCAAACGCTGTCGGATAGTGTTGTCAAGACGCCTCTAGTAGCAATCGATACGGCATCGAAGTGACACCCAACGTCTCTTTTGGACAACATTTCTATAATTTTTCACAATAAAGTAAAATCAAGCAGTACCTGACCTCGGCGTCCATGTGCATCCTGCGCAACCAGCTGCGCGACTTCGGGTACGACCTCCATGAGGAAGTGCTGCAAGCCGAGGACTGGAACGCCCTCGAGCATCGGGAGCGGATGTGCATGGTAGCGGTCACGAAGGGAGTGTCTTTCGACTTCTCTTCGCTGGCGCGTCCGGAAAGGTGCGAGCGTCGGATCGGGGATATCCTCGACCCGGTTGCCGAGGATGCTTCGTGCTGGAGCCGGATGGAAGGTCTCAAGGCCAAGCAGGAGCGCGACAAGGCGGAAGGCAAGGGCTTCGCCATGCAGATCGTGACTGCGTTCGACACCAAGTGTCCGACGATCACGAAAGGCTATGCGAAGGTCCGGTCGACCGACCCGAAGCTCCAGCATCCCAGCAATCCCGACCTGCTCAGGCAGTTCACAGCGGCTGAGCACGCCAGGATCAAGGGCATCCCTGAGCGCCTCGTGTCCGGCCTGTCGGCCACGCTGGCGCATGAGCTGCTTGGACAGTCGATCTGCTACGAACCGTTCAGGGCCGTAGGCAGACTGATTGGCGCGGCACTCAAGGCCTGTGGCGCCATTCACATACCGCTGCGAAACCAGATGATCGGTGGCGCAGTGGGATAACGCGAACCCCGGTTCCTCTTTCGAGGGCCGGGGTTTCGCTTTCTTGGTTGTCTATGGTCAGTTGCAATCGCGTATAACTCATTGTTTGTTAAGGTTAACAATGTGTCTTGAAAGAGCCAAGGTGGTCAATTGAAATCGACTGGTTAGTGGATTTCTTGATCCATCTTTCTTTGCAAGAATTCCTAAAAAAAGTAATATCGCGCGCCGAGCGGTGTATAGGGATGCCGAGCACCGCTCACCTGCAGGGGCTACTCCGCACGAAAGGCGGAGGCGCAAAGTTCCGGCCTGTCGGTCGTGTCTGTGATCTATGGTCGAGGAACTGCCAGGAGCGAAGGGGGGATCTTCTGGCTTAGCCCTGCCGATAAGCGGAGGATTCCCCTTGTTCGACGCTAAGAATACGAACAAGGAGCCTGCGTTGAAAGTCAATCTTCCGGTCACCCAGCGGGAAAAGCCATACCCGCGGGGACGTTATCTGGTCTCGAAGACCGATCTCAAGGGCATCATCACCTACGCCAACGACGCCTTCGTCGAGCTTTCCGGTTTCGGCCGCGAGGAGCTGATCGGCAAGAACCACAACCTCGTCCGGCATCCCGACATGCCGCCGCAGGCCTTCGAGGATCTCTGGCGCACCGTGAAAGAGGGCCTGCCCTGGCGCGGCATCGTCAAGAACCGCGCCAAGGACGGCGACCACTACTGGGTGGATGCCTTCGTCGTCCCGGTCAGGGAAAACGACCAGACCGTGGGCTACATGTCGGTGCGCACGGAGCCGTCCCGCGAGGACGTGCGGCAGGCGGAGGCTCTCTACCAGCGGCTCAATCAGACCAAGATGGCGCTCGATACCCAGCCGCCGCTGTGGAAGCGCGTTTCCATCCGCGCGCGGCTCATCGCCGTGATGCTCTTCATGGCCGTCCTCCTGGCGGGCGGCGCGACGGTCGGCATCGGCGGCATCGCGCTCACCAACGACGCGCTCGACCGGACCTATCAGGCGCGGCTCGAACCCGTAGACATGATCGGCCGCATCTCGACCCTGATGAGCGACAACAGCCGACAGGTGATGCTGGCCCTGCAGCACAACCCGGCCAACCCGTTCGCGAAATACCACGACCATCCCATGACCGTGCATACGGACGCCATCGTCCAAAATCGCGACGAGATCACGGCGCTGGTGGCGGAACTGGACAAGCGCGACCTCGGCGAGCAGTTGAAGCCGCTCTTGGCAAGCTACGCCGAGGCGAGGAAGGCTTACGTGGGCGAAGGGCTCGCGCCTGCGCGCGAGGCGCTGCTCGCCGGCGATTACGACCAGGCCAACCTGATCCTGCTGCGGAAGGTGAATCCGCACTACGCGAAGGCGGCCGGACTGGCGCGCGAGGTGCAGGATGCGCTGAAGCAGTCGGCGCGCGATGAGTACGCGGCTGCCAAGGAGCGTTACGCGCTGATCCGGCTGGCCTCGATCGTCGGCACCCTGGCGGCCCTGGCGATCGTCGCGGCGGCGGTCTGGAACCTGCTGGCGTCGATCGCCCGGCCGCTGGTGCGCGTGATCGGCCACTTCGACCGCATGGCGCAGGGCAACCTCACCGACCGGATCGATATTTCCGGTCGGGACGAGGCCGGCAAGGTGCTCACGCAGCTGGCCGCCATGCAGGTGCATCTGAAGGTAATGCTGGACGAAATCCAGACGGCCGCCCGCGCCATCGATGAACAGTCCGAACGCGTCGAATGGCAGACCGGCTCTGTGGTCGACCAGTCGGAGCAGCAACGGGATCGGACCGCCGACATCGCCGCCGCCACCGAGGAGTTCTCGCAGTCGGTGCGGCAGGTCGCCGACGACGCCGATCACGCGGCCCAGGCGGCCGACCACGCGCAGGAACAGATCGCCGAGGCGCAGGCGAGCATGACGAAAAGCTCGGCAGCCACGGGACGGGTGGTCGAGGCCGTGCAGTCGTCCTCCCGCACTATCGCCGACCTCAACCAGGCCGTCGCCAAGATCGGCGACATCAGCCAGGTGATCAAGGAAATCGCCGACCAGACGAATCTCCTGGCGCTCAATGCCGCCATCGAAGCGGCCCGCGCCGGCGAGATGGGGCGGGGATTCGCCGTCGTCGCCGACGAAGTGCGCAAGCTCGCCGAACGCACCTCCGCTTCGACGGCGGACATCACGGCCACGGTCGCGGAGATCCGGCAGGTGGCGGACAGCGCGGTCGCGTCGATGAACCACGCGGTGACGGAGGTCGAACAGGGCATCGGCATGATCCAGGAAAGCGTCGACGGGCTCTCGCGCATCACCGACACCAGCCGCGACGTCACCGACCGTTCGCGCCACATCGCCCACGCGGCGCAGGAACAGGCGATCGCTTCGGAGCAGGTGGCGACCAACATGGAAAAGATCGCCCACCTCATCGACGGCAACCTGGAGGCGGCGCGGCAGGCCAAGGCGGCGGCCGACGCCATGAAGGCCACCGCCGGCGAGCTGCGCCAGGTGGTGGGACAGTTCAAGGTCGTGGAATAGACGCGAGGGAGAGGGAGCGGTGTTCTGCGTAGGATACAAGAAGAAAATCGAGGCGCTGGAGGCGGAGTTGCGCGACGAGCGCGCCCGGCGGGAAGCCGCCGAAGCGCGCCTGTCGGCGGTGGAGGCGGAACGGGGCGAGGCGGAGGCGCGCCTGGCCGGGACGAACGAGGATCTCGACCGCTGTCGAAGGATCTACCTGACCATGCAGTCCTTCGGCGATTCCTTTCTGGAAATCCAGCGCTCGCAGGCGGCGATCGCCAGCGCCATGCGCGAGGAGAAGCGGCATGCCGTCGAGGCGGCGATCGTCTCGGCCAGCTGTCGGCAATCGATGGAGAAGATCGCCGAAAGTCTTTCGGTCATGGCGAGCGACAGCGCATCCATGGCCGGCAACGTGGAAGGCCTCTCGGATCGCGCCAACCAGATCGGCGGCATCGTTCAACTGATCCGCGAGATCGCCGACCAGACGAACCTGCTGGCGCTCAACGCCGCCATCGAGGCGGCCCGCGCCGGAGAACAGGGGCGCGGCTTCGCGGTCGTCGCCGACGAAGTCAGGAAGCTTGCCGAACGGACGGCGACCGCCACCAACGAAATCTCGGCGCTGGTGACTTCCATCCAGGGAGAGACCCGCGAGACGCGGGAGCAGATGGAGCAGTGGGCGCGCCGCACCGCCTCCTTCGGCAAGGAAGGAACGGCAGCCACGGGCGACATGCGCTCGCTGTTCGATCTCTCCCGGCGCATGGAGGGCGCCATCGCCGCCTCGGCGCTCCGCAGCTTCGTCGAAGTGGCCAAGATCGACCATCTGGTCTACAAGTTCGAGGTCTATCGGGTGCTCATGGGCGTGTCCCCGAAGACCGTCGGTGAGTTTGCGCCGCATACCGCATGCCGGCTCGGCAAGTGGTACTACGAGGGCGAGGGGCGCGACTGCTTCTCGAAACTGCCCGGCTATGCCGAGATGGAATCCCCGCACCGGGATTTCCATCAGGCCGGACTCGCCGCGCTGCGCGCCAATGAGCAAGGCGACATGGAATCCTGCTTCGCCAATGTTGGCGCGATGGAGGCGGCGAGTCTCAAGGTGGTGGCCGCGCTGGAGAAGATCGCCACGAGCGCGGAAGGTGACACGGCGCTGCTGTGCCATGCTTGAAAACTTCGACTTCTGCGCCTGGGCGCGTCTGGCGCGCACCGATCCAGCTGGTTTCGAGCGCGCCAGACGCGAAATCCTGAACAGTGCCATCGCGCAAGGAAATGATCCGCAACGCATGCGGCGCATGCAGTGGCAACTGGACGCCGAGCGTCGGCGCGCCCGCACGCCGCTGAAAGCCTGTCTGCGCCTGTCGAACCTGATGTGGGAGAAGTTTTTCGGGTTGACCGACGCCCTGAATCGCGCCCTAGGGCCGAGGCCGGCAGCGGGTCTCGGCAACCGGAGGACGCGTAGCGCGCAGCTGCTCACGTTTCGCCGCAGCACCGGATGACGGTCATCGGCAGCTGCGGCCTTGTTTTCCATCCAGTTGCACAGGCGGACAGGGCTCGTCTCCGTAAGAGCAGAAAACACGGCAGTCGCCGCACAACGGCTCAAGGATGGCATTCATGATAAGTCCTATTATCAAGAACACCATTTTTTTGCGATAACTACGGGTGCCGAAAGACGTCAAGCTAGAAAGTTCGAAAAATCATCGGCTTGCAGAGCTGCGAATTCCGATCCGAAGCCACCGCACATTTGGACTGAAAGTCGGCCAGGTGTTCCAATCGAAAGTCGGCCACTCATTCCCATACGAGGCACCAGGCGGTAGCCAGGGCTGGAAGCGCCAAGGTGCCGCGCCTCCGGCCCCTACGTCTCTGACGCCGCGTCAAGGGTTCGATGCGTCGGACTGCCGTCCGCCCTTGACCACGCTGTTGCCACTGGCGGGAGCCATCAGAATAGGTGGCAGGGTTTGCATCGAAGTCAGTAGCTGAGTCATCGGAATCCGCAGTATGGCTACTGACGGTTCTCTAGTGGTGCACTGGATAGCGCAACAATGGCCTGATCTGGTCGGGATGTTACTGGCGGTGCTCTGGAAGGCGACTGAGAGCCGCAACTTGGCCGCAGAGCCGATCCGATCAAGTGCACTGGTGGTGCATTCGTGAAACGCCATTCGCGAATAGCGAATTGTCTCCAAGGGGCCTAGGAAGTCGGCTGGTCCAGCCTTTGATAGCCGCGCCTGAACCGAAGCCTCTCTATCCGCTTCACCTCTCTCAGCGCCAGATCTTCCTCGAGGAAGATCTGGCGCTTGACGCCACCGCGGCGGTTGCCAAGACCATACCAGCGGCGGAAGAGCACGAAGGCGCCGAACAGGTCTTGCTCCAGGATCAGAAGGTAGCCGCGCCTCTCCGTCCGGAACTCAATTCGCATCGGCAGCCTCCCGCTTGGCGATTTCCTGCCAGAGCCGTTCGTCGTCCGTCTCGGTGTAGATGGATGTGGTCGCAAGGCTCGCGTGACCGAGCAGCTTCTGTATCAGATTGGGCGGCACGCCGTCGAGTCCGAGGTGGCTGCCGCGCGTATGGCGGATCCAATGGACGGTAGCGCGCTCGAAGTCTTTCGCTTCATGCGTCCGCCCCTCGGACCGGAGGGTGTCGCTTGCGCCCAGGAAGAGACCGCGCAGCGTCTTGTACAGGCTGCTGGGAGAAATCGCCTCGTTCGCATCAAGGCGCGCGATCAGTGGTGTCTCGGGGGGATTGGCCAGCGGATCGGCCGCGAGCCCACGGTGCGTGAGGTATTCCCCCAAGGCATCGAGGACGCTATCCGGAATCGGGACGGCGCGCCACTTGCCTCCCTTCCCGCGCACTTTCAGCATCCACCGAACCCCCAAGGAGTCGCGGAGCGGCATGGTGTAGAGGCGGCCAATCTTCGCGTCCACCAGTTCCGACAGGCGCAGGCCCGTGGCATAGGCAAAGGGCAGGGCGAAACGAAGACGATGCGTGTTTGGATCGTCCGGTTGACGCGCCAAATGTTCGGTAAGGTACCGCCATTGCCCCTCGGAAAACACCCTCGTGAGCTCGATGTCCTCCGGCATGTCGTCTCGGGGTGCCAGCTTCTTGCCGACCGCATCCCATGGGTTGAAGGCACAATACTGGACGCGTACCAGCCACTCGAACAGGCTCGACAGGATCGTCAACGCCTGGCGGACACTCGTGGCAGAAAGCGGACCGTCGAACGGTCGCCAGTTTGGGCTGAAACGTGGGGTGTTGCGTTTGCCGATCCATTCGTCCGGTGCAAGGCGGAAAGGCCACTGCTCGACCGACACACGGCCGAGCATGGACAGCCAGTCACGGTAGGCTGCGCAGTCCTCTACTGAAAGGTCGGAGAGCGCCTTCCCGCGTTCTATGATGGCCCAGAGCAGGAGCCGTTCCGCCTCCTTACGGTAGGCGCGCTCCGTGTTGGAGCTGCCGGATTTGGTCGCGAGCCAGGACAGGATCGCGTGATGGTCGTCAGCGGCTTCGACTCGGGGCTGAAGAGGATGCCGGTTCGACCCAGACCTGCCGGCGAGCAGCTCTGGCGCGACGAAGGCCTCGATCGGCACGATACCCGTCTCCCGGCACCTCGTCTGGATAAGCTCGGGCACCGGCTGGGTACGGATCGGCGCAAGCGCATGGCCGGGTAGGGGGCCCAATGATGCCTCGTAACCACGCAGCCAGGCGATGATCCGAGTTGCCCCCTTTTCGCCCAACTTCGGCACGGTGACCCACCAGCGATAGCCGCGATCCCTGATTCGCTCCATCAAGGCCCCGATGGTCGGGATGCCGGCGAGTATGAGCCGGTCCGCCACCGGCCTGTCGAACCAGGCGGATACCAAATCGGCTGGCACGGGATCGGTGACAAGCAACCGCTCGATCCAGACGAGGGCCGCGAGTTGGCGTTCGATCAGACGTTGGCGCTGGCGGCCTCGCTTGTCACGGGCCTCCGGAAACGAGTCGAGATAGAGCTGGATCAGCTCATCCTCCCGGTAAAACCCGCTCGGATCGCGTTCGGCGCGGAAATCCTCCAGGGAAGGAATGGGGGACGCTTTCTGGGGGCGTTCCGCAGTCAAGTGGAGGCGCAGTAGGCGGGCTTCGCCACGCCGCCCATGGCGTAGGGCAGCCTGGCTCAGCGTGTCCCGCAACCACGTGAGGGTAGATTTGGCGAGTCTGAGATCAAGGCCGGTCTCGAGATATCGATCGGCCAGATCCTTGAGGTCGAGCCCTTGGAGCCAGCCCCGGTAGAGCGCGAGGTGATGCCGGCCGACTTTTCGTTCAACGGGCGACATCTGCCATTCGCCGGAGCAGTAGATCGGTTTCCGCCGCAGCAGCCTGATCCATCGCGAAGGAAGGGACGGGGCTCCACGCCAGGATTGCGGTTGCTTCGAAGTCGGCTTCGTCGCCATCCTCGTCCAGCACTATCAATTCGCCATCCTCCTCGACGAGCGACCCCATGCGGACTGTTTGGGTGGGCTCGAATTCCTGATTGGCAAATGCCTGCCCGAGCGCGGAAATATGCAGGACCGGATCGCGGGCAAGAAAACTGGTGCGCAAGCCAGACTCGCAGGCGACCCACTTTCTGACCACGAGCGCGACCACGGTGTCTTTGGGCGGAAGCCCGATGTTCCACGTCACACGCCATCCCCCAATGATTTCGCGAAGTGCAGGGCACGAGCCGGCCTCTCCTTTCCTTGCTGGTCCGTCGCCGGACTGTCGGGCACCGGGGGCTTGGTGATGGCGATGCCGCCGGTCATGGCCGCAAGACCGAGGGTTGCCAGAGTGCGGACGCGTTCGGCCCGCAGCCTGGCCGGAACCTTCCCCAAATCAGCGAAGAGTTCCGGGTTGGCCGGCGTCACGGTCAGCACGACACGAATGCTGCTCACAAGGTGTTCCCCATGAGCCAGAAACCGCGGGCGTTCGAGAACACCGACTCCTTAGGAGTCGCCACGGTGAGCCGCGGGAAGGCATCTTGTAAGGCTTCACGGAAGAACTGGGCGCCGCCGCCCACGAGAACCACGAGGTCGGGCATCTTGCTTTCGGTGCGCAAAGACTTCTGGATGGATTCGACGACGACGGGCCCCACGGTCTTCGCGGCCTGCTCGATGTAGGGCGTGATCTCGACGCGCTGGCCGAGAACCAGAACGGCTGGTTTGCCGGCCCGGACAGCGTTTTCCAGGGTCTCGGTATTGACCGCGGCCCCGTGATCCTTGGCAATGAGTCTGGAGGCCTCTTCGAGAATTACCGACGAGGCATTGAGGCTCGTGCCGGAGGATTGCCGGTGCAGATCCTTGTGGGCGATGACCACCCAATCGACTGAGAAAAAGCCGGGATCGACCACGAGAACGCGGGCATCTTCGATATCGGCATCCTCCTGAGCGATGTAATCGAGGAGACCTCCGATGGGTTGGGGGATGACCTTGACCTTCTCTACGGAAACCGCACGTTTCGGTGTGACCTGGTGGGTGCCGCACATTTGCTCGGCGAGCGCATTCCTGCGCGCTTCGTCGAGATACTGCGATACCGGCAGTCCGGTGACTAGCACTTCGATCCGATCCATTTCGGAAAGCAGCAGGCCCGCATGGAACAAGGCCTCGTAGGACGCGCTGGCGGTGTAGTCGGCATGAAGCGAACGGGTCCACATCTCCGCTCGATCAGGCGACACGCCGGCCACGAACTCCTGCCCATGGACGAGCACATGCAGGAATTCGTCCTGGGCCTTGCCATCGAAGCGCGAACCGAAGCGGTCTGCGGGAGCGGCGCCGGCCGGGCGCAGATGGGTTTTCGCGGACTCTCCTTTGGGGCCGAAGGCGAGTTTCAGATTCGAGTAGCCAATGTCGATGCCGAGGATGTTCACGTCGTTCTCCTGTGAGTTGAAGGCGGTCCGTCCTTAGCTAGTCATCTCAGTGCACCGCCTGTGCATCACCAAAGATGTCCGTCGCCTTTCATGGCAGGGCAATACCGCTAGCGGACCGTCAGCGAACTTAACAAGACGCCCAAGCGAAACGAGGGCGAAAAGCGCACAGAACTGACGCATTTCGCCCTCGTTTTAGAAAGGCCGTTGGTTACGATCGATGAAAGCTTCTATGTCAAGCCATCAGGGGTAGCGACCGCATGCTTGCAGGTATGCGGCGATGCCAGCCAGGACGATGAGAGGTGAAAAGCTCCTATTAGGAGAGATTGTCGGAGGCTATGCGAATCGCGTGGCATGGCTCCTATTAGGAGGCGTGAGGGTGGATGAAAGCCCCTACTAGGAGGCCAGCAATAGATAGCTTGGCGAGATTGCGTCTACGCGTGCTTCTCGCCGAAAAATCGGGCTCCTAATAGGAGGCATTGGAGTAGATGAAAGCTCCTATTAGGAGAGTGGCAAAACGAGGCATCAGGAGGATTCATACCTGCTGATTCCTACTTAGTAAGAGAAGCGATCAGGTATGGGAACGACGAGTTATCAGGAGTTGGCGGTAGAGCAGCTTCACGCATGGTTGGACGATCTGCATGAACAGGCAGAAAAGATCGTGGAGGCGCACTGGGCGGTAGTCAGAGCGACCGAGCAGAAATTGCCGGGGTGGGAGAACAAGAGCGCGCTCCAGTTGCGTTGCACGAGGGAGGGCAACTCGATAAAGATCGAGTGGGTGAAGATTCGGTGGGTTGGGTCGAAGGCAAAGGGAACACGAAAAGCGAAAAGGGAATACCTCCGGAAGACAGGGGAGTACGGCTACAGCCTGAATACGCTCCTAGGGCTTAGCAAAGAGTGGGAGAAGCCCTTGGTAGAGGACACCGAGACCAAGCTGACGGCGATCCGGCGCGAAGCACGCCACATCAACAAGGCCCTCCAGCTCATCCGGTTTGCCAAGGATGCGAGAAAAGCCGCTATGGCCGCGGACAAGAACGGTGGCACCGATGCGTGATCCAACGCTGGCCGCACAAGCGCAAGGGGCTGCCATGCGAAAGCTCTCCTGTCGCACCAGGCGCCCTGTGGGTCGCGCCGATCTTTCTCTGGCCGGCCTTCTGTGCGGTCATCCCGTCTTCGTTCCGCCGCCCGGCATCGTTCGCGTTCACCGTCTCGCCGACGACGAGAGCCGGTTGCCTGATCGGCCCGACCGTCTTGGTCAATGTCTGGCTGCCATCCATGCCGGTGCATCCTCCGTGGGAGCGATCATCAAGGCGCTTCCGTTCGAAACCACTGTAACAAGCCTCAATGACGATCTGGACGAGCTGGCCCGATGTGGTGCGATCCGTGTCGTGACCCGCAAAGGGTCCGCCCAGTATCTCCCGGCTACCACCAAGGTGACGGAATGATCGACAAGGCCAAAGCCCTCGAAAGAATCCGAAAGTGCCTCGCCTTGGCTGGTTCCAGTGAACCCCACGAAGCCGCTGCCGCCCTCCGGCAGGCGAAAGCCCTGATGGAAAAATACGGCATCTCCGACCTGGAAGCTTCCCTCTCAGATATCGGTGAGCTGGAGTGCAAGTCTAGCGGGAAGTCGACTATCCCGATGTGGGAGGCCACACTTGCGAAGGCTGTTGGCGAAGCTCTCGGCTGCCGGGTCATGCATCGTGCCGGTCGCTGTGCAGGCCAGTCCTATGTGCGACCGTTTCTCTCCGCGCAGCGGCACTACTACCGGCCGTACTACGAGAACGGCCGCCTTTTCTTCATCGGGGCTGGCCCTCGTCCTGAGATGGCCCGCTATGCCTTCGAGACCCTGCGTCGGCAACTCCGTAAGGCTCGGAAGGAATACCTGCGTCGGGTTGGCCGGAACCCCAAGCGCGTGGATGCCTTCGTGCTTGGTTGGGTTCTCGCTGTCCAGCAAAAGGTCGAGGCGCTCGCCGCGCCTCTGACCGAACTCGAACGTGTCGATGCCGCGATCGCGGCCAGACATGGCAAGACAGAAGAAACCGCCAAACTCGGCAAGGATCGCTCCGGCCTGCTCGACGGCGACAAGGATGCGGTACGTGATGCCGCCAGAGGCATGGCAGCCGGCCGGGATATCGATCTTCATTCCGGAATCGGTCTGGATCGGCCGGTGATGATTTCATGAGGATGCCAGTGAGGATCGGGGCAGACGTTGCCGAACTGCTCGACAGGCTGGGCCTGGCCATCGGCGCCAGTCACGTCGAGATTGTCGATTTCAAGCAAGCGGAAAGCTGCTACATCCACCATACCCAAGTGCCTGTAGCACTGACCGGCTACGCCCTCGTGTCGCCTGCTTTCGCTCGTGGCCGCTTCCCGAAGCTCTCGTTCATCGACCTGATCCATAAGCGCCCGTCTATGGGTGAAATCGAGGCCTGCGCCATTGCGGCGGTGTGCGGCGCCGAGGTTGTCCCGCCGTTCTGGAGCAATCCTGAGCCGTTCAGTGACCACCTGTGGTCCGTCATCGCCAGGCACGGTCTCGAGCCGTTTTTCGAGCGGGTTGGGGAGCGGTATCGGTTCGGCAGCCGGGGGGACCACTATCTGATGCGGCCCCGGGGTTTCAACTGGAGCGATCCGGATCAGCCGGAGATCCCGGGTGCATTGGCCAAGTGGCGCGCCGACTACAAGAAACTGCCACCTGCACGGCAGCTGATGGTCGCGACGATCCTCCAGCTCTACCGGCAGGGAGGTGACCCCTGCTGGATGGTTCGTGTGCCGAAGAAATGGCATGCCGCAGAGGGCGTTGAGATTCTGAAAAAGGATGGCGCACTACAGGACTGGGCACGGCTGTATGCCTTATATCCAGGCTGGTAGCGAGAAACGGCAAGGTAGAGACGGCGGATGGGCACCGTCTCCCCTTGGCGTTATTATGCAGTTTGTTTGCAACTTGGCTCAGTCGTTGAGCCTCGATCAGTTCATCTTGGGAGCGGCAGCCTAGGCACCTGCATTCCTTGGCGTCTGATGGAGAGCGGGCTGTGCAGGGCACCAATCCAGCGTTACCGAGTGAGGAAAAAATGCAAGAAGACTTGAGGCGCCCCGGTCTGGATTTTGATGATCGTGACCGCGAAGGGGTCGCCAAGGCCCTGGAGCCATTCTCCGATGTCATCGATGGAGATCCGTGGTTGTTCGCCCAGTCGCTGGCTCAAAAGCAATTCGAAACCCTACTTGCTAAGGATTTGCCGATGACCACCTATCTAGGGGGAAAGCCAGTGGATTCAGGCGTTGTCAACGGAGTTCTGCATCCCCTCTACCGCGGATTGGGCGTGATCTTCATGCTGACCGAACCTTCATCGCTTAGCGTCGGAGTAGAGTCAGTGTCACATGTATGGGATGCTCCCATCCGGCCAGAACAAAAGGTGCGGGCAAAGTTCTGGATCTCGGCCGCTACTCTCATGACGGGCCGCTATGAGGCCGCATCCACCATTAAGGCTAAGTAACAGCAGGACTATGGAACCAAACCTTCACCTTAGGATATCAATCCTTTCCCCTGGTCCGTATGTGACGCCTTTGAAGTTCCGTGGTTGGCTTCGAGGGGAGGCGGCTGACATCGACCTGAAGACGCGGAACACTGGTCTTGCTCATCAGGTGAGCATCATCCGACTCTTCATGCCCAATCGCCTGCGACTTTCGATTGGCCAGAAGAAACTCGACAAGATTCTCCAGGATATCGTCGATCGCTTCGAGACCATCTACCGTATTGAACTCGAACAGGTGGATGCTCCTCTCAGCATGGAGGAGATTGTGGAGATCGAGGCGGAGACACGCGCAACGATGGAAGCGCTACGCGAGCAGGAAAAATCGGGGGACGGCCCGGATGCTCCACCAACGGTTCATTAGCAGAGGGAATCTTGGTGGCTCGATTTGATGACTCCCAATATGTGATCCTCACGGATGCCGATGGCTTGGCGAACATCGAGGATGATGTGCTGATCGTCCTTGATATTTCTCGGCGTGAAGTTGATTCTGGGAAGATCGCCAGCGCGCTCGAGCGCCTCCATGTGCTGACTGATAGTGTGGAGAATGTACGACGCCATCGGGAAGCTCTGGTCTTCCAGATCGGAGGCTACGATAACGATCCACGCGAACTGCCAGAAATTCCCGAGGTGCGCGCCTTCTTCCATCGCTTGGTCGAGGAATGGCCTCACTGGCTATGGTTTCTGCACCGGGGAGTGGGAGCGATCGGGCTGCTGCTCGCCCTGCTTTGCGACGTGCGCGTCGTGCGAGGCGCGGGTAGCTACGGAACAGAGTTCCTCAATCAGGCGCAACTGGCGGCTGCTGTAGCTGATCTCCTGGATCGTGGGAATGCCCTCTTTGCCACTTACGGCATTACCGCGGAGGAGGCCGCCGAGTCGGCTGACTCGGCGGTGGCCGAGCTCTTGGGCGAAAAAGCTTGAGGAGGGGGGGGCGGTTACGCGGCGGACTTCCGGCTCTTGGCGATGCCCTTCTTCGCCGCCGAAAGCTGGTCGTCGGTGAGCTGTCCCGTCTCACGCAGATGAATCAGGATCGCCGTCGGCATCGGAATGTTGCGTCCGGATTCGTACCGGCTGCCGCCACTCTGAGTAACCCCATAGCGGCCCCAGAATGCGGACTGGTTCATGCCGAGCCTGCGGCGGTACTCCTGGATGTTTGACAGATCGAGCTTGGTGGACTTAGCCATCTTGTTCTCCCGTGAATCTGGCGTATGACGCCAGCGCGGCGGCATACTAGCACTCAAGAAATGCGTTGCAGCTTCGAAATGCGCACAAGAATGTCTTATTTCACCACTCTGTTACCGAATCATTCGTGCTGAGATAATTCGAGGCATGTGCGGACGATATGCTCTTTATGGCCCTCACTCGCGATTGCGTGAGCGCTTCGATATTCAGGACGATTTCCCGGAGTTCCCGCCCAGGTTCAACGTGGCGCCAGGCTCGATCATGCCGGTCATACGGCAGGAGCCCGATGGGCGGCGCAAGGTGGAGTTCGCCCAGTGGGGCCTGATCCCGTCCTGGGCGAAGGACACGGCGAACATTCCTCATCCCATTAACGCGAAGGTCGAGACCGCGGCCATCAAGCCGATGTTCCGCCACGCATTCCGCTCGAACCGCGTGCTGGTGCCGGCGGACTGCTTCTATGAGTGGAAGGCCGTCGCCGGCCAAAAACTCCCGTTCCTGATCCGCATGCGCGATCGTGAGCCTTTCGGAATGGGCGGACTGCTGGAGTGCAGGGAAGGGCAGAGTGGCGTCGAGACAACCTTCGCGATCTTGACGACCAATGCCAATCCGCTGGTGGCCGAGATACACGACCGGATGCCGGTCATTATTCGGCCGGAGGATTACGACCGCTGGCTGGACCCGGAGAATCGCGATGTCGGCAACCTCCTGGCGCTCACCGGCCCACATCCAGAGCGGTTGATGGAGTCCTTCCGAATCGGGCGCCAGATCAACCGCCCTGAGGCGGAAGGGCATGAGTTGATTGCTCCAGTGACTGAGGCGTTCTGATGCGGCTGGCGGCGGCATTGTTGCTGTTTGTGGTTTGGGAAATCTCCGCAGCTAGCGCCATCGATGGAAGAGTTGTTGCTGTCCTTGATGGCGATACGGTAACCCTAGTCGACCGGAATAATCTCCAGCATCGTATCCGGTTGTCGCAGATCGATGCGCCCGAGATCGGGCACGGCAAGCGCAACCCTGGGCAGCCGTTCAGCAAAGCATCGAAGCAGTCGCTGTCGGACCTCATCTATGGGCGTGAAGTGCGAGCCGATTGCGAGACCAAAGACAAGTACGGGCGGCAGGTGTGCGCCATTTGGATGGGTCAGATGGACGTTAACCTTGAGCAGGTTCGGCGCGGCATGGCATGGGTGTACCGCAAGTATGCTCGCGATCCCTCCTATTATCAGGCTGAGGAAGAGGCCAGGCGTACAGGACGAGGGTTGTGGAGCCATACAGATGCGATCCCCCCATGGGAATGGCGGCACAGATAGGGCGGAACCATCGAGCATTGTCATGCGACAATGCCATTGCGCTATATTTATGCCAAATCCAAGGAGGAGGACATGCTTGAACCATGCCCATTTTGCGCGAGCGCGAGAGTCGAAGTAGAAGAGGTCGATGCAGACGCATGGATGGTGGAGTGCCTGCACTGTCACGCGACTGGACCAGTTGGCAAGTCTGCGACGCACGCGGAGGATCGATGGAATGATCGTCAGCTCTATCCGGGCACTGGGCGTGAAACGAGGCGGTACGGATAGCTGGCAGTCTGATTGAACCTGGAGTCAGAGGTTGTGGCCGGCGAGAATAGGACAAGCAGGATACGTCGGCTCAAGAATCATCGAGTGAATCTTGGCACGGGTGACAGCCACACGGAGAATTTTTCTGCTACGGATGTGGGGATGGTTGTCGTCCCACCATAGAAAAGATGAAACGACGCGTCCGGCCTTCTGGTCGTATCTACCTTCCCTCACGACAATCACCGCGTCGAACTGTTTCCCCTTCGATTTGTGGATCGTCATGATCTGCAATCCATCTTGATCGTCAGCGCCATCGAGAATCTGATCTTGGGCAAGGGCGGTGTCGAGTGCTGCACGGGCGTTTGTGTATCGGCCATCTCGCGCCCATTCGGCTGAAAGGTTGGTTGATATCCGCTTGCCACGGTTGAAGGCGACCAAATAGTCGAGGTGACGGGCGACTTCCAAGAGTTCGGATTGACCGGTCGCACGTAATGTCTTCTTGATTGCGAGCCAGTCCTTTCCCGGGCTCCCCGACAACGACTGTTCGTCGAGGGATCCCAGCAGGGAAAAAATAGCTTTGACCAACCCCGCTTTAGGGGTTTTGCCAGATCGCAGCGTGGCTGCCCACATCTGCCGCTCCTTGGCCTTCGCCGAACCAGCTGCCTTTTTCACGTCAGCGAGCAGATCGAGGGCGCACGCCACATCCGATGAACGGTTTCCCGGGGCTCTTGGCTCAAGGAGGAAGGCTGCGAAACGGGCTGACAACATGGCCTCGCTTTCATCGAAGTGGAGGCGGTGCCTGACCGGTTTTACCCCGGATCCGAGGGCTGCGGAAATCTTGGCGGCCGAGGCCCCAGATGGCGTCAGTATTGCCACGCTGCGGGCCCATTCTCCAGTCTCTTTCTTGACGCGTTTGTGTATGACGCCGAGCGCCACACGCGCAATCCGGTTCCAGTCTGGATTCTTTGGGGGATAGACCAGCTTCGATACCCCTTTGTATGGCGCCCCTCTTGCCCGAAGCGCCAGGATGTCATTCCCGAACATGGCGATTTCGGTCCCTGCGCTCCGATGATTGCGCGAGCCAAGGTCGATTTCAAGTGGGTCTAAGGCCTGCCTGATTGCAGCGATGCGCTCCGGACCAACGCCAGGTAGGTGGTCGAAAATCTGCTGTTCCATGTCGGCGAGGCAGATGATCTGAGATGCCGGGGCTAGGAGTTCGATGCAGCGCCACGCCTCGGGGCCTGTGTCTTGGGCCTCGTCCACGACGATGAGAGGGTGTCGTTGCGAGATAAGGCGCCTGAGGTGAGCGCTCTTCTCGAGAAGTGTTGCAGCCGCCGGGGCGAAATGGTCAAAGGCGACGCGGCCCTCCTCGAGAAAGAGCCTGTATCGTTCCTTAAGCCATGCTTGCCATGCTGGATCGCCGGGCTTGGCCTTCTTGAAGCCGGAGATGGCGCGCTCGTCTTGTGGCAGCAAGATAGTCAGTTTTTTGGGCGACCCCAGCAGGTAGCCGTGGGCCTTGATCATGTCCCAGCAAAACGAATGGAATGTCTGAAGAGACAGCAGCCCGGCCTGGTCGCGTGGGATAGAGGATTTCGCGGCCTCTGCAAGTCGCGCGACCGCAGCCCTCGAAAAGCTGAGGAACATGATTCTCTGCCCCGGTCGGAGCCCGCGGCTGATCCGGGCTATGGCCTTCTGCAGAGCAACGGTGGTCTTTCCACTGCCTGGCCCGCCTATCACAAGTGCGTGGCCGTCGTGTCCAATGAGCAGCGGGCGAGGATCGTCCTGCACAGTCACGCCGGCGCGCCCTCGCCCGTCGCGGGTTGCGCCACTTGCGCGGCGGGTTCTGGGGGCTTGGGGAAATGCGCGTAAACGCCGGAAAGGAAGTCGGTGACCGTCTTAGGTAGTTCACCAAGTTCGCATTCTTCAAAAAGTCGGGCGATCCATCCGGCTCCCTTGCCGCCTTTCAGGACATCAAGAGCAATCTTCCGGACGCCGGCCTCATCGGGCATTGCGGTGGGAATCATCGCCTCTCCATTCTCACCAGAGTCGCGCAGCTTCTCAAGGAATGACCAAAGGCGCGGCGCTGGCATTTCGGACGCCACCAGCGCCTCGATGCCCTTGTATGGGTGTTCGCAGTCGATGAGGAACGTGGCAGCGAATTTTGCCTTCTCCTCGGGCTTGCGCTTCTTCCAGTCATAGAATGCGAACGACTTGAGGCCCAGGGCGTTGAAAAAAGCACCGAATTTTGGCATCGCTCCGTCGCTATCCGAGTCGAAGAAAGCGACCCCCGCAATGTCCAAGGGTAGGAGGGCGGGATCAGCTTCCTCCATGCGCCGGGCTACGACAGGAAGTGCGTGGAACTCGCTGATGCCTTCCACGAGCACCGCCCCGCGTCCAAGCATGCACTCGGTGAGCCCCCTGCGGGCGAAGCGCCGGTAATCGTTCTCCTTAAGGCCTGTGGCATCAGAAACGCGGGCGGCCCCAACGACTCCAGTGTTGGTCCTGGAAAGGAGAAGGGTCTGGCCCGGCTCGAAGCGCTCGATCACGAACGGGGAGTGCGATGTCACGAAGGCCTGGGTTGTCTTTTGCAGAAGGTAGTCGGCGATGCGGCGCTGGGTGTGTGGAGGCACGGCGATCTCCGGTTCCTCCATGGCGAAGATGACTGTCTCGGGTTTGAGGTCGGCGATGAAGGAAAGTAGGGCAAGTACTAGGGTGTTGAGCGTACCGGTTCCGGCTTGCTGAAAGGGCACAGGGTCTTGGTCGGCCGACATCGCCAGGAAGAACGACATCGTCTTTCTAAGGTGCTCGCGGGTGAGCTGAGAAACATGCAGTTTTGTCGCTCTCCCCGGCGCGTTTGATGGAATGTAACGCGATAACCGGGCCTCGACGTCGGTCAGGATCGGGTCAAGCTCGTTGGCGTCGGCCCCGATGTCCATGACCTTCAGCCGAGAGATGGCCTTCTCCCAAAGTCCGGTGCGAACCTGTTTGAGTCGCAGAATAAGATCGAGCAGCGAGCCCCGCTCAAGACTCAAAGCCCTCGATCCTGTGCGCAGGGTCCTGAGATAGAGAAATCCGAACAGCCGTTTAATGTCCTTCCTGACTGGCGCAAGTTCGCCATCGGGCGCATCCGGGCTATGTGAGAACCATGTCTGCGCCTCAAACTCATCCTCTTCTGGGTCGTAGCGTGCGATCGTCTCAAGGCGTATACAGCTGACCGTATCTGGAGGATTTGCCTCAAGGGCTTCGCCTTCTACCAGAAAGCGACGCTCAGAAGTCCTCCAGAACTCGAGGTGGCCGCCGCAACGGTTCTCCACCTCTTCGGTAAGATCCGTGAGCACTACCTCGACCCGGATGGGGACGATTCGCAGCTCAGCCCCCTCCTGCTCAGGAGGGAGCAGATAGGTTGCGTTGTGGAAGTCAAATTCCTCGACCGGGGGGAACCGTGTGAGGCGATCGGGACCCAGTACGAGATCAAGCGCCTCAAGTATCGTGCTCTTCCCCACGTTGTTGGGGCCAACCATCAGTGCGTGGCCGTCGAAATGGATTTCTGCGGATTTGATCCCGCGGAAGTTCGAGATGGAGAGGCGGACGACTTTCACGGCGGGCTCCCTAGGTGTGGCATTGGGCTTCGAGATCTGGATCCGGAATGGACCGGTCGGGAAGCTTGACCTTATCAAATTGATACGCGCATGGTATCCTAATCGAACTCCCATGATAAACGGTTTGACCACTTAGGAGAAAGCCCTTGCCGAAACCTAGACCCAAGCCTGTGGAGGTGTCACAGGCTCAGAGGGAACGGCTTGCACACATTGAGATGCGAGCGTGGTTCGCCGGGGAAATCCGACGTCCCGATATCGAGGCTAGGTTCGGCGTGAAGCCAGCAGCAGCGTCGCGCGATTTGACGGCCTACCGGGAAATAGCTCCCCGCAATCTGGAATACGATTCCGCCGCAAGGTGCTACAGACCTACGCCGGGATTCAAGCCGGTTTTCGGTTTCAACGCGGAACGTGTCTTGTCGTGGATCGCACAGGGATTCGGGGACGGGCTGGAACCGCGACCGAAAAGACCAGCGCCATTCGAGGGGGCCGGCAGTCTTTGTCTTCCAGACCTAGACGTCCTGGCCACGGTGACGCGGGCACTTTGCTCCGGCCGTGCACTCAGGGTGACCTACCTGTCACTGTCTTCTGGGCGCGGAACAAGGGAGATTGTTCCGCTGGCGCTGGCTGATTCCGGAGACCGCTGGCACGTCAGGGCTTTTGACCGTAAGAACGGAAGGTTCTCCGACTTCGTCCTGCGACGCATCCTTAGGGCCGACCCAATCAATCACGAGCCAGATGAAAGCGAAAGGCTTGATGCCGACGAGCAATGGGCCAGGATGGTCGATCTCGAAATCGTCCCGCATCCGGACGCACAGTGGCCAGAAGGGATAGAGGCCGATTACGACATGCGCGACGGGGTATTGAGGGTGAAAACACGAGCCGCCGTTGCGGGATATTTTTTGCGTAGATGGAGGGTGGACTGCTCACCTGACCATAGCCTCGATCCATCAGAACACCACCTTTGGCTGCGAAACCAAGAAACCCTCTACGGCGTAGAGAGTGCGGCTCTTGCCCCAGGGAGGGGCGGACAAAAGGACAACGGAAAGAAAGGGGGCCAAGACCCATGCTAGATCTTCAACTGCGGGAAGAGTTTCGCGGAGTTCGTCTGCGTGGCACGACGATCGACTTCAACAACGCGGCCAAGACAGGCGCCTTGGATATGGGAGCCAAGGATTTCCTGCGGATCACTTACCCGTCCATCGACCTCCTAAAGACAATCAAGGCGGTTGCTCCAGGGCAGAACCGGGCTGTCGTCCTCATTGGCAACCGGGGGCAGGGCAAGTCGCACCTGATGGCCGCCTTGTGCCATGTGTTCACCAATCCCGACGCAGGGGAAGAGTGGCTCCGGGGATGGGCGGACCGTCTCGGCCAGCCTGATCTCAAGGCGATATCCCTTCGCTCGTCGCTGCACGTCATCGCCGAGCCACTGCACGAGCACCGGTTCCCCTATCTGTGGGACATCCTTTTCGCGCGCCACCCTAAGGGCGAGTTCGCCCGGGGCAAATGGGAGGGGACCGGCACGGAGGTCCCCGGCAAGGACGTCCTGCTCGAGATGTTCAAGGCGCAGCCGACCGCGCTGCTGCTCGACGAGTTCCAGACATGGTTCGATGGCTTGTCCGATGCCGGTGGGCAACCCCGACAGGTTTGGGCCTTCAACTTCATCCAGTTGCTCTCCGAGATCGCGGAAACCAACCCCGAATTGCTAACCCTCGTGGTATCCGTCCGCGAGGGCGCCTCGAACGCCGCGCAGCAACTCTTCCGGGTAAATCCCGTTCGGGTCGATTTCAAGGGGGAGCAGGCGCAGGCTGATCGTCGTCGTCTCCTGCTCTATCGGATATTCGAGAACCGCATCAACATTCCCGACTCGCAAATTTCCGCTCTGGTCGAGCCGCACTTCGCCGAGTACATGCGCCTTTCCGAAAAGCCGGCCTCGGAGTCGGAGAAATACAGGTCGCGTTTTGTCGAGGCTTGGCCCTATTCGCCCGAACTGCTCCGGCTGCTCGACGACGAGGTTATCTTCGCGGTGCAGGCGCAGGGAACGCGCGATCTTGTACGCATCCTCGTCGAACTTTTCAAGGCGCGCGGCGAGGAGTCGCCAGTCCTGACCCCGGCTGACTTCGATCTGTCAGGTGATGATACGGGCAGCGCGGCCTCCCTCATCGATACCGTTGGCATCGACAATCACAAGCAACTCCGGGACAAGGCCCTGCGCAACCTGATCGCCGTCCAGGAGGCCCTCGGCGGCGATCTCTCGCAGGTTCCACACCTGCGAGAGATCGTTTCGGCCCTCTGGCTGCGCTCGCTTTCCCTGGACAATCAGCGGGTGGGGGCAGAGCCTTCCATCCTCCAGACAGACGTCACGCGCGGCGCCAAGGTCGACGACAACGCCTTTGGCGCCGAATTGGCAATCATCGAGAACAACTCCTACAACATCCACAAGATCGGTAACCGTCTCGTCTTCAAACTTGAGGAGAACGCCCGCACGCGCCTGCTCGCACACGCCCGGAACGACAAACTTTTCCTCAACGGGGAGGACACCGACACGCTGGCTTCCGAGATTCGCCATTGCATCGGAGGCGATGTGGCTGTCTCCGGACAGTTCCGTACCATCGTCCTCAGGCGGGAGTGGAATAACGATCCCTGGTCAGAGGTTGACGAGCGCGAACGGCCAGCGGCATGGGACAACCGCATCCCCTTGGTCGTCGTGCCCGTACATCCGGATAAGCCGGGTCCGGTGCTCGGCGAGTGGCTGAAGCGCTTCGTCCCCCAAGGGCGAAACACCGTCCGCTTCCTTCTTCCGCGTAAGAACCCGGCCGACATACATCTAGGCAACGTCATGCACGATCGGGATCTACTTCTCGCCGCCCGGGCGACCTGGCTGGCCCGCCAGTGGCAGTCCTCCGAGCCGGTATACAAGGGCTTGGCCTCCGAGTTCGCGCTCCAAATAAAGAACCGCGTAGCCGACCGGTTCGACCGTTTTGCCGTGCTGCGCGTTTGGAACCACGATGACACCTCCAAGTGCGAGTTCAGCGTGGAGCCGCATGGTACTAAGGGCGACAAGATTCCCGGTGCCATACAGGAGAAGATCCGGCAGAACCTCTTCGTGGACGAGGACTTCGACGAGTTGGTCGTCTCGTTCGCCGAGAAGAATCTATCCATGGCTAAGCTCCTCGCCGAATTGCGCGAGCCCCGCAGCGGAGGCAAGGAGAGCATCCCGTGGTTGGGCGAGGCGGAGGCCAAGGACGCCGTCCTACGGGTCTGCGCTGCTGGCAAGATCGCGATCTTCGTACGAGGCCTCAAGAATCTCCAGGTCGTTCCAGGTGAGGCGGAGGACGCCGCCCTGCGCAGAGTCAAGCGCGAGTTCGACGCCTCTGGGCGACAGTTGGAGGACACGCTTCTCTCCCTCCCCGGGGCGAGTCCGGCAAGTTCTGGTCAGGCTCCTGGGGATCCGTCCCCAGTGCCAGGCCTTCCGGGAATCCCCGGCGGACCTTCTGCTCCGACGCCGCAGCCTTCAGGGCCAACGGCGCCTCCCAGCGGATCTGGCATCTTCGGCACCAGCCAGGGAGTCCCGACGACCACGCGCGTGTCATCCGAACCCACCTCTGGCCTTTCGCTGCTTGGCAAGTTGGAAGGGTGGCGGGTCAACGCCGGCACCCCGGTACGCAACGTCTCGATCCGCGTTGAGAAGATGACGGGCTCGCAGCTGGCCGCCCTAGTGAAGGCCCTTCCCGACGGGTTGCTTTACGGCCTTGAGGCCGACAGGGAGGATTCATGAGCGTATCCACTGAATCTCTAGGCCGCATCCTGCGGTCTTCACCCGCCGAGGCATGGGGCGAGGTCTTCTCGCTCCTCTGGTCGGGGCTTTCCACCCCTGTGGAGGCTCACGATATTGCCGGTGAAATCGTGCGTAGGGACAAGGCCTTCGAAAGTCTCGATCTGCTACTCTCGGGAGCTGCTTGGGACCTTTGGGAATCCTTCGAGTCCTCCACCGAATCGACGGCCGACGCCCTCGCGACCTGGTGGGATGCGACGGACGGGGGCAAAGCAGTCCTGATACTCGACGCACTCTCACTGCGCGAAGCTCCGTGGATACTGTCGGAGGCCGCTAAGCGCGGCTACGAGGTCAAGGGGGCTAGGCCCACGGCCTCCGCGCTTCCTAGCGACACAACGAGTTTCGCCAAGGCTCTCGGCCTTCCGCAGCGATCCGCCTTGGTTACCGGTTCCATTCCCAGCCTCCGTCTTTCCGGCGCATCGACTGCCTTCCTCGAGCAGCCATGGCGAGAATGTGCCGACACCCTGCCAAACGCCCCAGATCTTCTCGTCTGGCACGACTGGCCCGACTGCCTTATGCACGATCTATCCGGGCCGGGGCCTGGCCTGCGCCAGCTTGCCGAGGACGTGCGCAAAGTTCTCACGGGGGAGGACTTTTGGGTGCTCATCGAACGGATGTCCACCGGTCGCAGGCTTGTCATCACCTCTGATCACGGCTACGCGGCCTCGGGACTCTTCTCCGATGTCCCAGATGAGGAACAGAAGGCCTACTTTCAGCAGACTTTTGGTGCGGAGCGGCACGCGGCGACATCGGATTCGACGCCATCACACTGGCTTCCCCCGATCGATTTGGCTATGACCACGGCCAGGGGACCGCACCGCTTCGCGCTGGGAAGGCGCGGGTGGCGAGTCCAGTCGGGCCGCAAGAACCTCTCGCACGGCGGGCTCTCGGTGCTCGAGACGGCGGTGCCCTTCATTGAATTGAGCAGGAAAGTGTAGAAGACATGGCGAAGGCCAAATCCAAGAAGAGCAAATCCGAGGTACTCCTCGACGAGATTTCGTCGCTTGTCGGCGCGGGCAAGCGCGTAACACTGGAGAGCGTGGACTTCGCCGATCCGGGAAGACCGAAGACCTGCCTCGAAGTTGATTTTCCCATTCTCCCCATTAACGAGGTCGCGGTCATCGAAGGGAACGCCGACAAACCCATATATCAGGTCAGCAAGTATTGGGCGCGCCGTTCCTCAAGCGTTTTTCGAGCGATGCTAATTGCTGGTGCCGCGAAAGCCCCTGGCCAAGAGAAGCAGGCCGGTGCGCTCATTTGGGAAAGTTTCTACGGTAACCACCAGGGTAACGCGGCGTTTTCCAAATTAAAGGTCGCAGACATTTTCATGGGGGGAGGCACAACCCTTGTGGAGGCTGCGCGACTCGGAATGCACGCGTACGGCAATGACCTGAATCCGATGGCGTGGTTCGTCGTCAAAAGCGAACTTTCCAATGTGAAATCAGCCGACGTCAAGGAACTGCTTTATCGGGTCAACCGAGATGTGTTCGGATCTCTCCGCCCGTATTACGCGCATACATGCCCGCGAGGCCATCGTGGCGTCTGGATCGAAAACGCCACAGGCAAGGAAATGCCGCCTGGTTTCGATCCGCTGTCCCTTCCGTCGAAGCATCGAGCCGCATACTCCTACCGCGGCCCCGAATTAATCTACACCTTCTGGGCCAAACACGGCCCCTGCCAAGCGCAGGGATGCGGCCACAGGACTCCGCTGGTGTCAGTTCCAATTTTTGCGCGGAAGACACTGATAGTAACGGCCTGGGAGGATCGCGAATGCGTCTCTTGCGCCGGCAAGTTCGACGTTGAGCGCATGCCCGCGCGTATGGCCCCTGGCGAGGACTATCTCGTACTCGATGGCGAAAAACCGCACGCCGTCATGGACGTAACCGGGTTCTACAAATGTCCGCACTGTGGGCACCAGTACGAGGACTTTCGGGCCCGCATAGAGGGGGAGTCCTCGTCACTCGGGAAGGGGGCGAATAAACGTGTCGAACTCTCCCTAGTTCTGTCTCCAAAGTGGCTCAAGGGGACGCCATCAGTTGACGGGGACGGCAAACTGATGGGCGGCTGCCCGGGCGACGACGCCGAGTCCTCCGTTCGCTGGTACGAGGCCCGTGCGGCCACGCTTTCGTTTCTCGAAATCCGTGGATCTGACATCCCAGCAGAGGTGGTGAACCCGCACACAGGCGAAGTCTTCAGAACGTCCGTCGGAACTTCGGCTATGAGGCAGACGGCCAACGGGCCGCAACCAAAGAAATCTTCCTTCGCCTGCCAAGAGGCTACCTGTGGCCGCGAATGGGATGTGCTGGATGCAGTTCGGTCGAGCGGAAGGGCCGGTCCCATGGCGCCATTCGCTTACCACCTGCATTGTCCGGAATGTGAGGCGGCCGGCGATCCCTATTCTGGGCGGATGTTTGTTCCGGCGCGCGACATACACAGTGTTGCTGCCGCGGAGCGCGAATGGGAAAACCGCAAGGCCGCTGATCTGCACGGGTTCTGGCCTCAAGATCGGATCTCGGACGGATGGAAGACCCACAAGTGGGGCATCCCGGACCACGGGTATGACCACTACTGGAAGATGTTCAACTCACGGCAACTACTCGTACTTTCGCAGATTCTGCGCGCCATCGTCGACGATGACTTGGCCCGGTGGGAATCCAAGGAAGCTCTGCTGGGAGCCTTCCAACAATACGTGCGAAACCAGAACCTCCTGTGCTTTTGGAACGAGGGTGCCGACAAGATGGAGCCGCACTTCTCAGGAAACAACTATTCGCTTAAGTCCAGGCCCGTGGAGAACAACGTCTTCGGAAAACTTGGACGGGGTAATTGGATCGCCTGCGCAGAGGGCCTGCTGGAATCGCTCGAATGGCGCGAGACCCCATGGGAGCGGGTTACGAAAACAGAGGTCGCTAGGCGTTCGAAGGAGTTGGCTAAGCAGATCAAGCAGGGCAAAAGCGTGAGGGTCGTCCTGGGGGACCCGGTGCTCGACCGGGTGTTGCTATCCTGTGGTTCTTCCACTGAGCTTTCGATTGGTGATGGCGAGATCGACATGGTCATAACGGATCCGCCGTTCTCCGAACTCGTCCAGTATTCTGAGCTGTCTGATTTCTTCTATGTCTGGATTGCCCCTGTGCTGCGCAAGGCTTACCCGACGGTGTTCGGAGGTGATTACACACCAAAGGCTCTAGAGGCGGTCGAGAACCCCTACCGGCAGGGGCAGGACGCGAAGGCCTTCTATCAGCGCATCCTCACGGGCTGCTGGCGCGAGGCTTACCGTATCCTAAAACCGGGAGGGTTGCTGGCCTTTACCTTCCACCACTCCGAGGATGGCCCCTGGGTTCAGGTGCTCGAAAGTCTATTCGAGGCCGGCTTCTATCTCGAGGCTACTTTCCCGATCAGGGGAGACGAATCCAAGGGCGATGCCCAGTTCGGCTCCATGAAGGTTGAATACGACATTATTCACGTTTGCCGCAAGCGCGTAGAGGAGCCGGAGGCGATCAGCTGGGCAAAACTACGTCGCAGGATTTCGGAGGACGTGCGGCAGATCAGCGATCTTCTAGACCAGCACCAAGAAGGGGGGCTTCCCAAGGCTGATCTCGAGGTCATCCGTCGTGGTAAGGCGCTCGAATACTTCTCCAAGCACTACGGCAAGGTTTACGTGGAGAAAGGCCAACCCTTCTCCCTTAAGGAGGCTCTCGCAGGTATCCGGCAACTTCTCGACGATGAGTCCGAGGGCGGCGTAGTCCCGCCCGTTCTCGCAGAGCCTTTCACCCGCCAGTTTCTACGTATCTTCGATAGTGTCGTATCGGTTCCGCGGGATCAAATGCTCAAATACCTGCGCGGGACAGGCATGGATTACGATGTCTTCGAAAAACTAGGATGGTGCTCAGAGGCTAGGAAGCTCTACGAGATGACCCCGCCAACTGAGTTTGCCAAAGGTTGGCGCGGTCGTCAGCGCAGGGGCATGTCGCGCGACTTCGACCAGACACTGTTCCTTGTCGGGGCATGCTTTCCAGATAGCGGTATCCGAGTTGAGGATACTCTCAATAACCCCAATTTCGAGCCCCATCCGGCGGTCCCGGATCTGCTCGACTGGATGTCAGAGCGCGGCGGCACGAAGGAAATCCGCTCTGCAGCCCGCACAGCCAAGACGCTGTATGCACGCTGGCTGTCCGAGCACAAGGCGAAGGCCGAAGCCGCCGCCGCACAATTCGACCTTCCCTTGGAGTTCGCCAAATGATCCCGCCGCTCGAAATTGACTCGTGGAAACGCAAGGGCCACACAATCCTATGGGACACCGGAAGCCTGGCCTCTCTATGTCATGCGGATAAGGCTGTTACGCTGCGCCGGTTTCTGCTCATGCACGCGGCAGGCTGGCCCGAGGCCGAACTTGACGCCACTCTCGTCAAGGGGAAGGCCCTCGTCGTTGCTGGTCTCGACGCGGCCTTGGATGCCCAGGAGCCGGAGTCTGCCCTCGAATGGCTCGAGAAGACACTCTATCCAGCGATCATCTCCTTCGAAAAGAACGTGGCCGACGGCGGTAACCAGGCTGCGCTGATCTTCTGGTTCGCCGAAGGGCGTCGCATCAGGCACAGTATCGCCGACCTCGTGGCGTGGTGGGATTGCAGTCTCGCATATGGCCAGGCGCGGATCCCACTCACTCGGGGGATGTGGAATGGATCGTCGTCGAGCATGCAGGAGATCCGAGAGAAGGGCCAGGACGGCAAATCGGTCCACGTGGGATTCCACGTCCAGAAAATATCGGCATGACGGTTGTCGCTTCACTTTCGCCGCAGCCGCTCGCGCCGGGCTCCAGGGTCAGACATTCCCAGTTTGGAACGGGAGTTGTCGTCTCGCCCGAGGCGGGCGGGTATGTCAGGGCATTCTTCGAGAGCGGGGAGCGGCAGGTACCAGTCGCATCGCTTTCGCTTGCGCTGGGCAAATCCGAGCGCATCGTCACGTCGGTCGCTCCAGGGGAAGCTAGGGCCCGCGGTGCTTGGCTCCATTGGCAGGCACATGCGCTACCTCTGATTGATGGGGCGGCCGGCCTCACCTCGGCGAAAATCGACCTGCTGCCCCACCAAGTCGTGCTGACCCACCGCGTCACCACGGCATCGCCTCGTCGCTTTTTAGTCGCTGATGAAGTTGGATTGGGCAAGACTATCGAGACGGCGCTTATCCTTCGGGAACTGGCGAGCCGAGGGGAATTGGATCGGGCGCTTATGGTCGTTCCGGCGGGTCTGGTCAACAACTGGCATCGCGAACTCAATGAGGTGTTCAACCTTAACTTTGAGGTATTCGGCTCCGAGGGCGATGTTACCGACAGGAAGACGAACGCCTTCGCCAAACACCATCGCCTCATCGCCAGCGTGGACACCCTCAAGCGCAAGGCCCGGATTAAGAAGCTTGAGGAGGCGCCGCCGTGGGATCTCGTCGTTTTCGACGAGGCACACCACCTCACGGCCTACAGATCGGGGGGCAAGGTCAAAAAGACGGAGAACTTCAAACTGGCGGAGGTGCTCAAGGATCGCAGCAGGGACATGATCCTGCTGTCGGCTACGCCGCATCAGGGTGACCATTTCCGCTTCTGGATGCTGATCCACCTTCTCGATCCGTCGCTGTTCAGAGGGCCGGACGAGATGGTCGCCGAGAGGCATCGACTCAACGCAGTCGTCATCCGCCGAACCAAGGCTGACGCGTGTAGGCCGGACGGCTCTCCTCTGTTCGCCCGCAGGCAGGTGCACACTGAAGCCTTCGTTATGGACGAGGCCGAGCGAGCCTTCTACGTGGCGCTCAACGAATACCTTCAGGACGGGTTCGCTCTGGCGCGAAGGCAGGGCGGCAAGGGTGTCGCCCTCGGCTTCGTCATGACGATCTTCCAGAAGATCGCTGCTTCCTCGTTTGCCGCAGTGGCCCGTACTCTTCGCAGGCGCCTCATAGCCCTTACAGTGCACGAGGGGCTAGGACACGACGAGAGCCGCGACATCGACCGGAGGGACGCTGCCTTTGCCGAGGCCCGCGAACTCATCCGTTCCGAGGCCGGCCTCGGGGAAGGCAGGCTGGCCGATCTCGAATGCGACCGGATCATGAACGAGGTCAAGCGCCGTATCCTCAAGAAACTAGACGAGGAGTCGGTCTGTCTCGCCGCTGGTGCAGGCGACGATGAGATGGTGTCAGCGGCTGCAGAGGAGAGCGCGGCGGAGTCTGTCTCCCTCGCGTTGCCCGAGGAGCGCATGCGCATCAAGGAACTGCTCGGCAGGCTCCCGGAAGGTCCCGAGACCAAGGTCCGCAAACTGCTCTACGCCCTCGGCGCCCTATGGCGCCAGGATCCGTCCGAGCGCATCGTCGTCTTCGCGACCTATCTGGGATCCGTGGAGATGCTCGGGCGAGAGATCGAACGCGAATACCCGGGGCAGGGCGTCGTCGTCCTCAAAGGCGGGGATCACGGAAGCAAGGTCGCGGCCGAGAAGCGCTTCAAGGCGGCGGACGGCCCGCGCGTGATGATCTGCACGGCGGCGGGCCGCGAGGGGCTGAACATGCAGCACGCCCGGATTCTCGTGAATTTCGACCTACCATGGAACCCGATGGACATGGAGCAACGCATCGGGCGTATCCACCGCTACGGGCAGCGCCACACAGCACAGGTCTACAACCTCGTGCTTTCTGACACCATCGAGGGGCGCATCTTCCTGCTCCTCGAGGAGAAACTGGCTCAGATCGCCAAGACCCTCGGGAAGATGGACGAGAACGGTACAGTTGCTGAGGATCTTCGCTCCCAGATTCTCGGGCAACTCTCTGAGCGCCTAAGTTACGATCGCCTCTACGCTGAGGCACTGAACGATCCTGAACTCAAACGCACGCGTGTCGAACTAGATGCGGCGATGAGCAACGCAAGCGTCGCCCGCGCTGTCGTCTTCGAGCTGTTCCAGGACCTCTCCGGTTTCTCCGTCGAGGAATACAAGCCGTTCTCCGATACGGAGTCCGGGCTCGGGGCACTCGACCGCTTCGTAGCCGAGGCAGCCAGAGAGGAGGGCGGTAGGATGGAAAGGATTGGTGACGGTCTTTCGAGGCTCGTCGATCCAGATGGCTCTACAGTGGCAACCTTCTGCCATGATCGGGACAGGGCCGTGGCCGACGAGGCGCTCTCCCTCATGGGCCTAGATCATCCCGTCGTCGACGAATGGTTGCAATCTCGACGCGACACCTCTCCTGAGGAGATAGGCGTCTCCGTGAGGTCGCCTGGCAGGACGGGTGTGCTGTCGCTGTGGCACGTTGTCGCCACGAACGACAAGGGGCACAGGATCGCGGCGGTGGTGCCGCTGGCTGTCGACGGTGAGGGTAGGCGCTACCCGTCCTTGGAGAAGGCCGCCGATGAACTGTTCCAAGCAGAGCCGGCCTCACCCACCCTCTCAAGGGGTGAAGCGATGCGCCTGCTCTCGGCGACGATCGAGCCCATGCTTTTGAGGGAACTGGGGCATCGCGGAATCGTCCGCGAGGGACAACCATATCAAGCCGAACTTGTCGGCTGGGTCGAGGCAGTCGCTGATCGCTAGGAGTAATCGAATGGCTAAACCCAGGAGGAATGAGCAAGGATTCGGATCACTCTTCGAGGAGGACTACCTCGTAAGGACGCTTGGTCGCATCGCCCACGATCCGGAAATCGCCCTTACTGAATTGGTCGCCAACGCATGGGATGCAGGGGCTTCCCTCGTGGATCTAACTATTCCCCCGGTCCGTGAAGCGATGCTGGTAGTCAAGGACGACGGCCACGGTATGAGCGCCCAGCAATTCAAGGCCAGGTGGATGACTCTTGGATACGATCGAGTTAAACACCAGGGACAGAACGTGGAATTTCCGGCCGAGCGGAAGGAGTGGCGCCGTAGAGCCTACGGCCGCAATGGCGTGGGCCGCCATGGACTGCTCTGCTTCGCCGACTCCTACACGGTAGAGACCTGGCGCGATGGCAAGGGCTCGGGCTTTGAGATCGGCACGCAGAGTCGGGAGAATCCTTTCCGGATCGAGAGGGAGACCTCGTTCATCCGTCAGGGCAGCGGCACGATCCTATCAGTGTCCGTCTCGCGTCATCTGCCCGATCCCGATCGCATCCGGTCAATTCTCTCGGCCCGCTTCCTACATGATCCGCAATTTATCGTCCGGGTCAATGGACTGTCGGTTTCGCTAGCTGACCAGACCGGCCTCATTGAGCGCGGTGCTCTCAACATCGCTGGGCATCCCCCGGCAGAGGCGTTTGTCGTCGATTCCACCAAGGCTGCCAAATCGACCCTCTACCAGGGAATAGCCTTCTGGGTAAACGGAAGATTGGTTGGTACGCCCGGATGGGTAGTCGGCAACGAGGCTGTCATTGATGGACGCGCCCGATTCGCGAAGCGCTACTCCATCGTCGTTAAGGCAGATGATGGATGGATATCAGAGGTGGAGCCAGACTGGTCGCGCTTCAAGGGTGGGGTAGCGACCGACGCCCTCTTTGTGGAGGTACGCCGATACGCCCAAGAGATGTTTTCAAAACTCTCAGCAACGATGATCGAGGAAAGCTCGGAGGAGGTGTTGGTTCGCAACCGCGAGCAGTTCAAGGAACTTACCCCTCTGGCACGAATAGAGGTCGCTGGCTTCACGAAGGAACTCGTCAAGGCTGTCCCAGCCATTCATCCCGACACGCTTTCGGCCGCCGTTCAGGCCGTAATAAACCTCGAGCGAGCCAGGGGAGGAGCCGCACTATTGGAAAAATTGACGAAGCTCGACGAGGCAGATATCGACGGCCTTGATCGACTGTTGGGGCAATGGTCAGTTCAAGATGCCCTGTCAGTTCTCGACGAGATTGATCATCGGCTTGCGGTGGTTTCAGCCATTGAGAAGCTTAGCGGAGATCCAACGACCGACGAATTGCATACTCTCCACCCACTCGTCACGCAGGCTCGGTGGCTCTTCGGCCCTGAATTCGATAGCAGTGAATACGCCTCGAACATTACCTTGAGGACAGCCACCGAGAAAATCTTTGCAAAGCGAGTCGATGCTTTAGCATTCAACAACGCCAGACAAAGGCCAGATATCGTCATTCTCGCCGACGCCACCTGTTCGGTAGTGGGAACAGAGATCTTCGATAGCGCCGACGGTAACTTGTCCCGCATCAGGGACGTGCTGATTATCGAACTAAAGAAGGGCAGATCGAGCATCGGACGCGATGAGATCAACCAAGCGGACGGATATGTCCAAGACTTCCTTGGTAGCGGGGCAATCGACGGGACTCCGATGTTCAGGGCTTTTGTAGTAGGTCATGAGATTGCACCCAAGACATCCAAGGAAAAGGAGATCAAGGAGGATGGCGTTCTGCGGGGCCGTGTGATCGCGACGACCTACGGCCAGTTGACGCGAACTGCACACCAGCGTCTCTTTCGACTCAGGGAAAAGATTCCTGCGAGATATGAGGACGTATCGGGAGCCGATTTGTCGGCCCGTGTCATGGGTACAGCAAGTCAGGTGGCACTCGATCTTCATGCACACGGACGAGACGGTCAGGCTGAGTGAAATGGATGATGTACTTTCTGTATTGGCTCAGGCCAAAGCTCTCGCCAAGCGTTACCGAGAGCTGACGGGAAAACCGCTAGGGCTTACTGGCGAGTGCGCCGAATATGAGGCAGCCCGCATCCTCGGCCTGAAACTGACACCGGCCAGGACGCCGGGATACGATGCAACGGAAACAGTCGACGCAAAGGTCAGAAAGCTCCAGATCAAGGGGCGATGTGTGCTTCGGGGCGGGAAGTCAGGACAGCGGATGGGCTCCATTAACCCTGACAGTGAGTTCGATGCTGTGCTACTCGTGATCTTGGATCCGGATATGGAGGCGGTCGAGATTATTGAGGCAGCCCGTGACACGATCATTGCTGCGCTATTGGCCCCGGGATCAAGGGCGAGAAATGAGCGCGGACAACTCGGGGTTTCTAAATTCCGCTCTATTGGACACGTTAGATGGAGAAGGTCCTGAGGGCAATGAGGCTGTAAAGGGCAATGTAGTACTTGAAGGAGTGAAACGCTACCGCCAAGTGCGCTTTTCGCCCTCGTTTTAGCCCCACGCCCTGATACAAGGGCGGGATGGACAGCCCCCCTTCTCAGCTCCCAATCCCATTTCACGAGTCCAGTGAGCAGATCACGGACCCGGGTATCGCCAAAGTTCTGGACCGGATGCGTCAGCGCCAGGAACAGGAAGCGATCGCCGCAGGTCTCCCGGACTGGCCCGAAAACAAGCGCGGTCTGCCAAACGGCGCCCTGAGATCGGCCCTGTTCGGGATCTCACCCAAGGAGCGGCGTACCTATGCAGTGGAACGGCATGTGGCGTCGATAGAAGGGCTGGAGGTTTTCATCACCCGCGGCCCGAATCTCATGCAGCATCACCTCGACGTGTGGGAGCAATGCTTGAGGCTCGGGAAGGACCAGGGCACGGGCAGGAGAATCGAGTTCACTGCTTATGCCTTCCTCAAGTCGATCGGACGGAACACCGGCAAAAGCGACTGCGAGTGGCTCAAGAATGCCCTGTACGACCTTGCCGCGTGTGTAGTGCGCATCACGGATGGGAATCGAACCTACTTCGGTCCCCTGATCCACGGTGGCACACGGGACGAGCTCACCGGCCGGTACGTCATCGAGATCAATCCAAAGATCGCACTGCTCTACGGTGCCGGTCGGTGGACGCAACTGGACTACGCCCAGCGGCAACAGCTTCGGAGGCATCCCTTGGCGCAGTGGCTACATGCCTTCTATTCGACCCACGCCTCGCCCTACCGCTACAAGGTGGAGACCATCAGAAACCTGTGCGGGGCCGACAAGAATGGCGAGCTATGGAAGTTCAGGCAGGTATTGCGGCGGGCTCTCGATCAACTCGCTGGGGCGACGGGCTGGTTCTGTGAGATCGACAAAGGGGATTGCGTGGTGGTACGGAAGCAAAGCGGATGCCAGGCGGCTCTCGGGACAGCGGGTAGGCCATCGGACGCAAAGTTGTCCACAGCGCCCATCGCTGACTCGGGATAGCGCGTAGCGTGGAACGGGAGGTCACGGGATAGTGGGTAGGGTTTTGGGCATAAAGCACGGGATAGCGGGTAGGGATACGCGGGATGTCGGGTAGCAAACTATCGGGACAGCGGGTAGCAATCACACGGGATAGCGGGTTGGCTTTTCTGCTCACAACCGTTGGAAAACCCTTGCCCGACAAGGCAAAAACGACTTACCCACAATCGGCATAATCTTTCTTTAATCTATTTCTTAATAGAGGGCAGGCGTGACAACGGCCATGGAGCTCAAGAAGCTCGCCGTCCAGGTGAAGCGCACCGATTCGACCTTGCGCCAGATCGCATCGCAGCTCACCTTGGGCGACCAGGAAAGGCGGGTGTTGCTCGCAGCAGCATCCATTCTCCACACCCATGGCCGGCAACTTGACGTGGAAGTCGCCAGAGAAAGGCGGGCGGAGGAGGCCAAAGAGAGAGCAATTGCCAAGTCCACGCAGGAGGCAGCCGCTTCGATCGCGGACTGGCCGGTGGTGACGATGCTCGACAAGATTGCTTTCTGTATCGCCGCCGGTTTCGAGTCCAATCTTCGGTTGGACATCCAGGATCAGCGCGCGGACCTCGCATGGTCTCTCGACTACTGGGTCAAGCAGGCCCGCCACGACATCCCGGCGGAGCTGGCCTGGCAGTCGTGGCGTCAACAGAAACCGGTCTCAGAGCTCGTGGCTCAAGCCAGGGAACGACTGGAGAGGATCCGGACACGCCCTGGAACTGTTGCTCTCGCGCAGCGATGGCAAGTCAGGCTGCAGGCTGACAAACCCAACCTCTGACCTGTATCTCAGCCATCTCCGTTGGTTGGTCACCGCGGTAGGTTAAACAGGTCGGTTTGGTGCGCTTTTCACTCGCGTTTTGCGAAAGCGGCTTGCTACTTTTCGCGCCATGAAGACCGCTCGAAAAACCAATTCCCACCAAGCGTGGCTGTTCGATGGAAAGCCGGAGTTCGTCGACGTGAACGTGGCCTCCTCGACCCCTGTAGAGGGTGGCTACGTCGTCGCAATGGAGCTCACGACTGGCGCCATTCGCCTCGCGGCTACCCGCCAACCCGCCAAGTACGTGAGCGCCTGGCGCCACAATGTCCGGCGCTACGGTGTCCCCGATATCGTCCGAGTGCTCGTGTCCCACCCCTATCTTCGCTACGAGGCCGTCAAGCGTGGGCTCGCCGGCTTACTCGCCGAGTACAGGGATGCCGATTCCGAGGCCTTCCGGGTCAGCATTGAAACCCTCACCGAAAAAGCCCAGACCCTGTGGGCTGAGACAAGGCCTCAACCGTGAGACACGAATTCACCGGGCGGCGGGTTTTCCTTCGCAAGGAGAAACGCGCAGCCATTCGTGAACAAAGGCGCGAAGCTGGACTGGCATGCGCATTCCTGGTCAGGAACGCCAAACCGGTTTGCAGGATTACGACTGATCGATGCGTAACACCTTGGCAATGCGATCGATACCAACCGAAGCCGTGATCGCGGCAATGGCGGCAACGTTCTTCTCGGCTGCGGCAAGCGCGGGTTCTGGCGGGTTCTTCTTCGATTCCGGAACGCCCGCGCCAAGGCCGCGCGCAGCTTTCCCAGCCGAACAACGCAAACGCCTCTTGAGCGACGCGTATGCCTGTAACCGGGCAGGCCAATCTCCCAACGAGAGGGAGAGATGCAAGGCCAGGGAGATAGCAGCAGAGCAGGCGATCTCTGAGCGCACCCTGGCGAATCACCAGGCGGCGAATCCGCAGCGGAGGGAAATGCAGCGGCTCTACGAAAGGATGTCGCCGCTGCAGCGGTAGGAGGGGAGCCAGCCGATGCTCGAAACCCACGACTTCGACAACCCCTGGCGGAAAATCTATGAGTGGCCGATGACGGCCACTTGGCTGGGGGCTTCCGCCCTCACGCTCGCGGTTACGAAGACGCTCCCCGTCCCCAGCCGTTTCGGCGTCGCCACGGCGCTCCTTTGCGCTGGCATGGGCGCCTACCGCGCCGGGCAGGCTTGGAGGCGCAGCCAGGACACGAGCCGCGTCCGTCTCGCCGAGAAACAATTCATCGACATTCCGACGATGATCGAGGTGGCTCGCAAGGCTCAGGCCAAGAGAGCGCTTTGGCTTGGCAAGGGTTTCCAGTGGACCGACCTCGAGGCGAGCCGCATGCACGCCCTCATCAATGGCGGGTTGGCTGCCCAACTTGGCAAGGATGCGCTCCACAAGGAGGGCGCGTACTGGTTGCATGGCCTTGCCAAGGAGGAGGATGCGGAGATCGACCTGTCGATGCTGGACGGTCACACCCTGATCGTCGGCGCGACAGGTGTTGGAAAGACACGCCTTTTCGATCTGCTGATCGCCCAGGCGATTGCGCGCGGCGAGCCGGTCATCATCATCGACCCGAAGGGCGACCACGGCCTCGCCGAGAACGCGAGGCGCGTTTGCGAAGCCATCGGCCAGCCTGACCGCTTCATCTATTTCCACCCGGCCCATCCGGAGAAGTCCGCCTGCATCGATCCGCTGCGTAACTGGAACCGGAAAACGGAACTCGCCAGCCGGATTGCGGCACTGATCCCCTCGGAAACCGGCGCCGACCCCTTCACGGCCTTCGGATGGAAGGTGCTCAACGACATCGTGAACGGTCTCATCGCCACCGGCCAGCGGCCGAACCTCGTGCAGTTGCGGCGCTACATCGAGGGCGGCCCCGACGATTTGCTGCTGAAGGCGCTTCGCTTGCACTTCAAGACCAAGGTGCCGGACTGGGAGAGCCGTGTCAGCAGCTTCGTGAAGCAGTTCAAGGGCAATCAGCTTCTCGCCTACATCAGCTTCTACAAGGAGATCGTCATCCATGACGCGCAGTCGGTTGACCTCGACGGCCTGATCTCGACCTACGAACACAACCGGGATCACTTTCAGAAGATGGTGGCATCCCTGATCCCCATCCTGTCGATGCTCACCAGCGATCCGCTCACGGAGCTCCTCTCACCCGATTTCGAGGCCGGCCACGACAAACTCGTCACCGACATGGCCCGCGTGATTCGCGCAGACAAGGTGATCTACGTAGGCTTGGACAACCTGGCCGACGCCACCGTGGGTAGCGCAATTGGCTCGATCCTTCTTGCCGATCTTACGGCGGTGGCTGGCGACCGGTACAACTACGGTGTTGAGTCGAGAAAGCCAATCAATGTCTTCGTGGATGAGGCGGCCGAGGTCATCAACCAGCCGACGATCCAGCTCCTGAACAAGGGGCGAGGCGCCGGCTTCCGCATGTTCATTGCCACCCAGACCTTCGCAGACTTTGCCGCCCGCCTGGGCGACGAGAACAAGGCACGCCAGGTCCTGGCGAACACCAACAACAAAATCACCCTTCGGGTTCTCGATGCGGAGACCCAGAAGTACATCGCCGACGGCATCCCGAAGATCAAGGCGCGCACCATGATGATCCGGTACGGCCACAACGTGGATGCCAACATCCATGACACCTATACCGCCTCCTACCAGGAGCAGGCAAGCGAAGAAGAGGCCGACCTGATTCCGCCCGGGATCCTGAGCGAGCTAGCGCCCCTGCACTACTTCGCCCGACTCTCCGGCGGCAGGACGGTCAAGGGCCGCATTCCGATCTTGGTGTGAAGAATGCCGAGGCCAGAGCAAAAGCAAGGCGAGTGGGCGACGTTTATCGCCACGCTGCTGATCGTCGGGATGGTCGCTATTTGGGCACTCATCCCGATCCGGGTCATGGAGGCGACATGGCAGTCGGAACAGAACCAAATGTCATCCTGGGCCGGCGAGTCGTCGGATGGCTGGATAAAGGCGCAGGCGGCCGGAACGCTGGCCGCCCTCGCGGAAGATGCGAAAAAAGGCGCGGACAGCCTTGGTGACAGCCAGATCGAGCACTGGCTGAAAGGCCGCATCTACGCGAGCCTGCTCTGGGCGAATCTGGTGGCCTATCGTGCGTCGGCACTTCTCATGTGGTCGCTGCTGGGTGTTCCGTTGATCCTCGCGGCCTCCGTGGATGGATTCTACGTGCGAGAGATCCGCAAGACGGCGTTCATCTCCCAGAGTCCCATCCGACACAAGATCGGTGTCCATTTCTTCCGGCTCGTGAGTGTCGCGGTCGTTGCGTGGCTCGGTCTTCCGGTTCCGATGCCGATCGTCGCCGCGCCCCTCGTGATCTGCTTCATTGCCGTCTCGATGTGGCTGTGGGTCGGTCACCTCCAGAAACGGTTGTAACTGGGTACGGCTATGCGCGAACAGAGAGTTGAGCGACGCTATAAGGGAGTGGCAAGACACTCGGCGGCGTTTGAAGGGCCGTCCTGGCGCGTCATGGGGCAAGTCGCCGACGTATCGAGACGCGGCATTGGTCTCAATCCCATGCAATCGATCGGACGCCCATCAGCTGGCGATCCGATCCGGATCGAGGTGGCGCTTGACGGAAAACTGCTCGTCGAGACGGGAACGCTGGCGCGAGTGGAAACGGGACGCCTTGGTGCGCAGCTGGATGGGGTCATGGATCCTTCCGCATTCGCGGAACTCAAGGAGGGCGGATTTTCGCTCGCGATGTCCGAAGGGAGGGCTCTTATCGATGGCCGGCTGACGGGTTTCGCGGCAAGACATGATGTGCTCGAACTCACCCGGCGCCGTTTGACCATCACGCCAACGCACGCGCACGGTATCGATAGCGCAGGCGTGGCGCTGCTTCTTTTGGCATTGGAGCGTGGCGCCAGACTGGCGGGCTGTTCGAGGCCGGTGGCGGCGATCATGGAGGTTGCAGGCGCATGCGCCAGATGCGGATCATGCGAAGGAGCGACTGCGCAATGAACACGCTGCGCTTCCACACGCAGTCGATCCTCGCGGCTGAAACACGCGAGATCTGCGCCCTGGAAATCCTCAGTCGAAGATTGCCGAACTTCGACGACGAGGTGGAGATGCTCGAACTGGATATCGCGGCACTGGAGCATGCGGCCTTGCTTGCAGACAGAACCGGGCTTCGCATTCACTGCAACATGGAGTACTCGTCCTTGATTCTCGCGCCGTGGCGGCGGCTGCGCGATCACATCCGGCCCGGGGTTGTGATCGAGCTGGTCGAACGCAACGAACTGCTGATGAGCCAGGATATCTTCACCTGGATGCAAGAGATCGTCGGCCGAGTTCGCCGAAGCGGTGGCGCGATCGCGATCGACGACGTCTCGCCGAACGCGCTGGAATTGAACGTCATCAAGGCGTTCCGGCCTGAGATCATCAAGGTCTGTAGCAGAGATGGATTGCTAGGGGTGCGAGATGCGACGGGAGCGAGCCTGATCATCGCCGAGCATATCGAATCACGAGAGCATGCCGAACTGGCCCGAGAATTGGGAGCGCATGAGATCCAGGGGTATTGGTGCGACCGGATCGCGGGACACCGCCTCGGGCAACTCGCGCTGCCGCAAGCCGACACACATACCGTATGGGTGCCCGCATGATGGCCTTCACCCATATCGCTGCAGGAGGCGCGTCGGCGCTGGTTCTGTCGGATCTCCTCCACGCTCAGGCGGCCCAGGCCGTACTACTCCTGGCGGGGGGTGTTCTTGGCGGGATGCTACCGGACATCGATCACCCAGCAAGCGCATTTGGACGGCGAGTCCTGCCGGTGTCCATGACGATTGCGGCAATCTTCGGGCATCGTGGCATCACGCACAGCTTCATAGCGGTCGCCGCCATGTTGTTCGCCGCCTGGTATGCCCTTCATAGCTTTGAATGGCATCCGGGATACTCGATGCCGTTCGTTCTCGGCGTCTCGGCTGGCTACCTGTCCCACCTGGTCTGTGACTGGTTGGCCAACTCAGGTGTGCCCTTGTTGTGGCCGATGCAGAGGCGCTTTGCCGCCCCGATCACGATCCAGACAGGAAGCCCGGTCGAGTACCTGATCGCGTTCGGGCTTTACGCGTGGCTTGGTGCCGGCATCGTCAAGGGGCTTGGCCATGCTTAGGGCGCTGTTTCAGCTTGTAGTCATCGCCAGCGGAGTGGCATTGGGCATGTCGAAGCTGGATTCCTCCGCGATGAAACGCATCGAGGATTCCATGAGGGAATTCGCTGGTGCTGTCGGTTGGCGGGAGGCGGCAACCCCGCACCCGGAAGCGCAAACCGTTCAACCAGGAGGCCCTGTTATCGAAGGCGGGAGTCACGTGCGCCAAGCGGCGACGCCGCCCCAAGTCCCGCAGAAAGCCTTCTACAGCGCGCCTCTGGAGAACTGCTATTGGGAGAAGGTCATCGACCCATCGGACGGGCGCGTCGAATGCTCCGTGTCAGACAGACGAAGCCAGGCTCGTGTCAGCCGCAATCAGCCTGATCGGAGGACAAGTGAATAGTCAAGGAGAAGTCCGTGCAACGTGAAGCCAAGTTTCAAGGCATTGTGAAATCAGACGGCGAGGTTGCGTTCTTTGAGCATTGCAGCGGTCTTGCCAGGTCGTGGGGGAGGGCTGACGATCATCTACTGGATATCGAGGTCGTTCTTGACCTCATAAGGACATCTGAGCATGCGCCGATACCGCCATGTTTTATCAATGTGTCTCTTGCTTCGGCCATAGGCTTCAACGGGCAGCGAATCCTGCGCATGATCCGTGGCCTCCAAGGAACCGGAGACGGAGTGGTTGGCGTGGAAGTAACCGAGCATGGCGTTCATATGGGACACACCGCCGATGTCGGCCGCTTCATCAGGCTGGCCAGGGATCAGGGGCTTTTTGTTGCGCTGGACGGTGTGGAAGCGGAGCATCCATTCAGCCATCACTCCTTCGCCTGGCGTGCCGGAATCACGCACGTCAAGATTAGGGCATCCGAAGCTGGATTTGAACGGTTGGCGAGCGATTTCCATCAGCGCGGCATCAGAGTCGTCGCCAAACATATAGAACGCCCTGAGCAGCTATTGAAAGCGCGACGGTCGGCCGATCTGTTTCAGAGGTATTTGATCGCGCGCCCCATGAGCACGAGCACGCTACTGGAGGGGCACGATGAAAGCGGCAAAGGGCTGTTATCCCGTCCACTTGCCGGTAACCGTTCGGGAGCATCCAGTCAAGGATGGGCTGGTTTCGTTCCCATGCCGTCCTGATCGGCACCGCAAAATCGATGGACGCGACAACGCTCATGACCGTTGCCTTCCTGCTCGGCGCTTGGTCGGCTCATTGCCGACCGGTCATCGCGGGAATGCTACTGACCGTGGCCACGATCATTGCCGGCTCGTCCGTTTGGTTTCCACTACTGCGCCAGGTCATGTAGGAGGCGCAAGCGGTTGATCCTCGCGTCCAACCACGGCGATTTCTCGCCTCCGAACAGGCTGGCCTTGAGCCAGGACAATGCCGCTACCGTCGCCTCCGGTCCCACGCGCGCCACGGCATAGTCGTCAGCCTGATGCTCGAACCAGTAGAGCAGGGCACGAAAGCCGATGAGGCTCGATAGCAGGAACAGCGCGAATGCCCCGACCGCGACCCAAGGGCCCATGTGAGCGCCGATCCAGGCGAACCCGGAGCGGATCGCGGTGTTCTTCAGGACCACGGCACCGGCGGCAGCCCAGATCAGGAAGTGGAGGCGGCTGAGATGCCCACATTCGTGCGCGATGATGGCGCGGCGATGCGATGGTGGGCAGCCCAGCAGATCCTCTGAGACGATCACCAGGAAAAAGAGGTTGAAGGCTCCTGATTTCGTCAGCCACAGGAAGGGCCAGAACCACGGAGAAAAACGCCCGCGTTTCACGACGATCCTCGGACGCCAGAAGGGCAGCCAGCGGATGGGCTCGTACAACTCGTCAGCCTCTCGTTGCCAGATTGCCGCCTGTTCAGTAATCGTCCCCAATTCTTACTCCTGATGTTCCTGCCCATTGTAGGGGCGCATGCGAAACGATGCACTTCTGTGCGCTTTTCGCCCTCGTTTTCGTGATCTGAATTCATAGGATTCTGGCCATGCGAAATACATGGCCAATTCTCATCTTCGTTCTGGTCGCTCCCGTCGCTGCCAATGCTGCGTGCTTCGATGAAGCAGCCGCCCGGTATGGGCTTCCAACGTCCCTTCTGAAAGCGATTTCCCGCGTCGAGTCATCTGGCAATCCGCATGCTGTCAACCGCAACAGTAATGGCAGTTACGACATCGGACACATGCAGATCAACAGCCAGTGGCTTCCGGTATTGCAGCGCTACGGGATCGACCAGCGGATGTTGTTCGACGCCTGCGTCAGCACGTACGTGGGCGCATGGGTCCTGGCGCAGAACATCCGCAGGCATGGATACACCTGGACGGCGGTCGGCGCCTACAACGCCAGCAATCCCACCAAAAGGGTCGCCTATGCCCGCAAAGTTGCGGCGGTGCTTCGCCGGGAGGGGGTACTGTGAGCCGAGGAAGGGCTGTGGTCTTACTGGCCGGCATCCTTATGGCTGGCTGCATGGGCAATCCTCCGATCGAGCTATCGGATAAAACCTCTCGAGGGGTTGCTGTCGGCTGGATTCGTGACGAATGGCAGACTTGCACAGAAGGCGAAACCTGCCCAAAACCCACGCCTAAAACAATTGCGCTGCCGGCGCCGATTCCGGTTACGGCCAGTATGCCGACACCTGCGCCACAAACGCAACTGACGGGACAAGCCCCGGAAAATCCTGAGCGCGTACGCCTTGTCGTGCATTTCGAGTTTGCCAAGGCGACACCGACCAAGGCCGGACTGGGCGAACTCAGGAAAACGCTCTCGCGGATCAGGGAGGGCGATGCAATCCGAATCGAAGGCCATACCGACGACATCGGCACCGCTGTATTCAATGATCGGTTGGCCAGGAAGAGAGCCGAGTTCGTCGCCGCGTGGCTGAAACGCCGTGGCGTCGCAAATCCCATGGAGGTCGAGGCCAAGGGTAAATGCTGCTACGTGGCGGCGAACGATTCGGACGACGGCCGTGCGGCGAATCGCCGCGCAGTCGTCATCCTCAAGGCGGTCAGGGGCGACCCTGAAACCACATCAACCACCAAGAAGGAGACCGTCAGGTGATCCCGAAATCGAAAGAAGCTGTTCAGGACACGCTGATTGCCGGCGCCTTCATCGCGATGGGAGCGCTGCTTCCCGGATCGCTGCTCGACAAGGGCTTCGAGGCTCACATCGGCGGCATCGCGCTGGGTATCGGCATCGGCTGGCTCGTCAAATCCATCATCGACCACACGAAAGGAGTTAAACGTGAATCGTAAGACCCAATTGGCCATCATCGCAGTGGCCCTTTCCGTCTTGGCGGGGAGTGCGTTTGCCGGGACGACTGGCACGGAGTTCCAGAACCTCTACACCTGGATCAACAACGTCGTGACGGGTTACTTCGGTCGGGCTGTGTCTGTGGCGGCTGTGGGCATCGGTGCGATCCTGTCGATTGCGCGGGTCAATCCGATTCCTATCCTGGCCGGCGTGGGCTTTGCGATCTTCCTCCAGTACACCCCCACGATCATCACCGGCATCCTGACCGCGACCATCTGAGGACAAAGGCATGGGCGGCGACGAAACGGGCTATATCCCCAAGTCACTCGATGCGCAGGAGCGTTTCCTGTGGTGGGAGATGGACCAGGCGATCATTGCGATCATGCTGATCGGCATAGGAGTGATTGCCGGATCCATGCTCTCTGGGATCGCACTTGGTTCGCTGGCGGCCTGGCAGTACGGGCGCCTCAAGGCTGGCAAACACCCGAAGTTCGCCGTTCATGCCCTCTATTGGTGGCTCCCGAGCGGCGTGTTCGTGAAGCCTCGAGTGACGCCGCCTTCGGATCAACGCTACTTCCTTGGGTAGGTGAGTGCGCATGATCTTCAAGAAATATCTCTCTGAGAAGGACAACGCCAACCATGAAATCCGCTTCCTGCGATGGCTCGTGGTCTGGATGGGGGCGATCGTTCTCATCCAGATCCTCGTGACAGCGCGCTTGATCGGGGCTGAAAAGACAGTTCTTGTTCCACCCGAAATCAAGCGGAGCTTCTGGGTGTCAGGCAACGCCGTGTCGAAGGAATATCTGGAGGAAATGGCGTACTGGTATGCAGGTTTGGCGCTCAACATCACGCCAGTCGTATCGGACTACCAGAACAACCTGTTCCTGACATACGCGGCGCCGTCGGAGTATGGGCGTTTGCAAGCCGAAATGGGCGCACGGGCGGAGTTTCTGAAGAAGAACAACACCGCCACACAGTTCGCCGTGCGGAGTGTCACTACCGACGAGAAAAGCCGGCGCGTGGCCCTCTCGGGAACCCTCTTTACGTGGACGTCGGACAAGAAGGCGGGCGAGCGCAATGCCGTCTTCATGGTTGGCTTCAAGCACATGAATGGGAAACTCTATGTCTCGGACTTCAAGGAAACTTCCGATCAGGATCTTTTTGGCGACGCTGCTGCTGGCAAGCCTTGAGGCGCTAGCAGCGCAGGTCCTGTCTGGCCGGCCGGACGAGACCCTTTCCGCAAGCGTATCCCGGGCCGAACCGACGCTGATCAGAGTGGACGGTCAGCGGATTCGCCGGGTATTCGGAGCTGAAGGCGATTTCACAGTGACGCCCGACAAGGAGGCGGGGACAGCCTACCTCAAGGCCATGACGGACAAGCAGGCATTCAGCGTCTTCGTGTCCGACGAGACCGGGCGGACGTGGAAGCTGCTCCTTTCCGTCGTCGACGGCCCGTCCGACAGCATCGTCATCAAGGGAAGGCGGGAGACAAGCGGCAATGCGACCGGGCGCGATGTCGCGCGTAATCAGGCCATCAAGCGGGTGGTTCTCGCGCTCGACTCCGAGATGGAGGGCGACTTGGATGTACGAAGGGCCAACGAGATCGTGCCGCTCTGGAAGGAGGCAATGTTCGTCCTCGTGAAGGTCGTCGAAGGGCCGCTGAAAGGGGAGAAATATCTGCTCACGAATAGTTCCGACAAGCCTATGGTCATCGATGAACGAGAGCTGTATCGGCGAGGGGTGGTGGCGATTTCCATCGAAAAGCCTGAACTGAGGCCAGCCGAGACGACAGCGGTCTACGTGGTGTCGGAGAACGCGGAATGAATGCCACTCCGAAGATCAGCCTTGCTGAGCGTTTCAGGAGTCTCTCGCCCAAGGCGAAGCAATATCTCGTGTTGGGATCGCTGGCGACGGTTTTTCTTGGACTCGTCTTCGGAAGCGTGGCCGTGTGGGACAACCAGCCAGCCTTGACGCCACAGACCGGCAAGGAAGAGCTCAAGGCGAAGAGTATCGCGACACCCGGCGCTCAGGTCGATCCCCGCGATGTCTGGATGGCGCAGTCGTCGCAGCAGCTGAAGGAGATGGATGCGGTCATTCAGGGACTGAAGCAGAAATTGGCCGATGTCGAGCAGAAGCAGAATGCGCCGCAGCCGCCTGCGCAAAAGGCGGAGAGCGTATTGCCGCCACTGCCGCCCGTTCCACCGCCAACGCCTGTGCCGGCATCGCTTCCGCAGCAGACAGGCGCGTCTCCACAGACACCCAAGGCTGATCTCCCACCCTTGTTGCCGCCCCCCAAACCCAGGGAGCCAGGTATTGCCGCATTCGACGTGGCGGATGGGAGTGCGCCCCGGAAGGAAGAGGGCGACAGCCAGGCCCAGAAGGGGAAGACCTACATCCCGTCCGGGTCGTTCATGCGGGTAGCACTGCTTGGAGGCCTCGATGCGCCGACCGGTGGGCAGGCCCAGAACAATCCGTGGCCGGTTCTGCTCCGTGTTCAAGACAACGCATTTTTGCCAAACCGCTATCGCGCCAGGGTCAAGGAGTGCTTCCTACTCGGTTCCGGTTACGGCGACATCAGTTCGGAGCGTGCGTACCTCCGGCTCGAATCCCTCTCCTGCGTGCTGAACAACGGCGAAGTCGTCGACACTCCGGCCAAGGGGTACGTAGTCGGGGAAGACGGAAAGGCCGGTATGCGCGGGCGGCTCGTCAGCAAGCAGGGCCAGGTGCTAGCCAACGCGCTCATGACCGGGATCATCGCCGGTATCGGACAGGGTTTCCAGCAGAGCGCCACGACCTACAGCACGAGCGCGCTCGGCACGGTTGGCACCGTCGAACCCGGGAAGCAGTTCCAGGCCGGAGTTGGCGCCGGCGTGGGCAAAGCGCTGGACCGCCTGTCGCAGTACTACATCACCCTCGCCGAGAAGATGTTCCCGATCATCGAGGTCGATGCAGGGAGGGTCGTCGATGTCGTCCTGACCAAGGGCGTGACGCTTGGTCTCGGGCCGGCGCTCGACGATGGGGACTATACCGACATCTGGAAGCGCGGGCGCCAGATCATGCGCAAATCTCTGAATCCTGACGAATAGAAGAGGTACCGAGGCATGCAAAAGCACAAGGCTGTAATCGCCATCATCGCTTCACTCTCCGTATCGGTCGCGTTGGCTGGAACGGCCGGAGATGTCGAGAAGCGCCTGAAGGACCAGTATCCGGCAACGAAGATCACCGCCGTCCGGGAAAGCCCGGTCAAGGGCGTCTACGAGGTCATCATGGGACGCAACGTCGCATACACGGACGAGTCCGGGCGGTACATGATCTTCGGACACCTCTACGACATGAAGGAACAGAAGGATCTCACGGCGGGCGTCCTCGATGCCTTGAACCGGGTGGATATTTCCCTGCTGCCGCAGGCGGATGCCATCAGTACCGTGCGCGGGAAAGGCGAGCGGAAGCTCTTCGTATTCTCGGATCCCGATTGCCCCTACTGCAAGCGCCTGGAAGCGGAACTGGCCAAGATGGACAACGTCACCATCTATACCCTCCTTTACCCGCTCGAAGGGCTGCATCCAGATGCCCGCAGAAAGGCAGAGGCGATCTGGTGTGCCAAGGATAGAGTGAAGGCGTGGGAAGAGTTCATGGCCAACGGGAAGCTTCCTGACGCCAGCGGGTGCGAAACCCCCATCGACAGGAACCTGCGTCTCGGCAACACCCTTGGCGTCAACGGTACGCCGACGATCATCTTCGCCGATGGTGCGATCGCGCCAGGTATGCTCCCGGCCACCGAGATCGAACGCCGTCTTTCAGGGGGCGGCCGCCCGGTGGGTGGCGCGGTTCAGCGCCAGTGAAGGGGATCGACATGCGCACGTATGCCGCCGCGATCATGATTTCGATGCTCCTTGGAGGGTGCGCGAGCACGATGTCGGGTCTGGATGGAGGAAGTCAATTCTCCTGCAAGGCGCCGGATGGCGTGACCTGCTCTTCGCTTTCCGGCGTCTATGCCAACGCAGTGGCCAACAATCTGCCGGCGTTACGCAAAGAGGGGAGGGGAATCGACCGGAACGGGAGCGAGAGCAGCCAGGGAACCATAGCGGGCCGCGCTCCCGACTCGGGTAATCCGATCCGGACACAGTCGAAGATTCTTCGTGTCTGGATTGCCCCGTGGGAGGATGCCGACGGTGATCTGCACGACCAATCCTTCCTTTACGTCGTGGCCGACCCCGGCCGCTGGCTAATCGAGCACAACCAGAAGAGGATCGTCGATCGCTATCGGCCGACATTCGTTCAGGCTGGGGCAGGGGAAGCGGCACCGAAGCCCGCTACCCCATCAGGGCAGCCGTCGTCTGGCGGAGTTACCCTGCCTGGGGCTCAGATGTATGGTCAAGGCGCAACGCAACCGCCTAGCAGAGGAGGGCAGGAGTGAGCGCACTCGATGCCCTGAAAACCGTTTTCTACGGTGAGCGGTTCGAACCGGCAGACGCGGTGCCGCGTGCTCTGCTACAGCAGATCACCGCCATACCGAGGCTTACCGGGATTCTGCCCTATTTGGGCTGGATGCCCGACGAACGGCTCTTCGTGCTGGATCAAGGCGCCTTCGGCGGGAGGGCCGAGCAGTCCCTGGCATTCTGCATCGAAACCATGCCGCAAACAGGATCGAATGAAGAGATGGAGCGGGTTCTGGCGAGCCTGTTCATGTCGTGCCCACCAGGAACGGGCATTCAGATCACCTTGTACGCCAGTCCGCACATCCTTCCGGTTCTCAGGCAGCAAGCCAACATGCTTCCAGTCGATGCCGAGACAAGGAGCGGTGCATGGGAAAGCAAGCGCAACAGCAACATCTTCCGTGTGCTTGCCCGCCGCAGGATCGATCACTACATGAAGGGAACAGATACTTCACTGTTCTCTCACCATGTCTATCTCCTCCGGAACTACCGTTGCGTGATATCGATTACGACCCCTCTCGACCCGCAAATGCCAGCGGATGTTGAGGAGGCAGTCCGGATCAGGGAGAGCGCCCATGCGACCCTGCGCTCTGCCCATCTGCCGGGATGGGACTGGGATCCCAACGACCTCCTCAACTTCGTCGCCGATTTCTTCGATCACGAGCGGGTATTCGGTCGGGGCGCCGATAGGCCGCTCGAATACGACGAAACAGCGCCGTTACGCACCCAGCTCTCGAACCTTGAGATTGCCTCTGCGGTGGCTGACAGTTTCATCAAGTTCCGGAAGGCCGGCGGGGATGAAACGGCCCTGCAATGCTTCTCCGTGCGTCAGTACCCCAAGTATTACCGGCTTGGCAACATGGGAGCCTTGATCGGGGACTACTACCAGATGGCCCTGTCGATCCCGTGCCCATTCCTGATCACCATGGGCGCCGTGATTCTCGATTATGAGTCAGCGCGGACGAAGGCTCAGATGAAGGCGGCCCGGGCCACCCAAGCGGCCGGTTCCTACATGGCGCATTTCCAGCCGGACCTGCAGGACAGGAAGCGCGATTGGGACATGGTACTGCGCGCCTTCGACAATGGGCGCAATGTCGTCCAGATGTACCACCAGATCGTCCTTCTGTCCCGCATCCAGGATGTTGCGCGCGTGGAGCACGCGGTGCGGGCGGTGTGGCGGGCCCGCGGCTTCGATCTCGCAAAGGATGTCTATCTGATCCATCAAGCCCTGACGGCAGCCATGCCATGCACGCTCACGCCCGGGCTTCAGGCTGATCTCAAGATGTTTGGCCGGACAGGGACCAAGACAGCAGACAACGCCGTCATGACCTCGCCGCTCATTGCAGAGTGGAAGGGAACCGAGACGCCTGTACTGACGCTCTTCGGCCGCCGTGGCCAGATCATGACCTTCGATCTGTTCGATAACAAGGGAGGCAATTACAACTTCGCCGTCGCAGCGTTGTCGGGCTCTGGCAAATCGGTCTTCGTGAACGAAATGGCGTTTCGCTACCTCGGAACCGGAACCAAAGTCTGGATCATCGATGTTGGACGCTCGTATCGGAATCTTTGCGAACTTCTCGATGGGGAATTCATCGAGTTCTCGGATGAGCGGAGCAATACGATCTGCCTCAACCCGTTCTCCATGGTCGTGGACATCAACAACGACATGGAAATGCTGCTGCCACTCGTTGCCCAGATGGCCAGTCCACGCGAGCCGTTGGACAACTACAGCTACGCGGCGCTGGCAGCAGCCATCAAGCGGGTGTGGGACGCCAAGGGGGCAGCGGCAACCATATCCGACGTGTATGACCTGCTGAAAACAGGACGCCTCTCAGAGGACGGTGAGCATGAGCGGGATCTGTTACGACTGGCGACAGCCTTGGAGCCATACACGCGTCACGGCGTCTATGCCAGCTACTTCGAGGGAGAAGCGAACATCCAGTTCCACAAGAGCTTCGTGGTGTTGGAACTGGAGGAATTGAAGAGCAAGAAGGATCTTCAGGCAGTGGTGATGCAGCTCATGATGTACCGGATAACCCAGGAGATGTATCTCGACCGATCCAAGCGGAAGCTGGTCATCATCGACGAAGCGTGGGATTTGATGGGTAGCGGATCGAGTGCCTCATTCATCGAGGCCGGTTATCGGCGGGCGCGCAAGTATGGCGGTGCCTTTGGGACCATCACGCAGTCCGTCGAGGACTACTACAAGAACGAGGCGACCAAGGCCGCGATCCAGAATGCCGACTGGCTGTTCCTGTTGCGACAGAAGCCGGAATCCATCGATCGCCTGGGCAAGGAAGGCAAGCTGCACGTCGACGAATGGATGAAGCGGCAGCTATCCAGCGTTGCGACAGAGCACGGGCACTACTCTGAAATCTTCGTCCACGGACCGATGGGGTCTGGTGTCGGACGACTCATTCTGGATCCCTTCTCCATGCTGCTCTACTCGACGAGGGCGGAGGACTTCCAGGCAATCAAAACGCTCACGGATCAGGGCATGTCCGTGATCGAGGCGATCGACGTGATCCTGAAGCAGAGAGGTATGCATTGAAAGCGCACATCGTTACATGGATAGCCTCGGTGATTTCCGCGTGTATTGTTGGTGGGGCGTGGGTCTATACCCATCCCACACCACGAATGGCCCGCGTCGACATGGGGAGCCTCTTCGATGAACAGAAGCAGGCACTGGCGGATCAAATCAAGCCGGGGATGTCCGAACAGGAACAGAAGGCACTTTTCATGTCAGCCACGGCCTATGCAAGCCTGGTCGAGGAAGCCCTGACGATACTGGCCAAGGAATGTGGATGCGCCGTGTTGAACTCGGCGGCGATTCTCCGTTTGCCGGAGTCTCCTTCTACAGGGATTCCAGATATGACCGCCCGGGTAAGGGAGCTCGTCGGCAGAAAGCAATGAAACCCCTGCATCAACTCGTTGTTACGGTTGCGCTTGGCGCCACCTGCCAGGCTATAGCGCTTGCTGCACCAATGATCGGAAGCGCTGGAATCGATTACCCATCGGCCTGGAAGTGCGATCAGTCGAAATTCAACTGGTACTGCGATGCTGATGCGACGCCTCTACCAAAGTCGACCAAGCCCGAACCTCCAGGGAATGCGAAGAACAGGGAGGAGGAGGCGCTGGAACGGTTGGAGGCGTGGCAAAAGGAGCTCAAAGGCAAGCGCGCCTTGTCCATCTTGGAGCCGACGCCTGAGAACGTAAAGGCCTACATTGAGGCACAAGAGAAGCTGACCCAAGCGGCATCGGTATATTCGGATGTATGGCGCCGTGTGATCTGGCAAAACCCGGATCTCAACTATGAGTTGAGGAGACCAGCCAACAACGCCGCCATCGCGACATATACGAATGCTCGCAAGTCTGCCGAGAAGCGCACGCTGGATGAGATTAACAGGGAGTGGGGACTGTTTTTCTTCTTCCGCTCCGACTGCCCCTTCTGCCACCGCATGGCGCCTACCCTCAAGTTCCTTAGCGAAACGTACGGCATCACGGTATTGCCGGTGAGCGTCGATGGCGGCAGCTTGCCCGATTATCCCAACCCGCAGCGCGACAATGGGCTTGCCGAGAGGCTTGCCATTCGTCAGGTCCCCTTGCTGGTGCTCGGCAACATCAAGGATAAACGACTCATTCCTCTAGCCTCGGGCGTGATCTCTGCTCAGGACGTGATCGAGCGAATCTATATCCTCACCAGCACTCAGCCTGGCGAGTTGTACTGAACGGACGAAATGCGCCCCAGGTGTTTGCTTTTGGGTGAAGAGGCGAGGGATTGGGTCTGGTAGATAACCGGATGTCGGATATCACAGAAGAGGGGAGTTCCAATGTTCCGGAAACGGCTTATCGCAGCAGCGATCGCGGTAACATTCAGCGTGTCTGCCTCGGCCAGCATCCAGTCCGAGATGCAGTCCTGGTTCAACGAGATGGGGGCCTATGGCAATGTGACCGGGGCGCAAGTGGTCCAAGGGCAGACCACGACGGTATACACCGGCGGCAGCATGTACATGCGGACGCCGATCAGGAACTACCAGCTGGCCTCCATCGCGCCACCAAGCATCCGCGGCGGGTGCGGCGGCATCGACCTCTTTGCGGGCTCATTCTCCTTCATCAACTCCGAGCAGCTGACGGCCCTGTTGCGGAACATCGCGAACAATGCGGTGGGCTATGCGTTCATGATGGCCGTCAAATCGATCTCCCCGGATCTGGCGGACTTACTCCAATATCTCCAGGACCAGGCATCGAAGATCAATGGTATGAATCTGAACTCCTGCCAGTTGGCGGAGGGTATCACCACGGCCACATTGGGCCCCATGCTTTCCGACAAGAAAGAGCAGGCGAACGCCCAGGGCACAGGTTCCCTGCTATCGAATCTCTGGCCAGACAGTTTCCAGTCCTTCGATGAGTGGCGCAAGGATAAGAATGCCAAGAAGCAAGCCAGGCAGCAGGCCGCCAATGCCGACGCGAATCTGAAGGAGATCCTCCAGCCCGGCAACGTCGTCTGGAAGGCATTGCAGAAGACTGGAGCGCCGGATGAGCTGAAGGAACTGATGATGAGCATGGTCGGAACGATCATCATCATCCCGCCCGGCGATACGGGCAATGAGAACGGCGACAGGCCTCTATGGCGCTACATCGGCCCGACAGGAGTCAAGTTCTCTGACTTCGTGGGAAACCCTGAAGCCGCCACCAAGAACGATATCACTTTGCTCAAGTGCGGCAATGATGCCGAATGTATGAATCCGGCGGCCGTGCCGAATCAGTCCGTCGCATCGCTGTCCTGGCATGTCCGTCAGACGATGGATAAGGCGACCAGCAACATCATGGCTCGGCAAGGTCAAAGCTTCAGCGGCATCGACTACGCCGTCTACCTGAACTCGTCGGTTCCAGTTTGGCGGCTTGTCAATGTTGCAGCCATGAGCCGGGGTGGGCCGGCATTGCTGACCAACAACTATGCCCAGGTCGTGTCGGTGGAATTGGCCTACAACTGGTTCACCGAGATGGTGCGGACCTTGCAAAAGGCACTTTCCAACAACTCCGCGGCGCAGTCTCAGGACATTGTCCAGGCAAGCGCGAGCCTCAACGAGCAAATCGCGAACGTGAGAAAACTGGCTGCCTCCGAGTACATCGCCAAGTACCAGCAGGCCGTTTCGATGGCCGAACTGCAGAGGACGACCCAATGGCTTCACGAAACGATGTTGCGGTCGCTTCCCGTCGATGTGCAAAAGTCGCTTCTGGCATTCAACCGATAGGGATGTCCTGCTTGGAGAGGCTGACAAGTTCAAGAAATAGGGGCAATCCGTGAACTTCGAAATCTACGCGTACTGGAACACTACTGAGCTTGTGAATGTGTTCAACGCGATTGCGGCCATCACCGGTAGCGGAGACTTCAACGGTCTGCTTCGCACGCTGGCTCTCGTGGTAATTATCGGTCTTGTCGTGGCTGTTCTGGCGGGGAAAAGCCGCCAGGAGGATTTCTGGCGTTGGGTGGTCATGCTCGCGGTGATGCATGGCATGTTGCTCGTTCCGAAGAGCAACGTGCTGATCGTTGATCGAACCGGAACGAACCCTGCCCAGGTCGTAGGCAACGTGCCAATCGGTCTCGCCGCGCTCGCGCATGGCACCAGCAAGATCGGGGACTGGCTAACGACCGCCTTCGAGTCGGTCTTCTCGCTGCCCGATGACGTCCAATTGCGAAAAACAGGAACCTTGTTCGGGCACCGGGTCATGCTTGAGCGCCTCGGCACCCAGTTTGCCAGTCCAGTACTCATGCGGAATCTGGACGAGTTCTACCGGGAGTGCGTCGTACCGGATCTTGCCACTGGACAGATCAACCCCGACGCGCTCGCCAAGACTGAGAATATTTGGCAGGAATTCAGCAATACCAACCCGGGCTTGCTGGTCACTATTGCCGATTACAACGATCCCTCCGCCACCAATACGGTGAACTGCCCCAGTGCGTACGGCGCGCTGACCACGCAGCTGAATCTGGATGCGAATTCTGTGCTCGGGTTGAAGGCACAGGGGCTGTTTCCGGAAATGTCGATGGCCGCTGCGAAAACGGCGTTATCGAACGCCTTAACAAACACCCAGCAGTTCTTCGCTCCGTCCGCTTCCGCGACGCCGGTACTGGACCAGATCAAGCAGGGGGCCCTCTGCAATTACATCATCGATGCTCCGGCCAGGGTGGCCGCACAGATCGGAGATGCCGCACAGGTTCAGCAGGCAACCGCTACGGCTGCGGGGATCAGAAGCTTCAAATCTGCCACGACATCGATGTACTCCGTGGCCATGAGCGGGATGCCGAAGTTCCGGAATGCTGTCGAAATGATTGCTTATGCGGTGTTCCCGCTCATCGTGATCATCGTCGTCGTGGCAGGACAGCATGCCGGAACGTTTCTCAAGGGGTATGTCGGGTCGCTGCTCTGGGTTCAGCTGTGGCCTCCGCTCTATGCGGTCATGAACTACATGATGAACCTCAAGACGAAGAGTGCGGTCGGTTCGATGGTGGCGGCGAACGGGAATGGTTATCTCTCCTGCAACCTGACCAACTGGTTGGGTTCGACAGCGGTCGACGACATGAATGTCGCGGCTTACCTTACTCTCGCCATCCCAGTCATTGCCTGGGGCCTTGTGCAGGGGACGCTACATGCGGCCTCGAGTGCCACGGGCACGTGGATGCAGGGAAGCGGCGCCTCTGGAGGGCGGTTTCTGGATAACACGGTACGGAGCGACCAGATCACCGCTGGGCAGTACAACATGGCCCCCACGGTACGAACGGGGGCGCCTGTGCAAGTAGCTGTGGGGGCAGATGGCGTCAGTACGATCAGGTTTGCAGACGGCCTCACCGCGGTGGATGCATCGGGGATGCAGCACCGAATGAACCTGCGACTCAATGCAGGGAGCCGGATGTCGGCTGCGCTTCAGCAGCAGTCGGAGCAGGCAGAAACGGCGGCCATCGGCAACCTGGTCACAGCAGCGGCAACGACTGCGGCGGCGTTGCAGCAGTCAGCCGATTTCGTAAGGACTCACGCTAGGGGAGAACGAGCTGGCATGCACTATGGCCTGGGGGATCAGACAGGGTTCAGTCAGGCTGTTAATCAAACGCAAAAGGTTGTGGACAGTTTCGCCAAGAAGCACGGACTGGATCAAACGCAGGCTGCGCAAATCCTCGGGATGGCCGAGGCCGCGATGCAAAACCCGAAGGCTCTGGATCTCATCTCCCCTTTGAGCGTAAGAGCAGCTGCACAAGTGTCCGGTCGGTCCGAGGCATCAGCGAAGCAGCTATTGGAGGAGGCTCGCAATTACGCCAAGGAGACCGGGTTCTCGGAGGCCGTAGACAAGGTTCGACGCGCCACTCGGGAAGCCACGTTTGACACCAGCGACGAAGCCAGTCGCCGCGCAATGGAAGGTATTCGCGCCAGCCTCGATCAGTCCAGACAGCACACAGACCAGGCAGCAGCCAGTCACCAGCAGTCGCTGGCCTTCAAGGAGGCGGCAACCCGTGCGAGGGAGAATTCCGCTGCATGGGAAACAGGAATGTTGCGGCAGTTTGTAGACTGGATGGGAACGCAGCGCAACGAGCAGGACTTGCTCGGCAGGAATTTCAATGCGGGCGCTGTTGCGCAGATGGCCGAGAAGAACCCGGAGCTACTCACGCCGTTCGTGGAGCGATTCTTTAAGGAGCGTATCGAGCCTACGCTGTCCGCCGGTATTGGCGAGGTAAAGACGGCAGGGGACGTGCAGGCGTTCTTCGAGCATGGCAAGGCGGCGGTTCCCGGTGCAAACGATATTGCAACACAGGGCAAGCAATGGCTTGGCAGGGTTCAGGGCGCCGCCGCCCATGCCGGCGTTGACCCAAGGGCGGGAGTTAGCAGTCAGCTTCCCCAGCAGATCGTGGCGACACAAGGGCAGGCCGAGCAAGCAATCGGAGCCGGCAGAGGTCATGTGCAAACGGAAGGCAAGCCACTTGAGGACAAGGTCAGAAACCAAACCGCCCCGGGGACGCAACCGTTGCTTGGGCTGGCAGCCACGAACGCCGCTGCCCAGATTCTGCCAGATGGGGCATCTCGTCACATGATGGAGAGGCTACCGGGTATCGATATGAGCGTAGGTACCCCTGGATCTGCAGTGGCCGAAGCGGCCGCAGAGCGGGCGCGCATGGGGCAACCTAGGGATCCAGTCATGCAAAGCATGACAAACGTCGCTGGAGCGATCGATGGAGCGCTGGATCGCACCATAGCCTATGGGAAAGACAAAATCGGAGAAGTGATTGGAACCCAACAGCCGATGACCTTGGCGCCGACTGCCACCAGTATTGGCGAGGTAAAGACGGCAGGGGACGGTGGTGACTTGCTTGGAGGGGCTTGGGCGCTAGGGGAGTCGAAAATCGGGGAAATGATCGGAACCCGACCCAGCACTGCCCCGGCGCGGCCAGCGCCGGATGGCGGCGGAAGCTCCCCGTCAGACGGCAATGGCTCGCCGCCGCCGAGTAACCGATAACGTCATGAATTTTGACCTGGCCAGAGCGGGTTGCATGGATGAGTGATGTCGGCTGAGGGATGCCCGCTCTTATAACCAAATGGGTCATGCAGCCGTTCCCATTCCTCATCTCGCCACTGCTGTACTGGCGGCAAGCAGGGGGGACGTGAGGCCCGGACCTCACGCAGCTTGCCGATGAAAACCAGGAAAGGTGTCAGAACGCAGATCAGAAGAGCGGGCTTGCCAATTTCCGTGTTCCCGGTGACTAGGCTCCACGGGAGTAGGGCGGCGAGCGCCGCAAAGGAAAATGCAGCCGCCAGCTTCCGCAGGCCATCAACCTTCTCCGCCATTGAGAAGTAACTGAAGGCTTGCAAACCGGACTTCACGGCGTAATGGGCGAGGACAAGATCACCAAATACCCCAAACCAGAAGAGCATCTGCACCGTTTCCATGTTCTGTGCTCACAGCATAGTCCAAAGGTGATTACACTGTAATCACAGACAATGAGAATGTCAAGTCCTTGGAGGTTAGTTGCATCAATGGGTACTTGCGAGAAGAAACCACTTGACATCAGCAAAGAGCGTGATTACGCTGTAATCACGCGAGGGAATATGAAACTACGGAGAATTGGAAACTCACTGGGTACGACCTTCAGCAAGGAACTGCTGGAACGATCTGGCTTGAAGGAGGATGACGAGTTGGAGATTCAAGCAACACCCGGCGAGATCCGTATCCGCCGGGCGAGTTCGCAGTTGGTCGTGGAGCTCACGGAGCCGGAAGCTAAGGCCTTGGCCTCTGGCAATGTTGACACGCGGGCATGGCATTCGGCGATTGCAAAAGTTAGGAGACTGGTCGAGCCCAAAGGTACGTAGACTTGATGGTTGATCAAAGCATGAAAAGGATACTCATCACAGCCTTTGCGATTGCTTTGTCGGTGGGACAGGTAATTGCCCAGGACATTGATGTGAAGGTCGATGGAGATGGACCGATCAGTATCGCTTCGAATTCCGGCATCCACATCGAGTTTCGCAACAGCCCCACCCTTACTGCCGTCTTCACGACAGAGCTGCGGCAGGCTGGCGCTCAAATCAGAGAGACGGCTTCGTCGGAGACATATCGGCTGCTCCTTTACGGCTACTACTCGTCGCGGGACTCACTTGGCCGGGTCCGGGCTGCGGACATTGGCCGGATCAAAGAGGGGGTTGATGCGAAGGGCGATCCATCGCACTCGGCAACGGTGTCCGACGGAGTCGCGTGGGAAGCTGGAAAACTATTCGGTAGCGCTGGCGCCGGTTATGCCGCAGCCACTGTAGTGGCAACCATCCAGAATCTTCTCAATTCACCCGAGGATGGCCAGGAGGACCAACTTCTGCGAAACCGGTTTGTAGGCAAGGAGGGAGCGAATGCTGCGCAGGTGGTCGTGGTTCTCGCGCCTCCCGGCGTAGAACCACGGCCATCCGCCATCGCCAGGCCCGGGAAGGTCATGATCATCGTTGCGAAACCCAAGGCTGGTGAGGGGGCTGCACACGAAACTATCCAGGCAGCCGTGAAGGCTGCCGTCGAGGCAATAAAGAGAGCGATCAAAGAGGGGGCGTGATGGACGCGCTTTCTGTTACTACGGCCGAAGGTGTCGATGGCGCTTTCATAACCCGCTGGAGATGGCGGCAGAGCGGCGCGAAACAGCCCTTGGCCGGTGAAATTGTCGTACGTCTGGATGAGTCATATCGGCACGACCGCGCCATCGTTGCCGAGTTGGCAGCGATCCATTACCTCTTGGAGGAACGGCACGTTCATGGCGAGAACCGCTTGGGCGATGGTATCAAGATCGAGGTTTCGTTCGGCGCGATCCGCAAGGCACTCCTGAAGGGGGCCCTCAAGAAGAAAGACGAAGGCGATACCGATAAGGGACATGTCGCTGGCTGCGCAACCTTTCTCGCCACGAAATACTTCGAGGCAGAGATAGTGGTAGGTCGGAAGTGGCAGGACGATGAGCCGAAATCGTTCGAGCAGGCGGAGATCACTACTTCTGCATCATTCCCTAGGCCCAGAGCCCATTGCCATCTGTTGGGTGAGGATGTCCTGATTACGCGCCACGCCATGCGCCGGCAAATCGCCCGAATCGACGCAAACAATCCGAGTAAGCCGAAGCCTCTCGATGAGAATGATCTTTCGATCATTCCCGATAAGTGGTGGGCAACAGCTTGGAGATGGTTCGGAAATATCTTCAAGGAGGGTTCCAACCTCCGGCGCGTGAAGCTGCTTCCCAAGTGGCACGCATACTATGTAAGGAAATACGGGCCCGGCTCACAATACCTCTGGCACCCAGACTCGCAAGGTGTCGTTATCGTCAAACGCGACCATGGCAGCCTGGTTGTGGCAACGGTGATTCACGACGAATACGCGGCGATCGAAAGAGACCCTGTGCAAGTTGGACAACATCTCGTCTCGCATCAAGTGCGAAAGGCGAGGGCGACCTCACCGACCTAGAGATCATGGGAACGCATTCCGCCATCGCCATCGGAAGAGGCCTGCGCCTGATTACCCTGTCGAGCTTTGCTGGCGATCGGGCTGATGCCTTGCGGCAGCAGCGCATCCAGGATTATGAGATGCAATGCGAAAGACAGCGGTTGCGCCTGATCGATTTCAGCATGGCGCGCGACCTGGCGCTCTCGCGAGCAAAACACTCCCTATCGGGATTCGATTTGATTGAGGCTTGGCGAAGCTGGCGAGAAAGCCGCCGGGCTGAGAGGGCGATTGAACAGCTTCGCAGAATGGCGCCTGCGGTCAGGGCTGCCTCCATCGATGAACGGCAGGCCAGGGCAGGGGATGAAGCGGAGCGGCGGCTTGATGAGTTCTTGGCAGTCGCTCTCGACGATCAATGGACCCTCATTGCGGGATATTCCGGGCGTGGCGGTGAAATCGATCGCATCCTGATCGGCCCCTGGGGCGTCTTCGCATTCGAGATCAAAGGCAACCGGGGCGTGATTCATTCGGACGGGGCGCGGTGGTGGGTAGAACGATTCGACCGCCGCGGCAATCCGTTGGGAACAAAAACCCTCCCGAGGACGCCGGACGCTCAATTGGCCAAGACTGCGGGTTGGCTGGAGGGATGGTTGCGTCGCAACGGAATAGATCTGCGCGTCGGCAGGGTCATCCTGTTCGCGGCCAATGATGCGCGAATCGGTGTGATTCACGCCGCTAATGCGAACCTGGTGACGACGTTGAGGGAGCTGGATTTGGGCAGCCTATTCGACCCTAGCTGCATGGGTAACGCTCTCGCTCCGGTTGTATGCGAGCGCATTGCGAACCTCGTCGTGAGGGATCATTCGTTCTGGGAGCGCAGGCGCCTCGGCGCGTCGGGGACCGCAAGCCGACGAGGCGAGGGCGAGGTCAGCCGACTCTCTTTCGCAGGTCTCTGACCAGTTCTTCAAGGTCCGCTACTCGTTTCGCTTCCTGAACGCGAGAAAAAATCTCGTCGAGAACAGTACCGCGCTTTCCTTCTTCCAACCCGTCGAGCAAACCGCGGACGGCGTCCAAACGCTTGAGATAGGTCTCGTCAGGGACGGGAGGTTGTGCGCACACCGATCCTTCGCCGAGTAGCAGCCAGTTGAGATTGACCCCGGTCTTGCCGATGGCAATCAAGGCCTCCCCGCCTGGAACATTGACGTCATTCTCGTACTTGCGAAGAACACCAATATGCAACCCAGTTCGTGCGGAGAACTCCTCCTGAGTAAGCCCAAGATGCTTTCTCCACGTCTTAAGGCGCTCTGCAATGGTTGAATTCAAAACAAACCCTTTTTGCTCTCTTTTTTGTTGACACAAACCCTATACGGTATATACCATGCCGGCATAGCGTATTCGGGAAATGCGCCATGCAAGACATCGTTTCGATCAACCGCCAGTTTCTCATTATGGCCCGGGAAGCAGCAAACTCCCCGTCTGGCGAAATTATTACAGGTCTATCCCGCCAAGTGCTGGACAAGCTCTCAAAGCTAAGCTTGGACCAAATCGAGGAGATTGCCCAAGGGGCCGGAGTGAGTCTCATCAGCTTCAGGCTGTCTGAGGACGAACTCAATCGGCTCACGTCGCTACAAAAGAGCCGACAAACTGCCTATTCCTTGGCGGTCATCGCGTCAGAAGGTCGCTGATGGTCGCCCTGGTCGAGCTCGAGAACCTGCACCTTGCGCACGATCTTATCCGTGCAGGCCTCCGACTTTCCATAGTGCGCGGTCTGACCGATATTGGTACTCGGACACTACGTCAATGGTGGAAAGACATCCATGGCGTCAGACCCTCGAACGGCAAGCTTCCAGAGACTGTGCTTTCCTTTGTCAGGGATTTGGATACGGCTGCGGTCGTTTCCGCATATGCCGCGCTCCACCTGCGTTTGCGCGGCCACGAGCTTTCACCTGCGAGCTTGCTGGCCACTTGGCGTGAGTTCCGGCGACTTTGCGCCCCAATCGATATCAATGCGGCGTACTTTGCCATCAGAGACATCAAGGCACGAATCGTGGTGCTGGCCCACTGCAATACATGCAGCGCAGCCTTCATCTATGACGCCGGTAGCAAACACACGGATCGTTGCCCGTTCTGTGAAACGAAGGTTGTTGCGGATTGAATAAGCTGGAATGCTGGGCTTATCAGACCTATATGCTTGATGCCATCTATTCACATTCTTCTCGCCACTCGCTCGTCTACCTCTGGCTGCTGGTCGTCATAGTCGCCTTCGGCCGGTATTTCACGGTCAGTATCAATGTCTCCGATTCTCTACCTGGGGTGCTTTTTCTGGTGCAGAAGGGGAGCAAACCAAGGAAGGGAGACTTGACCGCCTTCCGGTATGCAGGTGGTGGGCCTTACGAGCGCGGCGCATTGTTCCTCAAGCGTATGGTCGGAATCCCTGGATCGTCTGTTCTGGTCAAAGATGCCGGGGGCGGCTATCACGACTACTTTGTGGACGGCCTGTTCGTGGGCCGGGCCAAGCCGTTTTCCAAGAATGGCATATCGCTTAAGCCCGGACCCGAGGGAACTATTCCGGCGGGCCGCTACTACATGGCGGCGCCCAATCCCGATAGCCTGGATTCCCGTTATGCCATGGTGGGATGGGTCGCCGACGAGCAGATCGTCGGCCGGGCGTTCCGCATCTTCTGACCGGGAGATAGATGGATGTTTTCCTGGCTGAAAAGGAAGCCAGCAGAGGTTCCACGAACCCAAGCGATCGAGCCGATCTACCACTGGTCGGAGGACGAAATCCCGCGCTATCCGCCCTTCATGAAGGGATTGCCGGCGGTTCCGCCTGCAAAGCTTCTTGAGACGCAGGCCGCACTGCTTGACCGAATTTCCGACACCGCTATCACGACGCCAAGCGAATTCGCCATCCTGTATGTTCCCGCGATCGAGCGATTCGCGTCGTTCGCCCACCTCCTGCCGGCATCACAGTCGCATCACCATCGAGGGGCCGGCGGGCTCCTCAGGCACTCCTTGGAGGTTGGCCTGTGGGCGCTTCAATCCGCCGACAAGGTGTTGCTCGATGCAGCAAAGACACCCTCCCAGCGGCGCGAAATGGAGCCGCGCTGGCAGTTTGCCGTGTTCGTGGCGGCGCTCTGTCACGACGCAGGAAAACCCGTGACCGACCTTGTTGTCACCAATCGCGATCGCACGGCGGTATGGAAAGCAATCAAGGAAGACCTGTACGACTGGGCCAAGAAGAACAAGATCGACGCCTACTTTCTCGACTGGCGCGAGGGGCGCTCCCGGCAGCACACCGCCCTTTCCAACCTGATCGCCGACCGGATCATTGGCACTGAGGCCCTCGAGTGGATCGAAGAGGGGGGCACGGAGCTTATCGTGTGGCTTCTGGAGTCCCTCAACTGCAACCCAGGGCCAGCCAACCTGATCCACGATCTTGTCATCAAGGCGGACCAAACGAGCGTTGAACGCGATCTCAAGTCCCTCGGCGTCGCCATGGCCGGATACGACCTCGGGGTGCCCGTGGAGCGGCATCTGACCGACATCATGCGCCGCCTCATCAAGGAGGGGGCGTGGCTGGTCAACGAGCCAGGCGCTCGGCTGTGGAACATCGGCGGCCATCTGTATCTGATCTGGCCTGCGGCCGGAGAGGAAATAGCAAAACAGGTGCGCGAGGATGGCATTCCCGGTATCCCGAGAACGCCAGACGGCATCCTCGACATGCTCGTTGAGCGGCAGATCGCATATTTGCGCGATGGGGCTGCGCCGGGCGATCGATTCTGGAAGATCGCTCCTGCCTGCCTGGTAGAGAAGATCCCTGACATCAAGCTTTCGGCGATCCGCTTGCGCAATGAGGCCATGGTGTCATCGGCTCCGATCCCGGCCGTCGAGGGCCGGATTGTCGGAGGTGAAGAGGGGGCCAACGAGACTACAGCAGCAGCGGAGAACTCCGCGCCAGTAGATGCGGGGCGTTATTCCGAGCCGGCGACGCCAGAGGCCAACCCCCAAGGGCAGCCAATCCGGCCAGATGCAGAGGAGATGGGTGCGCAGATCTCGCACGCGACGGAAGGACGCGAGACCCCGCCGAGACAGATCGAAACGCCCGCGCCAACGCCGCCATCCGGTCCTCCTGCTGTTGTCCCCAAACCCGCGGAGCACGAAAAGTCGGAGATCAGACTTGATGGAGCCATCGGAGAGGCTTTGAAAGCCCTTCTCCAGGATCTCAAGTCGGGCGACAAGCGGATGGGTGAGGATGCGGTTGTGGATGCCGCCGGCCACTTGCTCTTGCGCTGGCCAGACGCATTCAGCGGCTATGGGCTCACGCCCAAGAACATCTTGGACGAGCTCTCCGGGCGGGAATGGCTATGGATCGATCCGATGGCGCCGCTCAAGAAAGTGCTCGACGGGCAGTTGGGAAGTGGGGCGGCGAAGGTCATTCGGCTGGAACAGGATATCAGCAATGCCCTGATTCGGGCGATGGGAGATATCTCAGGCGACAGCACGGCTGCGGCCGACACGCGAACGGAATCCGCGCCACAGTCAAGCCATCAGGACTCGACGCTCGCTTCTGTGGAGGCGGACCGTGAATTGAAACAACCGGCCGAAGCGCCCAAGCGCGCCAAGCGGACTCGAAAACCCAAGGCCGAGGGCGCCGATCCGCGACCGCCTGCCACGAAAGAGGCTGGCGCAGGGCAACAGCTGTTGGGCCTCGACCCGGAGGGTGCGACTGGCTCGGCGTCGGAAACCTCGGGGGAACGGCGACAGCCAGCGCTGGAGGATGTGCTTCATGTGCTCACGGCTCTTCCTGTGCCTTCCGGGGCAGATGGATGGTGCGCCATCCCGAAGCGGGAAGCCATCGCCGCATGCAGAAAGCACGGGGTGATGCTGACCCACGGGCGTCTTGCCGATCTCGCACAGCAGGGCACCAGCCAGCTCGTTTTGGACGGAGTCATCCTCAGATATCGCGCCTGAACGCGAAACGCTGCAAAAGTGTTTGCTTTTCACCCTCGGCAGGGGAGGGGGTGCGTGCAAGGATTTGCAGATGGTTTTGCGATCCGCCGTCTCCATCTGCTTGTGTCTGCTCGCCATCGGCGTCCATGCCGAGGATCTGGGCACTATCGGCCCGACCTACGACATTACCGAACGTGACCTGATCGAGGTCATCAAGGACAAGCTCAGCCGGATGGAACGAACTGGCGAGCTTGCGCGCATGCAGGACGACTACAGGCGCAGAGTCGTCAACGGCATTGAGCGCCCCAAGCCGATCCAGGGCATCCGCCCAACGGAAACCGCCCGCACGTTCTACATCGATCCTACGTGGACGCTCGACCGCAATGTCGTCGACGAAAAAGGCAAGGTGCTATTTGCCGCCGGCACCATGGTCAATCCATTCGATTACGACCGGATGAGCAAGACACTGCTTTTCTTCGATGCCAGATCGAAGGAACAGGTGGCGTTCGCCAAGCGGTTCATGGCGAAAGCCAAGATGCCAGTGAAACCCATTCTGGTTGGCGGTGAGCCGCTCAAACTGATGCGGGAGTGGAAACGCGAGGTGTTCTACGACCAAGGGGGAACTCTCACGCGTCGCTTCTCCATCACTCAGTCCCCGGCCGTGGTCAGTCAGGAAGGCAAGAGGCTCCGAGTCGATGAAATCCGCTTGTAAGGCACTCGTGGCGATCAGCATGGTGATCATCTGCGCGACCGCGCAGGCCGCCACCTGCAAGGGCAAATTCGCCAACCCGATCACCGACATTTGCTGGTCCTGCATCTTTCCCCTACGCATCGGCGGTGCGACGCTGGCATCGATGGACCAGGAGGACACACCCAATCCAGGCGGAGTGGCCTGCGCGTGCGGGAATCCGCCAAAGATCGGTATGAAGGTGAGCTTTTGGGAGCCGGTACGCCGGGTGGACGTGGTCCGTGAACCCTTCTGCATGGTAAGTCTGGGGGGTATCAAGATGGACCCAGGCTTTGATGCTCCGGTCGCCTCCCGATACCGTCGAGACGGGCAGGACCAGTCCTCCTTCTACCAGGTGCACTGGTACGTTGATCCCGTGATCTTCTACCTGCAGGCCATCCTCGATAACAGTTGCCTCGAGAACCAGGGATTCGATGTTGCCTACCTCACCGAACTCGACCCGCTCTGGAAGGATGACGAACTGACCCGGATTCTGAATCCAGAAGTCTATCTGTTTGGCAACCTTCCGGCCCGCGCGGCCTGTGCAGCCGATTGTGTCACCGCTACGGCAGGCTTTCCGGACAACACGTTCTTTTGGTGCGCCGGTTGCCAAGGAAGCCTCTATCCCCTGAACGGAAACATACAGGCCCATGTGGGAGGTGTGCAGGCATCCAGCCTGGAGGTCTATCGCATCACGGCCAAAATGCACCGGGAAATGCTCATGTGGGCAGCCTCCGGTGAGGATGGTATGTGCGGGTATTACCCGCAGCCAGTCATGGACAAGACTGGCTACAAATACCACATGCTTTATCCGATCCCTCAAACGAAGAAGATCGCAGGCAAGTGCTGCCAGCCATTGGGTCGTTCGACCATCCTATGGGGAGGGGGCCGCGAATTCCCATTCGAGGGTGAGGACTTCGCCTACCAAATCTTCCGAAAACGGAACTGCTGCCAGGGAGCCGTGAGTCTTGGGAACTGAGTGATGGCCAAGAACCGCATTTGCCTTCTCCTCCCTCCCTTGTGCCTGGTTCTGGCGCTCCTCCCTGCGTCGGCCCAGGAACACATTTCTCCTCAGCAAGGAGCGGTGAGGTTGCCGACTGCCGACGAGGTCTCGAAGGCGCAGGCGAGAGCAAGGGAAGCGATGGGGCGTATTCCACAAGGGGGATCGCAACACGTGATTGCGCGCCCATCGATGCCGAATGTCGAGGCGCTGCCTAGTCCTTCCGCTGCGGCGCCGGACATCGCCACGCTGGCAGAAAAGTACAAGGATCTCGGCCGTGCCGCCTTGCCAAGGGATCGTACCCCCGATCTCCTCGTGATGGTGTCTTTGGCGATGCCCAAGGTGACATTGGAGCGCATTGCGGATCAGGCGGAGCTCGCGGGGGCAACGCTCATCTTCCGAGGGCTCAAGGGTGAGTCGATGACCAAGATGGGTGATGAGGTGCAGAAGATTCTCCGCGGCAAGAACGTTGCGGTTGCCATTCACCCACCCGCATTCCAGCAGTTCAGTGTCACGCGAGTTCCTGCGGTCGTCATTGCGCGGCCCGAGGCGGGGCATGTGCTCGAAAACGGTTGTTCAAGGACGGAAACATTCGTCAAGGTGTCCGGTGACGTATCGCTCGACTACGCCCTCGATTACATCGAACGCAGGAGCGCAACATGGGCTGCCGCGGCGAAAGAGTTCCGCAGGAGGATCATCAGGGGGATCAATTGAGACGGGCGGCAACTTTTTTCATGCTGTTGTCCCTGATCGGTTTGGCCTTGGCAGATCAGAACAGCGCCTTCCACGACGGTAAGGGGTTTGGGGCAGCGAAGAATCAGGGCATATTCGACTCGATCAACACTGGGACGGCATCAGACAAGATACCGGCTTATGGGGCGACCCCCGCCGAGACCCAGTACTACCAGGGCGGCAAGGGGCAACTTACCGGACCAGGCATAGGGAAGATGCAGAGCTGCGGGAGCTACACGCCAGGATCGGACAAGATTGCCAACCAGGAGTGCGAGGCCGTGAATTTCCTGGCCCGTAATCCACAAGTTCGCCCGCAGTTCAACATCACCAAGAACGACCCGATGATCATCGGGGCCAAGAATGCGCGAAACAGTGCCGAGAGCTTCTTCCAGGCGATCGGCATTGAGGGCGGCGCCGGCAGCAGCAGCCAGTGCACGACAAGAACCGAAACGACACCGGCGCAGTACACCACGGAGACATGCTCGTCGGCCAAGGAAATTGGCACTCAGCAATGCACGATGGGACGGGTTATCAATATCGATACCGATGCCAATTTCCAGTGCGAGGAGACCATCAATGCCTATGAGTCGCTCAAATGCAGGCGCGGAAGCAGCGTGACCGTGGGCTTCGGACAGTGCACGCCAGGCGCGTGGCTAGGTAGGGTGGCCTACGTGGATTGCAGTTGGTGTGTCGATCCGTATATGGCCATGAACATCTACTGCGGAAGCGATGGCCGTTCATACAGGGTGAATCCGTATCGTTCCTATGACGGCGTGAACCGCTACGACTACAACTGGATTGGATATCCATGGGATGGTAGCTATGGGTATTTCAATGTGGCGGTGGCGCCGGGACAGTCTGTCGTCGACTACTACGTAAGTAACCTTGGGTTTGGTTGCAACCTCTACGTCTATTACAGCGTAAGTTGCGGGACGTCCACGTGCACTCCATCCATTCGCGGCGTGAGCTCTGGTTGCAATGCAGCCAGCGGCAACGGGACAGGCGCCCCCCTGCAACTACCGCTCACCAAGACCATAAGCAACTGGACATCTGACCAGTGCATGGCTTTGAAGGCACGCACACAATGAGGTCGCTGGTCGCATTCCTGTTTTTCATGTGGGCTGCAGCGGCTGGTGCGGGCGACTGCCAGCTTTCCGGCTCGGTTTGCGTCGATACATCGCCTAGCAAGAACATTTCGGGCGTCACGGTAACGTTGGCTGAGGTTGGAGGGTGCTGGGAGTATGAGGATACGTACACATGCCTCAAACCGAATGCAGTCAATTACTGCCAGCCTTTCGTCAATGCGCAACCCCAATGCTGGCAGACCGGATCTCAGTGCAGCCAGATGGACGCACTGTTCAATAGTGGCTGTATGAAATATCTGCAAACCTGGCGCTGCAACGATCCGTCGATGCCAACGCCGAGCAATACGATCCGGCTTTCCGACACCTACACGCTGATATCGAGCAACTATGATCCTTCTCCATGCCAGTCGCTCGATAACAACACGAATTGCTCGATCGCAGAGAGCCAATGCGTGTCGACGACACCTACATCTCCTTTACCGCCCGGAATCAACCCTTCACAAGTGGCTCCGGACGGCTGCTATCAGAAGCAGAACACCTATGCCTGTCTGACTGGACGCGCAGACTCCTCGGAATGCGATGGCTATGCCGCCAATCCGAACTGCAATCAGCAAAGCTCCACGTGCACCAACACGGTCAGCGGTCAATGCATCCTTGAGCAAAGGACGTATCAGTGCATGTCTCAGCCCCCTAAGACGAGCACGATCACAGACTGTTCTGGGCAGCTCTTCTGCCAGAACGGCAATTGTTTCGACAAGGGTTATCAGAACGACACGGATTTCGCGCGAACGATGGCTCTCATGGAAGCAGCACGTGAGGCCGGCGTATATGGAAACGAAACGTCGATCTTTAGTGGAACCGATTCTCGGTGCAAGATCAAACTATTCGGGCTTGCAAACTGCTGCAAGAAGAGCAGCGGCGGCAGCAACTTCTCGAACTCGGCATTGATCGGTGCGGCCGTTAAGGTTGGAGGACAGGCGCTCGATGTTGGCTCGGCTTATGTCTATGATGCCCTCTATGACGCTCCTACCCTGCAGGAAGGGTTGGGGGCTATCCTCGGCGTTACGGGAGCTGACGGTCTGTTCAACCCATCGTTCAGCTTCTACGGTTTCTCCTTCCAGTTCCTACCGAGTCAGGGCTTCATCTTTACGGGGTTTGATCCGACTTCTCTGGCCATTCAGATCGGCCTCATGATTCTCCAGGATCTAATGTCCTGTGAACAGTCAGAACAGATACTGGCGATGCGTCGTGGGCAGAACCTGTGCCACGAGATCGGAACCTATTGCTCCAAGGAGCTGAAGCTTCTCGTCGCTAAGATTTGTATCGAGCATACGAAGTCCTACTGCTGCTACAACAGTCGGCTTGCCCGCATCATCAGCGAGCAGGGCAGGGCGCAGATCGGCAAGAGCTGGGGTAGCCCAAAGAGCCCGAATTGCTCTGGCTTTACTCAAAGCGAGTTCGCGGCAATCGATTTCTCCAGGATTGATCTGTCGGAGTTCATGGGAGAAGTCATGGCGAACATCAAGATGCCCAACATCGGGATGATGAGTCAGCAGATCCAGACATCGGTCCAACAGAAGATGCAGAACTACTATCAGAGGTGAGTGGTGGGATTCAGGCATATCTTGTTCGGCTCGCTTTGCTGGATTGCTTCGCTTGGAGCAGTCGCGGCAGAGTACGCAGGCATCAAACAGGCGATGCTGGAGGCGATCGACACACCTGATGGCATAGCAAGAGGGCTCGTCGTCGGGCCGGTTGCCGAAAAATTCAGCGCGACGACTGGGTCGAGATCCCCTGTTGTGGTGGAGGTCACAACCATCACGAGCTTCAAGCAGGAAGGCTGCAAACGCCTCAATGTTCGGTTGAAGCAAGCCAACGTGCCGACGAAGGACGGCAGAATGACTGACTTCGGCGTCGACTACGGTATCAATCTGTGCCGAGATGGCAGCCCGCCGACTGAGGGGATGGATCTGGAGAAAGTCGGAAACGCACTCCGCCGACGGTAACCGTCTTTGCCTTGCCCGATTTTTTTCATCAGCAACTTGAGGGCAGAGTTTTGTATCCACCTCCGCAGGAAAGTAGTTAACGATTGACTTTGTATTGCTTACTAACTAGACTAGTCGCTTGGAGTCAATAGTAAGCAATATGCGCCGCCAAGAAGATAAATTCGTTTCGAGCGAGGTCACGGTTGCCGCCAAGCGGCTCGCGCCCGTCATCCGGACTGCCCGCCTTGCCCGCAACATGACCCAGGCGGCAGCGGCGGAGCGTGCCCGGATGTCGGCCTACACCTGGATGAAGATCGAGCGGGGCGACGTTTCCGTGAGCATGGGCGCCTGGCTTTCCGCGCTGGAATGCCTGGGGCTGCTGGATGCGCTCGCGCTGTCCCCCGAGCTTTCGGTCCAGCCGCGGGCCGAGGCGGTTCGCCTGCGCGCACGTCCCAGCGCCGCCAAGCGGGACGCCTTCGACTTCTGATCGCCATGAGCTGGGAAGGCTACCTCTTCGTCTATCTGCCGGGGGAGCTCGAAGCCGTCCCGGCAGGCAGGCTCGTCCTCGAGGAAACGGGGCCGGACTCGACCGCCAGCCGCTTCGGCTACGGACGCCGGTATCTGGCCCGGTCCCATGCCGTGCCGGTCGATCCGCTGAGCCTGCCGCTTTCCTGCATGCCGGGCGACGAGGCGACCTATGAGCCGCTCCATCCGCCGCTCTTCGGCGCCGTGCGCGATGCCGCTCCGGACTTCTGGGGACGGCGCGTGATTGAGGCGCGGCTCAAGGTGCCGCCCGACTCGGTGCCCGAGTCCGTCTATCTGCTCCATGCCGGCCCGCATCGCTTCGGTGCCCTCGACTTTCGGCCGACCACGGATAGCCCCGAAGCGGCTGGTCTCCTGCCCCCCATCGCGCAACTGGACTACCTGATGGACGCTGTCGAGCGCGTCGAGCAGGGCCTGCCCGTCCCCGCGCAGCTGGAGCCGATCTTCACGGGCGGCACCATGGGGGGGGCGCGGCCGAAGGCCCTGGTCATCCATCGTGGGGAGCAATACCTGGCCAAGTTTCAGGCCCGGAACGACGGCTTCGACGTGCCGGTCGTGGAATGGGCCTGCCTGGAACTCGCGCGCCGCGCGGGCCTCGATGTGCCGCCGACCGATCTCGTCAGGCTGGCGGATGGCCGCGCGGTGATGCTCATCGAGCGCTTCGACAGGAAAGCCAGGGGGGAAGGCTTCATCCGCCGGCATGCCGTTTCCGCGCTTACCCTTTTGGCCAAGGACGAGTCCGAATCGCTGGGGGCGCGCTACGAAGAAATTTCCGAGCGGATCGGCCGCTTCGGCGTCGACGGCCAGGTGCGGGCCGATCGCAGCGAACTCTATGGCCGCATCGCCTTCAACATCCTCGTCTCCAACGACGACGACCATCTGCGCAACCATGCCTTCGTCTGGGACGATGCCGGAAAGGGGTGGCGACTCTCGCCGCTCTACGACGTGGTGCCGCGGCCCCAGATGGCGGCGGAGCGGTATCTCCACCTGTCGGTCGGCCCCCGGGGACGGCTCGCGACGCTGGACAACCTCCTGGAGGCCCATGGCGCCTTCGGCCTGCTGAAGAGGGAAGCGGCGGCCATCATCGAACGCGTCGCCTCGGTAACGCGCGAATGGCGGGTGGTCTTCGACGAGCTCGGGGTACCGGAGGTCCAGTGCGAGAAGGTGGCATCCGCCTTTCGTCGCCCGAGAGATGTCGGGATGGAAGCCGTCGAAAGGGTTCTGTGATGCGACCCGGGGCGCAACCGGCGCGTCCCCTTTCAGCCCAACATGGCCTTGAGATCCTTGAGCATCAGGAACAGGTGATACGGATCGGTCGGGCTGGGCTCGAATTCCCATGATTCATACCAGCGCCGCGCCGCATCGTCCTTGGCATGCACCAGCAGACAGCGAATGCCGGCAATGTCGGCGGCCTGCGCCGTGCGCAGCAGCGCATCCTTGAGCAGTGCCCGGCCCAGACCTCGGCGCTGATGTTCCTTATCCACCGCGAGCCGGGCCAGGATCATGACCGGCACCGGGTGACGCGCCAACCCCTTCACCACTCTCGACGGCGCGGCTTCCGGATCGACGCTGCCGACGGCGAGGCTATAGAAGCCGACCACCACGTCACTCTGGCAGCAGACGTAGGTCTGCGCGCTGTTGGCCTTCTGGTTGACGAGCGCGTGGCGCTGCAGGAACTGGTTCAGCGCGGCCTGGCCGCAGTCGAAGGCATCGACCTGATCCGTTGCCGCGAGTTTGCGAACGGGCGAGTAGCCACCACCGCTCAATCGAGCACTCCGGGCTCGCTCAGCAGCCTCGATAGGCGCGGCTTGCTTTGCACCGGCCGATCCAGCGCTTCCTGGAACGCCTGCCACTGCGTATCGCTCAGCACGAACTGGCGACGATCCGCCAGCGTCTGGGCGGCAGCCGTCACGCCTGCGTCGAGCAGGAACTCGCTGACGTTCTTGTGGGAGGCGCGCGCCGCTTCTTGCAGCAGTTGCTTGACCGGCGCGCTTGCGCGGACATCGATGCGTTCGGTCTTGGAAAGATTCAGGGTGCTCATGGATGGCCCCTCCGGAATTTGAATGGCTTCATTATAGGTGTCCGGACGTTGTCATGACAAGACGTTTCTTGTCTCGACTTTCAGTCATACGCGCAGCCAAATCTGTCGGGGGGGCCGGATTCGAGAACAAGCCGAAAGCGGCGGACAGACGGGCCCCATCTTGATTTGCGCAACCAAAGCCATATTTTTCGTAAGGGAATGCTCGGCGGCTACCGGATGTGACGTGGCGCGAGCATAGTTGAGGCATTGCGGCCGTTGTGTGAAAAAAATGCTTCGGCGCGCGGCCGTGTCCATCATTCAAGCGAAAGGAGAAAACCATGAACCTTGATATGAAGAAATGGGCGCCGTGGAACTGGTTCAAGAAGGAGCAGGACGCCCAGCAGGGTGCGGGCAACGTGCCCGTGGCAAAAGCGAACTTGCCGATGAATCCGCCGTCGTCCTCGTTTGACCCCTTGCTGCAATTGCATCGCGAAGTGGATCGTCTGTTCGACGATGTGTTTGGAGGTTTCGGCGTGCAGTGGCCGCGCCTGACGCTGCCGGCAGAGTGGCGCGGCTTGCTGCGCCCCGCGCTCGACATCCAGGAGTCGGACAAGCAGTACCGGATCACCCTGGAAGTGCCGGGTGTTGAGGAAAAGGACATTCAGATCACCCTGGACGACGATGTGCTGTGGGTCCGCGGCGAGAAACGCCAGGAACAGGAACACAAGGAAGGCCAGTATCACCGTGTCGAGCGCAGCTACGGCAGCTTCCAGCGTGCCCTGAACCTGCCGGAAGACGCCAACCAGGACGCCATCAAGGCCTCGTTCAAGAACGGCGTGCTCACCGTCACCATCGACAAGCGTGCGCAGGCTGCAGCGGAACGTGGCCGCACCATTCCCATCAATTGAAATGGAGGTGACGCCATGGTTTCACCCATTCTCTCCGCCATCGAAGGTAGGCAGCTGGTCCGCGACCGTCACGGCGATCTGGTCGAGATCGAGCCTTGGTCGCGTGATGTTGCGCGCTCCTTCGCCGAACGGGAAGGGCTGAAGCTGGGCGACGATCACTATCTCGTCCTGGAGTTCCTGCGCGCGCTGGCGCTCGACCAGGGCGGCCTCGCCCTGCCCGCGCACAAACTTCTGCGCATCCTCGACCAGCAGTTCGCCGACGCGGGCGGGGGGCGCTGGCTCTACATGCTGTTTCCGGGTGGCCCCCTGCGCCAGGGCATGCGCCTTGCCGGCCTGCCCGAGCCGGACGACGTGGAGGAACCGTCGTTCGGTTCGGTGCGCTGAGACCGAGTTGGATTGACATCATCGCCACAGCCCGCCGGCGCGCCAGCGCGGCACACGTACCGGGGGCTGGGGCATGAAGTCATTGGCCGGCCATGGCGGCAGGATCGGCTCGCGGGCTGCCAGCTCCACGAGACGCGCGATGCGTTCGTGCGTGGCCGGATGGGTACGCAGCCAGGATGGATCGGGATTGCCCCAGCCCGGCAGCAGCCAGGAGCGCCAGCCGCGGCTGACCTGCTCGATCTTGGCGAGCGCGGAGGCGAGCCCCGCCGGATCTCCGGTGAGCCGCGCCGCAGCGAGGTCGGCGTCGAACTCGCGGGTGCGCGACAGCCCGAGTTGCGCCAGGAGCGCCAAGTGCGGCGAGATGGCCAGTGCCACCAGCCCCCACAGATTGATCCCGACGGACCCGGCCAGCACGAAAGGCAGCATCACGAGCAGCATCAACTGTCCCGTCATCGCCAGCAAGTGAGTCAGGCGGCTGATGTAGTCGGCCAGTCCCATCACCCGCAGGTCATGGTGCGCGATGTGCGCTACCTCGTGGGCGAGCACGCCAGCCAGCTCGCGCGGCGAGAGCGAGCGCAAGAGGCCGTCGGTGAGCGCGATGGCGGCGTGCCGCGACGTCCCGACGGCAAAGGCATTGACCACGCGGCTGGCCACGTAATGGGGCGCCGGCACGGCCGGCAGTTCCGCGCGCCGTGCCAGTTCGCGCAGCATGTGGTGGATCGCCGGGGTCTCATCGATGCCGAGCGGCCGCGCGCCATAGAGCCGCAAGGTCAGCGCGGCGGCGGCGGCCGGCTCGATGGCGAGTGCAAGCAAGCCGGCGAAGAGCGCGAACCACAAGCCGCTTTCGCCCAGGATCAAGCTGCCGGTGAAGGCACAGATGCCCAGCAGCGCCAGAATCAGGAGGACGGTTTGCAGCCAGTTGGCGAACCGATGCCGGTGCCAGCTGGCAGGGTCGATGCCGCGCATTCAGTCGCGCCGCGCTTCGTAAAACGCCAGACGCCGATAGGCATTCTTGATCTCGTCCTGGCTCGCGTCGCGCGCCACCCCGAGCCTGGCGTAGTCATCAGGAAGCCGCATAGATGTCATACGGAGGAAAACCTCGCTCATGCCGTCAAGTTCCGCGATGTTGGCCATTGAGGGCGTCGGCCTCCGCGTCGCTGCCGGCCTGCTTCGTGCGCAAGGACCGGAGCTCCTTCCTCAATTTGTCGAGCTCCCTGCGCCAGGCCTCGGCGTCGTCGTAATCGATGAACTTCGGATAGTGCTCATGGGCCGCGTGAATGCGCCGTGCGTACTTGATCGGGCACCAGTACTGCTCGGTGCGCGCCGCCACTTCGCGGGTGTAGGCGGCGACGCCGTTGCCATAGCTGCAATAAAAGCAGTTGAAGCGTTCGATCAAGTTCAGGTAGGGCAGGCTCTCTCGCCCGTAGACGAAATAATCGGAGCGTCGCACCTTGGGAATTCCGTAGATGGGGAAGCAGATCGCCTGGTAGACGGTGACGAAGACGTCCATCAGAATGAACGGCACCCATCCCAGGTAGATCACGGGAGCGGTGAGGACGACGAGCGGGCGCGCACGGCTCAGGAAGCGCCACAGGCCGATCTTGTAGCGGCGCTGGCGGCGGCGCCACTCGCCCTTGAGTTCAAGGCGCTGCCGCTGCCATTCCTCGCGAGCCTCGCGATAGACCTCCTCGACCTCTTCCTGGAGGGCGCCGATACGTGCCAGCAATTCTTCGATGTGTTGTCTCATGCGTACGGGCGAAAATTGGGGGCACGCGTCCGGCGCGCCCGCGGGCTACTCGATGCGGATGGACTTCACCCGCGGCTATCGGCGATTTCGACGTTCATGCCGCGCTCGTCCATGCCGAGAACCTCCTGTCGGGCGACGAGCCGCCGGTCGCACGCAAGAGCATGTGAGAGCGCGGCGGCTCACTCCTACTCCACGCGAATCTCGACCTTGCGCGGCTGTGCATGGGCGAGCTTGGGAATCCTCAGCTTCAGAACCCCCTGGTCGAATTCGGCGGTGACCTTCTCGGTATCGAGTTCCTTGGGATCGTCTCAGAAAACGGAAAATAAAGCACGTTAAGCCGGTGGCAGTGGTCGCAACGGTCTGAACTTGCCTGCGCCGACCTTGGTGCTGCTGCGCCAGAGGTAATCGCCGGTCAGATTGATGTGTTCCCACCCCAGCGGTGACAGGTATTGAAACAGCGTCTCGTCTACCGGTTTGCC
>JAANMY010000028.1_pt1 | contig 154080 bp, 135 predicted proteins | sample 7279691 | NCBI WGS metagenome assembly JAANMY01 (sample SAMN14094543, study PRJNA606508) | bioreactor metagenome | isolation source: A lab-scale SPAN reactor treating ammonium-rich wastewater day 388 | place: Ireland: Galway | collected 2018-02-07
CACAGCCACCGGAGGGGCAGCAACAGGCTCGATCGCAGCTGGCCCCTCGGCCGGCGCGGGCACAGCCACCGGAGGGGCAGCAACAGGCTCGATCGCAGCCGAAGCCTTAACTGCCGCTGGCGCCGCCGAGAGAGTAGAATCGACCGAGCCCGGCGCGGGCTCAGGCTTGACCGGACCAGGCGGCCGGGGCGGAGCCACAGGACGGGAAGGTGGACCCGGCCGCGTGGGGGGCCGCGGCGCCGCAACCGGGGCCCTGGGTGGTTTGGCCGCAGGGGCGGAAGGTTTGGGAGGGGCGGTGCTGGCGCCGACCTCGGACGACTCGCCTGATTCACCGAAGATCAACGGGGGGACTAATTCGAACCGATGCTGGCGGTTGTGCAGAGTCACATGGACCGTATTGGCTCCGTTAGGTTGATACTGCGGCTTCCAGGTGGCAAAGAAGCGCTCCGATGCGCGCAACCAGGAAGCGAGCACGGCCACCCGGTCCTCGAGGTCCTCCCCACCCGAAATCGGGGGGGCGGAAAGACCCAGCCAGCGGGTATGACGACGGGGTACAGTCTTGCCCGTGGACAACTTGCTTACGGCAAAGAAAACTTCCGTCAGGTCTTTCTGGAAAGGGTCTTCAGCCTTCTTGCTTCCCACCTGGTACGCTCGCCGGAGCAAGTCGAGGCGCTGCTTGGGGCCGGGCTGGCTACGAGCCAGGTTGGTCAATTCCGCGTCGGCAGTCCCCGCCCGAATCAGTGCACCTGCCGTGGCCCCTGCATAGTAGTTGACCAGCAACCCGAGCGCCTCTTCCAGTCTCTCACTGGCACTCTCCAGATCGCCCTTCTGAAGCGACTCACTGAGGCTTTGCCAAAGCTGCAGCAGCCGGGGAGGAGCCTCGCTCGGCACGGCTGGCAACGGATATTTCAACAGCTCACTGACCACTGAATACAAAAACGAGCAGCCATCCTGCTCGCATCCTCAACCTCGCTGAGTCATCCCGAGTCTCGGATGACTCCATGGCATTCCCCGCCTTGCGACGAGATCCTCTCCTCGCGGGCCCTCGAACCCGTGAGAGAGGCATAGAAAAAGGGGCAGCCGCAGCTGCCCCTTTCGGTCGAACCGAAAAGTTTACTTCACGGCGTCGCGCAGGGCCTTGCCCGGGCGGAAAGCCGGAACCTTGCGGGCCTTGATGTTGATCTTCTCGCCGGTGCGCGGATTGCGGCCGGTGCGGCCCTTGCGCTCACGAATCTCGAAGCTGCCGAAAGGAATCAGGCGGACGCCCTTGCCCTTCTTCAGGTTCTCCTGGATGGTATCGAGAACCACGTTCAAGGTCTCAGCCGCATCCTTCTTCGAACGATTGGTCTTGTCGGCAATCGCCGCGATGAGATCGGACTTTCCGATGACCTTGGACTTGGACTTCGCCTTTGACTTGACCGCCATTGACGTGACCTCCACTTGATTTTTCTGCAATTTCTTGCGATGCTGCTGCTTTCTCTGTTCCCATGGGATCTCCTTCTTCCATCCCCTGTCCTGCTTGGATTTTTTTTACAGGATTTTCCGAAGGCCTTGTTCTGTTTGCTTTTGAGGCTCCGAATCCACTGCTTAAAAATGCTTAATAAGGATTTAAATGCAACACAAATGAACCCATAACGACGACAAAGCTGGGATCCTCGCTCGAAAGCTAAGAAAGCGCCTGAAATCCGTTGAAATATCCTCAAGCCTGGAGGGAGTGAGCTTGAAGAAGAATCCAAATGTGGGAACAAAAAGTTAACATCCGCAACAAAGTGGCCTGAGTGGGGTTCGGGTCCTTGTTTAACAATCAGTTCACCTCTCCGTGCCTCCGGGTGGCTAGACTCAGCGGGGGGTTGATTCAGGTCCAGAAACCTGTGCGAAAGGTGGGTCCCCATGTCTCTAGCTCCACTCGGAATCTACAAAGGCATCGAGCAAGGCAAGCCGTTCGACGTCCATGCCGACCGCAGCGAGGAAGCCAGCCTGATCGACAGGGACCAGGACCAGGTTCTATCCGATCAAGAGATCATTGACTACCTGACCGAGCGCGACGACATCCCCCATCCTCAGGAGGGAGCCAAGTGCGACCTTGACAAGGTGGTGCGCGACTTCAAGCATCATCTGCGCAAGGAGCCCCTGCCCCAGGCTGCTGGCTATCACACTTATGCCGAGTTGGGCCGTGACCTCTCGGACCTGGAAACCCGCTACCCCAATCTGGCCCAGAAGGTCAGCCTGGGTCAAACCCCGGAAGGAAGAGAGATCTGGGCCCTTAAGATCAGCAAAGGAGTGCGCTGCGAGGATACCTCCCAGCGTACAGGCGTCGTCCTGACCGGCTGCCATCACGCCCGTGAATGGATGTCCATGGAGGCTCCGCTGTTCGTGGCCCACCAGCTCCTCGAAGGCTATGCCAGCGATCCGGAGATGAAGAGGCGGGTGGATAACGCCGAGATCTGGGTGGTTCCCCTGGTCAATCCTGATGGCTATGAGTACAGCCGCACCGACGACAACTGGTGGCGCAAGAATCGTCGCGAGGTGACCGACACCGGGTGCGGACCGATCTCAGGGCGCAAGCCCATCGGCGTGGACCTCAATCGCAATTACGATGATGGCATCCCCGAGCATGCCCACCTTTATCGCCCTCCCCACGACAAGCCGTGCCGCACCGACGATGATGGCCGAGCCACCAGCGACAATCCGCGCTCAGATACCTATCGCGGGCCCCTGGGGGCCTCCGAGATCGAGACCCAGCATATGCTCAATCTCGAGCTGGGACACAAGAACATCAAGGGAATCCTGGACCACCACGGATACGGCGAGATGATCCTCTACCCCTGGGGCGGCACCCGCCAGCCGGTGGAAAACGTGGCCGACTACCGGGATGTGGGCCGCAAGATGAATCAGGTCATGGGCAATGATTTCCGCCTGATGCAGAGCATCGAGCTCTACCCCACCTCGGGCGGCTCGCACGACATCCACCATGCCAATGGCATCATGTCTTTTACTCTCGAGATCGGACGGAGCTTCCAGCCTGACGTGGAGGACATTGACCCGATTCGGCGCCAGGTGAGCGGGGCCAACATGACTTTCATCGACGAGATCCTGGCCCGTAATCCTCCCCCGCCTCCGCCGGCCCCACCGGAGCCTCCCCCGACACCGGAGCCGCCCCCCGCACCCGAGCCCCCTGCACCCGAGCCTCCTGCGCCCGAGCCTCCTGCGCCCGAGCCCCCCCAGGATTCGTGCTGGCTGTCGCGGTTCTTCCGGTAAAATCGAGGAGGCCCCCGAGGGGGCCTCCTCTCATTCTCCTCGCGGCAGCAGGGCCACGAGTCGGTCGCGCTCGGCGTCGGGCATGTCTTTAAAGGCAACCCCCGAGATATGACGGTTGCAAAAATCGAAGTTGCGCGACTCCTGCCACACCACCCGGGCGGCGCAGCGCACGGTGGGCTGGTCGTCGCCAAGGTCGAGACTCATATCGAAGACCTCGTCGGTCGGCAGGGGCTTGTCGGTGATGACGCGCATTCCGGTCCCGCCGGCACTGAGGCCCACCACGTGGACGACCTCCATTCCGGGGATGCGGCAGCGCACGTCAGTATCCGGTCCGAACCGGACGTAGGTGCGCCTTTCTGGATCGTCGCTCATGGCTTCCCCCGGTGATTTTTCTTCAGGAATTATTTTCCATGTCCGCAGGTTGATCCCCTTCCGCCTCGCGTTTTTCCACGATCAAGCGGTAGGCGGCCCGGTGGCTCAAGCCTGCAAAAAGCTCGAGAATTCGGGCGCTGACCCGCGAGCCCAGGCCGAGCTCCAGGAGACCCTCCAGCGCCATCGGGTCAACTGGAGGGGCGGTCTGCTCGGGGGCCTCCTCCACGACCAGGCAGAACTCCCCCTTGGCTCGCACCGTGTCGGGATCGATCAGCGTCTCCTCGTGCAGCTTGGTCAGCTCACGGGAGACCGACAGGCGCCTGGCGGGGAATGTCGCCCGCAGATCGGCCAGTGACTGCTCGATCCGATGGGGCGCCTCAAAAAAGACCAGAGCTCTCGGCTCACTGCGCAGCGAGCTCAGCAGAGCTCGCCGCTCGGGGGACTTGCGGGGCAGGAAGCCTTCAAACGCGAAACGCCGGACGCTTAAGCCGGACACGGACAGCGCGGCGGTGACCGAGGAGGGTCCCGCCACCGCCCTCACCGGAATACCCGCCCGGTGGGCCCGATCCACCAGCTCGCGACCCGGATCGGAGATAGCGGGCGTGCCGCCGTCGCAGACCAGAGCCACCGATTCTCCCTGCTCCAGAGCCTCCAACAAGCGCCGCGAAGATTGCTCGCGATTGCGCTCTTGATAGAGCACGAAGCGCGGCCCCCGGACGCCAGCGGCCGAGAGCAGGCGGAGTGTGGCCTCCTGCGTCTCCCCCGCTACCAGCGTCACGCTGGAGAGCAGCTCACGAGCCCGGGGGCTCAGGTCTCCCAGGTTGCCGATCGGCGTGGCCACCACGTAGAGGGTTCCCGGCATCTCGTCTTTGAGACGGGAAACGGGGACGGGCCCCGTTTCCCGTCGATTCTCGTCTTACAGCCAGGTGGTGTGAGCCGGATGGCCAGGCATCAGCTGGGAAGCCTCGAAGAAGATGGGGATCTCGCGACTTGCGCTCTCGGGCGAATCGGAGCCGTGCACGATGTTGCGGTCCACGCGCTGGGCGAAGTCGCCCCGGATGGTCCCGGGGTTGGCCTGGGCCGGATTGGTGGCCCCCAGCATGGTGCGGATGATGGAGATGGCCTCCACCCCTTCCCAGACCATGGCCACGATCGGTCCGCTGGTCATGTACTCCACCAGAGGCGGATAGAAAGTCTTGCCCACGTGGGGCTCATAGAGCTTCTCGGCCAGCCTGGCATCCATCTGCAGCAGGCGCAGGCCCATCATGGCCAGGCCGCGCTCCTCGAATCGATTGATGATCTGGCCCACCAGGCCACGGTGAACGGCGTCCGGCTTGGCCAGCACCAGGGTGCGCTGCAGATTGGTCTTCTGGTCCGCTTTGGACTCGGACCTGGTCTTGGTTTCCATCGGGTTTCTCCTTGCTCTTGTTCAGGATGTCAGCTCCACGCCTCGTATCGAGGCCACGAACTGCAGTTTGCGGAAAAGCTCTTCGGTCACGATCTCCCAGAGAAAGCTGGAGGCGGTCAACTGGGCCCGGGCACGCAGGTTGGCCACCGCCTCGGAGTCGGCCAGGATGCTCTTGATGTAGATGGTGATCTCGCGGGCGTCCTCCGAGTCGATCACCACGCAGTTCACGAAGGATTGAGCGTAGTCTTCCCCGGTGGAGCCCACGAAGGCGATGCCACCGGTGGCCATCACCTCCAGACCCACCAGTCCGAAGGGCTCGTGCCCGGAGTTGGCCAGCACGGCATCCACCGAGGCATAGACGCTCTTGAGGAAGTCCTCGGGCACGAAAAAACTGAGCTCGAGGATGTCCGCCTCCTTGTGCTGAGACAGCTCGGCCAGGATGTTGGCCGGCGTGGGATCCTCCACTTTCACCTCGCTCCAGACCAGTCCTTGCTCCCAGGCCCGCTGGGTGATGGGCAGTCGGTAGGGCTCGTTGGCCCCGCGCACCAGCAGCTTGGGAGCCATTCCCAGCCGCTTCATCTCGCCCACGGCGTCCAGGGCCATCAACCAGCGCTTGTCCGGATGATAACGGCCCACCTTGGCCAGCAGCAGGCCCGGAAAGACCTCCCGCAGGGCGTGCCCCACCGAGAGATCGGGAGGATCGAGCCAGCGACGGGGAATGCCGTTGGGAATCACCAGCGGGTTTACCCCGAGCTCCCACATTCGATGCTTCATGTAACGGCTGACGGTGGTGATGGCGCAGGCCTGGCGCAGCGCCTGCCAGTCGATGCGCTCGAAACCGAAGATGCTGTTGGCGTTCCAGAAGACCAGCAAGTGATTGCCCAACCCCCGCCGGAAGGCGGCCTGGGCCACCTGCGTGGCGGCCTGAGCGGTGTGCCAGTCCTCGGCCAGCACCACCGTGGTCACGTTCCGCTCGGCATTGGGAATCAGCACGGTTTCCTCGATGTGAGTCGGAACCGACTGAGAGAAGTCGCTGACCTTGACCTCCTCGCCGTGGTAGACGCCGTTCGGGTGATGGCTGGAGATCCACTGACACCAGCGATGGTAGCTCAGCAACCCGCCCTCGAGCTCTTCGTAGAACGGACGCTGGGGGTCACCCACGAAGTAGAGCCGGGTGCGATAGCCCAGGCTGGCGAGGTGGTGAGAAAGCTCGGTCACTCGAACTCCCAGACCGCCCACGAAAGAGTACTGGTCAGGGCCTTCCAGGGAAAGCAGCACAAACTCCACCCGATCAAGCGACAGCGAGCTGAGTGGATTCATAAGCCTGCCGGGTTCTCGTCAGGTGAGCGAAATCCTGTGTGTGGGCGGGATTACAGCGTCCGGTCAGGGGCTGATGCTATGCTGATGCTGCCAGGCAGGAAGGACGACGATGTCGAGAGGAAGTCAGAAGCTACGCTACGCTGTCGCCCTGATCAGCATCGGGGCGTCTCTGGCGCTCGGATTCCAACTGCTCCACAGCGCACTGCAAGAGAGCTGGCGCACCAATCGACTCCTGGCCCTGGCGGCGCGTCAGTCCGATCTCTGCTTGAAGCTCCGACCCGACAGCCCGTGGGACCAGGCTCGCGAGGCCAGCTTTCTCGAGCTTCAGAAGGCACGCGATGAGTGGGCCGAGTTATCGCATGAGCCAGCCCGGGCCCTGCAAGGCTGGCTCGAGGAGTTGCGCCACTGGCGCTTCGGAGAGCCTCGCGCCCGGGCTGTCAGAGCCTGGCGGGCCTGCACCACCGAGCTGAGTCGTCGCCAGAATGAGCTCTCCGTGCAAGCCAGCATCGAGACGCAACATCTTCGAGAAATGCAGCAAGGCTGGCTGCTGGGCCTGACCGTGCTGGTTCTGGCGCAGGCCTTTCTGCTGCTCAGCCCGGGACAGGCTCCCCGGCGGCGTGAGCGTCCCGCCACCCACCTGCGGCTGGAGGCCAACCTGGAGGCGGCCGCTCGGGTGCAGCGCTCGCTTTTGCCCGAGGCTTCCCCCGTCCTCCCGGGGGTCGAATTTGCCTGGCAATATCAGCCCTGCGAGAAGGTAGCCGGCGACATGTATGGAGTCCAGGTGCTGGACGAGAACCGGGTAGGGCTCTACGTCCTGGACGTCAGCGGGCACGGGATTCCGGCGGCGCTCCTGTCAGTCAGCCTGTCGCGCGCCCTGTCGGACGTGGACGGTCTGCTGCGCCGACGCTCTCCGTCAGAGGTGGTCCGCGAGCTGAATCGTCGCTTTCCGGTCATGGGGCAGTCCGATCAGTTCATCACCCTGCTCTATGGCGTGCTCGATCTCGAGCAATCCACCTTTACTTATGTCAGGGCTGGCCATCCCGGACCGGTGCTGTGCCGCCCGACGGGCCTGATGGTGCAGGAGGACGACCAGGCCAGTCCACCCATCGGCATTTTCGAGGAGGTGGAGTTCCGCGACGAGGTGTTGCTGTTGATGCCGGGAGATCGAGTGCTGGTCTACACCGATGGCATTACCGAAGCCCCCAACGAGGATGGGGAGATGTTCGGGAGCCAGCGGCTGGCCGAGGCCCTGGCCGAGATGAGCCAGGCGCGATTGAAGGTGGCCATGGACGGCTTGCTCGAGCGCGTCAATGAGTTCGGCGGCCGGCTGCGAGATGACCTCACCGTGCTCGCTTTCGAGCTGGCCATTCCAGCCCGAGAGCCGGTTTCCAGGGGACGGTGGCGCAAAAAACTGCAGGCCAGGGATCTGGTCTGGTGCGCCCTTCATCTTACGGAAGGTCCCTGCTGCTCCTGAACGTGGTATACTGGCGCATGTGCTCGCACTTTGGTTTTGCACAGTTGCACAATCTGACGAAGGGGCCGGATCGAAGACCACAGGCCTTGCACTTTGAGCAGGCCGGCAGCCATCGCCCGCTTCAAGACCTGGCCTGGTTTTTTTGACTGGACGCCGTTCGCGCTGGTGCGCCCGGCCCTTCCCACCGAGCAGATCGAGGCCCTGCGCGAGTGCGTGCTCAGCTCCCCCTACCTGGCGGCCAACAACCTCAACCACCGCTTCTCGGGAACCCGCGGCTTCTCGGTGGTCTTCACCCCGGAGGGTCGAGCCCGAATCGCCCGCGAGCTTCCGCTCTTCGACCAGTATCTGAGCGAGATTTTGCATCCTCGCTGCAACGCGTTTTTCCTCAACCCTCTGGTGGTGGTTGGCGGCTCGCGGGTGGCCCCCCACGTAGACCGCAGCCTGCGTTCCTACACCCAGCCCGAGGAGCCCCCCAATCCGGTGCGGGTGGTGGTGCTCTACCTGCAGGTGCCCGGGAACCTGAAGGGGGGACACCTGATCCTCCACGCCAACAGGCCCCTGGTGGACATCGAGCCCGAGGTCAACAAGATGGTCTTCTTCCGAGGGGACCTGCGCCACGAGGTCACCGAGCTCGAGGCCCAGGAGGGCCAGGAGCGGGTGAGTCTGGTCTGCGAGCAGTACCGGCTTCCGCCGGCGCTCCTGGAGAGCATCCCGACCTTTGAGATCCGCTCCAGGCGCCCCTTCGAGGACTTTCTGCAGGCCGAGCTCGACCGGACGTAAACACAGGTGTAACAAACTCTGGCACCCCCGCGGGCTATAGTTGGAGCGCAAATCGCCCAGCGGAGGAACCAATGCAGATCAGCCCCCTGTCCCTGAACGCGGCTCGCCCCCAGTCGGCTTGCGGATGTTCGCAGCCTCACACGCCCGGCGCCCCCGGCGACCGCTTCATTCGCAACGAGGAGCCGCCTGCTCCCCCGCCCGCTCCCGAGCCTCCGTCGCCTCCGCCCGCTCCCGAGCCTCCGCCCGCTCCCGAGCCCCCGCCCGCTCCCGAGCCTCCGCCCGCTCCCGAGCCTCCGCCCGCTCCCGAGCCTCCGCCCGCTCCCGAGCCTCCGCCTGCTCCCGAGCCTCCGCCCGAGCCCTCTCCCAACGTGCAGGTGAAGGTCTACCCGCAAGACCCGCGCGTTTCTCCGCCGGTGACCATCGACTTCGCTCGCGGCAACATCGGCGTCGACCTGGGAGGCGACCGGGTCCGCATCGCTGACATCGGCCACGAGATCGCCCATCCGGACGAGAACGGTAACTACCTCTTCGAGCCCAACACGCCCCAGTTCTCGCAGGTGAACGCCCACGCGGTGACCTACAACACGCTCGAGCTGATGCAGCAATACCACGGTGGCGCCATCGAGTGGTCCTTCGGCGGCCCCACCCTCGAGGTCGTGCCCCACAAGCAAGAAGGCCGCAACGCCTACTACTCGCGCTGGGAAGGCTCCACCAACTTCTTCTACTTCGACTCGCCCACCCAGGGCATCCACGTGAAGACCGCCAATTCGACCGACGTGGTCTCCCACGAGGCCGGCCACGCCATCCTCGACGGCCTCAAACCGGGCTACTTCAGCACCTGGGACGAGGAGACCGGCGGCTTTCACGAGGCCTATGGCGACTGCGTCGCCATGCTGGTCAACCTGCAGAGCCCCGAGAACCGGTCCAAGATCATGGATCAGACCGGCGGCAACCTGCGCACGCCCAACATTCTGGCGGGCCTGGCCGAGGAGTTCGGCTTCTCCAACCGGGCCGACAACCAGAATCCGGCTGACGACGGCAAGGAATACTTGCGCACCGCTCTCAACGGCTTCAAATACAAGCCCGCCAGCGAATTCCCGCCCGGTAAAGGCACCGACGACGTCATGACGCGCGAAGTACACTCCTTCTCGCGCATCTTCTCGGCCGGCTTCTATGACGTCCTGGACGGCGTCTACCAGCAGGGTATCTTCGAGGAGAGGCAGTGCCCGGCCGACGCGCTGAAGTACGCCGCTGACGTGGTGGGACCGCTGCTCATGAAGTCGATCTCGATGGGCGCGGCCAACCAGGCCCGTTACAAGGACATCGCCCTGGGCATGATCCAGGCCGACCAGCAGAACAACAACGGCAAGTACTCCGACATCATCAAGAAGGCCTTCCTGGACCGCGAGATCCTGACCCAGGAAGACCTGGCTCCCCCGCCTCCCCCTCCGACGCTGCAGCTCGACAGGCCGCTAGCCTCGAAAGAGGACGCGCTGGAGTTCGTGACCTCCAACGCCGACAAGCTCCAGGTTCCGGCCGACGCCAACTACCAGGTTCAGAACGTCTACAAGAACGGCAAGGGCGAGACCTTCGTCAACATGCTCATCCCGCAGGAGGTTCCCGTGCAGGGCGTGGCCGGCTACGAAGGCTTCACTACCGACGTCAACGGCGGCCTGACCCTGGCCTTCGACGCTCAGGGCAAGCTGATGAATTGCAAGTATACCCCCGTCACCGCTGAGAGCATCCAGCGGGAGATGGCCGGCATCGAGCAACTCAAGGATACCGGCAAGATCCAGGAGCGCGGCGTGTTCAATAGCACCAACCCGAACGGCAGCATCTTCAAAGGCTTCGTCAAGGGCCAGAAGCTGGTGCGCGTGCCGGTGGCCAACGACTGCGCCGGGCACGACCACTGAGACCTTGCATGCTCTGGGGGGCTCTGCTATACTCCGCCTGCGGGGTGTAGCTCAGCCTGGATAGAGCACTAGCATGGGGCGCTAGGGGCCCGCGGTTCAAATCCGCGCACTCCGACCAACGGTCGTTCTATAACGCGAGACCCCGCGCGTAAAGAGAGAAGCCAGCCACAAACTGGCTTCTTCTCGTTTGGAAAGTACGCGGATGGCGCGATTATCTACCGTCAGTCCCTCTCGGACCCTGGGGGTTGGCCGGAATGAGGGTGGTGCCTGGCTGCTACTTGAGTTGCACCTCAAGTTGCCGGCCAAAGGCCTTCGCAATCTTCTCCAACGTCGCGAGAGTCGCATTGCACTTTCCTGGCTGTTCCCAACGCGTGTAGGTGCTTGGGGCGACGCCCAGCAACCTGGCCGCCTCGGCTTGACTGAGCCGGGCTTCCTCGCGAGCTTCCCGAATCAGGAGCGCCACTCTCACCTGAGAGCTCGGACAAACCCACTCCCAGCCCCGGCCTTTTGGCAGGGTTGAGGGGGGGACCTCGAGCAAGAAGAAGCCAGCTGGCAATAACAGCTGGCTTCTTCTTGTATCTGTTGAGGGATACTCCGGGCAGGCCGAGAATTCATGAGTCGATGACATTGATCGAACGCCCAGAGGCGAGCGAGCGCTTTCTGGCCTGGACCGACTGGGAGGGCTATCTTCACGCGCTGGAAGCTTTCAAGCACCAGAGGATCAAGATCACCTACGACCGCGGGAGGCTCGAGCTCTTGACCCCGTCCTTTCTTCACGAGGGAATCAAGACCTATCTTCGACAGCTCGTGGAGGCTGCTTGCTTTGAGATGGAGGTTGACTACCGGCCTGGCGGCTCCACCACGTTTCGACACCGCCTGGCCGAGCGCGGCCTGGAGCCAGATGAGTGCTATTTCTTCAGTCAGTTCCCGGAGCCGGAGACTTACGACCCGGAGGTCGGTCCCTGGCCCGACCTGGCGCTCGAGATCGAGGTGACTCGAAGTGCCCTGGACCGAATGGCCATCTACCGGGACCTCTCCGTGCGAGAGGTCTGGCGCTACTCGGCCCTGCATGAGATCTGCATCGAGCGCCTCTGGCCGGACGGCTATTCCGTCTCCAAGACAAGCATCGTCCTTCCAGGGCTGAAGGTATGCGAGCTGCCGCGCTTCGTACAACTCGGATTTCAGGACGGGCCCCGGGCCATGCTGAAGGCCTTCAAACCCTGGCTGTCCCTGTGAAGTCACCACTCCAAGTCAGGGCATGATCGTTCCGGGGAGCCGACTTCGGGGAACGGTTGTCCGGCACCGGATGATGGCTCCGTCCCCGGTTGAGCTAGAATCTCTCCCGAGTTGATCGAACGCGTACTTGAGCACGGCCTCCCGTTCGCCCGCGTTCAGAGCGGCACCCGGCCGCCTCGGCTTGACTGAGCGCCCCCTGGCCTCGTCAAACCGCGATAACTGTAACGATTTCATCGAGCCCGACAAAGTCGGCGGGGTTTCTCGTATAAAGCGGCAGGCCATTGGCCGCCGCGGTCGACGCGATCAGCAGATCGGCCAGGCGCGTCCGACTTGACCGCCCTGCCGCCCTCGTGGCAGCGAAGACCCGACCGTAAAGCCGCGCCGCCTGCGAGTCGAAGGGCAGGGGCTCCCACGTAGCTGCGGCCCATTGCAGCCGATCCTGACGGCGTGCCTTTTCCTGCTCATCGCCCGTGGCGTGAGGGCCGGCGGCCAGCTCGGCCAGAGTGACAGCAGAGATGGCAGACTCGTCGGGGAGCAGGGCCGGATCCACCCTGTCATGGTCTACTATGACCGAAGTGTCCAGTAAGCCCAGTGTTGCTTCAGGCATCGATGGATTGGTCCACCACCGCATCCAGATCGGAGCGCAACCGAGCGGCGTCGATTCGCGGAGCCCGGCGAGCGGCTTCAGCAATCGCCGCCCTGGGCACGAACCTGCGCCCTGGAACAGGCCTTAGCTCAGCCACGGGCATCCCGTTGCGGGTAACGATCATTGTCTGTCCTGCCTGGACCTCACGGAGCACGGCGCCGGAGTTGTTGCGTAACTCCCGTTGGGTAATAGTCTTGTTCATTTCCCTGAGTGTAGCATGCGTAGCCTTTCGTAGCAAGAACGTCTCTCTGGAAGAGTCCTGCCCGTCGATGCCACCATCGCCAGTCGAAGCGCCCCACTCCAGTTTCCCGACCCCAGACCGTTCCATGACAGTCTTTATCGGCGCCACGGCGCTTGTCCACGGAATGCTCGTCGTGACCCGGACCGTAACCGATTTCGAGCCGCTGGGCGTCGGGCTGGTCAACCCGTGGGCCTCTCAGGTCCACTCCGGCGAGGTTGCTGGAGGCGCAGGCATGCGTCGCCGACAGGGAGGGACCGTGCCAGCCTTCCCGAGAAGATCAGCCGATGAGCGAGGTGGAGCACCTCGAGCAGACCGTTCGCTGGCCCGGCCTGCTGGGTTGGTACCGGCGCTCGCGCGCCCTGGCGGCCCTCGAGCGACTGGCCGAGGGGGGCAGCGTCGAAGCTGTGCTGGCACTCTGGCGGCTCTCCCAGGTGGGTCTGGCCCCGGTGCTGGACCGCGAACGAGCCCTGCTTGAGCGAGCCTTCGCCGAGCCCGGTCGCGACGACCTGGTGGAGCTGGCTCGGGCTCTCAACCTGCCGGAAATGCAGCAGTTCCAGGCCCGGGTGCGCGTTGGGCGTCCCCCTCCGGTGGATGACCTGGTTCACCTGGGATGGCTCATCCAGATGCTGGAGGGCCCGTTCCAGGCCGAGGCGGCCGCGCTGCTCAACCAGCTTCCTCCCCAGGGCAGCCCGCCTACCCGGGCTGCTGCCCTGCTGCTGGCTGGGAGGCACGACGAGCTCCGCGACTTCGACCCGGAAGGCTGCGAGCTCAACCTTGCCATGGAGCGGGCTGGAATCTTCCTGAAGACCCGCTTGCGAGCCGCCTTGCGCCAGACTGGTCAGGGCAGCGCCCCGGTCTCGAGCCTGCAGTGCGAGGCAACCTTCGCTCGCAGCCTGCAGGAACGATTGAACGAGGAGGACTGGACCTGGTTATTGACCGGCCTGGAGCGCGAGCTTCCCGGAAGAGCCGCCCGCCTGCTGAGCGCTCTGCAGGCACGGGGCAGGGCGCCGAACGAGCTGGTTTCCCTGCAACGACCGAAGGTCGGCCAGCCCCCGCTCACCACCCTGCAGGGAACCGATCCGGTCTGGGCGCCAGACGACTCCTGGTTGACCCTGTACCAGGGAGGCAACCGCTTTCTCCTGCTGCGACCCGATGGCAGCCAGTCTCGTCAGCTGACCGCCTGGGAAGAGGCGGCACCCACCGATGGCAAGGTTCTGGCCCCTTTGCGGGCCTTCTCGGAGACCGGCCAGTATCTGGCAGCCGTCTGGCGCGGCGAGGAATTCTGGGAGTCGTACGATCACATGTACTCAGGCTACGAAGACCTCTATGGTAAGGAGGTCTGCCTGTGGGATACCGTGCACTTCGGCGAGCGCAAGCGCCTACTGCTCCATGAGGACGTTCTCGACCTGTACCCGGGTTACGATGGGGTGCTGGCCAGAACCCGGGGCCAGCTGGTGGCCCTCCATCCCGATGGGGAGCGCTGGCGCGTGGCAGCCACATCCCCGCTGCGGGTGGACCAGGGGCGATTTGCCCTGGAAGGGACCAAATTCTACCATCTGGAGCCCTGGAGGTCGCTGGGCAAGGTGCCCGGACCCGCTCACGTTGTGGCTGACCGGCTGGTGATACAGGGAGAGCCCTGTTTGCTGCTGGAGGTCCACGAGCTGAACCGGCTGGCGAGCTTTCGCTCCGACTTTCGAAGTGCGGCGGGGCGGCCCGGTGGTCCGCTGGTCTTGCTGACGAGCGACGGGCTCGAGCTGCGCGACCGCGACACGGGCCGAATGCTGGACCGCCAGAGCTTGCCCGAAGGGGCCCTGCAGCTCCACCCGCGCGGCGAGCACCTATTGAGTTGGCACCGGGGGCGGGCCCGGCTTACCTCGGTCCAGGAATCCGAGCCCTGGGCCGAGTGGGAGGCGCCCGAAGAGCCCCAATTCTCGCCCCGGGGCAACTTCCTCTGGAGTCTTCACCGGGGACAGACCCTGGTGTGGCCCGTCCTGGCTTACAGCAGATTGGACGAGCTGGGCCTGGCCGACCTGACCCGCCTCCCGGTGGGCTGGGAGGAGCTCTTGAAAGCGCTGGTCCAGCGGCGCTGGCGCCACGCCATCGAGCTGGAAGATGCCCCGCTGGCAGCCGGATACGACATCGAGCTGGAATGATGGCGGCTCGAGGTCCCAAAGGCCTACAATATCTTGTGGACACCACAACCGGTTCTTCATCAGCCCGAGCAGCAGTCCAGCCCCGAAGGGATACTGGCTCTCTCCGGGGAACCCGCCCGGATGAAACGCATCTTGACTCTCTGGCTGCTCCTGGCAGGGGTAGCTCTGGCCCAGTCCTGGCATACCCTCAAGGAAGAGGGCTTCCAGATCCAGTTTCCTTCCGAGCCGAAGAAGATCGAGGCGGCTGCCTGGGAGGTGGACCACAATTCGAATTCCTACCGCCTGAGCGTGGATACCTGCGAGGGGACGCCGGATGAGGTGTTTGCCTCGGCTAAAGACGAATTCTCCAAATCCTTCACCTTTGTGAGCGAGAAGGCCCTGACCGTGGACGGCCACCAGGCAAAGCAATTCAAGTTCACTCTGGAGGGCACGGCCATCGAATGCCTGATGGTCGTGAAGGAGAGCAAGCTCTACATGCTGATGATGATCGTGGGTGGGTCGGCTGACGAGGCCAAGAAGGTTCTGTCCAGCCTGCACCTGAGTTAAGCGTAAAGCTTTGGGTCCCGCACCATCGCAAGCCCTTCAGCACCCTCAGCGCTTGCGCTTGCGCAGCTCGAGGAAGGCGGACAGTTGTGCCTCCTGCTCCGGGGTAGGCTGGAAGTCGATCTGGCCGCTGAGCCCCCCCGAGCCCTGATGCAGCCACTGCACCGTGCCCACCAGCTGCAGCACGGTGTCGGCCCGCAGCAAGAACTTCATGGTGACCGCCTCGCCCACCTCGAAGGGGGTCCGGCCCCGGAAGAGTAGACCGCGCAGGCCCACCTCCTGGGTGAAGATTTTCACCTCACCGGCGCGCACGACCTCGATCTGCAACACCCGGTCGAGCCCTACCATCGTGTCCTGCGGGGGCTGAGCGGCAGGCTCGGGCACCTTTCGGGTCAGGGCCCCCATCCCGAACCAGGTGAACGCCTTACGGGCTAGTGTCATCTCGTTTTGAACTCCTCCAGTCTGTATTCCCAGACTACAAGAAGAGAACGCCAGTTCCACACAGGGAAATCCCTCCCCGGCGGGTAGGGAAAACCCTACCTCGACCCGGAACGGGCCTCAGACCAGCCCGTCCTCGAGCAGATCGCACAGGGTGGCGGTGATCGGCTGCTCAGTGCGGTCCTCATACCAGCTGAACGCCGGGGACGGATTGACCTCGAAGCAGCAGTACTCGCCTTCGGGAGTGCGGCGCAGATCCACGCCGGCCAGCACCATCCCCAGGCTCCGGGCCACCTGGCGGCAGGCCTCGGCGACGTCGGGGGGCAGGTCGTGGGCCACCACCTCGGCCTTCTTGTCATAGCGGTAGTCGCTCTCCTCGGCCTGGATCAAAGAGGCGAAGGTGTGCTCCCCCACCACGTGAACCCGGATGTCCGTCCCCTCCACGCACTGCTGCAGTTGCACCGGGCAGAAACGCAAGCGGTCGAGCCGTTCGAGGTCCTCGGGCTTCATGCGCTGGACGATCGAGCGCACGTAACTGATGGATTTGTAGATCACCTCGCCTCCCTGGGCGTGGTAAAACTCCTCGGCGGCGTCCGGCATGGTGGTCACCAGGGTAGCCGGGATCAAGAAGCCGAAGGGCTCTACCAGCGAGATCTGGCAGGGCTTGGAGGCGTTGCTGCCCGAGGCCACGGGTCGATTGACCACCCGGCCGGGCAGATGGTTGAGCAAGACCGACAGGGCGGCCAGGCACTCGGCGCCCACGAAGCGGCTCTCCTCGTCGGAGTAGCCCTGGTAGGTCTCGAACTCGCTGAAACCGAGCCTCTGGTAGACCGAGTGGATCTCCTCCAGCCCCACCGTTCGCCCATCCGAGAGCTTGAAAGCGCCCCCGGATCGATGATCACCCAGCGAGAATGAGAACGAGATCGTACCCGGAATGTCGTAGTTGGGAACCATCTCGACCGGTCGATTGCGCCGTTTGAGCTCGGAGTAGACCCGGTCCACCATGGGCTCGCGCGGGTCACCGAGCACGAGGATCACTCTGGCGATGGTCGTCCCTCCTCGAGGAAAATGGAGACTGCCTCGGCCACCTGGGCGTCTTGCAGGGTATCGAAACTGGGGAAGGTTCGCAGGTCGGTCACCAGCCAGCCCCGCTCCTCGTCTCGCAGCACCACTTCGGCCAGAAAGAGGCCCAGCTCGTGGCAAGCGGCCATCGCGCGCTGCACCAGCTCCACCGGCACGGGGGCCTCGCGGGGCAGCACCAGGGCCGAGGAGCCCACCACCAGGGCCGCAGCCGGCAGACCGCGGGGGGACTCCTCAAAGTGAATGGGAGCCCCCTTGAGCTCATGCAGACGCTCCAGGTCGGCCGCATCCATGGCGCGAAAGGGGTGCGCCCGCCCGCCCACCGGGCGGTAGATGACCCGCCCCGCCTGCTCGTCGAAAAAGGTCCGAGCCGCCTCAGGCTGGCTGGTCACCAGCACGCGCGGGACGGGGAGCCCGCGGGCCTGAAGATAGGCCAGCACGCTCAGGCGCGAGTTGAGGTGCTCGCGCCAGAGCACGTGATTGGCCACCAGACAACGCCGGCTCAGGCGATGGAAGAGAGCGATCAGGGTCGCCCAGCTCTCGACCTGGAGGTACTCGCGATCCTCTGGCGAGAGGGTCTCACCCTGCTCGGGAGCGATGTAGTAACCGTCCAGGCAGACGCTGACCAGATCGTCCAGAGCCACCGGGTCTTCCTCGGGAATGATGAACAGGCCGTCTTCGAACCCCGGCCCGAGCTCGAGATAGAACTCCAGACCACTGGGGAAGGTCTCAAGCGGTAAGAAAACCACCCGCCGCCGGTCACGCCCCTTGAGGTGATTGTAGAGGGGACCCAGAGACGGGTGGCTGGTCGAGCCAAAAAAGAGGATCGTGGGCGTGCTCACCGCCAGCCCGCTTCACCGGTTTCCCTGACAGTTCCTACGGCTTGAAGAAGAAGCGGTCGGAAGGAACCGAAGAGACGGCCTGGCCGGCCAGCGGGAGAATCTCCAGATCCTTCTCGATGCAGCGCTTCTCAGCCCAGGTCTTCTCGCCTTGCTTCTCGATGGACTGTTTCTCGAACTGGCCTTTCTCGCCAGGGCTCTTCTCGGCCGGGCCCTTCTCGATGCAACCCTTCTCGTCAGGGCCTTTCTCGATGGACAGCTTCTCGACCGGGCCCTTCTCGATGGACTGCTTCTCGAGCTGGCCTTTCTCGCCAGGGTTCTTCTCGGCCGGGCCCTTCTCGATGGACTGCTTTTCGACCGGCAGCTTGTCCCCCAGCTTCTCGTGGAAGTCCTTCTCGCAGGTCAGCTTGTCGCCCAGTTTTTCCTCGTGGCGTTTCTCGAAGCAGCCCTTTTCGCCAGGATCCTTCTCCAGGCGCCCCTTCTCGTCAGGGCCTTTCTCGATGCCCTGCTTCTCGAAGGGCTGTTTGTCACCCAGCTTCTCGCTGTCGCGCTTCTCGTGCAGGTGCTTCTCGTCGCGGCACTTGTCGCCCAGCTTCTCGGGCTGATGCTTCTCGTGATGGAGCTTCTCGTCACGATGCTTGTCGCCCAGCTTCTCCGGCTGATGCTTCTCGTCGCGGCACTTGTCGCCCAGCTTCTCCAGAGAGTCTTTCTCGCGGCCCTTCTCGATGCGCTCTTTCTCGAACGACCCCTTCTCCTGACGCTTCTCGGCGTGATCCTTCTCGCAGAAGAGCTTCTCGGTGCCCTTCTCCTGGCACAGCTTCTCCAGCCTTTTGGCCACCTCGTCGGGCTTATCGAGGCCGGGCCCTGTGGCCGGAAGGGGACCCGAAAGCATCCCCGGCTCGGTCTTGCGAATGACGTCGCCCACCGGGCGGTTGGGACGGAACTCGGGGTTGATAAAGAGGTCAGACATTGGTGGGAGCCTCCTGCGCTGTTCGTTGACTGAAATTTCCCACCAACTTTGCCCCGGACTAGGGAAGAAAGTTACAAGGATGCTAGCGTTTCGTTGACGACATGTTAAATCTGCAATTGTTACCTGTTTGTGCGGAATTGTTATCGTTCTGTAATCGACAGTTTTTAATGCCCGTTTTTTGACCGAGGTTTCAGGCGCCTTTCAGCCGGCCGCACTAGGGTGGTAGAAGTGCAAGTGCGATCTTCGCTCCTGAGCCGAACCCTGCGCGGCGGCCTGCGGCCAGACCTGGCCGCCTGGCCTCTGCCGGCCAATCCCCACGAGCGCGCCTACCTCGAGCGTCTCCAGGAGCCTCTGCGGCAAGGCGCCTTCGTGGACAGCTGGAATGTCGGGCTCAGCACCGGCGAGATGAGTGCCCTCACGGCTCCCTGGCTGGCGGCCACGGTCACATCCGTGGCGGCGCTGGGACTGACATCGATGGCACCGGTATCCTGGCTGGCGGCTCAGGCCAACCTCGGTATGCTGCAAGCCTTTGGGGTCTTGCTTGGAGGAATCGTGCTGGGCTCGGCGGTGGGCGCGGCTGTGGGAGCTGGAGCCTACGCGCTCACGGCCTGCTTGACCCACTCGCTTCTGCGTCACCGGCGCGAGCAGGCGGTCGAGAAAGCGCTGCAGGCCCCGCTGCCTGACCCGAAGGAGCGAGCGCAAGCCCTTCGCCAGGCCCTGAACAACCCGGGTAGCCTGGCTGGAGGCCTGCTGGGGATGGCCCTCGGTCCCTTCACCACCGGTCCATCCCTGAGCGCCTTTGCTCACCAGGATCTGACCAGCGACAAGTGGCACAAGCGACTTGGGACGGCCATCGGCTTCCCCTTCGTGGCCACCGTGGGCCTCGGGTTCGGGATGTTCTTCAGCCCTCTCACAGGCTACTCCCTGGGACGGTCGGAAGGCGTACGGCCCCAGGTCGCTACCACCGTTGGCGTGGCCGCGGGGATTGGCCTGGGCGTGAGCGTGACCCTGGCGGCAGGGGGACACCCCGCCCTGGCCGGACTTGCAGGCTGGTTGGGTGGCTGTCTGGGAGGCTCGGTCACCTCCGCCGCGTGGTCTCCTCTGGTCAACCCGGACGTGAGCCAGGTGCGCTCCTGGCAGGCTGAGCTGGGCCCCTCGGCGGAGGGCCGCGAGAACCTGATCCGGCTGGTCACCGGGGTCGACATGACCGGGGAAGAGCACGCGAGAGCCCACCGCTTACTGAAAGGAATGAGCCGCGAGGAACGCACGCTCCTGCTCAAGATGGTGGTGGACGATCCGCACGTGGGAGCGACCATGTTGGAGTGGGATGGCGCCCAGCGCGCCAACCCCGAGCTCTCCAGACTGGAGCCGTGGCGTAAGGCGCTGGGCATGACCGGGCTCGGTCTGAGCAGTCCTCACGTCGGCCAGGCCATCCGGGCGCTCTGCCACATGAGCGAGGCGACCGCACTGGTGCGTGACCTGAAGGACGAGGACCGGGGCCGTCTGCTGGCCCACCTGGCCGGCACCTGGGTGGACGAAGGCACAGCCCGCGCCCAGATTCGGGACATCGCCCGCTCCTGGTTGCTGGGAACCGGCAAGCTCGTCCTGCAGGAGGGCCCCGCGCGAGCCGTGGACGAGACCGAGACGCGCGTGACCGTGGGCGGCGTGAGCGTGCGCCGCCGCACACCCGCCCGCCTTTCGGCTCAAGAAGCGCTCCAGCAGATGGAGAAGGATGCCCCGGTGCACTTCATGCAGGCCGAGACGGGCACCCGAGCTCTGGACGGGCTGGCCACCGAGAACGAAGCTGCCCGCCTGGCCCTGGTGGGGGTCAAGGTGGGTCAGAGCGAGCACTTCAAAGCCAGTGTGTGTCAGAGCGCGCTTGCTGCCCTGGCGCGGGGCGAGGACTCGCCTTACCGGATGGCCCGCCACCTGGTCGCGGACACGAGCTTTTACTACAGCCGCGAGGGGCACGAAGCCCTGTTCGCGATGCTCAGCCTCCTGCAGCAGCAGTCCGGTCCGGAGGGGGCCGAGCTGCTCGACCGCACCCTGGATCAACTCGATGGGCAGCTGGGCAAGAACGCCCTGGCCGACCAGAAGCTGGTAACGGGGGCGCTGGACAAGCTGATGGGGCTGGCCACCGACCGCGAAACCCTTACCCGAATGCGCTCCACGCTGGTGGAGCCGGAGGGCGCCGCCCTCCAGGAGAGCGGCGACCGCCTGATCGTGGGCGGGGTGGCGGTCAAGATCCGCCGGCCCTCCTGAGTTGAGGCCCGCGCGATCTGCATGCGGTGAATCCTCCAGGCAGGCGGGCCTTGACTCAGCGCAATGTCACCACAGGCCTGCTGGCCCACCCCGGCCACAGGCAGGCCACGGCCTGAATTCGCCCGAAACGGCCCTGGTGAACCCTGTGCGTCTGGAGAAGTCAGGGCCGGTCTGGACGGTCATCCTGGACCGTCCCGAGGCCCGCAACGCGGTCGACCGGACCAGCGCTGACCGCCTGGCGGCGGCCTTCCGGGCCTTCGAGTACGATCCCACGGCCCGAGCGGCGGTGCTCTGGGGGGCAGGGGGGCACTTCTCGTCGGGAGCCGACCTCAAGGCGGTGGCCGAGGAGCGGGGCAATCGCCTCGAGGAAGAGGGGGACGGCCCTCTCGGACCCACCCGCATGCAACTCACCAAGCCGGTCATCGCCGCCATCGAGGGGTACGCCGTGGCGGGAGGGCTGGAGCTGGCGCTCTGGTGCGACCTGCGGGTGGCCTCGAGCGAGGCGGTGCTGGGCGTGTTCTGCCGGCGCTTCAACGTGCCGTTGATCGACGGGGGCACAGTGCGCCTGCCCCGGCTGATCGGGCTGTCTCGGGCACTGGACATGATTCTCACCGGCCGGGCGGTCAAGGCGGAGGAAGCGCTCGGGTTCGGGCTCGTCAATCGGGTGGTGCCTCCCGGGCAGGCGCGAGCGGCCGCCGAGCGGCTGGCGATGGAGCTGGCCAGCCTGCCTCAAGAGTGCCTGCAGGCTGACCGGCTCTCGGCCCAGCGCCAGTTTGACCTGAGCCTGGAGGAGGCGCTCAAGGCCGAGTTCCGGGGCGGCACCGAGGCCTTCCGCAAGGGCGGCCCCGAGGGAGCCCGGCGCTTCCTGCAGGGCGAAGGGCGGGGAGGGCACCCGCTGTGAGTCCGGCTCTGAACATGCGGCGAGCTGCCCGCCCATCGCCCAGCAGATCTAAGCCCGCTACCGCCAGGGGCTTACCCGGGACAACCGCTTTGCGGCTCTGGGGCAGGCGGTTCAGCTTCTCTTGCAGCGCGCTGACGCTGAATCTCGCCCCCCACGATGAGGTGATCGCCCAGCTTGCCGGCCCGGCCGTTGCCGCGCAGCGACTCCTCGAGCAACTCGAGATCGTCGGGGAAGTTGGACAGCTTGCCCATGGCCCTCGAGACCGAGTTGAGGCGGTCTTCCAGGGTGGCCCGCACGTCGGGGGTGCGCACCATCAGGTCGCCCTCCCCCACCGCCCAGGAGGCGTCGGGGTGAATGGAGTAGGCCGGGGCCACCGAGCCGAAGATCGACTCGGCCACGGCCCGTAGCTCTTTCTCGGGACGCTCGCTCTGGCGGGCGTGCTTTTGCACCGGGCCCATCAGGCGGTAGCCAAACTGGGCCGGAGAAGCCGTAGGATTCTGGTGCAGCTCCTTGAGGGCGGTCACGGCGATGGCGGCCGCCAGCGGTCCGGTGCCGGCCGCTGCCAGGGCCCTGGAGGCGATGCCGCCCAGGCGCTTGAGGTTGCCGGAGGGCATGCGGGAGAGCTGCTCCAGGCCGATTTGAGCCAGGGACACGCTGTCCTCGGGCCCGATGTGGGGCAGGGCGGAGTTGACCTGAGCCAGCATGGTCCGGGCGGCCGTCTCGAACGGCGGCGCGGGGCGAGAGGATGCGGGAACGGGGGCGAGCATCAGTTAGGGCTGAACAGGTCCCACACCCGGGCCAGCTCTTCCTCCAGGCCGAGCACCTGGCTGTCCAGGCTCAGCTCGACCGAGTCCTCGCAGGTGTAGGAGTAGGCCGGGCGACGCCGCCGACCCTGACGCTGCTGGGAGTAGCCATCTTGCACCGGCACCATCACCGCGTGGCGGAGCGGCTCGTAGGTCCAGTTGGTCTCGGTGTGCATCGTCGGCGGTATCAGCATGTTCAGTTCCCTCCCGAGCTCAATCTACCGCGGGGGGATGAAAGAAAGCTGACAGGGTTCTAGCACAATATGCTGGGGCGTCGCGCAGCCGGAAAACCGTGTCAAGGGGGTTTCCGGCTGCGCTCCTAGTTGCGCAAGAGAATTGTTTCCCTCAGGGGGTGGCGCCCTTCGCCGAACTCTTGAATCACGATCTCGCTGGCCTCTTCCTTCGTCACCACCTGGCCGGAGGCGTCCCGGGGGATCATGAGCACGCGCACGATCGGCACCACCTCGTCGGCATCCTCGCAGGGATCCACCGCCTTGCCGCCTTTGCGATAGACGGCCTGCTGTTCGGCAGGAAGCTCGCTGACGCTCACCTCCTGCACCTGGTCTGACCCGGCGGTCTCAAAGCGAATGGTGCGCATCAGACCTTCTGCCTCCCCGAGAAGATGTCGGCCAGGATCTTGGCCCGGTAGGGGTAGGTCGCCTGAAACTTGGCCAGGGCCTCCTTGCCCTGGAGATGGGCCTTGACATACTCCTGGAACGCCTCGGCAAAGTCCTCAGCGGGCGAGCTCTCGGAATACTGGCGCTCCTTTCCGTCAGCCCCGACCACGGGTTGACCCCCATCGACCGCCTTACCATCCGCCTTCATGGCCTTTTCCCAGCCGTCCGGGTAGCGCTGGCTGTCAAAGCGCCGGGGCAGGAGCCACTCGAGCCAGGTGTCTTGATTCTCCTCCACCTGCTGTCCGACCAGGTGGCCGAACTCATGGACGAAAGCGTGGGCGATCGTCGATCGACCCTGATGCTTGGCCCCGTTGAAAAAGGTAATCCCTCCGTTGCCAGCCGCGGCGGCGCTGGAAAAACCGGGAATGCCATATCGCTTTTCCCATTCCTTGTCAGCCGGGTTGGGGCCATCGTTGATGCGAACTTCCTTGAGAACGTGGCGCATATGCTGGGGAATCTTGACATACTCTTGCAAGAGCTCACGCGCGAACTGCTCGGCCTGGCCGTCGAGCGAGGCGGACAAGGTCATGCGGAACTTGTCCGAGCCGACCTCGACGTCGTAGGAGCCCACCCCCAGCTTGCGCATCCGGGCCTTAACCCTGGAGGCGCCCTGAACGACCTCGATCTCCACCACGTCTTTCTGCTCGGTGGCAGGCCCAGCCGAGCCCAGACCTCCCAGCCCACCCAGGCCGCGCACCTTCTCCACGTCACCCAGGACCTGGTTGTTATAGGCCTCCAGAGCGCGAATCTGCTCCGAGCTCATGGCCGCGACCCGGCTCGGATCGATCGGCTCGATCCGGGTCGAGCCGAGCCGGCTGACCGGGGTGATCGGATGACCCGAATCGATTGGACGGAGTTCCACCTGGCAATCCTCCTGACTGCTTCATCACGGCACTCCGAGCTCGGGTCTACGGAGTCGGGCGCGGCTGGCGCTTCTTCAAGGTGACGCCGCTGAACATGATCTTGCCGTCTTTGTCGAGCAGGACCGTGGCATTGTTGTCCGGCCGGATGTCCATCCGGGCCACCTCCTCGAGCTCCTCCAAACGCTTGTGCAACGCCTCGCGGGTCACGCCCTTGGACTGCTCGGCCGAATAGATGCCGGCCACGGTCTCGGCCGCTTCGGCGGGCATGCGTCCGAACTCGGTGAGCTTGCGATAGATGCGCACCAGCGAGGAGAGACACTGATGACTGCTGACCTCGGTGCGGCCCATCATGTTGGACATGGTCTTGCGCAGCCAGCTGCGCTGGTCTTGCTCGTTCACCTCGAGCAGGCGGTCCAGGGCGGCGATGCGCTCCTCACGCTTGCTGCGCCCGATCGGCTCGTTGATGGTGGCCAGAATCTCCACCGCCTCCTCGGGCCGGCAGCCCCCCTCGCGGACCTTCTGGTAGCGCCTGAGCAAGGTGGCCGGCGCGCCGTGCAGACGCTCCATCACCTTGAGGAAGCCCTGGCTGTGACCCGAGCCTTCGGCCAGCGGCAACCAGGCTGTCAGCTTGTCGCTCTCTCGCTCGAGCCGGGTCAAGAGCTCCTGATTCACACCCGAGCTAGCCGGCAGTCTCAGCGACGAGACCACCTGCCTGAGCACCGCGGTCGAGGATTCCAGGCCACAGCCCAGCAAGAGCTGGCTGACCAGAACCCGGTTCAGGCCCAGAGCGCACTCCAGGGTGGTTTTGCCCCAGCTTCCCAGAGCGCCGGTCACCTTCAGGGCCTCCAGGCGCTGCTCGGCGTTGGCGCTGCCCCCGACCTTGAGCAGTTGCTCGGCAAGCTGGCCGGCCTCGGCCGGAGGGGCCCCCAGAGCGAGCGCCTGGCCGAAAAGCCCGGAGCGTCCGGCCGGGCCGGAATCGGAGTAGTCCAGCGCCTCCTGGACCACCTCCAGGGAGGCTTTCCGGGCGGCCAGGCCGCCGGCCACCCCGACGAGCCGGTCCGCCGACTCGGACCCCTGCACGTTGACGCTGGCTTGCAGGCGCTCGGCTACCGCGGGGCTCAAGTCGCGCCCGTAGCCAGCCAGGGCCAGGAGAGCGGGCTCGTGGCCGGGGCCGAAGACCTTCAGGCTCTGCAGCACCACGCCCGTGGGCAGCCCGGCCTTCAGCAGGCTCTGCAGGCTCTGGCGCCGCTCTCCGTCAAGGCCCGGATACTCCCCGAGCACGGCCAGCTTGTTGGCCTCGCCCAGCGACCGGATGACCCCCAGCAAACTGCCCAGCTCGGCGGTGGCCTCAGCCAGGGGCCGACCCGCCTGCACCTCACCCTGTAGCACGTCCAGACCGCGCTCTTTTACAGAGGGCTCATGCTGCTTGAGCAGGCCCAGATCGGTGTAAGCCTGCAGGCGCTCCTCCAGGCCGTGGAGTTGAAGGCGCTCGAGGATGCGATCGCACAGCTCGGGGTCCTTGTGCTGAGCCAGCAGCTCGCGATAGACCTCGCGAGGGCGAGGCTGATCGGCCAGCCGCGCGAGCGAGCCCCAGGCGAGGATCTGGGCCTCGCGCTTGAGGCCCGAGCGACTGTCGGCCAGCTCCTTGACGGCCTGCTCGGCAGGGACACCCTCCTTGAGCAGCGCCTGCAGGGCGCTCACCAGGCTCTGGCGACCGGCTGGCTCGAGCATGGGGCGACGCCTGTCGTCGTAGTAGCTGTACTCGGTCTCGAAGGCCTGCAACTGCTCCAGGCAGGCCAGCCGAGCCGCCTGCTCGCCCGGTCCGGGCCGCAGGGCCTGCTCGAGCGAGACGGCCTCAGCCGCACCGATGATGGGCTGCTCGAGCAGCTTGCAGAAGACCTCACAGCTGGCGGAGCTCTCACAGAGCTCGGCGCTCCAGTGAGCGGTGGCAGTCTCGACCTCGGCCAGGGGTAGCCCCTTCCCTCCGGCAGTCTCGGCCAGGCGGCCCAGCGTGGCCATGGCCAGGGTGCGGTCGGCTCCGCCCCTGAGTTTTTGTTCCAGAGCCCGGTGCAGGTGCTCGGCCACCTGTGGGGTTAGCTTCGAACCGGCCCGACCGAGCCCGCGCAGGGCCTCGAGCTGGGCCAGATCTCCCTGCTCGCGAGCCCGCTCCAGGCTCTGGCTGGCCACTTTGGGCAGAACGCGGTGGCGCAGCTGATCCTGGAACGCTTCCCGAGCCTCGGGCTGAGCCGAGAGGGAGGCGGCAAAGTCGAAGGCGTGGACGATCTGATCGCCCGCCGACCATTTAGCCGACTCGTGCAAAGCCTTCACCAGCGCCACACTCCCAGCCAGGTCACGGCCCTGCTCCACCTCGGCACGCAGCATGGTCAGCATGGCCCGCTGCACCTCTTGCGAGTTGGACAGCCTTCGCAACTCGCTCAGAGCGCCCACCCGCTCGGTCAGGCTGGTCGCCCCGAGGGGCAGACGCGCCAGGTCCCACAGCGAGAACAGCACCCCTTTGTCCACCCGGCCATCGGTCAGGTCGAGAAACAGCTTGCGCTCCTCTGCGGGTCTGTCGGCCACCCGGGTGGCAAAATCCTCATAGATGGCCCCGTAATCGCTGCTCTGGACGCCAGCGAGTCGTTTGGTGACCTCCCCGGCCTCGAGCAGGGGCACACCGGCGCGCAGCTGGGCGGCCAGGGTCTCGTAAAGGCCGAGCTGCAGCTTGCCGCTGAACCCCCTGGTGTAGGAGTAGCCCTGTGGGTCCTCCCGCTCCAGGCCTCCGGCCGCTTGAAAGGACGCCAGCCGCTCGGCCGGGGTGGTCGAGCCGGCCGGTCGGGCCACGGCCTCGAACAGGTCATTCAGGTCGCGCTCTTGCACCCTGGCCTCGAGCAGACCGGCCAGCACCTCTCCCAGGGCCGGATCGCCCACCGCCCTGGCGGCGAAGAGCTCGGCCGCCGTCTGGGTCAGCCTGCCCGTTCGACCCATCCTCTGGCTGAGGTGAGAAAGGCTGGCCAGCTTCTCGCTCGAGCCGTCCTCGATCGCGCCCGCGAGCAGCTCGACCGCCGGCAGGGGAAGCTCGCGAGCCTTCCCCAGGCCGGCCAGGGCAGAGCGAGCCCCGGCCAGACCGTTCTTGCCGGCCAACCGGTCGACCGCCGTCACGGCCGGCTTCTCGGCCAGACCGTCCTGGAGGAGCCCCACCAGCAGCTCCTGGGCGGCGCGGTCGCCGGCGTGGCGCCCGAGGAATTCAGCCGCCTCCCCCGAGCCGCGGGGCAGGGTCTTGAAGAAGATCACTGCCTCGGCGAAGGAGGTGCCCGCGTCCACCTCCCGGCGCAGCGAGGCCATCAGGGCGCTGGAATGAGCGGGCGAGGCTCCCTCCAGGCCCAGGTCACGGAAAGCCTGCAGCCGCTCCTCCCGGGTGGTCGTGCCGATGGGCTGGTCCAGGCGGTCGAGCGCCCGGGTGGCCGCGGCCAGGTCCTGGCGCTGGCCCAGCAGGTCGAGCAGCAGCTTGCAGCCGGCCCGGTCGGGCCCCAGGCGCTGGCTGACCAGCTCCAGGCCGGCCGTCCACTCGCGGTTGGGCGAGCGCCAGAGCCGGCCGAGGTCGGCCACTGCCTCCTCCGGGCTGGCCCCGTGGCTCACCAGAGCGCCCAGGGCCCGGGCCAGAGGAGCGCGGGCGCCAGCCACATCGCCACTCTCGTCGTAGTAACGCGAAGCCTCGCACACGTCCACAAAGGCCTTGAGGCGTTGCGACAGGGGGAGCTCACACGACCATCCCTCCAGGGCCTCCAACACCTCGCCCGCCTCGGATACGGGGATGCGACGCTTCAGGAGCGCCCCCATGACCTCGGAAGAGGTCGGACGCCCGCCCAGGTGGTCGCGGGCGTAGGCTCCCAGGGCGGCCAGGTCGGCTTCGGGACGCGTGGGGGCGGCCTCGATCAGGCTTTTGAGGGCGGGCAGCTCCTGCTCGCCGTGGCGCTCGATCGCCTCCAGGAAAGCCAGGCCGTTCCTGGCGCTGGCCCGCGAGCCCAGCTTCTCCAGCAGCTGCAGGCCACAATCGGAGGAAGTCAGCGCCACCAGTTGGCCCACGTGCTGGCCGGGAGCCCCGGACTGCAGCAGGCGACACAGGTCCTGCAGGCGGTCGGGGTGAGCGGTCCAGGCGTCGCAGGCGTCGCGCGGCTCCTGGCGGTCCTTCAGGGCTCCCAGCAGCTGGCCCAGGCCCTGGAACGCCTCCGGGGTGGAGCCGTTTCGCTCAACCGCAAGCCGGGCCGCGTCCCAGGCCGTCGTGCCCGAGCGGCGCAGGGGCTCGAAGGCCTGGCTGCGCTCGGCGAAGGTGCTCTGGCCCAGCGGCTCGGCCAGGAACTGGACATACTTCGCGAGCTGGGGAGCCTCCATCCGGTCCACATGCTGGCGATAGAGCGCCAGGTGCTCCACCGGCTGGCCGGCCAGGGTCGCCAGTTGCTCGAGCCCGTCCACGGGAGTGCGGTCGTAAGCTTGCAGAGCAATGTCGCGCACCGAGCCCACCAGCTCGCGGGCCTCATCGGGCGGGCACCCCTTCTCGACCAGGGCGTCGTAAGCTTTGCAGGCAGCGTTCTGCAACCGCTCCGAGCGAGTGGAGCTGCCCAGGTGCTGGATGCGCCCCAGAAAGGCCAACCGGTGAGCCAGCTCGCCCGACTTCACCCGCTCGGAAACGCTGGTCATCCGGGCGATCCGCTCCTCCGGCGTGCTGCCGCCGGTGTTCTCGAAGGCCACCGCCAGCGCCTTGAAGCTGGGAGCCTCCAGGCGCTGCAACTCCTGGCTGACGCGCCGGTTGTCCTTGGGAAAGAGCCCGCTGTAGTGCTTCAGGGCCAGCAGGGGGTCGCTCTTGAGCTGCTCGGCTCTGGCCAGGGCCTGCTCGATCTCCGGGCGTGGCCCTTCACGCTCGCAGAAGCCGAGCAAGAGCTCGCCCTGGCGCACTTCCACCGCCTTGCCCTGGCCGGCGAGCTGGTAGGCCAGGTAGCCCTCGATCGGAAAGCCGTCACAGGTAAAGCGCAGACCCTGCTCCTGCAATGCTTTGAGCTGACCGGCCAGGCCCGGGGCCTGGCCTTTGCCGTGCAGGGCCTCGAGCGCTTGCACCTGCTCGGCGCCCTGAACCGGCACCGGGTTCTGGTCCGGCTTGAGCTTCACTTTCAGCCGACCATCGTCGGTATGGTGAGCGGCCTTCTCGGCCGTGATCTCGGTGGTGCGGGCCATGAACGGAAGGCGCCACTTGCGCTCGAGCACCCAGGTCACGGGCAGCTCGCCCAGCCGCTGAGCCAGGGGGAGCATGACCGGCCCGCCCGCCGCCGCCAGAGTGGCCCCCACCGCGGTCGCGCTGTCGGCGCGGCCCTTGGGGCGCGGCACCTCCCCGCTGATCTGGAGGGACTCCTCGGGCTCGCTGACGGGCGAATCGAGCGGCCGCGTGGGGGCCGAGGCCTGGGGAAGAGAGGACATAAAGCTGGTCGGGCGGATCATCCGTGCTGGCAGGAATTCCATTCGGGCGATCCTCAGCCCTCTCGCTTGCGCAGGCTGACCGCCCCGAGCTGCACCAGCTCGGGGGACTCGCGCACGGTGGCGCCGGCCGGTTGCATGCTCTCGCCCAGACGCCGTGCCTCCCAGCGCAGGGGATCGCGCACGAACTCGGCGCAGGCGGCCTGATCCTCCAGGCCGCCGAGCTGGGCCAGCTTGTCCGGGGTGCCGGCCGCGAGCAAAACCCGAACAGCGGTCGAGCGCTCCACGCCGCGTTGGACAAGAGCCTCCACCCGTCCACAGGCGTCGTGCACCCCGGCCGGCCAGGGGCGCTCGATCAGCGGGCTGTAGCAGGCCGTGGCCTGCTCGAGGTCCTCGCCCTCCCGCAAGCCGGCGCGCACCACCTCCAGGGCCCGCCGGGTCATCAGAGCGTTCGCTGAGCTCAGCAGATTGCGCAGAGCCGGAGCCTCCTCGGGAGCCAGGGGCTGGCGAAAATCCTCTCGGTTCTGGAACGAATGCTTGCCGGCAGCCAGATAGAAGGATGCGCTGGTGGAGAAGAAGTCCTGGGCCAGTTGCACGCGCTGACCCGACTCGAGCTCGACGATCTCGGCCTGAAAGGAGGCCCCGTCCTCGGTCTGGCTGGCCCGCAGGCTGAACCGGCCGTCCTCGAGCCGGGGGCTCTCATCGTGCTCGCGCCAGGCGGTCCAGGCCTGGTGGGCCACATGCGCCGCCAGCTCGGTCTGCCCGGCGGCCAGGGCCTTCAGATCGGCCGACTGAAAGGGCAACTTGCTCGAGGTTCGGGCAGGGACGCTCTGACCCAGCAGCCAGGTCAGCCAGGGCCGCCAGGGGGCCCGGTCGTGGCCGGAGGAGGAGCCTCCCCAGCCACGCCGGTCGTGGGTGCCGTAATGGCGCACCGACTCGCGCTCGAAGTGATGCTGCGAGAGCAGCAAGCGAGCCCCGTCCGGACGCTCGACCTCCAGGCGCAGCACGTTGCCATCGCTCGAGCGAGCGGCCTTGATGGTGGCATCGGGCTGGCTGAGCAAGACCGAGTCAGTCCCGGCCCGGTCGAGCTCGGAGCGCACCGAGGCCAGCAGACGCTTCTCGTCGCGCCGGCTCAGAAAATGGCCCAGAGCAGGGATCTCCATGCTCTCCAGACTAGCCGGGCGGGCTGAAAAATCGTTACACCCAGGCGCGCCCGAAGGCTCGGCAGAACCTTCACCAGGTCACGGCGCTCACCAGTCGTCGCTGAATTTAAAGCGACGACCGGAGCGGCAGGCAAACTACAGTCGCTCCAGCGTGGCTGCCAGGAACCTCCAGAACTTTTGCACCGAGCTGACCTGCACGCACTCGTCGGGCGAGTGAGCCCCGCGGATGTTGGGCCCGAACGAGATCATCTCCATGTCAGGATAGTTCTGACCCAGGATGCCACACTCCAGGCCCGCGTGGCAGGCGGTCACGTGGGGCTCTTGCCCGAACATCTCGCGGTAGAGCCCGCTCATCAGCTTGACGATGGAGGACTCCGGGCGCGGGGTCCAGCCCGGGTAGTCGCCGGAGAGCTCCACCTCGGCCCCCAGAAGCTCGAGAGCGGCCTGCACCGAAGCGGCCATGTCGCGCTTCTCGCTCTGCACCGAGCCGCGGGTCAGACACTGGAGACTGTACTGGCCGTCTTTCACCAGCACCCGGGCCAGGTTGTTGGAGGTCTGCACCAGGCCAGGCATGTCCGGGCTCATGCGGTAGACCCCGTTGGGCAAGGCTTGCAGAACGCGCAGCAGTCGCCTTTGAAAGTCGAGCTCCATGACCCCATCGGCCTGGTCTTCTACGAGGCGGAAACGAAGGTCGGGATCGGTCGTGGCATACTCCCTGGTCAAGGTGGCGGCATACTCGCGCACCGACTCCTCGAAGGCGGCCCGGTCAGCCACGGCCACGACGGCGGTGGCCTCGCGGGGGATGGCATTGCGCAGGCCGCCGGCGTCGATCCAGGCCACCCTGGCCTGGGAGGAGAGCAGAAAGCGGTTCATCAGCTTGTTGGCGTTGCCCCTTCCCAGGTGGATGTCCATCCCGGAGTGGCCACCCTTGAGCCCATCGAGCTTCAGGCCCAGCACGACGTGATCTTGCGGCACCGGCTCGACCGCGTAACGACCGCTTCCCACCACGTCCAGCCCCCCGGCGCAGCCGATGGTGAGCTCATCGTCATCCTCGGTATCCAGATTGAGCAGGGTGTGGGCCTTCAACCAGCCGCCGCGCAGCTCGCGGGCCCCGGTCATGCCGGTCTCCTCGTCGATCGTGAAGAGGGCCTCGAGGGGCGGGTGCACCAGGTCGCGTGAGGCCAGCACGGCCATCATGGCCGCTACCCCGATCCCATTGTCGGCCCCCAGCGTCGTGCCCTCGGCCCGCACCCAGTCCCCCTCTCGGCGCATGCGGATGCCTTCGGTGGCGAAGTCGAACCTGGTGCCCTCGTTCTTCTGGTGAACCATGTCGAGATGGCTCTGCAGGGCCACGGTGGGCCGATTCTCCCGCCCCGGGCTGGCCGGCTTTCCTATGAGCACGTTGCCTGCTTCGTCGGTCTCGACCGGCAGGCCCAGCTGGCGGGCGAATTCTTGCATGTGCTGGATGACCCGGGCCTCGTGCTTGGACGGACGGGGGACGGAGTTCAAAGCAGTGAAGTGCTGCCAGAGATCGGGAGGCTGAAGCTCGAGAAGGTTGCTCATGGGGAATCCCTTCGCAGCCGGGCGCAGGACGCCCTGGTGCGGGGGAGAATCGACCGGGATGAATCGCCTGCTCCTTGTGCCTCTCCTCCTGCTGGCTCTGGTCTCCAGCGCGATGGCCCAGGAATCCACCGTCAGATCGTTCTACCAGGCCTACATGGCTGCCGTCGAGGAGCACCCGCAAGCCTGGGTGCAGCACCTGATGCAGGTGCAGGCAGACAACGTGGAGAGCGACCTCTCCTCGATGCTGGTGCGACTGGCCAACGGCAAACCCGGGACCGAGGAGCCCTGGCTCGACTTCGATCCCTTCAGCAACTCCCAGATGGGCACCCAGAGCTACACCGTGGGCAAGGCGACCTTGAAGGACGGTCTGGCCTACGTGCCGGTAGCCATTGCCTACTACCGAGACACGGGTCCCGAGAAGGTGCGCGTGCGGGTGGTGCTGCGCCAGACCGGCTCGGTCTGGAAGATCGCCAATTTCGTCTATCCCGCTGATGCCGGCATGGCAACCTGGGACCTCAAGAGCTTTCTCAAACAGACTCTGCAACCTTGAGCTTCGTCGGCCGCGTTTCGAAAACATTCCCAGAGTAAAGCGCCGCACCCAGGCCCAACCGCCGTCAATGCTCGGGACGATCCCGTTTTGTGCTCTGAATCTTTAATTGTGAGGGAGGACCGTGGACAAAGAGCTCGCCCGCCGCGAATTCATGCGTGAGGTCGGCAACCAGCCTTTCGCCGGCCCGCTGACATTTTTTCGCCAGAAGACCGGGGATGGCACCGGGGCGGACGTGGCCCTGCTGGGGGTTCCCTTCGACATGGGCACCAGCAACCGACCGGGAGCGCGATTCGGGCCGCGAGCGGTACGCGAGCAGTCGGTGCACGCCTGCATGAGCGAGGCTTTCCCCTGGCACTGGTTCCGACAGCGCAAGCTGGTGGACTGCGGGGATACCTGGTACTTCTCGGGCGACCTGGACCAGGCTCTGGGGCGCATCGAGGAGGATGCCCGGGCCATCCGATCACGCGGGGCCCGGCTGTTGGCGGTGGGAGGTGACCACACCGTGACCCTGCCCTTGCTGGCCGGACTGGAGGGGGTGGCCCTGATCCAGCTCGACAGCCATGACGACCTGGGCGATCCGTTCCACAAGCCCTACCACGGCAGCTTTCTCAACCGGGCCATCGCGGCCGGGCGGGTGGATCCGACCCGATCCGTGCTGGTCGGCCGGCGCACCCCGCCTTCGGCCCCCTCGGACATCCTGGTGCTGGAGGCCGACTGGCTGGACGAGCACGGCCCGCTGGCCGCGGCCGAGCGCATCCGAGAGCGGGTAGGAGACCACGCGGCCTATCTGACCTTTGACATAGACTTTCTCGACCCGGCCTACGCACCCGGCACCGGCACCCCGGTTCCCGGCGGACCCACCACCGCCCAGGCCCGGCGCCTGCTCAAGGCTCTGCGCGGGATCAACCTGGTCAGCGCCGACCTGGTGGAGATCAGCCCTCCCTACGACGGCCCGGGCCAGATCACGGCTCTGGCGGGAGCCTTCGTGCTGGCCTGGCTGCTGGAGCTTGTCGACCCTTCCTGTGGTCGCTACACTCCCGCGCGTTGACCTCTTCAGAATTGAAACGCGCGGGAGTGCAGACAATCTGTTGAGCGGCACCGCGCCAATTCCTGACGCGGCGCCTTAGAGAAGTGCTGGCAAAACGGCGCGAGCCTGTCGACCTTATCCAGGGTCAGAAGGTAGCAGTCGTGGCGATCGGCCGCAGCGGCGGTCTGGCCTTTGGAAGCGTCAGTTAGAGGCCCTGCAACCGGTCCCGCACCCTGAGCGCCCAGTCGGCGTCATCCTCAGAGGACAGTTGGAGCAGAGCCTCGATATCTTCCGTTGACAGGCCCAGGAATCCACTCCGGTCGAAGGTCACGTAGCTGCCTGCCTCCAAGCGGAGGATCGCGAGGCGCCGCAGGTCGTAGCGCCAGACCTCCGGGATGCCAAGTTCCGCGAAGATGTCTAGCTTGTCCAGCGAGCTCCTCGTCACCTCGATCTCCACGACCAGGTCTGGCTCATTCGTCCCCGCAAATGAAAAGGAGGAGTCTGGCTCCACTCCCCTCAGCAGCTCCGCCTTGCGCTGGGTGCTTGAGCCCAGCATGCGCACCTTAAGGCCCTGCTCCATGCAGATGAGCAGGATCAGGGTCTTGATCCGCTCGCTGGCATTCTCGTGCTCAGGGGAGGGGCTCACGATTTCCAGAGCTCCTCGATCATAGGTAAAGCGCGGAGCGCTCTGGTCAGCCTGGTCTGCCAGAATCCGCTCATACGTTGCCCAACTGCACGGCTGCAGCACGATGCGTTGTTCGCTTGCCAACTCCAGCATCAATGGAACTTCATCGCGAACCTCGGTATCGCCTGTTTGAAGCCAGTAGGAAGTCGATGACCCCATCGCTGTTCCAGAAATCAGGGTCGGGGTGCTTGACTGACCCCCGATGGGGCTCGTGCTCGACCAGTCCGTGTAGCTCGACCGCGAGACCCAGTTGGGGGCGTGAAAGGGGACGGGAGCGGCAAATGAGGTATCGGAGACCAGTCGAGAGACAGCTGGTCCGTCTCGTCCCAGTGCTCGGGCGAACCTGGGAAGCCGTGTCCCGGGCGCGGTCGCGGAAGATTGTCCAGCCGATCGGCAAAAGATCCGGACAAGGCGGATCCGCCACACTGGTCCTATGATCAGAGACACGACAGCAACTCAGCAGATCGCCCGATTCTCAAGACCATTTAACCATAACGCATTGACAAAGTGTCAATATTACACTATAAAGAAAAAAAACACTCTTCTTATGAAAGCGAGGGCGTCCGAGGTGAATCGAGCCTGGAGCCTGCCCAATGCGGCCGATGCCGCCCACTACCCGCCTCAGGCCTGTTTCGAGGCCGGCGAGCGCAACCACCACATCGCCAACACCGCCTACCCCATCGCCCACCAGCTGACCTGGAAGCCCTATAGGGTCGGCCCCGAGCGCTACCGGTCGCTGGTGGCGCAGGCCTTCGAGGGCCTCGATCCCCTGCTGCTCTACGTTCACATTCCGTTCTGCGAAGTGCGCTGCGCCTACTGCGAGTACACCGTGGTCGGCCAGGACGAGTTGCACGGCACCCAGCAGTACTTGCGGCGCCTGCACCGCGAGCTCGAGCTCTATGCAGGTCTTCTCGGCTCGCGTCGGCTGGCAGGCTTTGACATCGGTGGCGGCACGCCGTCCTTCCTGGAGCCTGAGCAGATGGCGGCGCTGATGGAGAAGGTGCGCGAGCACTTCGAGCTGCCCTCCGAGGTGGTGATCAGCACCGAGACCACGCCTCGCATCGCTGCCGCGCGGCCGGACAAGCTGGCCAGCTTCATGCAGGCCGGCATCAGACGCATCAGCATGGGAGTTCAGGTAATCCAGCCCGACCTTCTCAAGGTTCTCCAACGTGACGGCAATGGCGTCGAGCACCACTTCCGAGCGGTGGAGAACATCCGCGCTGCCGGATTCACCGATTTCAACGTGGACCTGATGTATGGCTTTGCCCGACAATCGCTGGAGAGCTGGCGGGCCACCCTGGAGCACGCCCTGAGGCTCGCTCCTGAAGCCATCACCCTGTATCGGATGCGCTACAAGCTGACGCGCATCTCCGAGCAGGCCTCCCAGGTGGCGCTCGAGGGGGTGCGGGCGCAGGCCGAGCTGGCCAAGAAGCTCCTGGCCGACCACGGCTATCTGGCCAACCCGGGCAAGAACACCTACAGCCGCATTCCAGGCCATCCTGGCACCAGCGACTACATCACCCGCCGGGTGGTGGACGGAATGCCCTACCTGGGCCTGGGGCTGGGGGCCCAGAGCTTCTCCCACACCACCGTCAGCTACAACGAGGGCGCCGCTGGCAAGAACCTCAGGCCCTACCTGCGCTCGGTAGATGCCGGCGAGCTACCCCTGCAAGACCTCTATGACCTGCCACGCGAGCACATGATGGCCAAGATGATCTGCGTGAGCTTCTACTTTGGCGAGGTCGACCGGTCCGCGTTTCAGGCCAAGTTTGGTCTGGGCATCGAGCAGGCATATCCCGAGGAGGTGGCCTTCGCCCTGGAGCGGGGCCTCATGAGCCTGACGGGCGACAAGCTCACCATGACCGAGCTGGGAGCCCGCCACTTCAACGGTCTGGTGGCCCTGTTCCACGCCCCCTCGGTGAAGAGCTACCTGCTCGCGCGCGATCCCGAGAAGGCCGAGGACATGCACCGCCACCGCAGGCTGGCCCTGGCCGTGGCCCGGAGGGCCTCATGATGGACTTTGCCAACATCCTGTTCGGGGGCCCCTGCAACCGGCGTTGCCCCTTCTGCATCGGCCAGCAGTTGCCGCTGGCAGTGCGCCAGGACAACCTGGACCGCTTCCCCCCCACCAACCTGGGCGCCCTGATCGAGGCCGTTAACCGGCTCGGCGTGCGCCAGATCGTCTTCACCGGCACCACGACCGACCCTCAGCTCTACCGCCACGAATGCCGTCTGCTCGAGCTCCTGCGGAGCCAGGTGACCACGGGCGCAAGCTATTCCCTGCACTCCAACGGGGTGCTGGCCATTAAGAAAATCGAGGTCTTCAACCAGTATGACAAGGCCTGTCTATCGCTACCCTCCTTCGAGAGCACCACCTATCAGCGCATGATGGGGGCCAACACCCAGGTTCCGGACCTGGAGAAGATCCTCGAGCGCTCCCGGATTCCGGTCAAGATCTCGTGCCTGATCAACGAGCACAACGCCTCCGAGATCGACTCGTTCCTGGCTCGCTGCCAGCGCCTCGGGGTGGAACGGGTGGTGCTGCGCCGCCTGTTGGGCGAAACCCGCCACTGGGAAGTGCTCGAGGACCATCATCCGGTGCGCTTCTATCGGGGCAATCCGGTCTACGACCTGGCGGGGATGGAGGTCACCTTCTGGAGCTTCGACGAGACCCGCTCCACCAGCCTGAACCTCTTTCCAGACGGGACCCTGACAGGCGACTACCACCTCACCCGGGTAGGAGAAACCTCGACCGTGGCCGCAGGTTAGACACTTAAAGGGGAGGTGCCGCATGCGAGTATTTTGGACAATTCTACTGGCGATGGCGCTGCTTGCGCCAGGACTGGCGCAAAAAGCCAGGCCGAGTGTCGCGATGAAGCTGATCAAAATGGACAAGACTACGACCTCCAATCCGAACGAAAGTCTCTACGAGGTCAGTCTCGAGTTCACCAACACCGGCTCGGAGCTGGTGCGGTTCAACAACAACGAGGTGCTGCTGGTGGATGACCAGGGCAACTACCACCGGGTGGTGCGGCTGCGCAACCGTCAGGTCCTGCTGCTCAAGCCCGGTCAATCCGAAGTCGCCGACCGGATGTTCTACCAACTCCCCAGCAAGGTCAAGCCCAAACGGGCCGTCCTGCGCGTGGGTAACAAGGTGCTGGGGGAGACGGGGCTCGAGTAGAGCAGGTCAACGCGCGGGACTGCCGAGCCGGCGCACCACGCCATTGGATCCGTCCACCTCCAGCTCGTCGCCGTCGCGCACGGCCGCTACCAGGCCGTGCACTCCCAGCACGGCCGGAATGCCCACCTCGCGGGCCACGACCGCTCCGTGCGAGAGCACGCCCCCCACTTCGACCACCACCGCCGAGGCCAGCGAGAAAAGCGGGGTCCAGCAGGGGTCGGTGGTTGTGGTCACCAGCACTTCACCCGGCTGCAGGCGCTCGGCCTCCTGCAGAGAGAGCAACACACGGGCCCTCCCGCGGGCCAGCCCCGGGCTCCCGGCAATGCCCTCCAGAGTGGTTCCCGTGGCCGGTCGGGGGAAGTAGAGCCGCAGGCCTCCCGGGCCCTGAACCCGGTGGAGCGGGCAGGGACGCGCTTGAGCACGCCGATGCATCAGCTTACGCTGCTCGATCAACCCGCTCTCAGGCTGGCGGCCGTCTATCAAAGCCTCCACTTCGGCAGGGTAAAGATAGGTCAGCTCCAACCCCAGCCGTCTCTCCAACTCGTGCAGGTAGGCCCGCCCCACGGCCAGGCGCCGATGGATCAGGAATTTGGTGTTCTCACGATGAGGAGCGGCCGCTCGGGCCAGAGCCAGCACCACCTTGAGCTGGAGCTTGCGCCACCAGGGCTGGCCGCGGAGCAGCTCGCCCTCGGCCTGGCGACGCTGCTCGGACAGCCTGGCCAGGTAGGCCTCGCGGCCATGCACTTCTCCCGCCTCGCGCAGCCGCGCCACCATGGCCAGCACCGGTGCCGGATCGTCGCGCCAGGTGGGCTCATTCAGGTCCAGCGAGCCCGGGCCGAGGTGGCCGTATTCGTCGAGGTAGCTCTCGATCGAGGCGGGAGGGTCCATGGCCAGGTCTCGCAAAGCGGCGGCGGCCGAGGCGAAGCGGAAAGTGCCCAGCCCCTGCAGCAGCCGGGAGGCCCGCTCGCGCGAGCTGGCCAGCTCTTCGAGCCGGGCCAGGGCCGCGAAGGCCGCGGTCGAGCCCAGCACGTGCAGGTGGAAGGCAGCTCGAAGATCGAGTCCACGCCGGATGGCCTGCCACAGCTCTCTCGAGGTCATCGAGTCGAAAGAATCGGGCACCTGCCAGCGCTCGCGCTCAAAGGCTCGATAGCGGGACGGAAAGGTCACCAGGCCCCAGAGCAACCTGGCCAGGTTGGGCAGCACCCCCAGACTGAAGCGAAGGCGGGGCGACTCGCGATGCTCGCCCATCAGGATGCCCTCCACCAGCACCCGGGGATTCTCGATGGGAAGCTGAGCCACGATGGCTTCCAGAGCCGTCACGTTGAGAAAGACGCGACCCTGGAATACGCCCATGGCCTGCTGACCGGGACTGGGGCGGGCCCCCAGCAATCCCAGCGACGCCATGAAGGCCTCGTGGATCAGATCCACCATCAGCTCCTGCATGAGCGGGGTCAGCACGTTGGGCAGGGCTTCACGGGCGTTGACGCTGGTCCAGTGCGTCTCTCCCGGGTCCACCCGGGGATTTTCTCGAGGCCCCAGAAAGTGCAAACTGGCGTCCTCGCCAGCGGCGGTGACGGGGCGAACCTGGAGCCAGACGAGCTGGCTGTTCGCCTCGGCCCACTCGAAGTCCAGCGGAGCCTCCAACTCAAGTCGCTCCTGCAGGGCCAGAGCCTCGCGCACGAGAGCCACCTCCGAGCCGTGCTCGTGCCACTCGCGCTGGCCAGCCACCCGGCCGCCCACCAGCCCTTCGGCCGTGCCCACGCACCACTCCACCAGGATGCGGTCGCGGCTGCCGCTGACCGGGTCACAGGTGAAAAGCACGCCAGCCCGCTCGGCTGCCACCATGGGCTGGATCAGAACGCTCAAAGGCCCACCAGCCCCATAGCTCCGGGCGCGCTGGGAATCAGCGCTGGCCCGGCAAGCCCGGATGGCCAGGGTCAGCTCGGCCTCCTCCACCCTGAGCAGGCTCTCGAACTGGCCGGCGTAAGACCGCTCGGCACCGTCCTCGGCGGCTGCGCTGGATCGCACCGCATAGGGACCTGGCCCTAGCAACTCGGCTACCCGAGTTGCGGCCGGCTCGGCCTCATCCTGAGGAAGGACGCAGACGGTGGGCGGAATGTGCGCCCCGGCTCGGAGCAGCATCCACAGGCCGCGCCCTTTGCCCCCCAACTCCGATTGCTGGGATGGAGTCAGTTCCCTCTCGAGCCGAAACATCTGAGCGAGCTTCGCGGTCCCGTGTCCTGAACCTGGGACCCGGACGGAGAACGGAAGCGCTGAAAGGATGCTCCGTGCCCCACCTGCGCTGGCCGGTCCCAGTTTCCCAGCGATGCGCCCTGGAGCTCGAACACCATTCGCTTCCCGGGTGCCCGGTGGGGCCTCTCAAACTGGTGATCTCAGGCTATCCGTCCTTGGGGTCGAGGGTCGGACCTCTCAGCGTTTCAGTTATGGGTAGTGCAAATCCAAGAACTTGCACTACCCATTCTTGAATGCATCGAGCTTCGGGCTCAGCCGGGCGAACCTCTCAGAGCTTCAGTCGCCTCTAAACTTTGTGCTCAAGATCGAGAATCGGCTCCAGGGCTGAAAGGCCCGGGGGGCGAGGGCCGGTAAGGGCCACGGCCCCGGTCCGGGCTGCGTTTGAAGCTCGATACGCCAAGAATGTGTCCAGAGCTCTCGGATTTTCAGGACACCTCGAGCTCGCGCGCCCTTACCGGCTCTCGCCCTCCGGGGCCATTCAGCCCCCAGTCACCTCAAACTTCGTGTAGTGTAAATCGACAGACTTACACTACACATTCTCGAAGGGATCAAATCTCTCATCACCCGCCCCTCCTGGCCTGGCCACGAAGGCACCTGGACCTCTCCCGCCGAATCGCGCGGCCCATGAGCGGAGCAGTTTTCATCACAGGCGCCTCGGCCGGAATCGGGGCAGCCTGCGCGCGGGCCTTTGCCCGAGAGGGACGCGACCTGATCCTGGTGGCCCGGCGCCTCGATCGGCTCGAGCAGCTTAAAAATGAGCTGGGCAGCAAGGTCCGGGTGGACGTATTCGGGCTCGACGTCACCGACCGCCAGGCGGTCATCGATCTGGTTCAAAGCCAGGCCGAGGTCTTCGAGCGCACCGAGATTCTGCTCAACAACGCCGGAATGGCGCTGGGCCGCGAGCCGCTGCACGCCGGCAACCCCGAGGATTGGGACCGAATGCTCGACCTCAACGTGAAGGGCTTCCTCTACGTGCTGCACGCCGTGCTGCCGATCCTGATCCGGCGGGGCACCGGGCATGTGGTCAACCTCAGCTCAGCGGCCGGGCACTACATGTATCCCAACGGCAACGTCTACGCCGCCAGCAAGTTCGCCGTCAAGGGGTTGACTGAAGGGCTCCGAATGGACCTGCACGGCAAAAGCATCCGGGTGACCAGCATCTCACCGGGTATGGTGGAGACCGAGTTCAGCGTGGTCCGCTTTGGCGACGAGGAGAAAGCCAGAGCTATCTACCAGGGTTTCACTCCCCTCGATCCCGAGGACGTGGCTGACGCCGTGCTCTGGGCCGTAACCCGCCCTCCCCACGTCAATATCGCTGACATCCTCATGTTCCCCACCGCTCAGTCGCGCATCGACGCCGTCCATCGGGGCTCCTGAAGTCGCGACCGCGGCCGAGCAATCAGAAGGGGGAACGGGATCGAGCCCGCCGCCTGTCCGGCATCGAGAGAGCTCTCCATTGGCCAGGGCTGTAGGATTTCGCCCCCGGCGCACGAACGCGCCCTGATGCTTCGCCGTAGCTCGCTTCTGCTGCTCCTTTGCCTTCTGACTCTGGGCGTCCAGGCCCAGGCCCCGCCCAAACTGCCGCCCGGCGTGCGCCAGGTGACCAGCGTCGAGGGCATCACCGAGTATCAGCTCCAGAACGGGCTCAAAGTGCTGCTCTTCCCTGACCCCTCCTCCTCGGACATCACCGTCAACATCACCTACCTGGTGGGCTCCAACCACGAGGGCTACGGCGAGAAGGGCATGGCTCACCTGCTCGAGCACCTGCTCTTCAAAGGCAGCAAGAACCACAAGAACATCCCTCAGGAGCTGACCGCCCACGGCGCCCGGCCCAACGGCACCACCTCCCAGGACCGCACCAACTACTTTGAGTCCTTCCGGGCATCAGACGAGAACCTCAAGTGGGCCCTCGACCTGGAGGCCGACCGCATGGTCAACTCGTTCGTGGCCAAAAAGGACCTCGACTCGGAGATGACCGTGGTGCGCAACGAGTTCGAGTCAGGCGAGAACGACCCGTTCGGAGTGCTGCTCACCAAGACCATGTCCACCGCTTTCCTGTGGCACGCTTATGGGCAGACCACCATCGGCAACCGCTCCGACATCGAGAAGGTGCCCATCGAGCGTCTGCAGGCGTTCTACAAGCGTTACTACCAGCCCGACAACGCCATGCTGGTCGTAGCCGGCAAGATCGATCCCGCCCGCACGCTGGCGCTGGTCCAGGCCATTTTTGGCAAGATCCCCAGACCCACCCGCAAGCTGATCAAGCCCTACACCATCGAGCCCACCCAGGACGGCGAGCGGACCCTGATCTTGCGCCGGGTGGGGGACATCCAGGCGGTGCTGGCGGCCTACCATGTGCCCCCCGGTAGCCACGAGGACTTTGCGGCCCTGGACGTGATGTGCGAAATCCTCTCCGACACCCCTTCGGGTCGCCTCTACAAGGCCCTGGTGGAGTCGGGCAAGGCCACGGCCGTGTTCGGAGGAGCTTACCAGTTGCGCGACCCGGGGCTGGCCCTTTTCGCCGCACAGGTCCGCAAAGACGGCCCCCTGGCAGAGGTCAAGGACATCCTGATCCAGGTGGTTCAGGAGATGCCCGCCAGCGAGCCCACCGCCGAGGAAGTGAACCGGGCCAAGCTGGGCCTGCTCAAGAGCGTCGAGCTGACGCTCAACTCCAGCGAGCGGCTGGCCCTGCAGCTTTCCGAGTGGGAAGCGATGGGCGACTGGCGGCTCTTCTTCCTCTACCGCGACCGCATCGAGAAGGTGACCCCGGCCGACGTGCAGCGGGTGGCCAGAGCCTATCTCAAGCCCTCCAACCGCACCGTGGGTGAGTTTATCCCCACCGAAGCGCCCGACCGGGCCTCCATTCCCGAGACCGGAGAGCCATCGGCCCACGTGCGCGGTTATGCCGGCCGGGCGGCGGTGGCCCAGGGTGAGGCCTTCGAAGCCTCCCCGACCAACATCGACAGGCGCACCCGCGTGGTGGGTCTGGAGGGGGGCATGGAGATGGCTCTCCTGCCCAAGAAGACCCGCGGCGAGACGGTCTTCGTGAGCGCGATCTTCCGCTTCGGCAGTCTGCAAGAGCTGCAGTATCTCGACCACGTGGCCGCCTTCACCGGCAGCATGCTGATGCGAGGAACCAAACAGCACACTCGCGAGCAGATCCAGGATGAGCTCGACCGGCTCAAGGCGCGCATGTCCATCGGAGGCGGCGCCACCTCGGCCACGGTCGGCATCGAAACCACCCGGGCCAACCTGCCCGCGGTGCTCAAGCTGGCCCGCGAGGTGCTGCGCGAGCCGGCCTTCCCCGAGGCAGAGTTCAAGGTCTTGATGGAGCAGAGCATCGCCGGCCTCGAGAGCCAGAAGAGCGAGCCGGAGACGCTGGCCAGCATCGCTTCCAGCCTGCACATGGATCCTTATCCGGTGGGCGACCCGCGCCATCCCGAGACGCTGGACGAGGCCATCGCCAACGAGAGGAAGGTCACCCTGGACCAGGTGAAGGCTTTCCATCAGGGATTCTACGGCGCCAGCAACGTCCAGATCGGAGTGGTGGGCGACTTCGACGAGGAAGCCACCCGGCGGCTCTTGTCCGAGCTCTTCGCCGACTGGAAGAGCCCCAGGTCGTTCGAGCGTCTCGTTAACCAGTACTTCGACGTCAAGGTGGCCCACGAGAGCATCTACGTGCCGGACAAGGCCAACGTGACCATCCTGGGCAACCTCAACCTCAAGCTGCAGGATACCGACCCTGACTACCCCGCCCTGGTGCTGGGCAACTTCCTGCTCGGTGGCGGGTTCCTCAACTCGCGCCTGGCCACCCGCATTCGCCAGAAGGAGGGCCTGAGCTACGGCGTTGGCTCCAGCCTGTCGGGCGGTAGCCTGGACCCGGTGGGCGAGTTCTCCTTCTACGCCATCTGCGCTCCCGAGAACGCCGACAAGGTCGAGAGAGCCTTTCGCGAGGAGTTGCAGAAAGTGCTCGAAGTGGGCTACACCACCGACGAGGTCAGGGCTGCCCTCGCCGGCTACCTGCAGATGCGCGAGGCAAACCGGGCCAAAGACTCGAGCCTGACCGGCAAGCTGGCCTCCAACCTCTACCTCGACCGCACCATGGCCTGGGACCAGGCCTTCGAGGACAAATTGCGCAAGCTGACTCCGGACGAGATTCGGGTGGCCATGAAAAAGCGCATCGACCCCGCTCGCATCTCCATCTTCCGTTCGGGCACGCTACCCCAGAAATGAAAAAAGCCCGTTAGAAGACCGGGCTTCGAAAAGTAGAAGGGTTCAGCGGCGGATATTGTAGCCGTTGAAGCTGCCCACCGGGCTCGGGTAGTTGTTGACCATGGAGCCGAGGCCGCCCGGATAGAGGGTGGGATTGTTGATGTAATCGCGCACCATCATGGGGTCGAGGCCCATGTTGCGCAGGTCGGAGTCGGTCAGCGTGCGCAGGTAGTTCGGGTCATTCATGTTGGGGTTGTTCAGCATCGGGTTGTTGAGCATTCCGGCATTGCCCATCCCGATGCCGGTGTTCACGCCCGAAGTCGCGTAGGAGCCGGCATAGCTGCTGGGCCCCCCGTAGCCCATTCCGAAGCTGCTCATACCCGAAAGGCTGGCCTGGCGGGCCAGGCTGCTCAGTTGCTCCTGGGTGCGGCGCGATTCCTGGGCCACCTCGTCCTGGATGCGGCTGACCTCCTGCTGGGCCCCCATCGCAATGGTGTGGCGGGTCTGCTTGCTGCCCTCCATCATGCGGCCCATCTGGGCGAAGATCTGCTTGACGTCGTCCCCATCCCAGTCGGTACCCTTGATGCTGGGGCCCTCCGTGAAGGCCTCGTCCACCGGGCACCATCCGTCATTGGACGCAATGGCCCGCGACGGCGTCGTGTGCTGCGAGGCCGGGGCTTGAGCGCCATTGAGAAAGTGAGCCGGGATGTTCATGGCTGACCTTAGTTTAGCAGATCAAATCCGAGATCGGAACCCCATGGCTGTTGCCTTTCTGTGTCTTGTTTGCAAAGAGATTGTAAACAGGCCACCATTCAGAAAATTTTCAGGGTCGATATCCGGTCAACTCGGCGTAACCACTGCCGCCCCCGACAATGCGCACGGCCCCCTCCCAATAGCGAACCGAGAGCTTCATTTCCTGATCCTCGAGATAGGGCTCGAGCTCCAGGGGGGGAATTCCCCGCGCGGTCAGCCTCCAGCGCCGGGGATAGACCTCCCCGCGCTCGAGCACCTCCAGCCTGGCATCCTCCAGGTGCGACCAGCTGCCATCCCCCTGCACCCGGGTGCCGTCCTGGTAGGTGACCGCCCCCTGGCGGTCGCGCAACTGGAAGTACATCACCTCGCTGCCATCGGCGAGCTGCAGCCCGAACCAGTCCCAGCCGCTCTCGTTCCGGCTCAGCGCATTGGAGGTCCATTCGTGGTCCATCCAGCTCCAGCCCTCGGCGGCCACTCCGTTGACCAGACCTCGAGTCTTGAGCCGGGTGCGCGAGACGTAGTAGGAAGCCTGTCCTTCGGCAGTCCCCTTGCGACTGAAGCCCCTCTCGCCCTGCAGTACCGGCGGCCGCTCGTCGGACAGCATGAGGTCGAGCGAAAATCCATCCTGAGCAGCCTGCAATCGAATGGGATTGAGTCCGCTGGCCTGCCAGCTCCCCAGCCACACCCGCTCGGACTCGAAGCCCGCCAACCCCAGGGCCGGGCGGCCAAACTGCTCGAAGCTGTTGAACCGCCCCGCGCTCACGTCGGTCACCGCGAAGTGGGCCATGGCCAGCTGACGGGTTGCCCAGCGGCTTTCGCGAGGCACCTCGCGCGGGCTGAGAGAGCGCCGAAAGAAGGTGAGTTGGTAGCCGAAATGGCGTCCGTCGGCGGAATCGAGGTTGCCGGTATAGTACCACCACTCGCTCTGAAAGTCAGGATGGGGACCGTGGTCGGAGGGAAACTCCAGCTCGATAGGACGGTCGGCCCGGGCAAACCCGGCCTCCTGGCCAGGCCCCAGCACCTCGGTGATCTCCATGGTCGCCTGAATCTCGGGCCGGGGGGTGGGGCCGCAGGCAACGGCCAGGACCAGCAGGAGGACGAGGGCTTTCAGGCTCCGCGCGGGGCCGGCGAGGTTCAAGAGAGTCCCCGGCGGGACTTCAGACAGCACGTTCCACCAGCTGCCCGTCGTGCAGATCGAAGACCCGGTCGGCCAGGCGCAGTAGCTCCTGACTGTGGGTGGCCACCAGCAGCGTCTTGCCGCGCTCGCGCAGCAACTCCCCGAGAAGCCCCAGAACCGACTCGCCGGTCTCGTCATCCAGGTTGCCGGTGGGCTCGTCAGCCAGAATCAGCTCGGGATCGTGAGCCAGGGCCCGAGCCATAGCGACCCGCTGCTGCTCGCCCCCGGAAAGGCGCTCGGGGAAACTGTGGGCCCGATCCGCAAGACCAACCCGGGCCAGCAGCTTTCCCACCGCCTCGAAATCCCGGCTGTGGTTCAGCTCCAGGGGCAGGGCCACGTTCTCCCCCACGGTCAGGGTGGGGATCAGGTTGAAGAACTGGAACACGAAGCCCACGTGGCGTCGCCGCCACAGGGTGCGAGCCCGATCGTCGAGCTCCCCCAGGCGGGTGCCCAGCACCTCGATGCTGCCGGTGTCCGGGAGGTCGATGCCGCTGACCAGGTTGAGCAGGGTGGACTTGCCCGAGCCACTCTTGCCCAGCAAGACAACGAGCTGGCCAGCTTCCACGCTCAAGCTGGCTGACTTGAGCACGGGCCGCAGGCGTCCCGCCTCACGGTAGCTGCGCGAGACGTCGCTCAGCCGGATCAAGGCTCGGAGGGCCAGCGCACCCGGATCCGTTTGCCACTCCTGAGGGTGTGGTTCTTGTAGGGACCCGAGAGGGGAAGCGTGGCCTGCGTCGCCTCCAGCGCTTCCAACATCAGGGCGATCTCCGCCGCGGTAGGGTCGGAGCGGTCGTGACGCCGGGTGGAGACCAGCCAGGGGATCAGCCCCGGCTCGGGCAGCGGCCAGCTGTGGCGGCGGGCCTCGGCCAGCAGGCGCGGGCCGGCCTCGGCCTCGGTCAGAAACGAGAGCGAGAGCAGCGGGCTGCGGGCCAGAGCCGCCTGGTCTTCCTGCAGCGCGGCCACCGCCGCCTGCTTGTTGAGAAAAAGCGCCAGTCCACGATCGTAGCCGGCTCCCCCCATCACCGAGGCCCAGACCGGAGAGGGCTCGAGCCCCTCCAGGCGAGCGAGCTGGATGTCGTCGATCTCGGTCCACAGCTGGCGCTGCCAGAAGTCGGTAGCCGCCAGGCACAACTCGGCAACCCGCTCGGGGGTCACCTCGGGGCGACCCAGGTAACCCGGCAGGGTGGCATCCAGGGCCTGCTCCAGGCTCTCGTAGGCGGCCTCGAGCACGCGCGTGTCCTCGGGGGCGGGCAACTTGAGCTCTTTGCGCGGCGAGAGCCAGCGCTCGGGTTGGCCGGCGGCGCCCTGCAGAGGAGTGCGGGCGGCCTTCTCCATCAGCTCGAGCTCCAGGGTCACAGGGCTGTCGGCCTCGATGGCCTCCACCAGCTTGAGCTGACCGTCCGAGCCCACCCAGACCACTACGTCCATGGGGCGGCCCTCGACGGTCTGAGAAGAGCGGCGCCGGTCGCCCAGCCAGGTCTCGCCGATCAGGATGGGAAGAGCGTCCACGAGACTGGCGTTCGACCGGTGGGACGGGCAACCTTCCGGCCAATGTTGATGAGGATCACTCATCGCATCTGGCCTGCCGAATAGACTCGTCATATAATGGTCTCGCAGGAGGTAGCCAGCATGGAAGCCATCGAGCGTCGTCTCCAGGAGCTTGAAGCCACGCAATCGGAGGAATTCCGTCTGATCATGGGGGCTTTCGAGCAGCAAAAGCGCGCTTTGCAGCGATACGCCGAGACCTGGACAGACATCTACGCAACCCTTCGAGAGCTCGTAAGAACGGACCGCGACCAGACCCGGGAAGAGATCGGTCGCATCCACGAGCGCCTGGCCCGCCTGGAGAATCCACCCGCCGCCTGAGGCCAGGAGCCCGCCCCCGTGACACGGCCGCTCCTAGCTCAGGCTGATCAGCAACGAATCGGCCTCGACCATGTCGCCGGGCGCATAGTGCAGCGCCTCCACCCGCCCGGCACGAGGCGCGAGCACGGTGTGCTCCATCTTCATCGCCTCCAGTTTGAGCAGCGCCGCGCCCCCCTCCACCTCGTCTCCCACCGCCACCAGCACTTCCAGCACCTTGCCCGGCATGGGGGCGTAGAGAGACCCGGCCGGAGCGGCGGGCGGCTCGGGCTCGGGCAACTGGGGCAGGCTCTCCAGCCGGGTGGGCCCGCTGGCCAGGCTGTGCACCCACCAGCTCTCGCCCTGGCGCAGGGCCAGCACGGTCTGGTAGTGCCCGTCCAGGGCCAGCCGCAACTCGGGCAGCTGGTGCTCGAGCAGCTCCAGGCGATGCTCGCTCTGATCCACCACCAGACGGTAAAGGCTCCCCCCGCGAAGGGGGGGGAAGAGCTGCACCTCGCGCACCGCCCCCGAGGGCCCGCGATAGCGGCGCGGAGGGGCCCCGCCGGGCTGGATGCGCCAGAAGTCGTGCGGGCTCTCCAGCCATTCGGCCAGGGCGGCGGCAGCCAGCACCACCGACTCCATCTCAGCCGCCTCCGCCAGAGGGTTGCGAGAGATCCAGGTCGTGTCCAGCGGACCGGCTTCGAGGGCCCGAACCAGGTAGCGCAGCTGGCTCAGGTTGCTGACCACCCCCAACAGCACCGTCTGCTCCAGGGCCCGGCCCAGACGGCGCAGAGCCGTGCCCCGGTCGGGACCATGGGCCACCAGCTTGGCCAGCATCGGATCGTAGCTGGCCGTCACCTGATCGCCCGCGGCCAGGGTCGTCTCCACCCGCGCTCCGGAGCCCGGCTTGAAGACCAGCACCGGGCCGGTGGCGGGCAGGCCGGTGCGGGGATCCTCAGCGTAGATGCGGGCCTCCACGCTGTGCCCCCGCAGCTCGGGAACAACCGGGAGGCGCTCGCCCATGGCCACCCGCAGCTGCCACTCCACCAGATCCAGGCCCAGCACCTCCTCGGTGACCGGATGCTCGACCTGCAGGCGCGTGTTCATCTCCAGAAAGTAGAACCGGTCGTCTTCCACCAGGAACTCGACCGTGCCGGCATTCTGGTAGGCCACCGCGCGGGCCACTCGTAGAGCGGCCTCGTGCAGCTCGTGGCGACGGGGCAAATCGGGCGCCGGGGCTTCCTCGATCACCTTCTGGTGGCGACGCTGCAACGAGCAGTCGCGATCGCCGAGCACCAGCAATTGGCCGTGGGCATCTCCGAAAACCTGCACCTCGACGTGACGGGGCTCGAGCAGCGCCCTTTCGACCAGCAACTCGCCCGAGCCAAAGGCGGCCTCGGCCTCCCTCCGGGCCGAGGCCAGGGACGCCTCAAGCTCGTCGGCGCTGCCCACCAGGCGCATTCCCTTGCCTCCCCCGCCGGCGGCGGCTTTCAGCATGAGCGGAAACCCCAGGTGCGAGGCCAGCTCCAGCGGGCCACCCGGCAACACCGGGACCCCCTCTGCGGCGGCCAGCTCACGGGCGGCCCGCTTATCGCCCATAGCCTCGATGGCCTCGGGGGTAGGGCCCACCCAGGTCAATCCCGCCTGCTGCACGGCCCGGGCGAAGGCCGCATTCTCGGCCAGAAATCCATAGCCGGGGTGCACCGCATCGCAGCCCGAGCGACGGGCCGCCTCTATCAGCGCCGCCACATCAAGATAACCCGGCACTGCCACCGCTTCCTCGACCGCTCGCAGGTGTCCCGAGCCCACGTCGTCGGGCGCGAACACGCCTACCGGGCGGATGCCCAGCTTGAGGCAGGTGCGGGCAATGCGCCCGGCAATCTCGCCCCGGTTGGCGATCAGCAGCGCGTTCAACGGGGCAGCAGGCCCTCGTACTTGGCGATGATGTTGAGCATCACCTCGTCCGCCCCGGCTCCGATGCTGAGCAGGCGAGCATCGCGGTAGTAGCGGGCCATGGGATATTCCTCGGCATAGCCCATCCCCCCGTGGAACTGAACGCACGTGTCGGCCACCTCGCGCACCAGCCGCCCGGCCTTCAGCTTGGCCATGCTCACCTCTCGGGTGATGTCCAACCCGTCCACCAGCTGGCGGGTGCAGTGGTAGTTAAGCTGGCGCAGCGCTTCGAGCTCGGCGAGCAACTCGCACAGGCGGAAATAGATCCACTGGTTCTCCACCAGCGGCTTGCCGAAGACCTTGCGCTGGCGACAGTAGTCGATGGTCATGCGAATGGTCTTCTCGGCCGCCGTCACGGCCATCACCGAGCCCACCAGGCGCTCTTTCTGAAACTGCTTCATCTGCAGCACGAAGCCATGGCCCTCGTCGCCAATGCGGTTCTTGATGGGGACGCGGGCGTCCTCGAAGCTCAGCACAGCGGTATCCGAGGAGTGATTGCCCATCTTCTCGAGCTTGCGACTGACTTTGAAGCCGGGGGTTTCGCGCGGCACCACCACCAGCGACATGCCCCGAAAGCCGCCCTCGTCGGACGTGCGGCACAAGACCACGACGAAGTCGGCCTGGGTGCCGTTGGTGATCCACATCTTGGAGCCGTTGATCAGGTAGTCGTCCCCGTCTTTGCGGGCCCGGGTACTGATGGCGGCCACGTCCGAGCCGGCATCGGGCTCGCTGACGGCGATGGCGGCCATCAGCTCTCCCCGGATGGCGGGGGCCAGAAAGCGCTCTCGCAGCTCATCCGAGCCGGACTCGGCCAGGGCCGGCGTGGCCATGTCGGTGTGCACCAGGATGCCCATGGGGACGCCCATGCAGTCGGTTTTCGCCATCTCCTCGGCGAAGACAATGTTGAACCAGTAGTCGAGCCCGGCCCCGCCGTACTCGGGGGGATAGCTGACCCCCAGCATGCCGAGTTGGCCCATCTTGCCCAGCAGCTCGCGGCCCGGGAAGATGCGCTCGGCCTCCCAGCGCTCCACGTTGGGATTGATCTCGCTCTGTACCAAGCGCCGCACGGACTGGCGGAACATCTCATGCTCCTGGGTGAACATCAAGCCGCACCTCCCCTGGCAGGTTTTCCACCAGGGTTTGAGCCCGAGAGGGGGATCTCCCCCATCGCCGAGGTTCTCACAGGCCCAGGAGCTCTCGTTCCTCGTAAAGACGCATCAGGTTGTCAAAGAAACTGGTGCCCTTGTCAACCATGAGCACCTGGCCGCTGACCCCATCCATCAGCCCCGAGCAGAGCCCCAGGATGGCGTTGGCGACCTCCTCGCAGGTGATGAACTGATTGCCTCCGTAGCGGCTGGCGAACTCCTCGAAGTCAGCGCCGAACGTCGCTCGCAGCGACTCGGTGCGCACGAGTCGGGAGCGGACCACGTTGATGCGGATGTCCTCGGCGTGGAGCCGAAAGTTGATGTATCGGCAGAGGGTCTCCATGACGGCCTTGGAGGCGGCCACGAAGTCATAGTTCTTGTAGAAGGCGTCCGGGCCCCCGCTGGAGAGGCCGACGACGTAACGAGGATAACGGCCGAAGGTGCTCTGGATGGCTCGGGTCATTCCATACATGGGCCAGGCGCTGTAGTGGATGCTCTGGTAGAGAGCGCGCTCCTCATAATCCTCCAGGCCCTTGACGATCAGGGCTGCCGAGACGTTGGAGACAAAAGCTTCCACGCTGTCGTGCTCGGCCTTCATGCGGGCCAGCAACTCCTGGCTGTCCTCTTCCCGGCCCACGTCGGCGCAAACGATCCGGGGGGTGGGAAGCCCGGCATCGTGAAACCTTCTGAGGACCTCCTCGTCCTCGGCCGTGCCCCACTTGTGAGTCAGCCATGCGACCGCGCCCTGCCGGGCGAAGGCCAGTCCGGTGGCCAGCCCGATCCCCATGGTGGCACCGGTGATCAGCACCGCCTTGCCAGACAAGTCATTGATCAAGAGCTTCCTCGATTCCGCTCCGCGCCTCCGGCGAGGCAAAACTCACCCGGTGCATCAGAGACTCGACGGTGTGCGTGCGCTCAAAGGCCTGGCGGCGGGGCAGGGAGAGGGTGCGCTTGAGGATCTCCAGCGCGCCGCGAGGCTTCTCGGCAAATCGGGCGGCCAGGTCCAGGGCCCTTCCCAGCACCTGCTCGCGCGGCAGAATGGCATTGAAGCCGCTGCGGCCTTCGAACCACGAGCCCTTCTTGGGCTCGCCTCCGAACAAGAGCTCGCAGGCCAGCGCCGGCGTCATTACGTGAGTGAGCAGCTCGGTCAGGCCCATTCCCGGGGTGAACCCCATATTCATGAAACTGGCGCCATAGCGGCTCTCCCGGGCGATCATCAGGATATCGGCGCAAATTCCCAGCGCCAGCCCTCCCCCGATGGCGTGCCCTTCCATGGCGGCGATGACGGGCACCGGCAGATCGAGCACCACCTTGGGGAGCACGATGTCGGCCGGAGCCAACCGTCCCCCCAGCAGTCCCACCAGCACCTCGCGGCTGGCACCCGAGCAGAACACCTCCGGCAGGCCGCTCAGCACGATGACGCGCAGGTCGGGCCACTCCGTCGCGGCCCGCAGGTTGGCCAGCAGGGCCTCGACAAAAAGCTCGCTCATCGCGTTCTTGCCCGCTTCGTCGCGCATCGCGATCTGGGCGATCCCGCCATCGTGCCGCAGACACTCGATCACCGTGGCTCCCATGGCGCCAGGCCGTGCTCCACGAAGTCGCGAACCCGGCGCTGAACCCTGGCCTCGGCCAGCAGCTCGTCGGTGATCAGAACCCCCCGGGCCAGCCCCTCGGTCAGCTCCAGGCGCTCGGCCTGGCTGACGAGAGAACGCAGGCGCCCCGCGCCCACGCCCCGGGCCAGGTCGCGCGCCCAGCGTCGAGCCACTCTCTCCAGAGCGTCCTGCGGGGCCAACTCATCCACCAGGCCACTGGCCAGGGCCCACTCGGCACTCCGAGTGCTCCCGACCATGGCCAGCAGTCGAGCCTTCTGGGGGGACATCCGTTGCAACAACACGGGCATGATGATGGCCGGCAACAGGCCGAACAGACATTCCGGCAGCCCGAACGTGGAGCGCGGCGTGGCCAGCACCAGGTCGCAAGCTGCGGCCAGGCCCAGCCCGCCTCCCAGAGTCTCGCCGTCCACCAGGGCCACGGTCGGCACGGGAGCCTTGACCAGGCTGGCGAGACAGGCTGCAAAATCCTGCGTGCTCGGTGTCTGGCCCATCAGGGCAAGGTCGAGGCCGCGGCAGAAGATCCCCGCCTGGCCCTCCAGCATCCAGACCCCGGCCTCCTCCGCGGCGGCGCGCTCGAGCTGGTGGGCCAGCCCGGCCATGGACTCGGGCGACAGTGTCGCCGGCACCTCAATGCGCATCAGCTCCAACCATACTGGCGATAGAATTCGTGGGCACCGCGAAAGACGAGATAACCCTTGCCGGCATAGTTTCTCTCGTACCAGTGGTCAAAGCCACTCGTGTCGGCCTCGAAGTCGCCGTCGTCGATGTGGGCCGTGCGCTCGCCCTCGGCCTGCTCATACTCCTCCACGCTGAGCACATGGCGCTGGTCGAGCAACCTCTTGAGATCAGCGGCAGCTGCCACCGAGTGGGCCTGCGGGCCGAGCAGGCCGCTCCACATTTCCGAGCAGCACCCGGATCCGTAAGAGAACATCCCGATTCGATCCCCGGTCTCGAGCTCGGGGCACTCGTCCAGCAGGCCCAGCAGGCCCACGAAAGTGCTCGAGCCATAGGTTCCACCCAGGCGACGGAGGTAGGTCAGCGAGGGTCGGGTCTTCTCGGCCCAGAGGGCATCCGCCTGAGATCGTTTGTAGCTGCCAAAGTGACCCAGAGCTGTGCGGGTGGCCCGCAGGGTCAGCCCGCCGAAAGGCGCATGGTAGACATTCTTTTTGAAGTAGTCGTAACCGACGCTCTGAGCGAGCGTCCTGAGGTAGTCCGCCACGGCCATGTCCAGGGCTTCCAGGTAACTGAGCAGGCTGGTCTCGCTGTTGCCGGTCTCTACCCGCGAGGTTGGCCGGGTGAGGTCCGAAACCTCGTTGGTGAAGATGCCGCTCTTGCCCGGCTCGATCTCCAGAAGGTCGGGCTCAGACGAGACCAGCAGGGCCGTGGCGCTGGCGCCCATCACGAACTCCCAGGGCTTGCCAAAGTGGGCCCGGCTCTGGTCAGTCGAGATCACCAGGGCCTTCTTGCCAGCTCCCGCCCCCCCGCTGGCCAGCCAGCTGGCGGCCATGTGCAAACCCGCGGTGGCTCCGTAGCAGGCGTGCTTGAGCTCGAAGTTGCGGCAACGGCTGGTCAGCCCCAGGTAGCGCTGCACCCAGGTGCTCATGGGCTTCTCCTGGTCCACCCCGCTTTCGCTGCCCACGATCAAGAGCTCGATCGAGGCCTTCTCTTCCTCGGTCAGCATGGGCAGGGCGGCGTTCACGGCCATCGTCACAGGGTCTTCCCAGGGCGGATTCACGCTCCGCTCGTCGATCATCATGACCTCGCGGATATTGGCAGGGTCGTGGTTGCGAGCCGCGCACAGCCGCTCCATGGGGAGGGCCATGCTGGCGGGATAGACGCGAAGCTTCTCGATGCCGACGCGCAAGCTCATGGGCCCCAGTCCAGCCCTCCGGTGACCGAGATGGCTTCGCCGCTGATGAAGCTGGCGGCGTCGGAGCAGAGAAAGAGGATGGCTCGAGCCGCCTCGACCGGCTCGCCGGTGCGGCCAAGCGGGTTGTAGGTTATCCAGAACTGCCGGTTGCCCTCGCTCATTCCCTCGCGGGTCATGTCGGTCTCGATGAAACCGAGCAACACCGCGTTACTGCGGATGCCGCGGCGGCCATACTCCTTGGCCAGGGTGCTGGACAGACCGAGCAGGCCGGCCTTGCTGGCGGCGTAGGGAGCCTGACCGCTGATTCCCTTCGCCCCCATCGAGGAAACAAAAACGAGGCTGCCGCTTCGATTGGCCACCATGCCAGGGAGAAATTGACGAGCCACAAAGAAAGAGCCCGTCAGGTTGGTATCGATGACCGTCTGCCAGGTTTCGTCCGGCATGTTGGCCGCCAGTCCGTTCAGGTTGATGCCGGCGTTACAGATCACCGCATCCACCCGGTCGAAGTCATCGAGCACCTGGTTTCCGACCTCATCGACCTGGTCCGAGTTGCGCACATCCAGAGGATAAGCCTGGCAGCGAGCCTCGGGACGGACGGCGCAGGCGGCTCGGATGACCTCCTCGGCCCGCTCGCGGCTGGTGTGGTAGGTAAAGGCCACCTCGTGGCCCTGACGAATCGCCTCCAGAACGATGGCCTGGCCGATTCCGCGCGATCCCCCGGTGATGAAGACGTTCACGCTCCAACCTCCTCGGGCTCGGGGCGGCGTAAGATGGACACCGAGTTGATGCCTCCGAAGCCAAACGAGTTCTTCATGACGTAGCGCATCGGATGCTCTGCCGCCCGCCCGCGGCACACGTCCAGGTCGACCTCCGGGTCCAGCTCATCGATATTGATGGAAGGATGCAAGCGACCGGCGTTCATCTGCAGGATAGCTGCCACCGACTCCACCAGGGGGGCTGCCCAGCAGGTGTGGCCGAGCATGGACTTGGTCGCGTTCAGCTTGAGCTTGTAAGCGTGAGGTCCGAAGACCTTCTTGATGGACCGGATCTCGGTCAGGTCGCCGAGCGGGGTGGAGGTGGCGTGGGCATTGACGTAGTCGATCTGCTCCGGGGCCAGTTGGCAGGTTTGGAGCAGTCGCAGCATCAGCCTGGACTGACCCTCCTCGGAAGGCTGGGGCAGGTGGTTGCCGTCCGAGTTGCTCTCCACCCCGACCAGCTCGGCATGGATGCGGGCCCCCCGACGGCGGGCCGCCTCCCAGGACTCCAGCACCAGGGTGGCGCCACCGTGGGCCGGCACGAAACCTTCCCGGCGGACGTCAAAGGGACGGCTGGCTCGGGTGGGATCGTCGTTGAAGCTCTCAAAGGTAATGGCGCCCATCAGCGCCATGGCGTGCAGCTCCACCGGGGAAAAATCCAGCACCGCCCCCACCACCACGGCCACCTCCACCTCGTGGTAACGAATCTCGTCCACTGCCGAGCGAAGGGCGGCGTTGCCGCTTGCGCAGGCGCCTCCGATGGTGTAGATGGGGCCCATCACCGGCAGGACCTCGGAGATCGAGCCGGCATGATCGGTATCAAGGCCCGTCAGAGCGAGCAGCGAGTCCATATAGTCCGGCTCTTCCTCGAACTGCAGCCGGTTCTGGTACTGGAAGTCGAAGTTGATGTTGTGACCGGCCACGATGGCGGCGATCCGGGATGGATCGATCTCCTGGCCGAACAGGCCCGCGTCCTGAAAGCCGTCCACCGCCAGCAGCATGGAAAGGCCGGTCGACCAGGGGGCGCGGGAAACCAGCTTGCGCAAGCGCTTGTGGACGTCGGCCGGAATCTCGCTGCTCAACCGGGCCAGTTTTGCCTTCACGTCGTAGTCGCTCAGGTCGGCTCCCACCTTGGAGTAGATCCGGGAGGTATCCCAGCGCTTCCAGTTGGAGAGGGCCGAGCGGCCCGCCAGCAAGGCCTCGAGGTAGCCCGGCAGCGTGTCCCCCAGGGGAGTGTTGATAGCCATCCCCGTGACGGCGATGCGATCACTCCTCAACCAGGTAGACCTCTTGAACCGAATACGAGCAGATCGTCTCCCGGCAGAGCACCTGTCCCAGGCACAGAGCCGTGTAATCGTTCCAATCGAGGATGCGGGCCAACAAGGTCAGCTCGCTGTCGGGGCCGATGGCCTCCAGATACTCGGCGGTGTGCACCTTGAGGGCCCGCACTCGAGACGAGCGCCCCAGCAGCAAGGGCAACAGGCACAACCCGAGCTGGCCCACCATCTCGATCTGCAGCACCCCGGGATAGACCGGCTCGCCCGGGAAGTGGCCCGCGAACACGGGGTCGCTGGCAGGCACGTAACGTCGGCCTCGAATCGATTGCTGCTCGACCCCGATGTGGGTGATCTCGTCCACGAACAGGAAAGGCTCGCGATGCGGCAGCATCCGCTCGATCTCCTCCCGGCCCAACAAGACCCCCTCCCCCTGCGGAACCCAGATGGGCTTGCGCCGGGCGGACCTAGCGGTGGAACGCAGCTCCAGTGGGTCCACTCAGAAGCTCCTCCACCAGCGTCGCCATTGAAGCACCAAAATCTCCTTCTGAGTCGGTCGTGTAGCGCTTGGGATCCAGCCACTTTCGTCCAAAGAAGTCCGTAAGCACCGATTTTGGGCCGGTTTCTACGAAGATCAAGTCCTTCTCCTGCCGAGAAAGGCACTCCATCGACTCCCTCCAGCGCACCGGATTCCAGGTGTGGCGGGACAGACAATCGATGAACCGGACCCGATCCGGCTCAGCCAGGAATTCTCCCGTCAGGTTGGGCAAATAGGGGCGCTGTGGGATCCGCCAGCGAGCCTCCTCCAGGGCCGGCCGCAGAGCCTCCCCGGTGGAGCGAAAGCGGGCCGAGTGCATGGGCAGTCGCTCCTCGATCACTCGCGATTGGGCATAGAACTCTTCTTCCACCTGCAAAGCCAGTCTCCCGACCAGGTCGGCCTGGCCGGAAAGGACGCACTGGCGAGGCGTGTTGTACATCCCGATGCCTACCTGTCCACCTGTCTCGCTCCGCTCCAGGAGTTCCTCGACCTCATCGGGACCGACCGGAAAGACCGCCGTCATGAGACCCTCGGGACCCTCCTCATAAGCCTGGCCGCGAACCTCGAGGATCCGCAGCGCATCCTCGAAGTCCAGGGCCCCGATGTGAACCAGGTGATTGAACTCGCCCAGGCTCAGGCCCGCCGAATACTCCGCCTCCAGGCCCTGCCGCTGCAGATTCTGCCAGTGCATGTGATTGGCCAGAAAAACCCCCAGCTGGACGTCGCGGTTGCGCTCGAACACCGTCGGATTGTCGGAGCGAAAGTGGCGCTTGAGGTCGCGTCCGAGAACGTCCGAGGCTTGCTCGAGAATGGCCAGGTTGCGAGGGTCCCAGGCCAGGAGATGGTCGAACATAGCCGGGTATCTGGAGTTTTGTCCGGGGAAGAGCAGAGCGACGGGCATGGGGCTAATGGGCTCTCGCTCGGGTCGTGCCCGGCAGCACAATCTGGCGACCGGGCCGCCACAGGCATTGCACTTAGACCTGGACCCCCTTGAGCAAGCCTCTGCTGCGCATGGCCGGCACGATCACGTCGGCGATGATCCCGAGCGCCTGGTCCAGGCTCTCGCGGCTGTGCCCGGCCGTCACGCTGGCCCGGAAGCGCAACTGCTCGAGCGGGACGCTGGGATAGTCCACCGGGCTGACGAACAGGCCCCGGTCCCGGAGGGCGTGGCCCAATTCGTAGAGCAAGGCCCGGTCGTCGCCGATCACGATGGGAATCACGTAGCTGTTGGAATCGCCCGTATTCAGGCCCAGGCCCTGGAGTTGCCGGCGGAAATAGTTGGCGTTCTCCCACAGGCGCTCTCGTCGCCACGGCTCTTCCCGGACGACCTCCAGCGCGGCCGACAGACCGGCGACCGTGGCCGGGGGCAGAGCGCACGAGAAGCCATAGGGATTGGAGTAGAAGCGCAGGTAATCGACGATCTCCGGAGCTGCAGCGGCAAAGCCCCCACACGATGAAAAGCCCTTGGAGAAGGTTCCATACTGGATGCCGACCCTCTGGCCGGCTCCAAAGTGCTCCACGACCCCCCCACCCCCGGGTCCGCAGCACAGGATGGAGTGGGCCTCATCGACCAGCATGCCCACCCGGTGGCTTTCGGCCACCTCGAGCAGGGCCGGCAGGTTGGCCATGTCGCCATCCATCGAGTAGATCCCCTCCACGATGACGATCCGGCGCTTGCCGCTCTCCCGGGTCAAGATGGCGTCCAGAGACTGCGGGTCGTTGTGCTGGAAGAAGGCCAGCCTGGCTCCCGATACCCGGACCCCGTCCACCAGCGACGTGTGGGAGCGCTCGTCGAGGACGGCGCAGTCCCCCTTGCGCAGCAGTCCGGCCACCGTCCCCAGCGCGCCGGCAAATCCGCTGTTGTAGGTCAACACGCCCTCCTGCCCGGTGAGAAGCCGAAGTCCGCTCTCCAACTGGTCGTGCAGGGTGGTTCGGCCCGAGAGGATGGGTGAGCCGCATGAGCCGGTGCCGAACTGATCGAGCGCGTCCCTGGCGGCCTGGATGATCTTTGGATGGCGCATCAGCGCCAGGTAGCCGTACGAGGCCATGTTGATGACCGGCCGGGAGCCCAGTTGGCAGATCGCTTCGGCAGCCGAGCCCAGGGAAGGCTCGTAGAGGGAGATGGCCCAGGCCACGTCGCGCCGCCACTTGAGGAAATCAGGCGGGGGAACCAGCGGATCGTCAGTCTCGGCCAGAAAAAAATCTGCCAGGCTGAACTTGTCGGATTCAGACCCTGAGTTCATGGCTCAGGAGGCCGGGGCTTGTTCCTTCTGAGCGACGGTCTGGTGCAGAATGTCGACCAGAGCGTCCAGATTGGTGAGTTTGGAGAGCTCAGAGCGAGGGATCTTGACCTTCAGCTCGCGCATCGAGCAGGAAACGATCTCCACGATATCCAGGCTGTTCAGGCCCAGGTCTTTCATGGAGCGGGAGGGGTCGATCTGCGCCTCCTGGATCTCCTCGGAAATCTCCATGATGTGCTTGTTGATGACCGCTTGAATCGCTTCCCTCGTCATGATCTGGAACCTCCCGTACTCGTGGCGGGGACTTCAAAGGGTCGTGTCGGCGTTCCTTCCAACCAAAAGCCGATCCCGGCCGACGAAGGGAGGAGGGCGAGGACCAGCGCCCGGGAAGGACCAGGCGGTCAGTTGGACCTGGCCAGGGGCGAAAGGCCCGGTGGTCGCCACAGGAACTCCGTGGAAGGCCGCTAAACTCCCTCGTTGTGCGAGCGGGGTTGGTAGTTCCTCGAACCATCTTTCAGACCTGGCGCAACAAGACTGCTCTGCCCCAGGATGTGGAGCCTTACGTGGCCCGTCTGCGGGACTTTTGCATCCAACACGGATTCGAGCACGTCCTGGTCGATGATGACGAAATGACGAGCTTCGTCCGTGATTCGTTCCCGGGCTATCTCCCGGTCTATAAGTCCCTGGAGACCGTGGTGGAGCGGACCGACCTCTGGCGCTACCTGATCTTGCTCCGGCACGGGGGCTTCTATCTGGACCTGGACTGCGAGATTACGGAGGCGTTCGGCCGCGTGACGGACCATTTGGACAAGCCCCTGGTCCAGGTTGAGCACGACAAGTGGCTCGACTGGGCTCGAGGCGTGTGCCATCTTCCCCAGATTGGCCAGTTCTTTCTCGGTTTTCCCGCCGGGAGCCCGATCCTGGAGGAGGTCGTAGCGGAGGTGGTCCGTCGCCTCGAGCACAGACCTTACCGGAAGCTGGGCCGCTATCAGGAGATCCTTTTCACGACCGGACCGGGGGCCTTCGGAGAGGTCGTGTGCCGCCACCGAACCCGGGTCCACTTCTTTCGAGTCAACCAGTTGGTCGTCCACCATACGCGAGGAAACTGGGTGGGCGGGCTCAACCGGGGTCCTCTGCGATGGCTCTGGCGCCGCTGCTCTGTTCCCTATGTCCGGTAGGAGTGAGAGGGGGCCCAGGGCCACGGGGACGGTTGACCGGTCCCACGGACCAGGAGGACTCGGAGCACCAGCCAGCAGCAGGAAGCCCTGGCTCGAGCCCAAAGCCTGCCTCCATGCGCATCCTGGTTACCGGGGGGGGAGGGTTCATCGGCTCGGTCGTGGTCTTGAAACTGCTCGAGCAGGGCCACCAGGTGCGCTGCTACCTGCGTGACCCGACTCGGGCCCAGCGATTGCAGGGACTTGATTACGAGACCGCGCTGGGGGACATCCTGGATCCCGTGGCCACGGGGCAGGCTCTGGAAGGCTGTGAAGCGGTGATCCACCTCGCCTGCATCTCGGACTGGAGTCACATTCGCTCGGGACGGATGCAGCAGGTCGTGGTGCAGGGCACCCGCAACGTGCTGGAGGCGGCTCGCCGGGGCGGTTGCCGCCGAGCCGTCTACGTCTCCTCCAGCCTGGCCGTCTGCGCCAGTGAGACGCCCCGGGTCTTCGACGAGTCCTCCCCCGCTTCACCGCATCTCTCCAGCCTGGTTTACGCCCGGGCCAAGGTCGAGGCCGAAGGGTTGTGCCGTGCCTTCTGTCGGGACGGACTGGAGGTCGTGATCGTGAACCCCTGCGAGGTCTACGGGCCCAGGGATGACCGCCTGGTGACGGCCGCAAATCTGATCGATTTTGCCCGAAGCTCCCCGGTACTGGTCTGCGACGGCGGGACGTCGGTCGTCTTCGTCGAGGACGTGGCCGAGGGGATCCTGGCCGCCCTGCAGCGCGGCACAGCAGGAGAGCGCTACATTCTGGGCGGGGAGAACCTCACGGTGCGCCAGTTGGCGGAGCTTACCCTGGAGTTGCTGGGCCGTCAGCAGAAGATCGTCAAGATGCCGAACAAGCTGCTGCGACCCATTGCCTGGCTGGGCCGCACCCTGCGCCTACCGCTGCCATTCGAGCCGGAGGTAATCCCCTACGCCACGCTCTACTGGTTCATGGACAACTCCAAGGCGTGCCGGGAGTTGAACCTGTCCTTTCGATCGGCCCGGGACACCCTGGCTCCCACCTTGCGCTGGCTGCAAGAGAGCGGCCACATTCGCTAATCCCCCCGGGTGCCCAGCACCTGGGCGGGGTTGAGCCGGAAGATCTGGCGCAGGGGCAGGATGATCCCGGCCAGGCTGAGCAGCAGGCTGATGCCGGCCACCTGGAGCAGCGTCTTCGGTTGCAGAGCAAAGCTCAACTGGATCAGGTCACTCTGGTAGCTGTTCACCAGCCAGGCTCCCAGCGCCAGACCGGCGGGGATGCCCACGGCCAGGCCGGCCAGCCACAGGAGCAGGGTCTCCACCACCAGCATCCTGGCCAGGATCTCATAGCGCACCCCCAGCACCAGCATGGTCACCAGCTCGTGGGTTCGCTCGGACAGATTCATCGTGGTGGTGCCCATGACCAGGGCCACCGCCAGGATGCCGGAGAAAGCAAACATCAGCCCTTCGTAGCTGGTCAACATGCGCAGGAGGTCGTCGATGTCGCCGACCATGTCGGCAAGATTGATCACCTGGGCGACCTGACCGTGCTCGAGAAGTCGCCGGGCCAGGGTTCTGGCCGTGCCGGGCTGGCAGCGAACGAGCAACGTATTGACCCCGTCCGGGGGCATCGGCTCGGTCCGGGCCAGCTGCTGCTGGAGTCGGGGCAGGGCCAGCTTGAACGGGTTGCTGAGGGGCTCGAGCAGCACCGGCCCGACGCTGTAAGTGACCGGGCGAGCATCGCGAGGCGTGGTCATCCTCAGAGTGACCCGATCGCCGGGACGAACTCCAAGCTGGCGGGCCAGAATCGGTCCCATGGTCAACTGGTCCTCGAGCTGGACCGGCCGGCCCTGACGGTCCAGAAGACGCAGCAACTGCGCCTGCTCGGGCACACCCCAGACGCTCCGTTCCACGAAGGCGGAATCCGAATCCACCCGGGAATGGCAGCGCAGGTAGTGCTCCACCCGCTCCACTCCCTTCCAACGGGAGATCGCGGGCAGGTCGGCCGGGCTGTAGATTCCACTCAAATTGACCTGGAGATCGTAGCGATGCACCTGGCTGAGGTAGTACTGCAAGGTGGAGGCCTGCCCGTCCAGAAAGGCGAGAGTCATCACGATCTGGGCCACTCCCGAGGCGATCCCCAGGACGCCGGCCAGAGTGCGCAGCGGGTGGCGCAAGAGGTTGCGTAGAGGCAGGCGAACGAGGTAGGGAAGACCGGCAAACCAGGCTCGCCCCGCTCGGACGGGCTCAAACTCGGCACGCAGGGCCTCCACCACCGGCAGGTTGACGACCCGGCGTGTGGCCAGCCAGCCTGCCACGAGGCTGGAGCCCAGCGCCAGCCCGGCGGCCACCAGGTACCACCACGGATACAGGCTGGTCCGCACGAACGGGATGCCCAGAACACCGCTGTAGAGGCGAGTGCAGAAGTCGGCCAACCAGCAGCCGGCCCCGATCCCCACCACCCCGGCCAGCAAGCCCAGACTGGCGCACATGCTGGCGTAGAGCCCCAGGCACTGCCACCGGGAGAACCCCAGGGCCATCAGAATGCCGATCTGACGGCGTTGCTGATTGACCACCTGCCAGAAGGCAACGAACAGAAAGAGCGAGCTCAGGGTCAAAAACAGCGACGGGAACAAGACCGCCATGGCCGCGAACGCATCCTGATCGCGCACCAGCATGGAGTAGGAGGGCTGCTGCTCCCTCATCACGGCCGGCCCGAAGAGATAGCGCTCGGCCACGGATTCGGCAGCCCGGGCCACGGCCTCCCGGTCGGCTCCCGGTCGAATGCGAACGTGAATCTGGTGGAAACCGGCCTGGTGAGACAGTCCCTCCACCTCGCCGGGAGCACCAAAGAGGATCGCCAGGTTGCGGGCCGAGGGAATGGGGTCCTGACGGTCCTCGGCCAGCCAGATGTACTCCGGGGTGCTGACCAGACCGACCACCCGGAAGGAGGCGCGGTCCCGAACACCCTCAAATCGCAAGGTGTCTCCCAGATGAATCTGGTGGGCGGCAGCAAAGCGACGCTCCAACAAGACCTCACCCCGCCCCAGACGAAGAAGTCGCCCCTGGTGGAGGTGAACCCGGTTCACCTGCCCCTCACTGCCCGGCGGCAGACCGTGCAGGCGAGCCCGCGCATAGCGAAGGCGTCCTCTGGCGTCGCTGCCGACCACCACGCGCCCGCCGATCACCTGGCGACCGGTGGCCACGGCCACGCCCGGCAACTGGCGAATTCGCTCCAGCACGGCCAGCGGCGCGCCCTCGACCTCCAGGGTGAAGTCCAGAAAGGCCAGTCGCTGATAGGTCAGCTCGGTGGAGAGCCGGAGGTTGAGAAAGGAAGAGTAGAAGGCTACGAAAAGGCAGACGGCCATCGTGATGATCAGCCAGGCTGCCCCAAAGGGGAGCCAGTGCTGGCGCAGGTCGCGCCAGCCCTTCAAGAGCAAGCGGGGCAGCCTGATCAGTGGCTTTGGGAGCGCGCGCGCATCAGGTCCTGCAGGTCGCCGATGGTTCTCAGGTTATCGATGTCGCTGTGCTCGAGCGTGACCCCGAGATTCTCCTCCAGGATGATCACCATCTCTACCAGTGTGATCGAGTCCATGCCCAGATCGCGAATGGCCTGGCTCCTGGTCAGAGTGCCAACCTCCGGGAGAGCGACATGCTTGAGGGCATCGCGCAAGGCCTCGAGAAATTGCGGGTCAAGGGGCTCCTCGCTCATGGGAGCTGAGGTTTCTCGCCCGGACACACTGCCCCCTCTTTGCTCGAGTCGAAGATGCGTTTAGCGCAGCGCGGGCTTCTCCAGCACGCGATAGACTTTGTAGCGGCGGCCTCCCAGAACCCGGGCCAGGCTGTTCATGGGCTGGTTGTCCTCCAGCACCCAGGACACCTCCAGGGCCCGCCATTTCACGCGCACTCCCTCGCTCAAGACAGCGTTCGCCAGGGCACCGGCCACCATGGCTCCGGAGAGATCGGCGCCGAGGTCGCGCCGCACCCCCAGCGCATAGCCGCGGAAGCGGTCAATGGACTTGCGCCCCCAGAGGTAACGCAGCACGAAGCCAGGTGTGATGCGGCCTCGGGAGGCCTTGATGAGGGGGTTGTAGTTGGGGAGCAAGAACAGGCTCCCGACCTCCCGACCCTCATAGCTGGCCAGCCAGACCAGCTTCGGATCGAGAAAGTAGCGAGTCAAAAGCAGCAAGGCCTGCACCTGCTCCTCATCGATCGGCTCGAAACCCCAGTTCCCTGACAGCGCGCTGTCAAAGACCTCAGCCATGCTCCGAACGTCCTCGTTGAGGCGCGAGCGATTGAGCGTGCGCACCTCGACCCCGCACTGCTCGGCTCGCTGGGCCGCCCTCCGGGCCACCTCGAGACGCGCGCTGTCGGGAAGGATCTCGTAGGCATAGAGGTCTTTGAGCTTGTGCATCCCGGCCTGCTCGAGATACTCGAGATAGTAGGCCGGGTTGTAAGGCATCAGGAAGTAAGGCTCGTACTCGAAGCCCTCCACCAGAAGGCCGCTGTAGGACTCCTCCAGACGGAAGTGGTACGGTCCTCGCATGGGAAGCTGAGGAGCCAGCTGGTGAGCTTCCTCCAGCAGCCTGACCAGAGCCTCGCGGTGACCCTGAACGCACTCCAAGAAGCCAAAGTGCAACGCATCCCCGTGGATCTTCACTCCCACCCGGGCTACCGGCTCTCCGTCCTCCAGAGCCAGGAGAAAACGCCTCTCCGGGTCGCGCAGCCGCCCCATCAGCTGGCGCAGGTGCATCCAGACCGGAGGGACCCAGAGCGTGGCCGGGTCGCTGTGGACTCGCCAGGAGAGGTCCATGAAACGCCGTACCTGAGACTGGCGGATCACGGGCACGATCTTCAGCATGAAACACCTCGCGCAACCCGGGCATACTGATCGAGAAGGTCACGGCACAGGTCGTCCCATTGCTGGGTCCTGGCAAAGGCGGCCGCACGCTCGCCAAAGGTCCTGCGCCGCTCCGGGTTGTCCACCAGCTCCTCGATCCTGGCGCAAAAGTCCTCCACGGCCCTGGGCGCGGCATGATAGCCGTCCACGGCGTCGTGCACGACGTCCCTGGGCCCGCCGCAAGCGGCCACCACGCAGGGAAGTCCGCTGGCCATAGCCTCCAGGACCACGTTGCTGAAGGTGTCGGTCATGGAAGGCTGGACGAAGACATCGGCCGAGGCATACATCCGGGCCAGCTCGGTCCCCTTCAGCCGGCCGGTGAAGACCGCTCGAGGCATCAGGCGCCGAAGCTCGCGCTCGCGTCTTCCGGTCCCGGTGACCACCATGCGGATGTCAGGCCGGGTGGCCTGAAACCGCTCGTAAATGCCGGCCAGGGTGTGCAGCTCTTTCTCCCAGACCAGCCGGCCCACGAAGAGCACTCTCCGGGTGCCCGGGCCGCACAGGTCGTCGGCGTACGCGAGGTCGCGCCGGCCGGGGTGGAAGAGCTCGGTGTCCACTCCCCTGCCCCAGACCGCCAGGCGACCCGCCTCGATGCCAACCTGCACCAGCTCCGAGCGAATGGAAGGAGTTGGGACAAAGAGCCGGTCGCAGCGATTGTAGAGCTTGCGCATGAACCACTCGAACAGCCTCTTCGATTGCATTCCCAGCCGGGGCCATCGCCTGAAGTAATAAGGAAAGTAGGACAGGAAGTGGGTGTGATAGATGGACACCACCGGGATGCCCCTGCGCTTGCCATAGCTCAGGGCATACCAGCCGAGAAAGGAGGGCGAGCTGAAGTGGACGAGGTCAGGGGCGAACGCGTCCAGCCTCTGGCCCAGCCTGCGGTTGAAGAAGGGCCAGCTGAGAGGGGCATCGTCGTGAAAGGGATTGATGAGCCGGGGCACGACCAGCACCGGAAAGGGCAGTTGCACTCCCGGTGAAGGGGGGTAACCGGTGACCAGCAACAAGTCGACGCTGGAGGCGGGTACCCGCTGGATGAGAGAGTGAAGGGTGTGGGTTACGCCGTCCACGCCCTCCTTGAGGATATCCGAGAAAAGAGCCAGTTTAAGCCGTTCTGACAAGCTGGAGCCTTCGAACGGCAACCGCGGCCTCCTGCAGGAGCGCTCCCCCCAAGCAGGAAGCGAGCCTCGGCAACGGGAGCGGTCGATTCTCTTGAAAGTCCTGGACATCACCGAGTTCTATTCCGAACGAGGAGGGGGAGTGCGCAGCCATCTGACGCTGCGGGGCCGCGCACTGGGCGAGCTGGGGGTGGAGCAGGTGGTGGTCGCGCCCGGGCCGCGCGAGGAGGAAGCTCAAGGGGCGCTCTCGCGATTGATCAGGCTGCGCGGGCCGTCGCTCCCGTATGATCCGACCTACCATCTGCTCGTCCGCCTGGACCGACTTCGTCAGGTCGTCAAACGCGAACGACCCGACGTGCTCGAGATTCACTCGCCCTACCTGGCCGCCCTGGCGGCGCTGTCGATTCCACGCGCCTACTTTGGAATTCGCACCTTCGTGTGGCACTCCGACTTCATCGACACGCACCTGGGCCCCTGGCTCTCCCGGCGGTTGCCAGCCCCGCTGGTGGGAGCCTTCCGGGCCACGATGTGGGCTCTGGTGCGCTCCCTGGCGGCCCGCTGCGAGGCCACCTTCGTGGCCGGGCAGGGCCAGGCGGCCAAGCTGCGCTCCCATGGCGTGCCCCGGGTGGTGCACCATCCCTTCGGGATCGACCGGGCCACCTTCTCACCGGCGGCGCGAGACGAGGCCCTGAGGAACCGGATGCTGGAGGGGTCCCCGCCCGGGTCGAAGCTGCTGGTCGGAGTGGGACGCTTTGCGGTTGAGAAGCAGTGGGACGTGGTCATCGAAGCCTTCGCTCGAATCAGAGCCAGGCATCCAGCCGTGCTGGTGCTCTTCGGCGACGGTCCGGAGCGCTCGGCGCTGGAGCTTCTGGCCCGGGAGGTCGCCGGGATCCGTTTCGCCGGCTTTTCGCACGACCGTGTCCAGCTGGCCGCCTCGCTGGCCAGCGCCGACCTCCTGGTCCACGGATGCCCCTTTGAGACCTTCGGACTGGCCGTGGCTGAAGCCCTGGCCTGCGGCACCCCCGTGGTCGTCCCGGATCAGGGTGGAGCGCAAGAGTTGGCCGGGGAGGCCGTCGCTGAGCGCTACCGGGCCGGGAGCGCCCTGGCTTGCGCGGCCGCCATCGAGCGGATGCTGGAGCGGGACGAGGCGAGCCTGCGCCAGGCGGGAGAGACCGCATCCCAGAGCATTCCGGAAGTACGCGAGCAGAACATTCGGCAGCTGGAAACCTACCGCAGGCTGCTCCAGAAGGGCGCCTAGCTTGCGGGTCCATGTCTCGCTGCACGATGTCTCCCCGGTCTTTGAAGCGGAAGTCGAAGCGGCTCTGGACCTGTGTCAAAAGGTTGGAGCCCGTCCGGCGCTGCTGGTAGTTCCCAACTATCACGGACGCTCGCCCCTGCGCGAGGCCCCGGCCTATTGCCAGCGGCTGCGCTCACTGCAGTCCGAAGGCCACGAGATCTACCTGCACGGATACCTGCACCGTTGCCGCAGCGAGGCTGGTGCCCGGGGTGACGGACGGCCGGGCCCCTTGCGCCGCCTGATCGCCCAGCGAGTGGTCTCGGCCGGCGAGGCCGAGTTCAGCGACCTCAGTCGGCAGGAGGCCGCCGAGCGACTGGACCGAGGGCTGGCGGACTTGCGAGAGGTGGGACTTCGTATCGACGGCTTCGTTCCTCCGGCCTGGTCGATGCCGGGCTGGGTGCACGGACTTCTGGCCGAACGGCGGGTCGGCTTCACCGAGGATCACTTCCGGGTGGTGGATCCGACCAGCGGCTCCACCCGACTGACCGTGCTGCTCAACTACGCCAGCCGGACGCGGCTTCGACTGTATTCCACCGTCTGTTACTGCCGTCTGGCCCGCTATGCGGGCTGGCTGCTCCCGGCGCGCATCGCCATTCATCCGCAGGACCTGCGTGTTCCCCTGCTGCAGCGCGAGATTGTCGGTTTGCTCAACTGGGCGGCAGGCCGGCTGGTGCACCGGGGACGAGACCTGCTGGGCTAAGATTGTCGACCGCTCCTGTCGTCGCTGAGTTTGGTTTGCAGGCGCACCCAGAAGACGACGGCCACCACCAGGTGCACGAGGGAGGTCGAGAGCGCGATCCCCGCCAGACCGAGTGGGCCGACGAGGAGCGCATTGAGCAGCACGTTGAGCCCGGCATTGAGCAGCCCCATGGAGACCATGATGCGGCTGTTCTGGAGGGCCACGTGGGCGCGCGCGAGGATGAGCAGGGCGCCGAAGGGAGGCACCCCGACCAGCGCCCAGGGTAAGATCGCAGCCATCCGCTCGACCCCGGACGCATCCATGCTCCCGTGCAGGAAAGCCAGACGAAGCAGCGGGACCCGAAGCCAGAACAGCGCAAGGCTGGCGACCGTCAAGAGAGCGCAGACCGTCAGCAGCGACCGCCGCAGGGTCTGCTCGAACCGCTCCAGGGAGCGGTCGGCCACGCTGTGAGACAGATGAGACAAGAGCACCGTCAGGACGGTTGCCTGGGCCAGGGAGTTTGGGACCGAGGCCACATCGGTTGCGTAGCGCAGCAGTGTGCCTCCCCCCACGATCGAGACGAAGCCGGCAAAGACCTGGTCGATAAAGGGGTTGATGCGGGTCACCGTGGTGCCGGCCACCTCCGAGCCCAGAAGTCCAGCCAGTCGCCGAACCGGCTCGGGACGAGCCAGAGAAAGCCGCAGTCGAATGGCGGCCGGACCGAGCGCCAGGCCGGCCAGCAGAGCGGCAGCCAGCAACTCGCCCAGCAGCATTCCCGTGGGGACGGCCAGGATCCCCAGCCGAAAGCGAGCCAGAGCGACGAAGATCAGGCAGACCAGAATGCCCAGGCCACTCGAGACCGGGTAGGCAAAATACCAGCTTCGGACATTGAGCAGCCCGACCAGAAAGGTCCGCAGGGTGAGTGCGACCAGGAAACACGAGAACAAGAGCACCAATGCGACTGCCAGCCCCAGTTTTGGCCCCTCGACAAACAGCCACGCGGCGGCGATCGCGGCTCCCCCCAGGGCGGCCGCCAGGACCGGCCCGAAGACCAGCAGGTGACCCAGGACCGAGCCGGCCACAGCCGGAAAGAGGGCCGGCTCACGCCGATCCAGCTCGATCAGCACTGGCATGAGGGCCGAGTCGTGAAATCCCGAGCTGAGCAGAGCCCCGGCAAAAGTGAAATAGGCCCAGAGGAGAAAAAAGAGGTCGGTTTCGTCCGTGCGGCCGAACCAGGCGGCCAGCAACAATGGAAACAGCAGCTCGCCACTTCGAAGGACGATCTGCACCGGCAGCAAAAGCAGCGCCGTGCGCGCCACAGCGGGAGGACCGGACATCTTTCGAGCAACTGCGGCAGGTCCAGGGAAAACGCCTGCCTGGCTGCTGAGGTGGACCGAGGGAGGCGCTCTGGCCTGGATTCTGGCAGCTGTTCTCCTGCTGCACCTCCCGGGCCTGGGCTGGGGCATCCCCGGTCCCGATGGCTGGGACGACGACGGCGTGGCCCCGCGCGACTTTCTGGTGGGGGTCGTGCAGACCTATCAGCCGGGGGAGTTCTTCCGCTACCCGCCGGTGCATCTGTTGCTCCTGTCCTTCGTGACGCTCCCGATCTGGCTGGTGGGCGTCCTGAAGGCCACCGCCCTCACACCGCAAGCCCTCGTTCACGAATTCATCCAGCCGCCCTACATGACAATGTTCGCGGTCATCGCTCGCCTGGTCACGGTGCTGATGTCGCTGGGCGTGGTGGCCCTGATGGCCAGGCTGGGCGAGGAGGTTTACGATCGCCGGACGGGGCTGTTCGTGGCCATCGTGGTGGGACTGAACGCGCCCTTCACTTACTACTCCCAGACCAGCAACCTGGAGGTGCCCTACCTGTTCTGGAGCCTGTTCGCGCTGGTCGAGCTGGCCCGAATCATAGTTCGCCATGAGCCCGGCCGCCTGCCCACCGTCGGGTTGCTGGCGGCCCTGGCCGTGGGCACGAAAGACCAGGCAGCCGCTCTGCTCTTTTGCATCCCCCTGGCCCTGGCGGGCTGGTTTGTCCTTGACCCGTGGCCCCGCAACGAGTCGAGGCGGGTGCTCGGGAAGCTTGCCCGGGCTGCTCTGATAGCCCTTTCTAGCCTGGCCCTGCTCGATGGCGCTCTGGTCAATCCCACGGCTTTGAGGCTCGAATCCGCTTTCTTCTTGGCAGCGGCAGTCAAGACCACGCCCTCTACCCGGACTCGTGGGCAGGCTACGCCGGCGTCCTGGGCGACAGTCTCCTCAGCTTTGGCTCGTTTTATCCCTGGCCGTTCCTGCTCTTGATCGTCTGGGGCCTGCTGCTGCACCTGGGCCAACGCAGGCCTGGCAACCAACTCGTAGCCGGTCTGCTACCCCTTCTCGCTGCTCTGTCCCTGACCCTGGCCTTCAACTGCCTGGTCCGTCGCACCGAGCATCGCTTCCTGCTCCCTCAGACCATGCTACTCGGCTTCTACGCCGGACTCGCCGTGAGCCGACTGGTTACGCTCAACCGACGGGCAGCCATGGTGGTGTTGGCCCCGCTGGGGGCCTGGGCACTATTCAACTGCCTGGCGGTGAACGCCAACCTCCTGCGCGATCCCCGTTACGACGCCGAGGCCTGGCTTCAGGCCCACGTCCGACCAGGCGAGGTGATCGAGGTCTACGGCAACCATGTATACTGGCCGCGGCTGCCTGCCTGGGCGCGCGTCGTGCGGGTCGACGACACAACCGTGGAGAGTCGCAGCGCGCTGCTCGAGGTGACCGAAATCCGGGCTCCCTACCAGGACGCGAGCCAACGCCGCCCCCGGTGGATCGTGGTCTCCGAGGTGTTCTCCTCGCGCTATCGCTCGCAGAGGACAAAGTTGGCGGCGGGCTACCACCGGGACTCGGCGGCACGAGAGTACTTCCAGCAACTCGAGCGCGGGCAGGCCGGCTACCGCGTGGCCCACGTCTCCAGGTTCGACTCGCGAGTCTGGCCCCGGGTCCAGATTCACGCCAGCACCGGCAACAACATCTGGATCTTCGAGCGCCTGGTCAGTGGCCCGCCAGATCCATGAGCTCTTGCTGCCAGACGCGCGAGCGCCCGCGGGCATTGAACTCGCGCTCGACCCGCTCACGGGCGGCCGCCCCCTGGCTGCGGCGCGTCTCGGCCTGGCGGGCGTAGCGGACGAGCTCGCGCCCCAGCGCGTTCACATCGGGAGGTCGACCGGGGACCAGGGTCCCGTGGATGCCGCCCTGGATCATCTCCCCCAGGCCCCCCACGTCGAAAGCCAGCACGGGTTTGCCCATTGCCATCGACTCCAGCACGGCCCGCGGCAGGGGGTCCTCGTAAATGCTCGGCACGACGGCCACGTCGAAGTCGGCCACATAGGGCTTCACATCGCTTCGAGAGCCGATGAAGTGAAAGACCTCCCCGAGCCCCAGCTCCCCGACCAGCGCGCGGCACTGGGCCAGGTGATCGGGCTGCACGTCGCCGGGCGTTTCTCCGAGGACGAAGAAGCGCACGTTCCCTCGCTCCATTTCGGTCATATCGTCCAGGGCCAGACGGGCGGCCCTGATCATCTCGACATACCCCTTGCGCGGCAGGATCCGCCCCTGGCTGCCAAACACGATCGTGTCCCGGGAGAGGCCAAACTCGGCCCTCAGCCTCGGCTCGACCGCCGCGCTGGCGAACTCGTCCACGTCGATGGCGTCGTGCAGAACCCGCACTTTGTCCTGGCAATGGTCGAACAGGCGCGAGGTCGGCTCGGATACGCAGACGATGCGCCGCACCGACTTGCCGGCCGAGAGCCGCCGATGCAGCCCGGTGATGACCTTTCCCACTTGCGTGTAGAACACGTGCCACAGGGTGGGGACCCCGGTCCAGGCGGCCAGCGCCCCTCCCGCGAAATTGGCCGTGGTCCCGTTGCAGAAGACGGCGTCAAATCGTCCCTGACGAACCCGCCGAGCCAGAGCCGCCGTCCCCGCAGCTCCTCGCAGGACGTTTCCGACCGCGCGCACTCCCCGCATCATCAGAGGAGCCGCCAGGTCCTCGCGCTCGATGGCCCGGCTCCAGGGCTCGAAGGGGTTCTCGATGAGATTGGGCTCGAAGAAGACCTCCTCGGCCACCTGGCCGAGGAGCTCGCCGATGAGGCCGTTTCTGGGAAGTACAACAGTGCGGTGAATGAGGTCCGGGTCGAGGAACTTCAGAATGTAGAACAGGGTACGGCCTGGCCCCCCGTTCCGCCAGGTATCGTTGAGAAAAAGGACACGCAGCTTGCGATTCGGGGGATTGCTCACTCGCCCGCCGACTTCAGAGGCCTGATCGAGAATCCTCCTGCTCAACTTCGTCGCAGAAAGGAGAGAACGCTTGTCATCGAGTAAGTGCCGAGCTCCATGATCGCCGCGAGGCTCGACTCCGGGCTGCGCAGGGTCGTCCCCTGGGCGGCCCTGGCGGCCCTGTTGCTCTGGTCTCCAAGCGCCCTCAGCCCCGACCATTCCTCCGACGACGCCGATCCCGAGGTGCTCAACCTGGCCTGGCGCCTGGCTCGAGGGGAGCCCCTCTATGGCGAGGTCGGCTCACCCCCCTGGGTCGTGAACCCCTACACCCCTCTCTACCTGTTCCTGGTGTCGCTGGGCCTGAAGCTTACCGGGCTCAGCTACCTTCCGGCCCGCTTCGTGTCGCTGGCGGCCACCCTGGCCGTGGTCATCGCCCTGGCCATGGTTTCGCGGCAGGTGACCGGGAGCATCCGGGCCGGGCTGTGGGCCGCGTGCCTCCTCACCCTGGTGCCTGCCGTCCTGCTCAATGAGGCCAGGCCCCACCCGCAGATGCTGGCCGTGGCGCTGTCGCTGTGGTCATTCGTGGCCTTCTCGAGCCGGCGAACTCTCCTGTCCGAGGTGGTCAGCCCCTGGCTGGCGGTGCTGGCGATCTACACCAAGCAGACCCAGGTCACCCTGCCGGTGGCCATGCTGATCTGGCTGGCCGGCCACGATCGCCGCCGGATGGGACGCTATGCTGGCTGGCTGGCGCTGTTCGGACTGCTTCCCCTGTTCGCCCTCCAGTCAGCCACCAATGGCCAGTTCCTCCACTCGATTCTGGCCATGAACCTGATCGGCTACGAGCCCGGGCAGATCCTGCCGCTGCTGGTGGACCAGGCCGGGGCTCTCTTCCCCTTCATCGCTCTGGCCCTGGTCCGTCTGGGACGGCGCTGGCAAAACGGACAGCTCGAGCCGGTGGACTTCTACTTTGGCGCCCTCACCCTCACCACCGTGGCCTCGCTCGGTCGGCCCGGGGCATACAGCCAGTACGTGGTCGAGTGGTTGTGGATCACCGCTCTCTACCTGCTCTGGACCGGGGGGCTGCGCTTCGGGTCGGGTCGAGAGGCCCTGGGAGCCCTGCAACTTGCCCTCGTCATCGGCTACGGTCTGGGCTTCATGGTCTTCTACCTGGTGCCCCGAGAGCAGGCCAGCCTGAGGGCGGCCCGGCCGGTGCGCGAGTTGCTCATGACCGAGCCCGGGCCGATGATCTCCGAGCAGGGGAGCTTCTCGCTCTTCACCCGGGGCGAGATCCACCTCCAGCTCTTCCACTTCATCGCCCTGTCCCGCCGCGGCCTGTGGGATCCAGCCCCCCTGTTCAGGGAGGTGGAGGAGCACCGACTGGCCTGGGTGGTGACCAAGTTCTCGCTGGAGGAGAGCGCCGGCGAGGGTGACGATCAGGCTCGCTTCCCCCCCGAGCTCGTGCAAGCCCTGCGGCGCAACTACGTCCGCCGGGCCCAGATCGGCCCGTATTTCCTCTATCGCCCCCGGACGCCCTGACGTTCCAGCACGACCATCGTGGGGTCATAGACCCGGGTCCAATCGAGGGGGGCGTAGCGGCTGGCCATGACGGCCTGCAACTCGGCCTGCTGTGTGGGCCCTACCGCCATGGGCAAGGTCGAGTCGATCAAGCGAGGAGCCATGGACTTCAGATCCTCGAGGTAATTGCAGGGAGGAAGGCCGTAGCGCTCGCGCACCAGGGCCACCCCCTCGGCCATGCGATTGGGCGAGTCGAACAGCCAGGGCCCGTAGTAGGAGGCGTCCCGGACCACGATGGGGTGCAGGGGATAGGCGAGCAAGACCGTGTCGGAGGAAGCCATGCCCTCCATCAGGGCGCGACGAAAACGCACGTCCGAAATGATCGTCCCACGCTCGAGGCAGCTTGCGATTTCCACCACCACGGCCACGGCCAGCACGGCAGGAACGAGGCTGGCCAACCTCTCGCTCACTCTGCAGGCATCCCAATCGGCGCGGCTGGCCAGAACCAGCAAACTCATGGCCATGGACAGGTAGCTCACGATGAAATTCTGCATGTAGACATGGGGCCAGCAGCTCACCAATCCAGCGACCACTGTGAAGGCGAGGTAACCCAGATGGATCCAGAACTTGCTGCGAAGAAGCGGCGAAGTGACGCGAGCCACGCAAATCCAGAGGCCCGTCTGCAACAGCGCCATCTTGATCCAGGGGAGACGGGCCAGACTCGGCCCCGGATCAAAGCTCCCCACCTTCTGGAGCAAGGCCGAGTAGGAGATGGCGAAGGAGAGATAACCCGGCGAGATCCCTGACAAGAGAAGGTAGAGGAGCGCCGTGCCCCCGGCCCCTCCCAGCCAGACAAGCACCTGGCGCGCCTGGATTCTTCGCTCGCTCAGCAGGATGAGCCAGCCCGACAGGATGACCACCCGGGGAGTGAAGAGGAAGGCCAGGCTGAACAGCACGCCGCTGGCCAGGCACCAACGCGCGTCAGCTCTTCGATCGCCCCATCTCCAGGCCACACAGGAGAGGACCCAGGCGGCCGCGGCCAGGCTCTCGGGGCGAAGCTGAACGGCATAGGTCTCCATCAGACACCACCCGACGAAAGAGGTGGTCGCCAGGGCGGTCGCGTACTCGGCATTCACGGGCCGGGTGGCCAGCGAGCGGGCCAGTGCCCAGAATCCGAGCACCAGAGTCAGCATGCTGAGCACCACCAGGAGGTGACCGAAGTAGAGAACCTCGGGGCCGTCCAGGCCGATCAGGAAGTAGATCTTGAGAACGTCCCAAAGCAAAGGCATGTGGTGTTGGAAGAAATCGACCAGCGGCCGCTGGCCAAGCTCTCCCATGAGCCAGGCGATGTGGGCGTGCTCGTTCTCATCGCAATTTCCGCGCTGCACGAACAGGAGAGCCAGCCACAACGCGACCATGATCGCGAAAAAGCCTCGCAGAGGCTTGATCTTGTCGAGAACTACAATCACACGCAGACGCTCACAGAGGAAGGGCGGTTTGTTCGCGAGGTGCCCGATTTCCCTTTTCGGGAAGGGAATTTCCCGAGGCCGTATCGATATAGCCGGGTGAAGCTCCCACATTTTCAGGAGGCGGGTCTGACTCCTTGAGTCCGAGCGCGATGCAACCAATTGTGATCGGCGCTGGCCCGGCTGGTCTGTCGGCAGCCTATGAGCTGGCCAGGCAGGGGGTGACCTCGACCGTTCTGGAGGGAAGCTCCGAGCGCGTGGGTGGGCTCTCTCAGACTGTCCAGTACCGGGGCTTCCGCTTTGACATCGGAGGCCATCGCTTCTTTTCCAAGAGCGCTGAGATCGAGAACCTGTGGACCGAGATCCTGGGCCAGGAGATGATCTCCGTGCCTCGCAGCTCGCGCATCCTGTACAAAGGCCGCTACTACGACTATCCTCTGCGCGCCCGGAACGCTTTTGTGAACCTCGGTCCAAGCGAGACGATCCGTTGCCTTCTCAGCTATGCCCTGGCCCGTCTCCGACCGCGCCAGCCAGCCCGTTCCTTTGAAGACTGGGTCATCAATCAGTTCGGCGAGCGACTCTATTCGATCTTCTTCAAGACCTACACCGAGAAAGTGTGGGGGATGTCATGCCAGGACATCAGCGCCGACTGGGCCGCTCAGAGGATCAAGGGCTTGAGCCTGCTGGTGGCGGTCCAGAACGCCCTCTTCCCGAGCTCAGGAGGGCGGACCGTCAAGACCTTGATCGACAACTTCCGCTACCCGCGGCTCGGCCCTGGCATGATGTGGGAGACCCTCCAGACAAAACTCGAGCATCTTGGCTGCGCTGTCGAGCTCGATTCCCCGGTGGTCAAAATCGCCTGGAGTCGCGACGGGAACTTCACCCTGGTGGTGGGTCGTGAGCCCGGCTCTCGGACCCTCCAGGCCACCCACGTTCTCTCTTCCATGCCACTGCGAGAGATGATTCTGGCACTGGAACCCGCTCCCCCCTCGCGGGTGTTGGAGGCGGCCCGCAGCCTCAAGTATCGAGACTTCGTCACCGCCGTCCTGATCATCGACCAGAGCGATCTTTTCAAGGACAACTGGATCTACGTTCATGAGTCCAACGTCAAGGTGGCCCGGATTCAGAACTACAAGAACTGGAGCCCGGACATGGTACCGGATGCGCGCTACACCGGACTGGGGCTGGAGTACTTCTGTTTCCAGGGGGACGGTCTCTGGAATTCCAAGGATTGCGACCTCCTGGCGATGGCTCGCGAGGAGCTGGCCTTGCTGCGGCTGGCTGACCCCGCCAGGGTCGTGGACGGTACCATCGTGCGAATGCCCAAAGCTTACCCGGTCTATGACGACGACTACGCAGAGTCGGTGGCCATCATCCGCGCGTTCCTGGAATCCGAGCTCCCTCGTCTGCAGGTTATCGGGCGCAACGGAATGCACCGTTACAACAACCAGGATCACGCCATGATGACGGGGCTGCTGGCCGCCAGGAACGTCCTGGGCGGCGGGTTCAACCTCTGGCAGGTCAATGGCGACGCCGAGTATCTCGAGGAGGACAGGCAGGTTTGCGACGGCCGTGCAGTGCCCAGAGCCCTGTCCAACGAGTGAGAGCCAGTTTCCGGTGTTGATGCGACCAGGTTCAACGCTGGCCATCAGTTGGGGGGAGCCGGGAGGGTGTTGTCAAATCCTCGACCATGCCTGCTGCGGTTGTCTGCGCCCTCCTCTGGCTGATGCTGATTTGCCCGGCCCCGGCCCAGGGCTCGCTACCCGATCCGGCCTGCCTGGGTCAAGCAAGCAGCGTTTCGATCACGGTCGTTCGCGCCCGACCGGGCGACCCGGGTTTCCGACAGCTGTTTCGAACCGCCCTGGCCGGCGCGCGCTCGCAGCAGGGGGAACACTCGATGGCCTCGGCGTTGAGCGGAATTCTCAGTCAGGAAAGCCAGTTGTCCATGGTCCAGGCGGCTCTGCCCCTGCAATTCGTGCGCGTGGAGCAAGCGGGCGAGGACCGGCTGCGCGCCACCAGCGCCATCACGGTCACGGGTTGGCGTGGTTTGCAGGGCGTGGTCTACAACACCCTGGTGACACCTCCTGACGGGGGGAAGCCCGAAGTGCGACGCCACCGTGGCGAGGAGATCGTGCTGCGTCCCGGCTGGCGCGACTCCCGGGGCCCGCGGGTGGTGGCCCGGGTGCGGGGAACCTTTCTCAACTGCAGCACTCCCGACCTTGCCCGCCAGGCCATCGATGGGTTGCTCAACCCCTCCGCCAAACGGCCCCAGGGGCCTCTCTGGGATGCCTATGCGCGCCTGAACCCGAACCGGGACGTCTACGGAGCTCTGCTCAACCGCAATGGCTCCCTGGGCCAGATGCTGAGCTGGGCCTGCGGCGACGAGCTCGAGCCGGTCCGCCGCAAGGTGGGGGTCGAGCAGTTCGAGCGCGTGACCAGCTCCGTCACGACGGTAGCCTGGGAAGGGGAAGTGGTCTCCGACGATCGCATCGACCTCGACTTGAGCTTCACCACCGCCCACCCCGGCCAGGTGGCAGAGCTCAGCCAGGTCTGGGAGGAGATCTGTCAGGTGCTCAAAGGCAAGGGTCGTCTGGGAGAGTACAAGCTGGTCAGGACCGCTTCGGGTGCTCAGGTGCATCTCTCGCTCGTCGGCTTCCGCGAGGCGGTCGGTGGTTTTCTGGGGACGCTCAAGCTCTAACACGATGAGCCTCCAGGTTCGGTCACACCACCCGACCTGCCCGGGCACGCCACCTGGTCAGGTAGGATGGCTCCGTAAACCAGTGCGGGTTTTTCTGCGGACTCTGCCTTGACGCATCTGAGTTGACTAACTTTTTGAGTCAAGTTAGAATCCGACCATGAAGCAGGTCACGATTCACGAGGCGAAGACCCATTTGTCCCGCCTGATCCAGGAAGCTATCAAGGGCGAGCAGATCATCATCGCCAGGGGGTCAACACCACTGGTGGAGTTGCGGGTCCTGCCGAGCGCTCGCACCAAGCGCACTCCGGGAGTTTTTGCCGGCCTGGACTACTGGATGTCAGAAGACTTCGGCGAGCCTCTCGAGGACTTCAAGGACTATATGCAGTGAAGGTACTGGTGGATACCCACGTCTGGCTCTGGTGGCTGTTCGATCCGGGCAAGCTTTCGAAATCCTGCCGGAGAATCTTGAGCGACGATGCCACCGACGCTTTCTTCAGCGCGGCCTCGGGCTGGGAACTGGCCATCAAGACTCAACTGGGCAAGCTCTCCTTGCCGAAACCTTTGGCGGACGTCTACCGAGAGCTCGACGCTCAAAACGTGATCTGGCTGGAGATTGCCCGTTCCCATTGCCTTCGCCTCGAAATGCTACCGCTCCACCACCGGGACCCGTTCGATCGGATGCTGGCCGCCCAGGCTGCAGAGCTAAGACTACCGGTACTCTCCATCGACCCGTGGTTCGAGCCTTATGGCCTGCATCGCATCTGGTAAAGCGTTGCCCACGACCTTCTTGCCCTCCGGCGAGAGGCAGCACGGCTGCTTTGTTTGACCGGGCCTGAGTCAGGATTTGCCGAACAGGAAGTTGCCTTCTCCCATCTGGCAGAAATACATCATCGTGTATTACGACAGTGCGACTCGCCAGGTGCTCACCACCGAGGTGCCCTTGGCACCCCGACGGTGACTCCCATTCCCCTGGTCGGACTGGCTGGCTTTCGAACCGGGGGCAGGCTCCTGGCTAAGAATGTCACCCGCTGCAACTTCTCTCTGAGCGAGGACATGCTCTCACTCGATCTCGAGTTGCAGCGAAAGCGATATGGGTCCGAGAAAGAGAGGTCGTGGAGCTGCCTGCCCGCGCCTTTCTCAGGAACTGACGTCCAACGGTCGGTCCCCTGCGGCGGGTGGTGCTCGTGCGGCCTCTTACTGAAGAAGGGCCACACGCCCGTCTTTGAGAGTATCAGACAAGCGTATCCGATCGTATTCGTGCCCTTGCTGCCGTAGCGACAGCGCGGGGGGAGTGGTGCTGATTCAGGCCGCCCTTTTCGCTATTGCGCAGCGCGCATTTCCTGCGGACAAAGTTGTGACCCTCAAGGACGAGCCCGCAGCGCGGTACCCTCGGCGATCTGGTCTCCCCCCTCCAGCACGACCTCGTCACCAGCCTCCAGGCCGCTCTTGACCTCCACCTGATCGGTGGTGGCCTGTCCCAGCTCGACCTTGAGGCGGGCCGCCTTCCCAGCGCGCACCGCGGTGACATAGTCGGCCCCCTGATCGTGGTAGATGGCCGAGCCCGGCAAGAGGAGCGCATCCTTCGCCAGGCTCTTGCTTCCTTCTACGACGGCTTCCAGGCCATCGCGCAGGGTCGGGTGGGGCGGATCGAGCCGGACGGCGATGCGCAGCACCTTGGACCCCCCCGGGCCACGCTCCCGCGGCTCCAGGGCGGTGGCCACCCGAAACACGCTTCCCGTGAAGCGTTGCCCGGGCAGCGAGCTGAACGTCACCTCGACCGGCATGTCCAGGGCCACCCGGGCCGCATCCTGCTCGTCCACCTCGGCCTCCACGTTGACGTCCTGGGAGGTAATCAGGGTCAGGATGGGCTGCTGCCAGTCCACCACCTCCCCGGGCTCGAACAGGAGCTGGAAGACGACCCCGTCCCGAGGGGCCCTGACCGTGTACCGATCGAGGCGAGCCAGCGCCGAGCGGAGGCTTCCCTCCAGGCGACGAGTCTCCTGACGGGCCGCGCGCAAGCGATCCTCGAACACGCTCAACTCCGCCCCCAGGCCGCTCTGAGCCGCCGACAGGGCGGCTCGGGCCTGGGAGAGCTCGGCCCGCTGCACCTCCAGGTCGGCCTCGCGCGGTTGCAAGAGCCGCAGCTCGGCCTGGCTCTGCTTGAGGGCTGCTCGGGCTGTCTTGACCTGGGTCTCGGCCAGCTCGAGTTGCGAGGTGGACAGGACATCCTGCTGAAACAGCTTGCGGCTGCGGGCGAGATCGGCTGTCGCTTGCTGCAGCCGGGCCTCGGCCGCCTCCACCCCGGCGCGGGCGGCCGCGAGATCCTCAGCGCGGGGGCGCGCGGCCTGAGCCAGGCGTGCCTCGGCCGCCTGGTTCCCGGCCCGGGCCTGCGACAGCTCACCCTCCAGCTGGCTCTGCTTCAGAGCCAGCGAGTGCAGCGCTTCGGTTTCGCGGCTGCGCGCACCCTCGAGCTCGGCCTGGACGGCCTCCACCTCGGCCCGGGCCTCCCGGCTCTCCAGACGAGCCAGGACCTGACCCTGGCGAACCTTTTCGTTCTCCTTCACGGCCACGCGCTCGAGCCGGCCGGAGACACCCGAGGCCACTCTCACCAGCGGCGACGTCACCCGCCCGGTGGCCGCAAAACGGGCCTCCAGGTGACCCCGCTCGGGTTTGATGACGCGCACCTCGGCCGCAGGCTCGCCCGGGCAGCCGGTCAGAATCAGGGCCACGAGCAGTGCCAGAAAGTGCCTCACGCGGTCAGGCCCTTTCTCGACCCCGAGGAGCCGTCCTTCCGGGGCTGAAGCGGCAGGGGCGAGCGACCCAGCGCCCAGTCGAGCCGAGCTCGGGCCTCCACGACCTGGTAGAAGATCGTCACCTGTTCCAACCGGGCTCGGTCCAGGTCGAGCTGGGCATCTCGAACCACGTGAAAGGGCACGAACCCGGCTTCGTACTGGGCGGTCGCCACCCGCAGAGCCTCCCGAGCCCGGCTCACCCGCACCTGGGACGTCGACTCGGAGCGGCGGGCGAGCTCCACCCCTCGATAGGCCTGGCGGACCTCCTGCTCGACCTGGCGCACGGCCTCGTCGAGTCGGGCCGACGCCAGGTCGCGGGTGGCTTGCGCCTGAGCCACCAGGTGCCTGGTGCGGTTGCCGTCCAGGAAAGGCCAGCTCAGCGTCAATCCGGCCCGTAGCCCGACCCCGTCGACCACGTTCTCGGTAGTGCTCTCGATAGCCCCTCCCAGCAGGGCCTGAAGCTCGGGGTTGTTCTCCTTGCCGGCCGCCTCCACTCCCTTCTCGGCGGCCGCCAGCTCGAGCCTGGCCGCTTTGAGCCAGGGCCGCTCGAGGCTTGCCTCGGCCAGCGCCTCCTCGAGCGACTGGGTCAGCGGCTCGGGCGCGGGCGGCTCGACCAGCTCCAGGGACGAATCCAGCGGCAGCCCGATCAACCGGCTCAAAGCCTCCTCCGAGTCCTGGACCCGAAAGCGCATCCGGGTGAGCTCCAGCTCCCGCTCGGAGACCGGCAGCTCGGCGGTGAGCAGATCGCCGCGCGGGGCCTGACCGGCCTGAAAGCGAGCCTGCGCCAGGCTCTGGTGACGTCGAGCCGACTCCAAGGACTCGTGGGCAACCTTCAAACGCGCATGGGCTGCCAGCGACTCCAGGTAGGCCAGCCGCACCTCCAGGCAAACCCTGTGCTCTTCGTTCACCGCTTCCTGGGCGGCCCGAGAAGCCTGGGTCCGGGCCTGCTCAAAGCGGGCCAGAACCCGGCCCCCGTCCATCAGGAGCTGACGGAACTCGAGGCGAGCCGGAGAAAGCGCGTAGTCGGTGTTGAAGTTGCTCTGAAAGATGGCCGGTGGGGGGGCCAGGGCGTAGAGAGCTCCCATCGGGCGACCCGGGGCCGCCACCACCTCGGCCTCCTCCTCGCGCACGCGCACCATCGCCAGAGCCGCCGCAATGCGAGGATTCTTGACCAGGGCCAGTTGAACCGCCTCGTCCAGGGTGACCTTCAGCCGTTCGGACTGGGCCTGTGCCAGGACGCACAGGCAAAGTCCCCAGAGAATCAGCCGCTTCACCACTCGATCTGCTCCGGTTCCAGGGGACGGGGGATCGGTGTGTCCGAGCAGATGCGGCCATCCTTCATCACCAGCACCCTGGTTCCGACCTTCGTCAGGGCAGCGTTGTGAGTCACCATGAGCAGGCAGCGCTGCTCGTTCTGGAGGTCTCTGAGCAGCCGCAGAACCCGAACGGCCGTGGCCGTATCCAGGTTTCCAGTCGGCTCATCCAGCAAGAGCACGGGCGGATCCTTCACCAGAGCTCGAGCGATGGCCACGCGCTGCTGCTCGCCGCCCGACAGCTCGTGGGGGAAGTGGTTGCGGCGCTCTCCCAGCCCGACTTCGGCGAGCACCTCCTGGCACGAACGAGCGCCCCCCACCAGCTCGGCCACCAGCTCCACGTTCTCCAGGGCAGTGAGGTTGGGGATCAGGTTGTGGAACTGAAAGACCACCCCCACCGACTGGCGGCGGTAATCCACCAACCGCTTGCGATCCAGCGACGAGACCTCGACCCCGGCCACCCGCACCACCCCCGAGGTGGGCGTATCGATCCCCGCGATCAGATTGAGCAGCGTGGTCTTGCCCGAGCCGCTCGGTCCGAGCACCATCACGAACTCGCCGCCCTGCACCGAGAGATCGGTGGGCCGGAGGGCGGGCACCTCGTGGCCGCCCATCGGATAGACCCGGCTGGCTTGCTCGAGCTCGATCAGGTCGCTCATGGTGGGGGGGCTTTCACCGTGGAAGAGCACTCGCCTTCTCTATCTGATGCAGGGATGCGGGAAGAGCCGTTGTATCTGCCTCTCGTGACTGGCCTGAACCAAGTCCAGCGCGTGGCCGTGACCGGCGTGGGAGTGTTGTCAGCCCTGGGGCCCACGCGCAGGGAGTTCTGGCAGGCCCTGACCGAGGGACGCGACGGAATCAGAGAGCTCGTAGGCCCCCGGCTGGATGGTCTGCGAATAAGGACCGGGGCTCAGCTGCTCGACTACCGGGCCAGCGATCACTTCGAGCAGCGCCCGGCGGACATGCTCGACCCCTTTGCCCAGTACTTCGTGGTCGCCGGGCGTGAGGCCGTGCTCGATGCAGGCTTTGAGCCCGACCGACCCGACCGGGTGGCCATCGTTTCGGGCTCGGCCGGCGGCGGCCAGGTCACCCTGGACGAGCAGTACCATCGTCTGTATGGGGAAAGTCGCAAGGTTCTTCCCGCCACCATTCCCCGATTCATGACCAACGCGGGGGCCAGCGCCCTCTCGCAGGAGCTCGGATGGACAGGGCCCAGCTTCACCCTGTCCACCGCCTGCTCTTCGAGCGCTCACGCCCTGGGTCACGCTTTCTGGATGGTGCGCCACGGCCTGATCGACGCGGCCCTGGCCGGGGGCAGCGAAGCTCCTTTCTGCAATGGCTACCTGCGCGCCTGGGAATCCATTCGGGCGATGGACCCGGTGCGTTGCCGCCCCTTCTCCAAAGACCGGCAGGGCCTGACCCTGGGCGAAGGGGCCGGCGCGTTGCTGCTCGAGCCCCTCACCCGGACCCGAGAGCGAGGGGCCAGGGTTTACGGCGAAGTCGTGGGCTTCGGGATGTCCAGCGATGCGCACGACCTGACCCGACCCCTCCCCGAGGGCGCGGCGTCGGCCATGCAGGCGGCTTTGCTCGACGCCGCCATGAGGCCCGACGAGGTCGACTATGTCAACGCGCACGGCACCGGCACCATGGCCAACGACGCGACCGAGACCCGGGCCATCCGACTGGTCTTTGGGCCCCACGCTGACCGGCTGCTGGTCAGCTCCACCAAGTCAGCCCACGGTCATGCCCTTGGGGCCGCCGGGGCCCTGGAGGCAGCGGCCAGCCTGTTCGCCCTCCAGGAGGGACTGGCCCCGGCGACCCTGGGATACAACGAACCCGACCCGGAGTGCGACCTCGACTATGTGCACGAGGGTCCTCGCAAGGCCGACCTGAGGGTGGCCCTGTCGAACTCGTTCGCCTTCGGCGGACTGAATGCGGTCCTGGTCTTCCGACGAATCCCTGACTGAGACCCCGCAGAGGAATCAAAAGACCGGTCAGTGTCAGCAAGGATGGGCTGGTGGTCAACGAGAGCTTCTCCAACTTTGCCGGGCCGGTCGGAGTGAGCCCCGATGGGAGCCGCATTGTCCTGGCGACCCTCGAGAGGCTTGACCCGATCGTCACCATCGAGTCGGTCTTCCAGGTCTACCAGCTCGAGAATCCTTTGCTCCCGTGAGCTACATCCGGAAGACCCCGTAACGGGGAGGTCCCTGGCTCACGAAGTCGCGCCGGTGCACCGCCGCCAGGGCCAGGCTGAGCACGCGCCGGGTGTCGCGCGGGTCGATCAAGGCGTCGTCCCAGAGCCGCGCGGTGGCGTAGTAGGGCGAGGACTCCTCCTCGAAGCGCTGGCGCACGGCCTCGGCTTCGGCCTCCCCCACCCCCACCTGACGCAGCACGCCGGCTGCCTGCTCGCCGCCCATCACGGCGATGCGGCTGGTGGGCCAACTGAACAGGAAGCTGGGGTCGAAGGCCCGGCCGCACATCCCGTAGTTGCCCGCCCCGTAGGAGCCGCCCACCAGCACCGTCAGTTGGGGCACGCTGGAGGTCGACACGGCGTTGACCAGCTTGCTGCCGTGCTTGACGATGCCCTCGCGCTCGGCCTTCGTGCCCACCATGAAGCCGGTGATGTTCTGCAGGTAGATCAGCGGCGTGCGGGCCTGATTGCAGAGCTGGATGAACTGCGCTCCCTTCAGGGCCGAATCGCCGAAGAGGACCCCGTTGTTGCCCAGCAGGCCCACGGGCCAACCGTCCAGGTGGGCCTGGGCGCAGATCAGCGTGCTGCCGTAGTCGGGCTTGAACTCGAAGAGCTCGCTCTCGTCCACGATGCGTGCCATCACCTCGCGCATGTCGAAAGGGTGGCGCGGGTCGACGCTCACCACGCCGAGCAGCTCCTCGGGGTCGAGGCGGGGCTCGCTGGGGGTCCGACGCGTCCCGTAGACAGGCTGGGGGGCCAGCCGGGCCACAATCTCGCGGCCCAGGCGCAGGGCGTCGCGATCATCCACAGCTGTATAGTCGCTCACCCCCGACACGCTGGCGTGCATCTCGGCGCCGCCCAGGGTCTCCTCGTCCACTTCCTCGCCGGTGGCCATGCGGACCAGAGGGGGGCCGCCCAGGAACACGCGGGCCTGGTTCCTCACCATCACCACGTGGTCCGACAGGCCCGGGATGTAAGCGCCACCGGCCGTGCTCGAGCCGAACACCAGAGCCACCTGGGGAATCCCCCGACTTGACATGCGAGCCTGGTTGGCGAAAACGCGCCCCCCATTCTCAGCGAAGAGCTCGGCCTGGTAGGTCAGATTGGCCCCGGCCGACTCGACCAGATAGACGCAGGGCAACTGGTTCTCCAGCGCGATGGCCTGGGCGCGCAGCATCTTCTTCAGGGTTACGGGATAGATCGCCCCGCCCTTCACGGTGGGATCGTTGGCCGAGACCAGGCAGAGCCGGCCAGCCACGCTGCCAATGCCGGCGATCTGCGAGGCGCAGGGGCACTCGTCAGAGTACATCCCCCAGCCGGCCAGAGGGGAAAGCTCCAGAAAGGGGGTGCCGGGGTCGAGCAAGAGCTCCACCCGCTCGCGGGGCAAGAGCTTGCCGCGCTTTCGCATGCGCTCGGCGGCGGCCGGACCGCCACCCTGCTGCACCCCGGCCAGCCGCTTGGAAAGCTCCTCCACCAGGGCTTGCGTGCGGGCCTGATTGACCGCGAACTCGGGACTGCGGGGCGACAGACGGCTCCTAAACACCGAGCAGCTCGCGGGCCTCAGAGGCGGAGGCCACCCGCCCTCCCAGCTCTTCCACAAGACGGCGGGCCTTGTCCACCAGCTCGCCGTTGGAGCGAGCCATGCGGCCCTCGCTCAAATACAGGTTGTCCTCCAGCCCTACCCGCACGTGCCCGCCCAGGGTTACGGCCACGGCCGCCAGGCGCCACTGGGTGAGCCCGATGCCGATCACCTGCCAGTGCGAGCCGGCCGGCAGCGACTCCGCCTGGTAAACCAGGTTGCGAGTCGTGGCCGGAATGCCGCCCAGCACCCCCATCACCAGGCTGAAGCAAAACGGCGGCCTGAGCAAGCCCAGATCCACCAGGGGAGCCGCGTTATGGATGTGGCCCGCGTCGAAGCACTCCATCTCGGGCCGGGTGCCGGCCTCATTCATCTGCTCGAGGTAGAACTGGATGTCCGAGAACGGGTTCTGAAACACATGATCGTGATAGAACCGCTTCTTCTCGCTGGAGTAGATGGCATAGTTCATCGAGCCCATGTTCAGGGCCGCCAGCTCGGGCTTCAGCACGCCCACGTGGGCGATCCGCTCCTCTCGGCCGATGCCCACGGCCCCGGTGGAGTAGTTGATCACGGCCTCGGGGCAGGCCGCGCGCACGGCCTGGTCGATGCGGCGGTAGCTCTCAACGTCATAGGCCGGCGAGCCGTCGTCGTGGCGAGCGTGGATGTGCAGCACGCTGGCCCCGGCCTCCACCGCCCGCCGCCCTTCAGAGGCGATTTCGTCAGCGGTGTAGGGGATGTCGGGGCACTGCTTGCGGGTGGTGAGAGCCCCGGTCAGGGCGGCGGTAAGGACGACCGGCGGGGTCAGTGGGCCTTCCCCTGCGCCGCCACCGCGGCGGCCCGTTTGGCCGCCTCCTCGGAGTCGCCCAGGTAGTAGTTGCGGATGGGCCTGAGCTGCTCGTCCAGTTCGTAGACCAGGGGCAGTCCGGTGGGGATGTTCAGCTCGAGGATGTCTTTTTCGCTGACATCGTCGAGGAACTTGACCAGAGCCCGCAGGCTGTTGCCGTGGGCGGTGATCAGCACCCGCTGACCGGACTTGACGGCCGGGGCGATGGTGTCGTGCCAGTAAGGCAGGAAGCGCGCCACCGTGTCCTTGAGGCTCTCGGCCCGGGGAAGCTGCTCGCCGTTAAGGTCCGCGTAACGGCGGTCGTGGCCGGGGAAGCGCTCGTCGGAGGGGTCGAGCGGGGGCGGGGGCACATCGTAGCTGCGGCGCCAGATCTTCACCTGGGCCTCGCCGTGCTTCTCGGCCGTCTCGGCCTTGTTCAACCCCTGCAGGGCCCCGTAGTGACGCTCGTTGAGCCGCCAGGAGCGATGCACCGGCAGCCACATCAAGTCCATCTCGTCGAGGGTGATCCAGAGCGTGCGGATGGCCCGCTTGAGCACCGAGGTGTAGGCAAGGTCGAAGGTCAGGCCGGCCTGGAGGATCATTTGCGCCCCCTTGCGAGCCTCCTCGATGCCGGCCGGCGTCAGGTCGACATCGGTCCAGCCGGTGAAGCGGTTCTCGAGGTTCCAGGCGCTCTGGCCGTGACGGAGCAAGACGAGTTTATGCATACTGAGGTCCTCCTTGCGCAGGCGCACCTTTCGCAAGGGAATCAGGCAACCCTTTTGCCGCCCCGCGCCTTCTCCATTTCGAAAGAGAGGAAGCTCAGGGCGCGGTTCCCTCGGTCGAGAAGGCCCCCCGGTCGATGTAGTTCTCGACTGTAAAGGGAATCTGGCTCCGTGTCAGGTTGTAACGCGGGAAGTTGGGAGGCAGAACGTGGGTCTGGTAGGGGTAGAAGATCAGGGCCTGGTCGGTGTAGCCAAAGTGTGGATTGGCCGTATAGGTCTGCCCGCCCACAGTATTGGTCATCTGCAGATAGGCACCCTCCACATCGGCAAACCTGCTGGTGATGGAGCCGCGCAACTGGATCTTGCCCTTGGCGTTCAGAATGCGCGTGTCCCGGGCCGCGAACTGGCGCCCACTCTTGAGCGTGATGGCCTCCGGAGGCGTACCGGGATCGGGGGGGATTCCGGTGATCCCGACGAGATTGCGCTGCACGTCGCGCTTGCTCAAGAAGTCGGGATTCCCGGCGGTGTTGTCCCAATCGAACTGCACCGAGCGCTCGAAGCTGAGCAGGGCGGCGTCCACGGTCATATCCGGATTGGGCAGCTCGGCCGCAAAGTTCCGGTCGTTGAGCATGACGAAGTTCTGGGCCACCAGGCCCAGCACCGAAGGCTGACTGTCAGCATACTCCAGATCGCTGCCCACGATCAGGTTGCCCTCGCGCTCCACGCCGGGCTTGGGCGGCGGGTAGAACATTCGGTCAGCGGGAAAGCCGTTCAGCCCGAGCTGGGCGGCCGAGTAAGGCGGGCCCGCCTCGCCCCGGTTGAGCAGGTTTCCGTTCTGGTCGCGAGCGTCAAAAAAGTCCCTGGCTGCCTGATGGTAGATGCTGGTAGCCGGGTCATAGAGCGGGGTCTGGTTGGCGGCGACCCCGACGATCTCGCGGTCGGTGCCCTCTCCGGCCACGATGGTCAGATGGCCGGCCACTTTGGCTCCCGGAGCGGTCTGCACCTTGACGTTGCCGCCCTTGACATAGAGGACCCCTTCCTTGAAGCTGGAGATGGGCACATTCTGGTAGCCCGGAATGTCGAAGAGTTGCCCGGAGTATTTCCCTTCGAGTTGGATCGAGACCCGATCATTGTCCGCCCCCTGACCTAGCGTCACCACGACGTTGGGGATGCCGGGCGTGTTGTTGGCCTGGGCTTTGATGGCGGGGTTGGTGCTGAGGGCGCGTGGATCCATCTCGATCGCGTTACGCACCTCCACCTTCCCGGTCTGCTCACCGGGAGGCAGCGTGACTCCGGCCGGCAGCGGATCGCTATCGGTGGCTGAAGGGTCGATGACGGGAGCGGCACCGAAGCTGATCGTCCCGTCCGGGTTCACCTGCCCTGTGCGCATCGCGCCGGCGGTCGAGTCGATCTCGATGAAGCCGCTCAACGAGTTGCCCCCCTGGCGACGGCTGGCCTTGTACTGGCCATATCCGCGCTCAACCTGATTGCCTGCCCGCTTGGTGATGTAAGGAAAGACCTCGCCCGGCTCGGATGCCTGGGGCAGGCCGAGCCGGGGGGCCAGACGGCTGATCCCGCCCGAATACAGGCCCGCATCCGTGGCCGGGTCGACCTCGTCTCCCTGGCGATCGAGGTTGGTGCTCTGGGCGATGGAGACGCCCTGGCGGAACATCGCGCCGCCGGCGGCGTTGGGAGGGAAGAGGTAGCGAATGCGGCCCGAGGCATCATACCAGGACTGGCGAAGATTGGGGTCGCCCAGGTGGCCCACGATGCGGACCGGCATGGTCTCGGTGTAATCCTCGGGAATGCCCACCCGCATGGCCAGCTCGTCACGAGCCCCGGGCACATTGCCCTGCACGTCCCAGGAGACATCGTTCTCGTTGGTCTTGCGGCGGGTGGCGGAGTCTTCCAGCAGGCGCACGTCCACCTGGCGGCTGGCTAATGGACTGGTGAGCGGATCTCCCTGCCGGTAGACACGCGAGCGAATGCTCACCGTATAGCGCTGGGGCTGGCCTTCGATGGCGGTGGTGTCCACCGTCACCGTGCTGAAATCCATCTCCACGACGGCTTCCAGCTCATTGCCGATGGGGATGCGAGTGGGGATGAACGGGTCCCCAAAAAAGATGGTTCGCTGAGCCGTGGTGCCCTGTCGCACACGAACGGGATAGCCTCGGAACATGCCGCCGGGCATGCCGGCGCCATCGTGGATGCGCAGGGTGAAGTAGCGGTCCGTCAGGGAAGTGAACTGCATGCTGCTTCCCCCGGTCAGATTGGGGGGGGCCTGCATGTAGTTGATCAGGTAATCGAGAGCCCAGTTACAGGCCTGCAAGGAGGCAGCCTGGAAGTAACCCGACCGGGAGCTGCGCGACTCGTTGTGGGCCAGCGCCAGGAAGGTGATGCTGAGCGTGATGAGCACGGCCACCGTGAACAGGGCCAGAATCATCGAGATCCCTCGGGGTCGTCTGTTCATGAGGCCTCCTCAGTGGCTTCCGGGTCGAGATTGCAAATTGACCTCCGTCTTCAGCTCGGCCAGGCTGACGAACCCACGCGCCGTCAGCGTAACCTTGACGGTCAGGGCCAACAGGTTGGGCTCGAAGAAGACGTCGGGCTGGTTAGGGGGCGCCGGAATCTTGGGCTGGGCCACCTCGAACTCGATCCGATCGGGCCCATTGGGCAGCACCGCCACCGGCTGATTCTCCGGGTTGATGCTGGGTCCCACCAGATTGGGGTCGTTGTTCGGGTAGAAGTAGCCTGTCACGGCTCGGGCCCGGGTCGGCTGGGTGACCGGCCCCTGGAACTCGTGGCCGCCCGGGACAGCCCCGGGACCGCTGGCCACACGATAGACGCGCCGCAGGAGAACGCGCGGGTTGGCCTCGTCGACGACGTACTCCACGTAAACGAAGTTGTTGGAAGAATCGATGTTGTTGATGTCGACGTCGGTACCCGAGCGGGTAAAGATCAGCCGGTTCTTGACCACCGATAGGATCGGCCCCCCCGGAACCGGATTCGCCACCTGATTGCGCACGTAGAAGGGTCCGAAGGCGGGGTCGAAGTCAGAGTAGGGTCCAGGGAAGAGCACGGCCGACACGGGGATCTGGTCGATGGTCTGCTCGAAGCCCGGGATGATCACCGCCGTGCGCAACTCCGAGGCCATCTTGTCGATGAGGTCGCGGCAGGTTGACTGAGCTCGCCTGGAGAGCTCGCCTTTCTGATGAGCCCACAGGCCGTTCTGGAAGATTAGCGCCAGGGCGGCCAGCAGCAAGCCCAGCAGCCCCGCCGTGAAGATGGTTTCCACCACCGTGAAGCCACGCCGGCGCATCAGTAACGGTTCTCCGTGCGCGAGGTCTTGACGGTTACGTGTCGGCGTTGCAGCTCGCGCTCGTTGGGCTCATCCCAGGCGATGGTCACTTCGATGTCGGCGTAGCGAGGATAGCCGTCCTCGATGTTGGGCGTGAGCACACGAATCCCCAGCGGAATCCCTGCATTTCCCCCGCTCGCGTCGGGCAGCATGAACGGGGGCTTGAGCTCGGTCTTGATGACCCCCGCGGGCGGCAGAACTCCGCTCTGAGTGAACTGGCTCAGCTGAAACAGGCTGGCCTGGGCCGGATTGACCGAGTCGAAGGGGAGCTGGCGCACCTCCTCGGCCACCGCCGTGGCCAGCTGGGCGGCCTGGGTGGCCCGCTGGCTCTTGCGATTGAGCTTGTAGCCGGCCGGGTAGACAGCGGCAAAGGCGATCAGGACGGTCGAAAGTAAGACAATCGTGACCATCAGCTCGAGCAGGCTGAGACCACGCCGTTTAGCAGCATCCAGGACCAAAAAGTCTATCCTCCAGGCAAAAGCCGAATCGGCACAGGACATCCAACAGAGGGATTCCCTGCCCTCAGTTTAGCATGGCTTTGTTAAAAGTGTTCGCGGTCGGCTGTGCTCGTGAGCTCGCTCGCTCATGAGGCGGTGGCTGAAGGCCTGGAGGCCCAGCAGCCGCCCCCCCTGTGGTGTCGCGGCCGTGGGCAAACAAGCGACCCCTCGAGGAGTTCGAGGAGTCGCTTCTCCTCGAACTCCTCAGGCAACAGCCGGCTCGGCCTGGAGCACCCGCAGACCCAGGTGCTCGCCCTCGCGGTCGATGCGCACCAGGTCGCCGGGCTTGAGCTGACCCGACAAGAGGCCGCGCGCGAGGAGGTCCTGCACGTGCTTTTGCACGGCCCGCTTGAGAGGTCGGGCGCCAAAGACCGGATCCCACCCTTCCGCGGCCAGGAAGGCCTTGGCGGCCGAGGTGAGCTCCACCGTGACCTTGTGCTCGGCCATCCGTTTGAGCAGGTGGGCCACCTGGATGTCCACGATCTTCTCCAGCGACTCGCGCGAGAGCTTGTGGAAGGTGATCACCTCGTCGATGCGGTTGAGGAACTCGGGCCGGAACCGCTCGCGCAGGCTCTTGTCGAGCAAACGGTCGCGCTCGGAGTCGCTGAGGCCCTCCTCCTGAATCCACTCGCTGCCGACGTTGCTGGTCATGATGACCAGGGTCTGGCGGAAGTCCACCGTGCGCCCCTGGCCGTCGGTCAGCCGCCCGTCGTCCATCAACTGCAAGAGCACGTTGAAGACATCGGGGTGAGCCTTCTCGATCTCGTCGAAGAGCACCACCGAGTAAGGCCGGCGACGCACTGCCTCGGTCAGTTGCCCACCCTCATCGTAGCCGATGTAGCCGGGAGGGGCGCCGATCATGCGGGCCACCGAATGCTTCTCCATGTACTCCGACATATCCAGGCGCACCATCGCCTTCTCGTCATCGAACATGAACTCGGCCAGCGCGCGCGCCAGCTCGGTCTTGCCTACCCCGGTGGGTCCCAGGAAGAGGAAGGTGCCGATGGGACGGTCGGGATCGGCCACCCCGGCGCGCGAGCGGCGCACGGCGTTGGACACGCTGACCACAGCGTGCTCCTGACCCACTACCCGCTCCTCGATGCGCTCTTCCATGTGCATCAGCCTGGCCTTCTCGCTCTCGAGCAGCCGGTTGACCGGAATGCCGGTCCAGCGCGAGACCACCGTGGCCACGTCCTCTTCCTCGACCTCCTCCTTGAGGAAGCGGCCGTTCTTTTGCAGCTCGGCCAGGCGCGCCTCGTCGGCGGCCAGCTCTTTTTGCAGGTTGAGCGTGAGCCCGTAGCGGATCTCGGCCACCCGCGCGAGATCGCCCCGGCGCTCGGCCTCCTGCTCTTCCAGAGCCACCTTCTCGAGCCGCTCCTTGGTGGAGCGGATCTTGGCGATGGCTTCCTTCTCGGCCGCCCAGACGGCTTTCATGCCGTCCGACTTCTCCCGAAGCTCGGCCAGCTCTTCCTCGAGTTTGCCCAGGCGCTCCTTGGAAGCTTTGTCTTTCTCCTTGCCTAGCGCCTGCTTCTCGATCTCGAGCTGCATGATGCGCCGCTGCAGCTGGTCGATCTCGTGTGGCATGGAGTCGATCTCCATCCGCAGGCTGGAGGCTGCCTCATCGATCAGGTCCACCGCCTTGTCGGGCAGGAACCGGTCGGCAATGTAGCGGTGCGAGAGGACGGCGGCTCCCACGATGGCGCCATCGGTGATGCGCACGCCGTGGTGGATCTCATACTTTTCTTTCAGCCCGCGCAGGATGGCGATGGTCTGCTCGACCGTCGGCTCGCCCACGAAGACCGGCTGGAAGCGGCGCTCCAGGGCCGGATCCTTCTCGATGTGCTTGCGGAACTCGTCCAGGGTGGTGGCGCCGATGCAGCGCAGCTCGCCGCGCGCCAGAGCCGGCTTGAGCATGTTGGCCGCATCCACCGCGCCCTCGGCCGCGCCCGCGCCCACCAGAGTGTGCAGCTCGTCGATGAAGCAGATGATGCGCCCCTCCGAGGCCGTGATCTCCTTGAGCACAGCCTTGAGACGGTCCTCGAACTCACCGCGGTACTTGGCGCCAGCCACCAGCGCGCCCATGTCGAGGGCGAACACGGTGCGGTCCTTGAGACCTTCCGGCACGTCCCCCTCCACGATGCGGCGAGCCAGACCCTCCACGATGGCGGTCTTGCCCACCCCGGGCTCGCCGATGAGCACCGGGTTGTTCTTGGTGCGCCGCGAGAGGACCTGAATGGTGCGGCGGATCTCCTCATCGCGCCCGATAACCGGATCGAGCTTGCCCTTGCGGGCCATCTCGGTGAGGTCGCGGCCGTAGCGCTCAAGCGCCTGGTACTTGGCCTCGGGGTTCTGGTCGGTCACTCGCTGGGTGCCGCGGATCTGCACCAGGGCCTGGTAGATCTTGTCACCCTGCACCCCGAGCTCGGCCAGCAGCTTGCCGGCCGGCTCGTCCTTCTTGGCCGCCAGGCCGAGAAGCATATGCTCGGTGGAGATGTACTCGTCCTTGAGGCGGTCAGCCTCCTTGGTGGCGCGCTCGAGCACCTCGCGAAGACGGGCCGAGAGCCCGGCCGGCCCGGCGTTGGAGCCGTAGACCCTGGGCAGCTTGTCCAGCTCCTGCTGGGCTCGCTGCTCGAGCATGTCGGGATCGACGCCGAGCTTGCGCAGCAGCGGGCCGACCACGCCGTCCCGCTGGCCGAGCAGGGCCAGCAAGAGGTGCAGCGGCTCGATCTGCGACTGGTTGCCCTGGTCGGCCAGCTCTTGCGACTGCTGGACGGCCTCCTGGGCCTTGACCGTAAGCTTGTCGAATCGCATGGATTCCTCCTCGTAAAACTTGAATTGACTCCAGCATACCGGCTGGCCGTTAGAGTTTCATTAGCGCGGCGATGGCATCATGTTTGCCGCTCGGGAGGGACCGGGCCGGCCCCGTGGAACAGCCGGCAGCTATGGCTTTGCACGTTCTGGAGCATCCGCTCATCCAACACAAGCTCACCTGGCTGCGAGACAAGTCCACGGGCCCGAAAGAGTTTCGCAACCTGGTGGAAGAGATCGCCACCTTGATGGCCTACGAAGCGACGCGGGGGTTACCACTGGAAGAGGTGGAGGTGGAAACGCCGCTGCAGAAGACGCTGGGGAGGGCCATCGTGGGCAAAAAGCTCGCCCTCATCCCGATCTTGCGGGCCGGCCTGGGCATGGTAGAGGCCATCATGCGGCTCGTGCCTCACGCCAAGATCGGGCACATCGGCCTCTACCGCGATCACGATACCTTGCAGCCGGTGGAATACTACTTCAAGGTCCCCGATGACCTCACCGAGCGTGACATCCTGCTGCTCGATCCGATGCTGGCCACGGGCGGCTCGGCCGCGGCGGCGGTGAACTTTCTCAAAGCCCGCGGGGCGCGCAGCAAGAGCATCAAGCTGCTCTGTCTGCTGGCCGCCCCCGAGGGCATCGAGGCCATGCGCAAGAACGATCCCGAGGTGGACATCTTCACCGCCAGCGTGGACGATGGGTTGAATGAGAAAGGATATATCATGCCCGGTCTGGGTGACGCCGGCGACCGGCTGTTCGGCACCCTGTGATGCGCTGGCTGCTGGTCCTGCTGCTTCTGGCCCCGGGCCTGGCCTTCGAGGCGCCCGACGTACAGCTTGCCTTCACCAACCCGGCCGGCTGGGAGCAGCGGGCAGCCCCCAAAGAGGGCGGTCTGGTGCTGTTTGCCGCCCCCAAGGCGCCGGCTGTGCGCAGCACGCTGGAGGTTGCGGTCACCGAGATGGGCCAGGTCGAGGAGCTGCGCCGGCAGGACGCGCTGGGGGTGGTGCGCCACCTGGCCGGCAAGCTGGAGAACTTCGACCTGCTGGGCAGCAAGGAGACGAAGGTGGCCGGCGTCAAGGCCCAGCGCATCACTTACAAGGCGCGCTCGGGCAAGAGCATCCTGCAGACCACCCAGGTCTTCCTGGTGCGCTCGGGGCGACTCTACCTCTTCACCCTGACCACCTCGCCCGAGCAGCATCAGGCCCACTCCAGGGTGCTCAACAAGGTTCTCGAGTCCGTTCGCTGGCTTTCCTAGCCCGGCAGGGTTGACCCGCCCGGTCGCGAAGCCCAGGGCTTCCCATCCGAATAAGGGAGGGCGCATGCTCAGAAAGTCGGCACTTCTTCTGGTTTTGCTCGGATGCACGATCTACCTGGGTTGCCAGGGAGGCGACTTCCAGCAAACGGGCGTGGGAGGTCCCCTCAATCCGCCCCCGACCGTCTCGGGCCCCCTCTTCGGAAGAGTTTTCGTGCAGCCCATGATCCTGGTGGATGAGGCCGACCAGGCCGAAGTCGCCGCCAGCCGGGGGCAGCTCGAGGCACTGGGCTACCGCGTGGCCACCGATGGCTCGGTGATCGCTTACCAACAATCGCCGGCCGGGTACTGGACGGTCGAGTTCGGCGGCCAGACCTCCCGTACCGACCCGGGCGGCAATTTCACCATCAACGCCGTAGACGGAGGGCCCTCCGAGGGCATTCTGCGCCATCCCAGCGACCAGCGACTGTTCACAAAGTTTGCCATCAATCGCCTCTCGAGCGACGCGCAACGACCCGGCGAGATGGCCATTCCGCTGCCCTTTCCCGGTCCCTGCGGGATGACCGCCCTGGAAGACGCCACCTGCAGCGGCATCGGTGCTCCGCCGGAGCTGTTTCCGGCCGGAGCCATCGACGGTCCGGGCGTGGCTCCTCGAGGCGCCCCCGAGCAGAAAAAAGAGATGGCCGAGGGCAAATTCCGCGCCGAGCCCACCGACGTCACTACCGGGCCGCGGGGCACCTATGCCGACTTTGGCGCGGACGGTCGAGCCAAGGCCAGCGACATCCGCTGCGAGGACAAGAACGGACCGCTCAGCGCGGTGACCTCGAACAAGTACCTGGCCTACCTGGGCAGCACCTGCGACGAGTATGTCAAGGTGGGTTGCTGTCCCAACGAGAACGCCTTCAGCGACATCGAATACAATACCCTCTTGCTGGCAAATCCAGGTGCGACCGCCGGACGAGCGTTGATCTCCGAGCTGGCGGGGCAGAGAGCCTTCCTCTCCGGGCCGCTCAATCCCACCAGCGAGCTCGACTGCCCGCATAACCACAAGGGCCGCTCCTGCCAGCACGTCAAAATCGGCGATCTCTCGGTGGACATTGGCGGCTCCATCACCTTCGCCAACGGCGAAACCACGGTGGAGCTTTGTCCCGGCCAGTCCATCGAGCTCGTGGTGCACAACAATGGATGCTTCGGGACGACCTTCGTAGACAAAACGCGCGAGGAGATTCCCGGCGTTCTCACCAGCGAGGGGCTGGTCAATGGGCCCGGCGGCCTGGAGCTTCGCCACTTCAATCCAACCAGCTTTGGACCCGACCCGGGCGCTCCCTATCCCACCTACGTAACCGACCGCTCGCTCACGTTCACGGCCCCGCCCCAGGCTCGCCCTGGCAGCATCGATTCCTACCGGTTCGCCGTCGACGGCCGGAGCGTCACGGTCAACTTCGTCGTCATCGCGTGCGAGGAAAACCCTCCGCCTCCGCCGCCTCCGTCCCAGACGCCTCCCCCGCCTCCGCCTCCGCTGATCAGGGTCAGCCCCGACATCTCGAGCTCCCACCAGGTGGGCGTCAGCCCCTGCCCGCAGCTGATTGGCTCTCTGGCAATCGGAAACGACAGCGATCGCCCGGTGGACATCACCATCACCATCCTGAACGGAGCCATCGAAACCGACGGCCCCCTGACTTTGCAACTTCCGCCGGGAGGGGCTGCCCTGCAAGACGTCTTTTTCAACTGCGCGACGCAATCGTCTTTTCAGACCGCCATCCGGGTCACGGCGACCGACTCTGGAGGCGGCCGCACCGAGCTTGACGTGAAGGTGAGCATGACGATCACCCCCTGACGAGTTGCCCACGCAGTCGCGGGAAGAAGCTTGTTCCGGACGCGACCATGCTTTCATGCGAAAGAAACTCGAGCCCCTGGTCCTGCTGGCCTTCATCGCGATTCTGGCCAACTTCCTGGCCCCTCGCACCGTTCCGGTGGCCACGCCGCCGACCGGAACGCCCCCAGTGACCCTGGAGGGATTGCGTGCCGGTGACCCGGCTACGAAAGTCCGCGAGCTGCTCGGCGAGCCGCTCGAGGAGAGGACCCTTCCTCTGGCCGGAAGCTCCGATGCGGTCTCGCCCTACCGGCACTGGAGCTACCCGGGGGGCAGCAGCGTCATGCTGATGAATGACGTGGTGCTGAGCATCGTTTCCACCAATGGCGGAGCCGTGACGGGACCCGACGGCCCCCTCCCGGGCCCCTGCTCCCTGCTCGAAGAAGCCCTCAAAGCCTATCCTGCCCCCCTTCGCAGCGACGCCGGCAGCTTGGTCTTCCCCTCTCCCGGCGGGCTGGGCGAGCTGACGCTGCACCACGAAAAAGGCGTGGTGACTCAGGCGGTGCTCTCGGGGGCCATCAAGCACGGCCAGATTGTCCCGTAGGCCGCGCGGTCCCGGGGCGCTGGAAGCCTGGCCAGCCCCTCCAGGAGCGCAGCCGGAAACCCCTTGACACAGTTTTCCGGCTGCGCGACGCCCAACAAACATATTGTGCTGGAAGTCCGGCCGCCCACAAGGGGGTTTGCGGCCGGACTTCTAATGTGCTCGCACTCTGGTCTGGCACATTAGCACAATCTGAGGAACGCGCCGGAACTGCGTTCCAGCGCGTTGTAAAGTGCAAGACCAAAGGCCTTGCACTTTAGACTTCCACCGAGACGCTCTCGGCCCTGGGCGCTCGCGGCAGGTTCGGCACCGTGCCGGCGCGGTGAATCTGCAGCGCCGCCCCCACGAACTCGCGGAAGAGCGGGTGGGCCCGCAGCGGGCGCGAGCGGAACTCGGGGTGGAACTGGCAGGCCACGAACCAGGGGTGGTCCTTGAGCTCCACGATCTCGACCAGGTCGCGGTCCGGGTTGATGCCGCTGATGACCAGGCCGGCGTCCTCGAGATCCATCTTGAACTTGTTGTTGAACTCGAAGCGATGACGGTGCCGCTCGTGCAACTCTTGCACCTGATAAGCCGACCAGGCGCGAGTCTTCTTGCGCAGCCGGCAGGTGTAAGCGCCCAGGCGCATCGTGCCGCCCAGGTTCTTGACGCCCTTCTGGTCCTTCATCTCCCAGACCACCGGATAGGGCGAATGGGGCTCCACTTCGGTGGAGTGGGCCCCGGTCCAGCCCAGCACGTTGCGGGCGAACTCCACCACGGCCCACTGCATGCCGTAGCAGATACCAAGATAAGGGATCTTGTTCTCACGGGCATACTGGATGGCCTTGATCTTGCCCTCGATGCCGCGGGCCCCGAAGCCGCCCGGCACCAGAATGCCGTGCGAGCTCTTGAGGGCGGCCTCGGCCTCTTCCTGCCCCTCCTCGAGGTGGCTGGCGTCGACGCGCATGATCTCCACCCCGATGTCGTTGGCGATGGCTCCGTGCTGAATGGCCTCCACGATGGACAAGTAGGCGTCCTTCAGCTCGATGTACTTGCCCACCACGCAGACGCGCACCGTCTCGGGCGGCTTTTTCAGCTTCTTGAGCATGCCCTTCCAGGTCTCCAGGTCGGGCGTGTTGGCTGGTAAGCCAAGACGGCGAACCACAAGATCGCCCAGACCCTGCTTCTCCAGACGGATGGGAACCTCGTAGATGCTCGAGACATCGCGCGAAGCGAACACCGAGTCGCGGGGAACGTCTGTGTAGAGGGAAATTTTGGCAATCATGTCGTCGGATAGATTCTTCTCGGTGCGACAGATGATCACGTCGGGCTGGATCCCGATGGCCCGCAGCTCCTTGACTGAATGCTGGGTGGGCTTGGTTTTCAGCTCTCCGGCGGCCCCGATGTGGGGCACCAGGGTGACGTGGACGTAGAGCACCCGCTCGGGACCCACGTCATACTTGAACTGACGGATGGCCTCCAGGAACGGCAAGCCCTCAATGTCACCCACGGTGCCGCCCACCTCGACGATGGCCACGTCGGCCTGGCTCTCGTGACTCACATCGAGCACCGAGCGCTTGATCTGGTCGGTGATGTGAGGGATCACCCGCACGGTGTCGCCCAGATAGTCGCCCCGGCGCTCGCGCTCGATGACCGCCCCGTAGACTTTGCCGGTGGTGATGTTGTTGCTCTTGCCCAGGCTCTCGTCGATGTAGCGCTCATAGTGACCCAGGTCGAGGTCGGTCTCGGCTCCGTCGTCGGTCACGTAGACCTCGCCGTGCTGATACGGGTTCATGGTGCCGGCGTCGACGTTGATGTAAGGGTCGAGTTTCTGGATGGTGACCTTCAATCCGCGCGCCTTCATCAGCGTGCCCAGAGAAGCAGCCACGATGCCCTTGCCGATGGACGAAACCACTCCCCCGGTCACGAAGATGTAGCGGATGCTCTCACTCATGCTTTAAGATCACCACTTTTGTCGAGGTGGGGAGCCGCGCCAGATCGACCTCCATGGCCATGGTTGCAGCATCCTCTACGTTGCTGCAACGACTGGTGAAATCCTCCAGCGTGAACTCACACAGGGCATGGTCTTCAATGGCCGGAGTCTGGTAGTGCATCGGAAAGACCAGTCGCGGATTGAGCTGGTTCATCACCAGGATGGCCTCGGTGGGGTCAATCGTCTCCTTGCCTCCCACCGGTACGAACAGAACATCCACTTTCCCAATGCGGGCCAGTTGGGGGTCGGTGAGCAGGTGACCGAGGTCGCCCAGGTGGCAGAAATGCACGCCTTCGAGATAAAAGTGCCAGACCGTGTTGGGTCCGCGCTTTCGACCCGAGTAGGAATCGTGATGGGTGGGCACGCCCACGAAGGTCAGCGTCTCCCCGGTGCGGGCCACCGGCACCTCGAACTCGGACTCGAACTCGGCCGTGCGCTTGACCACCACCGGGTTGCCGCCCACCCGAAAAGAGGCCGAGTGATCGCGATGCTCGTGCGAGCAGACCACGATGTCAGACTCGAGCGGAGGAAACTGGTAAGGGATGTAATCGGCGTAAGGGTCAAGGATCACCGAGGTGGACTTACCCGTGTTCACCCAGAAACAAGCGTGGCCGAGGTAGCGTACGATCAAAGCCGGGAACTTCCTCTCTGTCTAAAGTGCAAGGCCTTTGGTCTTGCACCTTACAACGCGCAGGAACGCAGTTCCGGCGCGTTCGTTAGATTGTGCTAATGTGCCAGACCAAAGTGCGAGCACATTAGCGAGCCGCGGCAGGCGCGATCATCACAACCAGCGACTTGTTCACGGCGATGAAATCTAAGGTATCCAGCGCTTCATCACCGGACAGGTCATACACGGTGGCGTTCGTCACCGGAATGAAATCGCGCTCCTTGTTGACTTCGTCCAACAGCCGACCGCCCGGAGCCACATGGATGTCGCCTTCGAGACGGTAGGTTGTGGTCAACAAGATGACACGAATGGTCTCTTTGATCGACCTGATACCCACGACTGGGCGGCGAGTTTGACATGTTTTCCAGCTTTTCCTGTGCCAGGGGCAACTTTGTCGCGCGGGGCCGGGTCGGCAACGTCCGCGACCATCTTCTTCCGAGCCTTCTAAGGAGCCGTTCTGGACAAGACGGACTTGAAGCGTTATACTCCCTCCTCGACATGAACCTGCAAAAAACCTGGAAACAGATCGAAGAAAACGTACAGCAAGTGGCCGTCGCCAGCGAGCTGATTCAGCCCGGCGAGAGCTTCACGCTCACCGACGACCAGTCCAACTCCATCGACACCCTGCTCGACCGCCTCCGCCGCGGCGAGCAGAGGCTCTTATTGGTGGCTCCCACCGGATCGGGCAAAACCGAAGTCTTCTTCCGGACCGCGGTCCGGCGCGTGCTCGAGGAAGGTCGCGCCGTGGTCATCCTGGTGCCAACCCGAGACCTGGCCCGGCAACAGTTCCAGTATATGCTCGACCGGCTCGAGAGCACCGACCTTGATATTGCCCAGATGCATGGCGGCGTGCCTCCCCGCGAGCGCCGCGAGATCAAAGAAGGGGTCGAGAAAGGCCAGATCCACATCGTGGTCGGCAGCGCGATGCTGCTGCAGCATTCGAGCTACCGCTCCATGCTGGAAAGCGCTGCCCTGCTGGTGGTGGACGATGTCAACGCCTTCGACGAAGAGGAAGACCTCAAGCACATCACGGGGCTGCGTTGCCAGGTGCTGTTCACCAGCGCCACGCCCGATGCCGTGGGGAGGTTCCTCAAGCGCGAAGGGGCCATGGACAATCGCATCGAGATGAAGCAGATGCCCTTCGACTCGCCCCCCACCGAGGTGCATCACATTCCGGCCAGTTGGAACGAAAACATCTTCAGCCAGATCGACCGGGGACTGCCGGTGCTGCAGCGCCACCTCGACGACGGCAGTCGCATCTACGTCATCAGCCGAACCCGAGCCCGCGTTCCGGTCATCGCCCAGTACCTGCAGGACCGTTTCCAGGTGCCTGTCAGCATGCTGCACGGCGACATGGCCGATTCGCACGAGCATCGCAAAAGGATGCGCGGGCGCGGGAACAGCCAGGTGCGCGAGGACCGCATCTCGATGATGCGCCAGTTCCGTGATCACAAACCGGCCATCCTGGTGGCCACCAACCTGGTGGGGTCGGGGCTGGACATTCCCATGGCCGACCTGGTCATCGTCACCGACGCCGACCACTTCGGACCTGCCGAGATCGAGCAGTTGACCGGTCGGGTGGGCCGTCGCGAGCGCCACTCGGACGCGGTGCTCGTCGAAGGGACCATCTCGGCTCACCGGGCCTCGGAGCCCAGAGTCAAGGCGACGAGCTTCGTGCGCAAAGGCAAAGTGGTGACGATGTATCGTATCGTGAATCGCAAGCCCGGCCGGGGCGGGCGTCGCCGCGCCGTCTAAAGAATTCTCGCCGGGACTGTCCGAGATCGATGCGGCCGGGTATAACCCTCGCAAATATCCGCTAGCAAAGTGAGATGCAGGTTGGACACGGTGCAAAAACAGACCCTCGAGGTTGTCCCCAACGAGATCCTCGATTCCCACGTCGACGACGGCCCTCCCCATCCCTGGGACTGGCCCACGGCCATCACCCTCTGGTCGGTGCACCTCGGGGCCCTCTTTGCTCCGTTCTTCTTCAGCTGGTCGGCGGTTGCCGTCTGTGTCTTCTTCTATGTCCTCTCGGCCATGGGCATTACCTTCGCCTACCATCGGCTGCTGACCCATCGCGCTTTCAAGTGTCCCAAATGGTTGGAGTACCTGGCCACGTGCTGCGGGGCCATGGCCTGCCAGGGCGGCCCCATCGCGTGGGTGGCGGTGCACCGCCTGCATCACGGCCACGCCGATCGCGACGGCGACCCCCACGGCACCGACAAAGGATTCTGGTGGGCCCACATGGGCTGGATGCTTTCCAAGCCGCCTCACAAGCTCGATCCCGACCTGCGCACCCGCATGGCCCGAGACCTTGAGAGTGACGCCGTCTTTCGCTGGATCGACCGGGGCTACATTCTGGGAGCCGTGGGACTCGGTTTCGTCCTGCTCAAGCTGGGCGGCTGGCCCTGGGTGGTCTGGGGCATGTTCGTGCGGCTGACCCTGGTCTATCACGCAACCTGGCTGGTCAACTCGGCAGCCCACACCTTCGGCTATCGCCTCCATAAGACGCCGGACCGCTCCACAAATTGTTGGTGGGTGGCCCTGCTCACTTTCGGTGAGGGCTGGCACAACAATCACCACGCCTATCCCGCCTCAGCCCGTCACGGTTTGAAGTTCTGGGAAATCGACATGACCTACATGCTGATTCGAGCTCTGGAGCGGATCGGGCTGATTTGGGACCTGAAAATGGCTCCCGAAAGAGCTTTCCAGGCTCGCCCTGGAGACGGAGGCCGGCCCAGCTGATCCGCATTCCGCTGCCCGAAGAGACCGGGCTGGTCCTGGGCGTCTACTTTCGGGCCCTGGGCCCACCCTATCGACCCGAGGAGATTGCCAGATTTCATCGCGAGTGGGTGGAACGTCAGGTGCAACCGCCTTTACGCGAGCGCCTGCTGGCTCGCAGCGATCAGTTGGAGCTTTCGGTCACGACGGCCGCCGAGGGCCCTCCCATTCCTCCGCCCGACCTGTTGTCCATGTTCGGCGCAACGGCGGAGCAGGTCAAAAAGCTGACGACAGCCACGCACGCCTGCGTGGCCTCCGACTTCTCCTCCGACGGGGTGGCCCTCTGGAACGTCCTGGCCCTGGCCCATGCCCTGCTCGACAAAGCCGTGGACGGGGTCTGCTTCGATCCCCTGCGCCTTTCCCTCAAAAAACCACCCGAGGTCAACGGACAGTTGCGCATCGCCCAGCACATCATCGTACCTTTCTCGGTGGAGGCCGAAGGACTGGGTTGGATGACCACCAAGGGCCTGTGCAAGTTCGGCCTGCCCGAGCTCGAGCTCACCGACGTCCCCCCGGCCCTGGCCAACGACCTGATCGACGTGGTAAATGGCCTGGCCGGCTACCTGCAACGGCTGGCGGCCAGCACCCCGGGCTCGGAGCTGGTCCTGGAGGACGAGCTCCGGCTCCCGCTTGGAGAGCTGCTCGAAAGCCTGGCCGGCAAGCCTGGCGACTCGCCGAGCTCGACCTCGACCCTGCTCGGCCTCACTTACAATCCCTCCGACGAAGAAGACGGCGCCGACTTTCTCAGCGTGCACCCCCCGGGCGACGTCGAGCAAGTCCCTGAGACCTGGTATTACCAGATGCTGGGTGATCTGTGGGGTCGCAAGGAAACTATGGTCAACGTGGAAGGCGACCTCCTCGTGCAAGCCCACAAGCGTGCCCTGGACGAGCTCCCGGTGCTCAAGAGCCGATTCCAGGCGGGCCTCGAGCCGGGGGAGATCGCCATGGTCAAGTATGGCTTCCCCTACGGCGACGAGGATCGGCTTGAGTTCATGTGGGTCACGCTTGAGTCCTGGCGCGGAGAGTCTCTGGTGGGCTTGCTGAGCAATCATCCGGTGCACTGCACCGAGTTGTGCGCGGGCGCCCGGGTGGAAATCCCCGAGGAAGGGATTTTCGACTGGACGCTGCACGGGGCGGACGGAAAATGGATCGGCGGCTACACCGACAGCATCGTGCGCGAGTGGATGCCTAGCGAGTGAGCCAGCCGCGCGGCGGCAGCTTGCCCCGGGCGGCCTTCAGCGGCTCTCCCAGGGGTACGCCCCGATCCAGAAAGATCTCAGGATTGCAGGTCAGCACCAGGCTCTCACCCTGAAAGCGCTGCCGCAACTCGTTGAGAACCCGGTTGAGCACCTCGTCGCGAGAGTCTCCCAGGCCGGTGGCGATGACGCGTTCCTCGTGCCGAACCGTCACGACCCAGCCGTTCCCACCGCAATCAAAGGAGAGCTGGACCTCACAGGACCGGCCCCCTACGTTCCGTCTCAGTTTCTCGGCCATCGAGCGCTCCTGGCTTGATTTTTTGCGACCGCTCTTGTCGTCGCTCAATTTAAGGGGACCAATTCGCTCCTTCGAGGCGAAGATCCCTGCCAGACCCCTGCCAATCCGGCAAAAAATCCGCAGAACATCTGCTCGGGGAACGCCCTGTTGGGAAAGGATCTGTGTCCGACCTCATAGAAGAGTCGGCCCGATTTTCGGGCGGATCCGCGCTATGAAGCCGCTCCAGCAGCATCCAGGTGGAGGAATGATGAACAAAGTTGGCACCCTCGAGCAAGCTCTGGCTCGAGTGCGCGACGGCAGCACGATCATGATGGGTGGCTTCGGCCTGTGCGGCATTCCCGAGAACCTGGTGCGAGCACTGGCTCAATCGGGCCAGAAGAACCTCACCATCATCAGCAACAACGCCGGGGTCGACAGCGCCGGCATCGGCCTTTTGATCAAGAGTGGCCAGGTGCGCAAAATGATCTCCAGCTACATCGGCGAGAACAAGATGCTCGAAGCCAGGGTGATCTCGGGCGAGATCGACGTCGAGCTGAATCCGCAGGGCACCCTGGCCGAGCGCATTCGTTGCGGAGGGGCCGGCATCGCCGCTTTCTTCACCCCCACCGGGGTGGGCACCCTGGTGGCTGAAGGGAAGGAAGTGCGCGAGTTCGACGGCCGTCTCTACGTGATGGAGCGTGCCCTGCGGGCCGAGGTCGCTTTCGTCAAAGCCTACCAGGCCGACCACCACGGAAACCTGGTCTACCGCAAGACCACGCGAAACTTCAATCCGGTCATGGCCACCGCGGCCGACTTCGTGGTCGCCGAGGTGGAGGAGATCGTGCCGGCCGGCTCGCTCGCCACCGAGAACATCGTGACCCCCAGCGTCTTTGTGGACATGGTCATCAAGGGAGAGCAGTATGAAAAGCGAATCGAAAAAAGAGTTTATCGCGAAAAGAGTGGCGCAGGAGCTTAAGGACGGCTACTACGTCAATCTTGGCATCGGCATTCCTACCCTGGTGGCCAATTACATCCCTGAGGGGATGCACGTGATCCTCCACTCGGAGAACGGCATGCTGGGCATTGGACCTTACCCCTTCGAGGGCCAAGAAGATGCCGATCTGATCAATGCCGGCAAGGAGACCGTCACTGAGATTCCCGGTACCTCCTACTTCAGCTCGGCTGACTCCTTCGCCATGGTGCGCGGGGGCCACATCGACCTCACCGTCATCGGCGGGATGGAGGTGGACCAGGAGGGGAACCTGGCCAACTGGATGATCCCCGGCAAAATGGTCAAGGGGATGGGAGGGGCCATGGATCTGGTGGCGGGCTCCAAGCGGGTCATCATCGCCATGCAGCACGTGGGCCCCGATGGCTCGAGCAAGATTTTGAAGAAGTGCCGGCTCCCTCTCACGGGGCAGAAAGTGGTGGATACCGTGGTAACCGACATGGCGGTCATCAAAGTCACGCCCGAGGGCATGGTGCTGCTCGAGACCGCGCCAGGCGTGACCGTGGACGAGGTGCTGGCCTGCACCGAGGCGGAGCTCAAAGTGGCTGCCTCGGCGGGAGGCAAGTGAGCATATGGCTTCCATCACGATGTCTCCCAGCATCCCCTGCGACAACCACCTGACCCAGGAGCGGCACCGCGCCTTCCGCGAGAAGCTGCGCGCGTTTCTGGCCGAGCACGCCGACCCCATCGCCGAGCAGCACGAGGCCGAGACCCGGTTTCCCCGAGAGCTGCTGCAGAAGATGGGCCGCGAGGGCTACCTGGGCGTCCCCTTCGGCGCGCAGTATGGGGGGGCGGGGCTCGACCCCCTGAGCCTGGCCATCCTGATCGAGGAGACCTCGCGTTGCTGGGGCTCTCTGGGGATCATTCTGGCCGCCCATATCGGCCTCGGCTCCAACCCAATCGCGATGTGGGGCAACGAGGAGCAAAAGCAGAAGTATCTGGTCCCCCTGGCCAGGGGAGAGCGACTGGGCGGATACGGGCTGACCGAGCCCCAGGCCGGCTCGGACTCGGGAGCGACCCTGACCAGTGCCGTGCTCGATGGCGATCACTGGGTGCTCAACGGCACCAAGTGCTGGTGCACCAATGCCACCGAGGCCTTCAGCTACGTGGTCAGCGCTGTCACCGATCCGGACCTGGGCAAGAGCGGCATCTCGGCCTTCATCGTCGAGAAAGACTTCCCGGGCTTTTCCTTTGGCAAGAAGGAAGACAAGCTCGGTCTGCGCGCATCAGCCACGGGCACGCTGATCTTCGACAGTTGCCGGGTTCCCAGGGAGAACCTGCTGGGCGAGCGGGGGCAGGGATTCAAATACTTCATGCAGACCCTGGACGGCGGCCGCATCACCATCGGGGCCATGTCGCTGGGCCTGGCCCAGTGCGCCCTGGACGAGGTGGCCGCGGTGCTCGTCAAGGAATGCCTGACCGCCGACCTCTTCGAGCACGAGCTCCGCCTGGCTCCGCTGGCCGAGATGGCCGTGGACGTGGCGGCGGCCCGCTCGCTGGTCTACGAGGCGGCCATCACCCGCTCGCTGCGCCCCCGCTGGACGCTGGAGGGGGCGGTGGCCAAGTACCTGGCCAGCGAGGTGGGCATGCGGGTGAGCAGCAAGGCGGTGGAGATGCTGGGCGAGCGGGGCCTCATGATGAACAGCCGCGTCTCGCGCGCCTTCCGGGACGCCAAGCTTTGCACCATCGGGGAAGGAACCAACGAGATTCAGAAAGTCGTCATCGCCCGCGAGCTGCTTCGCACGCTCGAGGCCTGACCCGAAATGAAGGAGTAAAAATGAGCCAGACCATGACCGAGAAACCATCTGGTTTCTGTTTCGAGCTATCGGAAGACCACAAAATGGTGCAGAAAATGGTGCGCGACTTCGCGTCCGAGCACCTGGCCCCCAGGGCAGCCCACTATGACCGCACCTGCGAGTTCCCCTGGGAGAACGTCAAGAAGATGGCCGAGCTGGGCCTGATGGGAGTCACCGTTCCCGAAGAGCTCGGGGGAGCCGGCATGGACTCGCTGGCCTACTCCATCGTGATCGAGGAGATCTCGCGGGCTTGCGCTGCTACCGGCGTCATCACAGCGGTCCAGAACTCGCTGGGCGAGTATCCTCTCATGGCGTTTGGGACTGAGGAGCAGAAGAAGAAGTACCTGCCTTTGATGGCCAGGGGCGAGAAGATCGCCGCCTACGCGCTGACCGAGCCCGGGTCAGGATCGGACTCGGCCAGCATGCAGACCCGCTGTGAGCTCCAGGGCGACCACTGGGTGCTCAACGGCCAGAAGAACTGGATCACCAACTCCACCGGGGCCGAGATCTTTATCGTTTACGCCACCAAGGACCCCGACCTCAAGCACAAGGGCATCTGCTGCTTCATCGTGGAGAAGGGCTGGGAGGGCTTCACCGTCGGCAAGCACGAGGAAACGCTGGGAGTGCGGGCCTCGGGCACCTGCGGCCTGACCTTCGAGAACTGCAAGGTTCCCAGGGAGAACCTGCTGGGAGTCGAAGGCGAAGGCTTCAAGATCGCCATGCAGGCCCTCGACACCGGTCGCGTGGGCATCGCCGCCCAGGCCGTGGGCATCGCCCAGGCCGCCCTGGACAACGCCCTGCGCTACTCCAAGGAGCGCCAGCAGTTCAAGAAGGCCATCTCCGAGTTCCAGCTGGTCCAGGAGATGCTGGTCCAGATGGCGGTCGAGATCGATGCCGCCCGATTGATGCTCTATCGCGCCGCTTTGAAGCGCGACTCGGGGGAGAAGTTCACCAAGGAGGCCTCGATGGCCAAGCTGTACTGCTCCGAGGTGGCCATGCGGGCGGCTTTGAACGCCGTCCAGGTCCACGGGGGATACGGCTACTCCAAGGAGTATCCCGTGGAGCGCTTGCTGCGCGACGCCAAGGTGACCCAGATCTACGAAGGCACTTCGGAGATCCAGAAGCTGGTCATCGCGCGCGAGCTGCTGCGCGACTGAGGTGAAGGGCTGAAGGTCTGGCAGGAGCGGGTGCCGACGAACTCTGAAGCGCCCTCCAAGGACCCCAGCCCAGGAGCGCATTCGGACCCCCCTTGACACAGTTTTCCGGCTGCGCGACGCCAAACAGATTGTGCTGGAGGTGGTGGCGGAGCGGGGGCAGGGGCTCCCGACACCACAGGGGGGTTTGCGGCTGGACCTCTAGAACCCGGCCACTCTTGCAGAAGAGCGGCGCGATTTACGAGACCCTGTCGAGAATCATCGGTCCATGCAAGGACTGTAGGAGGAACAATCCATGAACGTCATTGTCTGTGTTCGGCAGACCCCTGATACCGAGTCTGCCATCAAGATAGCGGCCGATGGTCGCACCATCAATACCGACGGCCTGAAGTACGTGCTCGGTCCCTATGACGAGTACAGCCATGAAGCCGCCGTGCAACTGGTGGAAAAGAACGGCGGCGAGGTGACCGCCATCTCCTTTGGCCCCGAGCGGGTCAAGGAGACCCTGCGCAACTGCCTGGCCATCGGGGCCTCCAGAGCGGTGCACATCCACGACGAGGATACTTCTCACGACGACGCCCTGGCCATCGCAACCGCCCTGGCCGCGGCCATCAAGCCGATGAGCTACGATCTGATCTTTACCTCCAACAAAGGCACCGACTCGGATCGCGGCCTGGTGGGCGCCATGCTGGCCGAGCGGCTTGGACTACCCTACGTGGGCCTGGTTTCCGAGCTGGAGCTCGAGGACGGCGGCAAAGCGCTCATGTGCGGCCGCGACGTCGAGGGCGGCCAGCGCGAGAAGATCAAGGTCACCCTGCCGGCCGTGATCTGTGCCCAGAAGGGCCTGCGCGAGCCGCGCTACGCCTCTTTGATGAATATCATGCAGGCCAAGAAGAAGCCCCTGGAGACGAAGACCGCTGCCGAGCTGGGAGTGGATACCGCCGGAGCGGTCAAGCTCGAGGTCGAGAAGATGGAGTATCCCCCCCAGCGTCCACCCGGACGCCTTGTGGAAGGCGGCAGCGTGGATGAAAAGGTCAAAGAGCTGGTGCGCCTGCTCAAAGAGGAAGCCAAGGTTTTGTAGGAGGACATGATGGGTAACGGAATCTGGGTGATCGGGGAAGGCAAAGGAGAGCTTTCCCGGGCCACGTGTGAATGTTTGAGCGAAGCTCGCCGGCTGGCCGGCGAAGAGAAGGTGAGCTGCCTGTTGCTCGGCTCCGGAGTCAGCAGTTGGGCGGGCCAGGCCGGCAAGTTCGGCGCCGACGAAGTGCTGGTCTGCGACAACGCCGAGCTCGGCAAATACAATCTGGAGACCTGGGCCCACCTGGTGGCCGCTGCGGTAGACAGCAAGAAGCCCGACCTGGTACTGGTTCCGGCCACCACCCACGGGAGCGAGCTGGCCGCCCGCGTGGCCGCCCGCCTGGGGCTGGGGCTGGCTTCGGAAGTCGTTTCCCTCTCCAGGGGTGACGACGGCCAGTTCCGGGCCGTGCGCCCGATGTTTGCCGGCAAGGTGCGCGTCACCGTGCGGTTCAAGGAGAACGGCACCCGCATGGCGACGGTGCGGCCGAACGTGCTGACCCTGGCCGAGACCAACCGCTCTGGCGCCGTCTCGAGCCTGGACTTCGGCAAGCCCGAGAAGACCGGGGCCGACATGGTCAGCGTGGAGACCAGGGGCGAGGGAAGCAGCGTGGACCTGTCGGAAGCCAGCATCGTGGTTTCGGGCGGGCGCGGCTTGAAGGGCCCCGAGAACTTCCACCTGGTGCATACGCTGGCCGAGGTGCTGGGCGGAGCCGTGGGCGCCTCGCGCATGGTTGTGGACGCCGGCTGGAAGGAGCACAGCTGCCAGGTGGGTCAGACCGGTCGCGTGGTCACTCCTGACCTCTACATCGCCGTGGGCATCTCGGGCGCCATCCAGCACCTGGTGGGCATGCAGAACGCCGGTTGCATCGTGGCTATCAACAACAACCCCGAGGCGGCCATTTTCAAGGTCGCCGACTACGGGCTGGTGGGAGACCTGTTCGAGGTGTTGCCGGCCCTGACCGAAGAGCTCAAGCGCTCGCGCAACTGAGCCCGGTGGCCCGGGTGACGAGCTCGGCTCGTCGCCCGGGCAGCGAGCCTCGGGCCCGCGGATTGGCAGGGTTCCCGAGCCGATCCCCCGGATGAAAAAGGTGCACCCAGGTAGAGGTCCAGCCTGCAATCTCTTGTGGTGGGGGGGCTGTGTGTGGAAGCTGCTTAGAAGCGGTGGAAGCGCCCCGGAGCCAGGAAGCTCAGCAGCACGCAAGCTGAAGCCACCAACAGAAGCAGGTTCACCCGGCGGCCCTGCCAGCCACCCACCAGGCGCAGGTGCAGGTAAGCCAGGTAGACGCACACAGTGACCAGCACCATCTGGTTCTTGATGTCGCCAAAGGCGAACACCCAGTTGCTCATCACCATGCCGGTGGTCAGTCCCAGCAGCATGAGCGGAAAGCCGGCCAGGATCAGGCGGTAAGCGGCCCGATCCAGGGCGTCCAGCGAGGGCATGAGGCGGAACATCCCCCACACCTTCTTGGCCTTCAACAAGCGCACCTGAACGAAGTAGAGCAGGGCGCAGAAAGCGGCCAGCACAAAAGCGCCATAACCGAGCATGTAGGAGCCGACGTGCAGGTAGAACCAGAAGCTCTTGCTGGGATTGAGTCCCGGGTCGGTGGACAGGACCAGCAGTGAGAAAGCCGTCATAGCAAAGGCGGCCGGAGCGGCCACCGCGCCCAGCACCTCCATCTTCCAGATCCGACCCAGGATCAGGTAGAGCCCGACCACCACCCAGGCCAGCGAGCCCAGGCTCTCGGCCATGCCGTTCAGGGGGACGTGGCCCAGCGAGAAGGCCACCAGCAAGAGGGCCAGCGTGTGCAGGGCGAAAGCCGCCCAGAGCAGGTTGCGCCAGATGTGCCAGTCTTGCTCCTGGCGACGGAACAGGTTCCACTGAAAGCCCACCGAGGCCCCCAGATAGCCAAGGGCGGCGCCACTCAGGGCAGCCAACCCGCTCGTCATGAAGGCGCCTCGTCTTCCAGGTCTTCCCGGGTCAGGCCCAGGAGCTCGAGGGTCAGCTTGAGCTGGTTGGGCTCGACGCCCGCACCCGAGAGCTGGCGCAGGCGCATGGTGGGGGCATGCAGCAGCTTGTTGAGCAGGCTGCGTGAAAAAGCCTCAAGCCGCTCGGCCTCCTGGGGGGTGCAACGCTCGAGGTAGCGGGCCAGCTCTTGCTGGCGCAGCTCCTCGAAGCTCTCCCGAAGCGTGCGGATAGCCCCCGACGCCTTGCGCGAGTCGAGGTCGATCAGAAACCCCTGCGCTTCGCTGCGCACGATCTCGAGCACTTTCTGCACTTCCCTGTGACGCTGGGACAGGTTCTGGCCCACCACCTCTTGCAGGTCGTCGATATTGTAGAGGTAGACGTTGTCGAGCTCGCCGCAGGCCGGGTCGAAGTCGCGTGGCATGGCGATGTCGACCAGGAAGAGGGGACGGTAGCGCCGGGCCCGCATGACCTTGCTCAGACGCTCCTGGGTGACCACGTAGTGGGGGGCGCCGGTGGAAGCGATCAGGATGTCCACCTCGGCCAGGACCCGATCCAGATCATCGAAGGACACCGCCTGGCCGCCGCACTGGCGGGCCAGCTCCTCGGCGCGAGCAGCGGTGCGGTTGGCCACGGCGATCTGTTGGACCCCGGCATCGCCCAGCAGCTTGAGGGTCAGCTCGGTCATCTTGCCGGCACCCAACAGCATCAAGCGCCGGCCCGAGAGGTCGCCGAAGATCTTCTTGGCCAGCTCGACGGCGGCCGCGCTGACCGAGGATGCACCCTGACAGATGCGCGTCTGGCTGCGAGCCCGCTTGCCCACCCGCACCGCCCACGGGAAGAGCCGGTCCAGGGTAGGACCGGTGGAGGCCGCCTGACGGGCCGACTCGTAGGCCGAGCGAACCTGGGACAGGATCTGATTCTCGCCCAGCACCATCGAGTCAAGCCCGCTGGAGACGGAGAAGAGGTGCTCGACTGCTTGCTTGCCTTCGTAGCGATACAAATGCTGAGCAGGAGCCTCGATCAGGGGGCTCAGCTCGCCCCGACCCACCGTGTAGACTTCGGTGCGGTTGCAGGTGGAGAGAATGGCGCACTCTTTCACGCCCGGCTGGGCGCGCAGCGTCGCCAGCGCCTCTTGGAGGCGCTCACCGTCAAAGGCGACCTTCTCGCGCAGGTCGATAGAGGCCGTCTTGTGGTTCAGTCCCAGCAAGACCACAGTCATCACGGTCTACTATCCCCTATTGCCAGGGTGGGTTCCTGCTGCTCCGGCTCGAGCACCTCATCAATGAACAGCAGATTCGCCCGGGCCACGCTCTGCGAGATCGGAGCAATCTGGTCGGAAGGTGGCTGGTAGCTGCGCCCGATCTCCAGGGTATAGCTCAGGATGCCGTTGGCGTAATGGACCCCATCCGAGCTTCCCGAGTTGGTATAGAGCTCAGAGCTCTGCATGACGCGGAAATCGCTACCCAGAGCCTGGTTCATGCGCTGGCCCAGGTCGTGCAACCGTTCGCGGTCGGGGGGTGGCTCCTGGGTGTGGCTCCAGGGATACAGGATCATTTCCCCGTAGCCGTGGTGGTCGAGCACGCCGCGAATGTTGCCGCGTCCGAGCTCGAGCCGCAGGAGGGCCTGCACCTCGGGCTCGGAGCTCCCCTGGGGACCACGATAGTGGGGTGAGCCCGGGTCGTCGGAGGTGTGCTCGAAGTCATCGGTCGTGGAGCAGGGCGTGTCGCCCGAAGGCCGATACAGCTCGAGGTCCTGGGGCCGGGGGGAAAGGTAGTTGCGGTTGAGGTCCGTCCCGATCGCCTCGGTCGGCTCTGAGCAGGCCGTCTCCCCCACCGGGCGGCGGTTCTTCTTCCACCAGTTGTCCTGGCTGCGACTGTATTCATAGCCGTCCGGGTTGACCACGGGCACGACCCAGATCTCGGCTCGGTCCACGCGCCGCTTCATTTCGGGATCGCTGGCGTAGCCCTCCAGCAACTGGCGGGCAACCTCGAGCGGCGGCTGCGACGACATCCATTCACGAGCGTGGTGCAGGCCGGTGAGCACGACCCCGGGACGAGTGGAGGTGTCCTCACAGCGTACCCCCCGACTGATCTGCAGGGCCCAGATCTCGCGACCCTCGTGGGTCTGGCCCAGACTGACGCGGCGGGCCAGCTCGGGATAACGGTGCTCGAGCTGGCCAAGCTCTTCGGCCACCTGATCGGAGGATGGATACGAGGAGAGCTCTGGATGCGGTCGCTTCTGAAGGTGCAGCTTGAACTCGTCCATCAGAGCTCGAGCGTCGCCCCGGGTGAGGTCGAGGCCGTCGAGCTGGAGGTGAGCCAGGATCTCCTGGTCGTCGATGAGCCCGTTCTGGTCCGCGTCAAGCGAGCGTGCCTCTTGCAGGCGCTCGGCATGGACCCTCTGATTTGCTCCCTGGATCTTCACGACTGCAGTCTACGCGGGTCCTGCGGGCGAGATATTGCCAGAAGGAAAACAAGGAAGATCTCCGGGGAGGATGGCGACCGGGAAGTGTGAAGCTCCCATCTGTCGGAGGAATACCCCAAATGCGCAAAACCCTGCTCACCGCCCTGTCCGTGCTGGCCCTCGCCACGGCTGCCCCGGCCGCCTGCTGCTACTTCGCGGCCCTCGAGAAAGACGTCAACCAGCCCGGCCAGCGGGCCTTCATCACCTGGGATGAAGCGGAGAAACGCGAGTCGTTCACCGTCCAGCCCATGTTCGAGGGCAATGCCCCCGACTTCGGCATGGTCATCCCCACGCCGTCGCGTCCCAAGCTGCAAGAGATGCCCCGCGACTTCTTCAAGGAGCTGGCCGTCTTCACCATCCTCGAGCCGATGGACATGAGCAAATTCAAGAGCATGCCTCGACCCAGCAGCTACTCCGAGGGGGCCATGACAACGAGAGCCACCGGGCGGCCGGCGGTTCGGGTGCTCGAGGCCGGCGTGGTGGGCAGCCTGGACTACAAGATCCTGGAGGCAGATCGAGCCGACGCCCTCTACGAGTGGCTCAAGCAGAACAAGTACTCCTACGCCGGCGACACCGAAACTCTCGCCTACTACGTCAAGAAGAAGTGGACCTTCACGGTGATGAAGATCGACCCGCGCCAGATGAAGAAGCGCCCCGACGGTAGCTTCCTGGGCGAGATCACCCCCACCCGCTTCACCTTCGCGACCCCCCGGCTGATCTATCCGCTGCACATCACCCAGATCAGCGTCAAGGATACAACCGACGCCCTGTTCTACGTCATGGCCCGGGAGAAGATGGACCTGCCGGGCCAGTGGTCCTATCAGGGCAATTTCATGTCCCTCTGGGGACAGGCCATGAGCTTTGCCGTGCCCGAAAAGTTGACCGCCCAGGAGAAAGAGTGGATGGCTCGCCTGAGCAAGAAGCCTCCCACTCCCAATCCCAAAGGAGCCCAGCTCGAGTGGTCGGGTCGGCTGACTCAAAAGCGGCTCGATGTCTTGACCGGCAAGGCGCCCTACAACCGCGACGCCCCCCCGGAAGAGGTGAAAAAGCTGACCATCCTGCGTGGCCACCTCAAGGAGGGCTACTATCTGACCAAGTTCCGCAAGCAGTTTCACCGCTCGGAGATGACCCAGGACATCCAGTTCGTGAGCGCGAGCTATCAGGGGGCCAGAGATGATCTCGAGTACATTCAGATTCTGCCTACTTCTCCTCCTTAACCTGAGCCTGAGCCTGAGCCTGTCTGCCCAGACCCCGCCCTTCGCGAGCGAGCGCCCGGGAGGAGCCGGCTCCGACCCACTGGAGAGCCCTCGCGACCTCAGCGGGCGTTCAGTCAAGACCTGCCGGGTCCGAGCGGTGCACGGCACCGAGTTGCCCGGCTCGAGCGGCTGGCTGATGAGAAACGACCCCTGGCTGGCCTACCAGCGGGGGCGCGAGCTGAGCTTACGGGAGTATTCGCTGGCCGATGGGGCCTTCGGCGAGAGCGGCAAGTTGCGCGGCAAGACCCAGGACGACGGGGCCACCGTGCTCGGCTCGAGCAACCACGTGAACTCTTGCGTCGCCTGTCACAACGTCCCCTGGCGCGACATGGGCTCGGGCATCACCATCCAGAAGAACTCGGGTGCCGGGCGCAACACGCCGCATCTCTTCGGAGGCGGGCTGGTGGAGATGGTGGGCCAGGAGATCCGTCGCCAGTTGCTGGCCAGCGTGGACCGCAACGGCAACGGGTGGGTAGAGCTGATGGAGGCGACCGGCCAGGCCCTGGTCGAGCCCACACCCGGGCAGCAGCTCGATTTCGGCAGCTTCGCCGATGAGGACGGGGACGGCCGGCCCGATCTCAACCCGGTCGTCTACGTCTGGTATCTCGATGGGGACGGCAAACGCATCCCCTGGGCTCGCGATCTGAGCGCGGCCGGAGTGGCGGGCTACAATTTCGAGGTCCAGGTCTTCGGCTTTGGCCAGCGCGACCGGGTGGGGCACGGCGGCCTCAGCTCCACGCTGCGGGCGGTCAGCTCCAACGCCTTTGACATCCACTCGGGCCTGCAGGCCCATGATCCGACCGCCAACCTGGAGCCTCGCCTCGACGGGCTCAGCCAGATCTCGCTGGCGGGGGCACAGCAGTTCTATTCCGGATTCACGCGCGACGCCGGCACCGTGCTCGGACCCGGTGGCATCAGCCTGGACGACCCCGATCGCGATGGCGTGATCGAAGAGATCTCCGAGGGCGACATGGACCTGATCGAGTTCTTCCTGCTCAACCACCCGGCCCCCACCCAGACGGGAGGAGCGCGCTTCGAGCGGGGGCGCAAGCTCTTTGCCGCCAGCGGCTGCGTGGAGTGCCACGTGAGCGACTGGCGAGTGCCCCAGGACCGCCGCTTTTTCGACCTGCAGGTGAGCTCAGGACGGGGCCAGCTGCAGGCGACCCGGCCCGGACCGCTGCTGGTGAAGGGCGTTTTCAGCGACTTTCGCCACCACGACCTGGGCCCCGAGTTCCACGAAATGCAGTACGACGGCAGCCAGATCAAGAAGTTCCGCACCACCCCGCTGTGGGGCGTGGGCACCACCGGGCCTTACGGCCATGACGGGGCCAGCCTCAGCCTGGAGGCCGTGATCCGTCGCCATGGCGGAGAAGCTGCCCCGGCTCGCGATCGTTACCTGGCCCTGGAGGAAGCCGAGCGCGACCACCTGCTGGCCTTCCTCAGCAGCCTGGCGCTCTACAGCACCGAGACTCTCCCCACCGACCTGGATGGCGACGGCGTGATCAGCGAGCATTTCACGGTTGCAGGAGTGGATACCGGAGGGGAGTTGTTCAATCCGGAGTGGCTCTTCCGCCTGCCCGGCCGCATCGAGGGATGGGTGGAGGTCAACTCCGGGCGCGTGCTGAGCAAAGCCCTGGTCAATTTGCAGGAGGCCTATGGCGAGAGCCTTCCGGGTCTCAAAGACCTGGACCGGGATGGCTTTCCGGACTGGTGGCTGCGGCGGCCGGCGCCCAGAAAGTCCTGAGTGCGCAGTCTGCTCTGGCTGGTCGGGATGCTGATGGTCGCAGCGCTGTTCCTGCGACTCTGGAGCGGGCAAACCGAGTCGACTCCTGGGCCCACGCCGGCCCAGACGGCTTCTCCGGCTCCCTCCGCAGCCGCCTCCGTGTCCCCCCTGGATCCGCCAGCCCATCTCGGGGCGCTCGAGCAGGACCTCTGGCGGGCTCACATGGCGCTCATGCCCCAGGACCCGTGGCCTCCGAGCTACTATAACCTGACCGAAGCGCGAGGACACACCTATGTCCTCACCGTGGGGCAAGCTGGCTTTGGCAGCTTCAAGATGTGGGCGGTCTGGGAGAAAAACGGCAATGCCTGGGGCAACCGGGGCCAGGTGGTGATCGGGGGAGAAGAAGCCCCCTCGCCCAAACCGAACCAGTACAAGGAGCTGGGCCTGGAGGGCCTGTCCTCGGAGGTTCAACAGAGTCTGCTCAACCGCGAGACCTTTCGGCACATCAGCCCCCTGCCTGACGAATGAGCGCTTGCAGACGTTCTGCGGCTGCACCTTGCGCAGCTCCACTGCCGGGGTCTGATCTACGCCCGACTCAAAGGACCGTGATATCTTGCTCAAAGTCTGTGGAATCGCCTCGAGCGGTGACGCTTGATCACTGACATATCCTCCTTCTGGTCGCATACTGAGTGCTATACTGGAAAGCGGAGGACAAAGCCATGGATGAGCGTTTGAAGAAGATCAAGCTCAGGCTGGCCCAGATGGATCACAACGTCAATCGGGGTCACGAGCACCTGCTGAACGTCATGGCGTCCCAGAGGGACAGAATCGATCGGGCCTTCGACACCCTGAAGAGCGAGGTGCGGTTTGCTCTGCTCGACCAGGATGTGGCCCTGAGGGGCGAGTTGCTGATTTTGCGAGCGGGCATGAGCGACCTGCGCGAAGGCCTGCTGGATCTGACGCAAGCCATCGGAGATCACGAGCTGCGTCTCCAGCGCTTGGAACAGATGGAGCCGCCGGCGGCTTGAGGTGATGGACGGTGGGCCCGCAACCCGAAGGTTTCTGCTTGCAGATTGTGCTCCCACGCGATGATCCAACGGTTCGAGGCCTTCGACCACGTGGTCGATTTCAGCTTCTGGGCGGGGACCCCGCTGAAGGCCAGTCATCGGCCAACGATGGGCTGGAGGTAACCGGATGGAGGAATTTGGCCCACGCGATCCATGCTTAGCAGAACTCCAGTCCCAAATTGGAGCGAGACGTCCAGATAGGGCACAAAGGCCAGCACCACGCATGACCGGCCTTCAGCAGGACCTTCCCGAGCCCGCTGGGAAGCTTGCTCCCACGCCCATGCGAGACACTGTCTACCTGCTCTTGTTCGACGGCTATGCCGACTGGGAGCCCGCCCTGGCAGCCTGCGAGATCCGCAAGCACGGGGGCTTCGAGCTGGTCACCGTTGGCTTTGACGACCACACCGTCACGTCGATGGGGGGCCTGCAGGTCCTGCCCGCCCTCCGGCTCGACGACCTGGAGCCGGAGCGGGCCGTGATGCTGATCTTGCCGGGAGGCGACCGCTGGGAAGATCCCCCCGAAAGCAACGCCCTGGAGAAGGTCCTGCTGGATCTGCGCCATCGCCACGTGCCCCTGGCGGCCATCTGTGGGGCCACGCTGGCCCTGGCCCGGGCAGGGCTGCTCAAGGGGGTCAAGCACACCTCCAACGGGCTGAATTACCTCGTCGAGCACGTCCCGAGCTACGACGAGGACGAGCTCTACCAGGAAGTGCCGGCCGTGCGCCATCGCCACATCATCACCGCCAATGGAGCGGGGTATGTGGAATTCACCCGCGAAGTGCTGGGCCTGTTGCGCATCTACCCTGAGGACGAGCTGGAAATCTGGTACGATCTTTTCAAGAAGGGCGTCATGTCCGGGCTGCGCTGAGATGCTCGTGCGGCTTGGAACACGCGGCAGCGAGCTGGCCCTGGCTCAATCGATGCAGGTTGCCCGCCAGCTCGAGAGTCTGCACCCGGGCCTGAGGGTCGAGGCGCTGGTCATCAAGACCACGGGCGATCAAAAGGCCGACGTGCCCCTCTCCAGCCTGGGCGGCAAAGGGGCCTTCACCCGTGAGATCGAGCACGCGCTGCTGGGCGGGCAGGTCGATCTGGCGGTGCATTCCCTCAAGGACCTGCCCACCACCCTGCCCGAGGGGCTCGTTCTGGGTGCCGTGCCCGAACGACAGGATCCGCGAGACTGCCTGGTCGCGTCCGTCCCCCTGAGCAAGCTGCCGCCGGGAGCCCGGGTGGGCACCGGCAGCGAGCGCCGCGTGGGACAGCTGCGCCAGGCCCGCCCCGATCTGATCTTTGAAGCAATCAGGGGCAATCTGCCCACCCGCGTGGCCAAATGGCGGCGAGGAGAGTACCAGGCCATCGTGCTGGCCGCGGCCGGCCTCAACCGCCTGGGCCTGGCAGCCTGTGGCCTGGAGCCTCAAGAGGTCCACCCGCTCGACCCTGCTGTCTGCCTGCCAGCGCCCGGCCAGGGGGTGCTGGGCCTGCAGATCCGCGAGCACGACGAGCAGACGCGAGCTCTTCTGGCTCCCCTGGAGCATCCCGAGAGCGCCCTGGCCATGCGGGTCGAGCGGGCCTTCCTGGCCGAGCTGGAGGGTAACTGCAGCCTGCCCGCCGGCTGCCTGGCCGAGGCCGGACCCGGGGGGCTCTTGGCCCGAGGAGTGCTCGGCGACGCCAGCGGCGAGCGCCTGGCCCGCTCCAGCGCTCACGACAACGACCCGGAGAGACTGGGGCGAGAGCTGGCTCGCGAGCTGAAGGCTCAGTTGTGACCGGGCGGCGCATCGTGGTCACCCGGGCCCGTGAGAAAGCCGACGAGATGGCCGAGCAACTGGAAGCGTTGGGAGCCCGGGTGGTCTTCTGCCCCACCATTCGCTATCTGCCCCCGGAAGAGCCCGATCGGCTCCGCTCGGCCCGCATCGCCGAATATGACTGGATCCTGTTTACCAGCCCTCAGGGCGTGGCCTGCTTCTTCGAGCAACCCGGCCCTCCGCCGCGCGCCCGCATCGCCTGCATCGGCCCGGCCACGGCCGCGGCCCTGCCCCAGGGGGTGGCCTGCGAGGTCCTTCCCGACCGATATGTGGCCGAAGGCCTTCTGGAAGCCCTGCGAGCGTATCCCGTCGAGGGCATGCGCATCCTGCTGCCCCGGGCCGCCGAGGCCCGCGAGGTGCTGCCCGAGACGTTGCGCGCCCGGGGAGCCGACGTGGAGGTCGTGCCCGCCTACCGTACCCTTCCCGAGGACACGCTGAACCCTGAGGTCCTGGTCGGGCCGGTGGACGCGGTCACCTTCACCTCCTCCTCCACCGTGAAGGCCTTTCACAAGCTGCTGGCGGGCCGCCCCCTGGCCGGCTTCCCGGCCGCCGCCATCGGGCCCATCACGGCCCAGACCGCCGTCGAGCTGGGCTTCCCTCTGCTCGTGACAGCCCCCGAGCACACCATCCCGGGTCTTCTCTCGGCCCTGCAAGGAGCCTTCCGGGGGGGGCAAGAAGGCTAACCGGACATGACCTTCCCCACCGTGCGTCTGCGCCGCCTGCGGCGCACCCCCGAGCTGCGCTCCCTGGTCCGCGAGACCCGGCTCTCCCCCCTCGACTTCATCCTGCCGCTCTTCGTGGTGCCGGGCGAGAACGTGCGCGAGGAGATCTCCGCCCTGCCCGGCCACGCCCACCTGAGCGTGGACCGACTCGTGGAGGAGGCCCGCAGTGCCTTCCAGGATGGTATTCGCGCGGTGATCCTGTTCGGTCTGCCCGAGGCCAAGGACCCGACCGGGTCGTCCTCGCTGGCCTGGGACGGCCCCGTGCAGAAGGCCATCCTGGCCCTCAAACGCGAGCTTCCCGAGCTGGTGGTGATCACCGACGTCTGCCTGTGCCAGTACACCGACCACGGCCATTGCGGGGTGCTCGACCAGGGCTGGGTCGACAACGATGCCACCCTGGAGCTGCTGGCTGCGACCGCGCTGTCGCACGCCAATGCGGGGGCCGACATGGTAGCCCCCTCGGACATGATGGATGGCCGCATCCAGGCCATCCGCACGCGACTCGACGAGGGCGGCTTTCACCAGGTGGCCATCATGGCCTACAGTGTGAAGTTCGCCTCGGCCTTCTACGGACCGTTCCGCGAGGCGGCCCACTCGGCCCCATCCCAGGGCGATCGCAAGAGCTACCAGATGGACCCGGCCAACCGGCGCGAGGCCTGGCGCGAGGCCGAATTGGACGCGGCCGAGGGGGCCGACATCCTGATGGTCAAGCCGGCCCTGGCTTACCTCGACCTGATCCGCGATCTGCGCGAGCGCTTCCCGCATCCCCTGGCGGCCTACAATGTCAGCGGCGAGTATGCCATGATCAAGGCCGCCGCCGAGAGAGGCTGGGTGGACGAGCGGGCTATCGCCCTGGAGACCCTGACCGGCATCAAGCGGGCCGGGGCCGACCTGATCCTCACCTACCACGCCCGCAAGGCGGCCCGATGGCTCGGCTGATCCTGATCCTGCTCCTGCTCTGTCCGGCCTTGGCCCAGAAGGTGCCCTGCAAGACCGACCTGGTTCCAGGGGGAGAGCTGGCCGTCAATACGCCCTCCGACGTGCTGGTGGACGCCCGCGGGCGCATCTTCCTGCTCTACGGCCGCGAGGGTGGGGCAGAGCTGCTCGATGCCGCGGGCCGCAGCCTGATGAAGCTCGAGACGGGGGAAACCGAGCCCCGTGCCACCCGCTTCCGGGTGCATGCGCTCTGGACCGGCTCGGGCGCTCCCCCATCGCTGCTGGCCTCGCAGGACGGCCCCGAGGGGGCCGTGTGGGTGCTCACCCCCTCCGACGACAACCTCAAGGCCACCAGGCTGCGAGGTGCTCCCGAGCCCATCTCCGACCAGGCCGTGCTGGCTCGCGAGGGGGACCGCTACTACGTGCTGGACAACGCCACCAATCCCCCCCGGCTCTGGATCTTCTCCACCTCGGGCGCTTTTGTGGCCAGGGGCAGCTTCCCGGGCCTGGCCCGAGTGCGTAAAATGGCTCTGGATCGCAATCACAATCTGTATGCTCTGGTGGACGCCGGACTGGTGGTCTACAACCGGCTGGGCAGCAAGCGCTACACCCTGCCGGGAGCCCGCGCTTTCTCGGTTAATCGCGAGGACCGCCTGGTGGCAGCCGGCGGCGAGTGGCTGCGCAAGTTCGATCTGAGCGGCAATCTGCTGGCGGAAGGGCGCCCGCCTCAGGGGGCCACCCAGCCCGAGGCCATGAGCCTGACCGCTGACGGGTCGATGTTCGTTTACTACGCCGGGGGTTTGCTGGCCCGCTTCGACGCCCGGGCCGAGCTCGAGGATGAGTCCAACTTCAACCCGGGAAGCTCGCCGGCCGGCTACGGGCTCGATTCCCAGGGCCGTCTGTTCACCTGGGACAACGGTGCCGAGCAGCTGATCATGCGCGCCCCCTCCGGGAAGGTGATCAACCGGGCCGGCTACGTCCCGGGTGGGTTCTCGCCCGATAAGCTGGTCAACCCCACCGACGCTACCCTGGCCCCGGACGGCAAGATCTGGGTGGGCGAGGCCGGAGGCTGCCGCCTGCACCGCTACCATCCCGAGCGTGGCTGGCTGGAGCCCATCGCCGTGGGCATCCGCGGGGGGGCCGCCCGGGCTGAGCCGCTGCAGATCAAGTCCGACCACCGGGGCGAATTGCTCATGCTGGTGGCCCCGGCCGGGCGCCGCGGCAATCTGTTCATCCAGCGTCGCGACAGCAGCGGCAAACTGCTCGGTCAGAAAGACCTGGGACCCATCGGGCCTGGTGCGGTGGTCAAGCTGGCCGTCCAGCCCTCGGGGGAGTCCTACCTCTATCGCTCCGATACCAGCCCCCGCCCCTCGCTCGAGCGCTTCGACTCGCGGGGCAATCGCATCGGCTTCGTGGGGGGCAAAGACCCCAACTTCACCCTGAGCAAGGGCGTAGCCACCGGCATCTTCCTCAAACCGGAAGAAGACCTGGTGGCCTACAAAGGCGGGCTGATCATCCCCACCGGGGGCCAGCTCATCTACCTCGACTCCGAGCTCAAGATATACAAGGTTCTGGCCCTGAGCCATCACCGCTCGGCGACCGGGGCGCGGGTGACTCTCGACTTCGGAGGGGCCTGCCTGGCCGATGGTGTGCTCTATGTGACCGACATGTCCAACCAGTGCGTGCACAAGATCATGCTGCGCTGAAGGAGCTTGGCGCGGGGGTTGTCGAAACGGCGGGCATGGATCCCAGACAAGTAGCGGGTATGGATCCGCGTCAGATGGCCGAGTTGCACCGCAACCGGGCCCGCCGTCATTATGAAGACGGCCAGATCAAGGACGCGGTGATGGAGCTCGAGCAGGCGCTCGCCAGCGACCCGCGCGACGCAGACGCCTGGCAGATGCTGGCCGAAATCTACGGGGCCGCCGGCTATATCGAGCAGGCCGCCAGTTACATCCAGAAGTGTCTGCAGGAGAATTACCAGAATATCGACGGCTGGGTCATGCTGGCCAACCTCTACGCCCAGCTCGGTGGACCCTACCTGGATCTGGCGCTGCAGCAACTCGACCTGGCCATGAGCCTGGATGACAACAATGCCAATGCTCACTACCTCAGAGGCAATATCCTGGCCCAGAAGGGCCAGAGCGAGGGTGCCGTGGCCAGCCTGAGCAAGGCTCTCAGCCTGGCCCCCGACCATCCCTTCGCCAAGCACGATCTGGAAGCCCTCAAAGCTCGCGCCTGACCCCTTGCAGGGGTCGTCCAGAACGACCTCTGCACTACCCGCTCAGGCCGAGGGTCGAAAGACCCCGAAGCACGACGTGTAACCGTGCAGGTAGGTGGTCCCGCCCACCGGGCCGATCTCGCCGTTGCAGAAAAAGCCTCCGATGGGAATGTCTCCCACCCGTCGGCGAAACAGCTTGCAGTCGTGATCGGGCTCGCCGTAAAGGTAGTCACCCCGGCCCAGGCAGCTGAACAACAGAGCACCCTCGGCGTCCTGGGCGGGTGCGGTGGCGCAGAAGCGGTCGAGCAGCTCGGTCAGGTCCTCGGCCGACGTCTCGCGGTCACGCAGGTGGAACTGCACCGTCTGGCCCACCCGGGGCCGGGCCCCGACCACCAGGTCCCCTCGCTTGTGGTCGATGCCGATCAGGTTGCGGATCAAAAAGTCGCCCCGGTGACAGCCCTGCTTGAACGGATCCATCTGGATGCCGAGAAACAGAGAGTGTCCGGCCAGCGCCCGATCGCGAGCCGGCAGCTGCGAGACCAGTTGGCGCAGCATCTCCAGGGGAGCGGTGCGATCGAGCTGGGTGACGTGGTTCTTCTCGGCTCCGGTGACCACCATCGGCTGGCCCACGGGGCGACAGCCCTGGGCCACCACGGTATCCATGGCGATAGGACCGCTGAGGGCCACCCCCACCAGCCCGGTCCGGATCAAGAAATTGTCGCAAAGAAGCGCGTTGCCACCTGGAAAGGCAGCGTCGCTGGCCAGCCCCCCTACCTTGGGTTGGCCGGGGTAGGCGTAATCGAGCCCCAGTACTGTCTCCTCCATCGGGAAGCTGAAGGGGTCGGCCAGCAGGATGAAACAGGGATGGTCGGCCGGGTCCACCTTCAGCCATTCGTGCCAGCGCTCGGGGGCCCCGTCCAGGTCGGGCACCTCCATCTCCTGCAGCTGGAACGTCTGGACTTTCACGCCCGGCAGCCAGGCGGCCGTGATGCTGACGGCGGGAGAATGCTCCACTTCGTGCCCATTGCCGATGATGCCCCCGCCCGAGCAGCCGATCAGGTGTCCCACGTCAAGATTGCGGATCAGATGGGCCGGCAACTCACTGAACTGGCCGCGAAAGGCGGCGCTGACGAAGACCAGGGCAAGGTCGGGGCGTCCGGCCGGATCGTCGAGCTGCTCGACGCATTCTGCGATGGCCCTGACGAGGTTGGAGGCCTCGGAGAGGCTGGAGCGCCACCTCATTTCCTCAAGGCTATCGCGAAAAAGGCGAAATTTCAAGTCGAATGGCCAGCTTTCAGGCTTCAGCCTCGAGGGGACCTTGTGCAAATATGAGCGTTGACACGCCAGTCTGAGCCCCCACCGCCCACGGTGGGGATCCCCACGCCAGGTGGTGGGGGAAATCCGCTGGTCGGGGCCATTCCCCGAGGGCAGACTGCCATCAGTGGGCGAATGCTTGGATGCAGCATGGAGATCACTCATGGCGTCGTAGCCAACATCCTCACCCGCAGCAGTGGATTTCTGCGCACGGTCTGCTCGCATTCGCTGCAGCCCTACCGCGGCTGTCCGCTGGGTAGTTCGCTGTGTGGGCAGGGATGCTACGTCCGGCACAGCCCCTGGGTGACTCGGGGACGGGCCTGGGGCAGCTTTCTGGAGGTGCGTGATCAGGCCGCCGAGAGCTATCTGGCGACGGTGGCTCGCGAACGGGCCTGGGCCCGCCGAGCTCGCGGCTCGTTCGCCATCTTCATGGCCTCGGCCACCGAGCCGTTTCCGGCCGCGGAGAGGCGTTTCGGGGTGAGTCGCCGGGTGCTCGAGGCCATGCTCGAGCACCCGCCCGACCTCTTGATCGTGCAGACCCACTCGGCCGAAGTGCTGCGTCAGCAGGATCTCCTGTTGCGCCTTCGGGCTCTCTGCCGGCTGAGAGTGCACCTGTCCATCGAAACCGACCGCGAGCGCCTGCCCGGTCTCCCCCCACCAGCCTCACCGGTCCGGGCTCGCTTTGCCGCGGCCGAGGAGTTGCATCGTCAGGGGCTGGAGGTGGTCATCACGGTCAGTCCTCTCCTGCCCATCGCCGACCCGCCCGCCTTCTTTGCTCGCATTGCCGGGTGCGCCTCGGCGGTGGTGCTCGACCACTTCATCGGGGGCGACGGAAGCCCGGACGGTCGGCGCACCCGAGCGACGCCCTTGCCAGGCGCAATGGCGGCGCTTGAGCCCGAGTCGGTGAAACTGGCCTATCGCGACCGGATGGCCGAAGTTGCCGCCCGCTTTCTGCCCGGAAGGGTCGGCATCAGCGTGGACGGCTTTGCCGGCCGCTACCTCGGCGCAACCGGGGGGACCCGCTACCGGGATGAGACCTGAGCACCGGCGGCGAACCTTCCAGCCCGTGTGGGATCAATTCGGCCGCCTCTCCAACTTGCCCGCCCAAAGCTTGCTCTGGCAACGTGGTGATTCCTGCGATGAGGTCATCTTGATCATCCAGGGCGAGCTCGAGGTCTACCATCAGAACCTGGAGGGCGAGGTGGCGGTGGTGCGCTGCCTGGGTCCGGGCGAGATTCTGGGCGAGATGTCGGCCCTCGACGGGGGCAATCACTCGGCCACTGTCCGTTCGCGCACCCCGTGCCAGCTTCGGCGCATTCCCGCCAGCGAGTTCCGGCGTGCCCTGGAGGGTCGGCTCGACCTGGTGCACGACCTGCTCGCCCGCCAGAACGAGCGGGTACGCCATCTCACCCGCCAGGTCGCGGTGCTGGGATTTGAGAGCGTGGCCACCCGCATCGCTCGCCACCTCACCCGCGATCTGCCCGCTCAGGAGACCTACCAGCTCACCCACCGCGATCTGGCCGAGCGGGTGGCGGCCACCCGCGAGAGCGTCACCAAGGCGCTGGGGCTCCTGGCGCGCCAGGGCTTTCTGGAGCTGGGTCGGGGAACGGTAACCGTGGTCGACCGCTCTGGCCTCAGCGCGCTGGCCGGGGAGGACGATTGATCCGCCGCCGGCTGGCCTTCTTGCTCTCGGCTGTGGGCAGCCCCTTTGTGGTCCTGCCCCTCTTCTGGCTGGCTCTGATCGCCCGCGAGACCGAGACCCCGGAGCAGTTCTGGTTCTGGAGCCTGCTGAGCATCGGCCTCACCACCGGCATTCCGGCCATCTACGTGCTGTATCAGGTCTGGGCGGGACGCTTGACCGACGTGCACGTGCGCCTGCGCGAGCAGCGCCGCGGCCCTTTCCGGGTGGCCCTGGTGGCGGCCGTGGCTCTGCTGGCAATCATGCACTTCTACCAGGCCCCTCGCCCGCTGATCGCCGTCACCCTGGCCATGCTCTTCACCGGGCTGGTTTTCGCCCTCATCTCGCGGGCCTGGAAGATCAGCCTGCACACCGGAATGCTGTCTTGCTGCCTGACCAGCGGAGTCATCTTGCTGGGTTGGCCCACCTCCTGCCACATGCTGGTCCCGCCGCTGGTCTGGGCGCGAGCAGAGCGAGGGCGGCATCTGCCCTCACAGGGCGTGGCGGGGTGGCTGATCGGCTCGCTGACCACCAGCTTGATTCTGCAGCTGCTCTGACAATCTGTTGAGCAACGCGGGATGCTACTCTTCCATCACTCTGCCAAGCAAAACCGAAACAAAGCCTTAACATTCTTTACTCGGCTCTAACAACTTTCGCGATTGGGTCTGGTATGATCATGTCCAGACAGTCGCCCTTCATTCCGGCCAAGAAACGCGAGGGTGACGAAGGAGTTGCGCTCATGCCCGATCGCTTCCCCTCCTCCTCCTAGCCTCGCTCTGTCATTTTTCAAGCAGAGACAATCTCAGGAGGTGACCCGTGGATTCTTTCTTGAACTTAAATCAAGGACATTCCTTCTATTCCCGTGCAGCCCAGGGGCAGCATCGCAACAGTTCCCACTGGCATCGTCCCCCGAATCAGGGAGACTGGAGCTCATCGGAGTACGACCAGGACGCCTACCAGCCGGGTCAGCGCGGCTACGACGCAGGGGTCGCCTGCTGTCGCTGCGCTCCCCCTCAGCAGCACCACGGCCCCGACCCCGGCATGATGTTTCTCTTCATGCAGATGATGATGAGCGGCATGAATCCGGCCGCAGCCTTTTTCATGATGGGCTTCATGGCCGGATCCCGCCCCCCGCTTCCCATCGGTCCGCCCGCTCATCCGCTCGCCCCCCCTCCTCCTCCCGCCCCACGTCACTCAGGTTACGCCGAGCGCTACGAGCCCAACGCCACCGTAGCCATCTTTGACAGCTTTCGCGACTCGGCCAACCGGACCACCCACGGCGAGCAGGTCGAGAACATCATGATGCAACAGGGGTTGACTGACCGGGATATCCAGCGCTTCCATTCCGGCGAGAGAGGAATCGATCCCCGGCCTTTGCGCGTTGCTTCCAACCCGGGTCAGTTCCACCACGCCCTCAACGGCTACATCGAACGCAGCTTCACGGGCCTGCTGAGCGCCACTTCCAACAACATGGAGACCATTCTCGACGATCCCAACTCGCAGATTCAGGTGATCAATCAGTCGCAGGGGATCTCAGGAGCGGACGTCACCCAGCGACTGATGAGCATGGCGGGCGAGGATCCTCAGCTCAAGGCCCGACTGATGCAGGACCTGGGCCTGCCTCCCAACGCGAGCAGGAGGCAGTTCGTCGAGGCTCTGGCCAGCCGGGTTCAGAACGTGAGCGAGAACAGCCCCGCCGTGCAGGCTGAGACTCAGCGCTACCAGGATCTATCGGCTGAAGCCGACGCGCGCGGCATCAACCACGTGATCGCTTCCGGCAACAACGGCCAGATAGCGTCCATGATGCGCAACCTGGGCATCGAGATGGACCCCTCCTTCTATGGCAACGCACTGCACAACGAGCACACCACCAGCGTGGGAGCACTCAATGAGCGGGGCGGTCCGGCCAGCTTCACCGCACCCGAGGCTGAGATCGCCACTCAGGGCGAAGGTGTGCTCACCACCGCCGACGGCCAGGTGGACCTGGTCAACGGCACCTCCTTTGCGGCCCCCCAGGTGGCCGCCCAGATGGCCCGGATGCGTCGTCGCAACCCCTCCCTGAGCGATGAGGAGGCAGAGGAGGTGCTGCTCGCGACTGCCAATCCGCTGGCTGGCGACCCGAGCCAGGCCGGGGCCGGAGCGATGGATCCACGCCACGCCCAGTGGCTTGCCCAGCTTTCAGGCCAGGTCTACTGAGGGCGAAGAGCAGTCGTTACGTGGCAGAGCTTCACGTGCGCGACCCATCCCCAGGCTCTTTCGAGTCGCGGAGCAGGATAATACTCTCGGGCGCGGGATAATGCCCGATGAAGTTCTGGCGCGTGGGCCTGGCGGCGTTGATGTGGGCCCTCTTGATCGCGTGGCTCTCGCGCCAGTCTCCCCAGGAATGGGTAGCCTTCCTGCAGGGCCCCTGGGGCCCCCCGGCCTATCTCCTGGCCTACGCCATCCGGCCACTGGCCTTCTTCCCATCCGGCATCATGAGCGCCCTCTCAGGTTCGCTCTGGGGACCGGTTCTGGGTGTCATCGTCGTGATCTTGGGCTCCAACATCTCCGCCCTGGTGGGCTACGGGGTGGGAAGGGGTCTGGGGACCCGCCTCATCTCGCCCCGCCTGGTCGAACGCTACGGCGAGCCGCTGCGGCGCGATCCTTTCGGCAGCGTGATATTCATGCGATCCGTGATGGTGGTCCCGTTCGACCTGGCCAGTTTTCTTTCGGCCGTCCTGCGGCTCCCCTTGCGCAGCTTCGTGGCCGGCACCGCTCTGGGCTCCTTGCCGGGAACCTTGATGTTCACCCTGGCGGGGGCGGCTCTACCTGTTGAGGAAGTGCTGGCCGGTCGATTCCGCGTCAGCTTCTTGACCATGGCCGGGGCCGGTCTGATGCTGCTGTTCAGCCTCTGGCTGTCTCGTCGTCTTCGCAGGACAGGGGCTTAGGCCTTTGGACTGCGCTCAACAGATTGTCTAATTCGCTCGCACTTTAGCAGGCTGATGCTCTCCACTCTATCTTGTGGTGGCGCAGCTCTGCTCGACACCACAACCCGTTTTTCATGAGCCTGCCAGCTTCTTGTGCTGGCGGAGGCGAGTCCCCATGCAAAGCACCACAGGGTTTTGCGGCCGGACCTTCAGGAGCCCGGGCTCGCGTCGGCCAGATCGCCTGCCTGCCTGGTTGGCCCGGGCCGATCCGATGCTGCCGGTTCGCCGGACGGGGGCTCTTCTGGCTCGCGCCGCCGCACAGGAAGCTTGACCGGCCCGACGATCACGCTCTGATCGCCCAGCTGTACACCCGGATTGGGAGCGGGCCTGGGCAGGTCCAGGGCGGCAGCCATCTCGCTCTTCAGCCTGGCGGCTTCGGCGGTGGGGTCCTCCGGGGCAGCCAGGCCCTCGTTCTTGCGCAGGTGCTCTTGCACGACGAACGAGGCCGCCACGGGATCAAGGCCCGTGGCCGCGAGTGCATCGAAGGTCTGGAGCCAGCCCAGCGCATCCTCCTCCTCGTGGCGGCTCAACAGAGGCAACAGGCGGGCGGCTGGCTCGGCGTGCTGGTGGTCCGCCACCACCGCGAAGGCTTCCGGGCTGACTCCCTCCTCGACCGAACGAGCCACGGCCGCCTGCAAGTCGCGAGGCAGCCTGGCCAGAGAAGTCACGTTGCGGGTGAGCTCCTCGAGATCGCCGGCCAGTTGCTCGCGATCGGACCAGTTCCCGCCGACCAGCGCGTCACCCCGATGAGCAAGGATGCGGCGAGCGCTGGCCGGGTCAGCCCCCTGGCTGACAGCCGACTCCCAGCAACCGAAAGCCTGGCAGCAATCCTCGACACGGGAGAGACCGCGCAGGCTGACCCCATCGAGCAGGGCCCCCATGGTGAGCGCCCGCTCGGCCCAGGGCTGGCCGCAAGAGGAGCGGTCGATCAGGTCCCAGCGCGAGCGACGCTCAGCCTGATCGCCAAAGAGGTTCTCGAGCATCCCCAGGTAGTGGTCGCGGCGCTCGTCGTGCTGCAGGTCGAGAGCCTCCAGGTCTTCCCAAAAGCGCTGGTAATAGAACGAGATCAAGCCTTTGGAGCTGGCCGAAAGGGCGATGCGCTCGATGAAATCGCCCGCCTCCGAGGCCGTTTTGCCCAGAGCCTCCTGGCGCTCCAGCTGGCGCCATGCTTCCTTGCGGGAGTCCTCTTCTTCCAGGGAGCGGGTGTCGAGCTTTTTGAAACGCTCCATGAGGGCCTTCTTGTCGGCCCTGGACCAGCGCACCGCGGGCGACAGCTCGACCGTGTCGGGAGAGCCGGACGGCCGCCCCGCGGCCCGCGGAGCGCAGAAATCTGGAAATCTGAGAGCATGGACCTTCACTTGTCCATAACACCGCGGCGTCCTGAAAGAATGCTTGAAAGATTACAACCATAATATTACAGTCATCATCTGACGACAGCCCGCAAATGACAGACTGGGAGGCCATCCTGGAATCGCCTGCTCGCCTGTTACGCCAGCGCGGCCCGGCCGGGCCTCGGTGCACGAGGTCAGGAGCGGCGCCGGACTGACGGTGGGTGGGTTCTGCGCCCACTTCGACTCCAAGGAAGCGTTCTTCGAGGAAACCTTCCGCCGCCTGGCCGAGCAGGTCTGGACTGAACTGCTGGAAGACCCCACCCGAGGGTCGATACGCCCAGGTGGGCCCGTCCGGTTACCGCTGCGTCTGCCCCGGGTGCTTGCGCGCGAGCCGATTACCGCTGCGTCCGATTGCACGGAGCTGTCCATTACCGTGAGTGCAACCCCCAAGGCCAGCCCTCAGGACTCCAGGTGCCGACGGCCAGCCCTCAGGATTCTTCCATGAAAGGATAGCGGTAGTCCGACGGAGGCTCGAAGGTCTCCTTGATAGACCGGGCGCTGATCCAGCGCAACAGGTTGAGAGCACTGCCCGCCTTGTCGTTGGTGCCCGAGCCTCGTGCCCCGCCGAAGGGCTGCTGCCCCACCACCGCGCCGGTGGGCTTGTCGTTGATATAGAAGTTGCCGGCCGCGTTGCGCAGGCGCCGGGTGGCCTGGGAGATGACAGCCCGGTCCTGGGCCCAGAGGGCCCCGGTGAGGGCGTAGGGCGAGGTGCTCTCGCACACGTCCAGAATCTCGTCGAACTTCGTCTCCTCGTACACGTAGAGCGTGAGCACGGGACCGAAGATCTCCTCCTCCATCAGCTTCTCGTAAGGGTTGTCCACCTCCACCACGGTTGGGCGGATGAACCAGCCCTCGCGATCGTCGAAGGTGCCGCCAGCCAGAATGGTGGCCTCGTCCGAGTCCTGGGCATGCTTGATGTAGCCGCTGATGCGGCGAAAGGCGTTCTTGTCGATGACCGCCCCCATGAAATTGCGGAAGTCCCGCACGTCGCCCATCTTGATGTGGTCCACCTCGCTGAGCAGGGCGGCCTTCACCTCGGGCCACAGGTTGCTCGGAATGTAAGCGCGCGAGGCGGCCGAGCATTTCTGGCCCTGGTACTCGAAGGCTCCGCGGATGAGGGCCGTGGCCAGGGGCAGGGGATCGGCCGAAGGATGGGCCAGCACGAAGTCCTTGCCGCCCGTCTCGCCCACGATGCGAGGATAATTACGATAGCGCTTGATGTTGATGCCAATGTTGCTCCACATGTCCTGGAAAACTTCGGTGGAGCCAGTGAAGTGCAGACCGGCCAGATTGGAGTCGGCCACGGCCGGGTCGCCCACCTCGCCCCCCGAGCCGGCCACCAGGTTGATGACGCCCGGGGGCAGTCCGGCCGTCTGCAGCAGGCGCATGATGAAGTAGGCCGAGTAGAGAGCCGAGGAAGCCGGCTTCCAGAGCACCACGTTGCCCATCATCGCCGGGGCGGTCGGCAGGTTGCCAGCGATGGCGGTGAAGTTGAAGGGGGTGACCGCGAAGACGTAGCCCTCCAGGGGGCGGTAGTCGGAGCGGTTCCACACGCCCGGGCCCGAAATGGGTTGCTCGCGGTAGATCTGCTCCATGAAGTACACGTTGAAACGCAGGAAGTCGATCAACTCGCAGGCCGAGTCGATCTCGGCCTGGTAGGCCGTCTTGCTCTGGCCAAGCATGGTGGCCCCGTTGAGGGTGTTGCGGTAAGATCCGGCCAACAGCTCGGCAGCCTTGAGAAAGATGGCGGCCCGGTCTTCCCAGGGGGTATGGGCCCAGTCGCGGGAGGCCTTCATGGCGGCCGCGATGGCCTGCTGCACGTGCTCGGCGCTGGCCTTGTGGTAAACCCCAAGCTTGTGGGAGTGATTATGGGGCATGGTGATCTCGCCCAGCTTGCCGGTGCGCACCTCCTGGTCGCCGATGAAGAGCGGGACGTCCACCTCCTCGGCGGCCATCTTCTCGAGCGCCGCCTTGAGACTGGCGCGGTGGGTGGAGAGCGGAGCGTAGTCGCGAACCGGCTCGTTAGTGGGTTGAGCGATGTTGTAAATTCCCATAGCGCGGGCGCATTCGACCCGGCGGGTCGGGCGTTCCTCTCCGCTGCCATTCGAGAGCGACCTCGCGCCGGGCAGACTGTTCAGCGAACGGATAACGCACCCAAGCCCGCAGGCCAGGTTTACAAAAATTCAATGGACAGCTTTCCCTTCCCGGTCTACACTGCGCTTCGGCGCACAGGCCGCCAGAGAGCTCGACCGGAAAGGACCGGTCGGGTGTCCACCGCCCGGGAGGATAAACCGTGGCGAACACCCCCCAGAACTGCGAAAGCCAGCCGCCGCGCGAGCGTCTGGTCCAATACGGCCCGAGAGGCCTGGAAGACTGGGAGCTGATGGCGCTCCTTTTAGGCACCCCCCGACCCGACCTGGCGCGCGAGCTGGTGCGGGAAGACCTGCGAGAGCTCTCGCTCGAGAGCCTGCAAGAACGGCCCGGCGTGGGCCTGGCCAGAGCTTCTACCGTGCTGGCCGCGGTCGAGCTGGGCCGCCGCCTGCACCGCCAGACCGGTCCGCCGGTCACCAGCCCCCAGGAGGCCTACCTCCTGGTGGCTGACCTGGCCGAGCTGCGCAAAGAGCATTTTCGCTGCCTCTACCTCGACGCAAGAAGGCGCCTGCTCGCCAGCGAGACCATCTCCATCGGCACCCTGACGGCCTCGCTGGTGCACCCCCGCGAGGTCTTCCAACCCGCTGTGGCGCGCTCGGCGGCCAGCCTGCTGGTGGCTCACAACCACCCCTCGGGCGACCCCGAGCCCTCGGCCGAGGACCTGGCCCTCACACGGCGCCTGCGCCAGGCGGGAGACATCCTGGGAATCGAGCTGGTGGACCACCTGGTGGTGGGTCGGGGCTCTTATGTCAGCCTCAAGGAACTGGGCTACCTTTGAAGGGGAAATTCCGGCCTCGGTTGGGAATAGGGTTCCGCGCCCGAACCATGCGGCGAGAAACTTGTTTCGAGCCGCCCTAAATGATGGGTGCGGGCCGGGCGGTAGTCGTTCTTTGAAGGTCAGCGGGTGAAAATCGTTCTGGACGCGATGGGCGGCGACAATGCCCCCGAGGAGATCGTTCTGGGCGCCGTGCGGGCGACTCGCTGGGCGCGGGCCGAGCTATGCCTGGTGGGCGACAAACCCCGCCTCGAGGCAGTGCTGGGCAAGGTCGAGACCCGTCAGAGGTTCGAGATCGTTCACACCGACGAGCTCATCGGCATGCACGAGCCGGCCGGCCCGGCCCTGCGCCATCGCCGCAAAGCCTCGATGGTGGTCGCAGCCAACATGGTCAAAGAAGGGAAGGCCCAGGCCATGGTCAGCGCCGGCAACACGGCTGCCCTGCAGCAGGTGGCTCTGCTCGAGGTGGGCCGCCTGCCGGGTATCAAGCGTCCGGGCCTGGCAGCCATCTTCCCCACCCGCCCCCAACCCTCACTGGGCCTGGACATGGGCGCCAACGCCGATTGCAAGCCGGATTACTTGCTCCAATTTGCCCTCATGGGGTCGATCTACGCCCAGAAGGTGTTCGGGCGGGCTCGCCCCCGGGTCGGTCTGCTCAACATCGGCCAGGAAGAGGGCAAGGGCAACGCCCTGGTCACGGCTGCCTACGAGCTTCTGAGCACCCAGCCCCAGATCAACTTCGTGGGCAACGTGGAGCCCATGGGCTTTTTTGCCGGCGACGTGGACGTTGGCGTGTGCGACGGCTTCGTGGGCAACATGATGCTCAAAACCAGCGAGGCAGTAGCCGAGTGGCTCATGGCCCGGGTGCGTCAGGCAGCCCGCTCCACGGCCGTCTCCAAGATCGGGGGCCTTTTGCTCAAGCCGGCACTGCGCCAGCTGCGCAGGGACGTAAGCCACTCTGAGCACGGCGGGGCGGTGCTGCTCGGACTGAAGGGAGTGGTGGTCAAGTGTCACGGGCGGTCCAACCGCGACACCATCGAGAACGGCATCAAGCTGGCCGAGAGGGCCGTGGTCGGCCAGGTTGTCGAGCGCATCGCGGCCAGCCTGGCCGAGGGGAGCAAGGTTTGAGCCTGGCCGCGTCCGAGATGGGCGAGGCGGGCCGCTCTCTGGCCGGCCAGCTGGTGCGGGTGCTGCGCGAGGAATACAAAGACGGGCTGCGCGACCGCCGCGGCCTGGATCGCCTGATCGCTCGCTGGACGCTCGAGGTGGAGAAGCTCCCCGGCCCGGAGGCAAGACGCTTGCTCACGGCCGTGCGCCCCCTGCAAAAGGGCTACAGCTCGATGTCGGCTGGCGAGCGCCAGCACAACGTGGTGGAGGTAGGACAGGCCCTGGGCCGGCTGGCGGGCCAGGCTCCCAGAGCAACCACCGAGGAGGCGGCCGGGCCCAAAGCCGGCAAGGCCAGCCTGGAGCTGGCTTCCAAGGTCGACTACCTCAAGGGCGTGGGCCCGCCCATGGCCAAGCGCCTCTCCCGGCTGGACATTCTGGACATCGACGATCTGCTGCACCACTACCCCCGGCGTTGGGAGGATCGCTCCCAGCTGCGCCCCATTTTCCAGGCCCGCGACGGCGTGGTGGAGACAGTGGAGGGCAAGGTGGGAGCCATCGTCACCAAGACTCCTCGCCCCGGCATGCGCATCGTCCAGGTGACCCTGTCCGACTCCACCGGCAGCCTGCAGTTAGTCTGGTTCAACCAGCCCTACATCGCCAAGCAGCTCATCCCGGGCCAGAAGCTGGTGGCCACAGGCAAGGTGGAGCGCCGCTTCCACGAGACCCAGATCAACTCGCCCGAAATCGAGACCGGCGAGGAGCGCATCCATTCCGGACGCATCGTGCCCATCTATCCCTCCACCGGCACTCTGAGTCAGAAATGGTGGCGCCAACTGATGTGGCGGGTGGTGCCCACTTACGCCCGCCTGCTGCCGGAGGTTCTTCCTGCCGAGGTGGTGGCCCGCCACGGCTTCATGCCCCGCTCCGAGGCCGTCACCGAGTACCACTGGCCACGCAACTACGACCGGCGCGAGCGGGCCCGCCTGCGGCTGGCCTTCGAGGAGCTCTTCCTGCTCCAGGTCGAGGTGGGCCTGCAGCGCCAGGATCGCGACCGCGATCCGCGCCAGACCTTCTACTATCAGGGTGACCGGACCGAGTTCGAGAGCCTGCTGCCTTTTGCCCCCACGGGGGCCCAGCGGCGCACCATGGACGAGTTGTGGAAGGACCTGCAGCGCGAGGCACCCATGAACCGCCTGCTGCAGGGCGACGTGGGCTCGGGCAAGACGGCGGTGGCCGCCTACGCCGCCTGGGTGGCCTACAAGAACGGATACCAGGCGGCCGTGATGGCCCCCACCGAGATCCTGGCCGACCAGCACTACCGCAAGTTCGTGGAGCTGATGGGTCCGGCCGGCATCCAGGTGGGGCGACTCTCGGGCAGCATGAAAAAGCGCGAGAAACAGTCCGTCTGCGAGGCCCTCAAGGACGGCTCGCTGGACGTGGCCGTGGGCACCCATGCTCTGATCCAGGAGGGGGTGGACTTCAAGGCCCTGGGCATGGTGGTGGTGGACGAGCAGCACAAGTTCGGAGTCATGCAGCGAACGGTGCTCAAGCAAAAGGGACTCAACCCCGATCTGCTGGTGATGACCGCCACGCCCATCCCTCGCACGCTGGCCCTCACGCTCTACGGCGACCTGGAAGTCTCTCGCCTGGACGAGATGCCTCCCGGGCGCCAGAGCATCCACTCCGAGTCGGTGCCCTTCTCCGAGCGGCGCCGCGTCTACGAGGACATCCGCCGCGAGATCCGGGCCGGGCGCCAGGCTTACATCATCTGCCCGCTGGTGGAGGAGAGCGAGAACCTGGAAGCTACCGCCGCCGTGGAGGAGGCCTCGGTGCTGCAGCGCGAGGTCTTCCCCGAGCTCTCGGTGGGCCTGCTGCACGGGCGCATGAAGGGGGCCGAGAAGGACGCCGTGATGGAGCGTTTCCGAGCCGGGCAGCACCAGATCCTGATCTCTACCACCGTGATCGAGGTGGGAGTGGACGTGCCCAACGCCACCGTGATGCTGGTGCAGGACGCCAACCGCTTCGGATTGGCCCAGTTGCACCAGCTGCGCGGCCGCGTGGGCCGCGGCCAGCACGCCTCGCGCTGCATCTTCATGGGCCAGGCCAATTCCGAGGAGGGCCAGCGCCGCCTGCGGTCCATCGCCCGCCTGGCCGACGGCTTCGAGGTGGCCGAGGAAGACCTGCAGATCCGCGGCCCGGGTGACTTCTATGGCTTTCGCCAGTCAGGCTTCCCCGAGCTGAAGGTGGCCGATCTGCTGCGCGACCAGGAGCTGCTCGAGCTGGTGCGGGATGCGGTGCGGGCCTTACTGGCACGTGACCCGGAGCTGACCGGCCACCCGGCCCTGCGCGAGTCGCTGGTGCAGCGCAAGGTCAAAGCCTCCGAGCTGGTGCATTGAAGCGCGCCCTGGTGCGGCCCACCACCGGTAAGGTGCGCGAGGCGTTGCGGTCCATCTTGCAGGGCGTCTATCCCGGAGCAGTGGTGGCCGACCTCTTTGCCGGCACGGGAGCGCTGGGCGCCGACGCCCTGGCAGGAGGCGCGGCCCGGGTCGACTTCGTGGAGGCGGATCGTTCCCACGCGGTCAAGCTGCGCCCCCTGGGCCGGGTGGCTACGGGACGTCTGCCCCAGGCGCTGGCAGTATTGGAGGGTCCTTACGACCTGATTCTGGCCGACCCGCCCTACGGCTCACCGGACGGGCCGGCCACCGTGGCTTTGTTAGGACCTCTCCTCCAGAACGGGGGACTGGTGGTGGTGGAGCATCACCACAAGGACGCCTACCCCGAAGAGCTGGGTGGGCTCAGGCTGGAGCGCCGGCGGCGCTACGGGGAGACGGCTCTCTCGTTCTACCGGACCTAGGAGCCTTTGACACGGTTTTCCGGCTGCGCGACGCCCAACAGATTGTGCTAGAAGTCCGGACAGGGGGGTTTGCGGTTTGGCTCCTAGGTCACCTTGCTCAGCCAGTTGAGCCAGAAGTTGCTGCCCGTGGACCAGACCTCCGTGAGCTGAGGCGAGGAGCCAAACTCGTCGGCACTGACGAAGTCTTTGAACAGCAGCACCTTGCGCGGCTCGATCAGGATGCCGCCCTGCTTGAGAGCCTTCTGGATGTACTCCTGGCAGTAGAGCGCGTCGTCGGACTCGAGATCGAACTTCCAGTCGTAGGTGACTTTGCCCAGCTTGGCCCGGGCCCAGTCCAGGGTGCGGTCACGCGCGGCGTCGTCCTGGTAGGCCGGCCGCAGGACTTTGGCGTGGGTATTGTCGGTGAAGATGAACTCCAGCGGCCAGCTGCGCGCCGTGTTCTCGGTCAACAGGATGTCCATGACGCGGTGGTTGTGGTCCACGATGCCCACGTGGGTCCAATGGGCGCTGACCCCCACGGCCTTCTGGGCAAGCTCCAGCGAGAAGTCACCGTCGTCGTTCGTGATCACCAGGTCCCCGGGCTGACAGTGCGAGGCTCCCTGGGCGGCGACTGCGGGCGAGATCTTGGGGTGGCTGGTATAGTTGGGGTCAAGCAGCCTGGCCGGCAGCGAGCGCAGGCTGAACCCGGCGGTCTCGCGGGCCAGCTCGAGCGAGGGCTGCACACCGGCGCCCCGGGCCAGGTGACCGAGCCCGGCTCCCAGAAGGCCACCCGCCATGCCCCCGACCAGCCGGCCCAGCCTGGTGCGCTTCTCGAGACGGTAGCCGGCATAGAGGCCGGCCAGGGCACCGAGGCCTCCGCCCACCAATCCGGCGAGGGTCGAGCCAACAGTGGCGCCGGCGGTGGCCAGCAGGGCGGGCGGGAGGATTCGGCCGGTGACTCCGGCGGCCAGGGCGCCGATGGCTCCGAAGAGGCTCGGACAGGCGTCGGCTGTCTCGGAGGGAAGGGGCGCGACGGGGGATGCTGGCCGATGGGCAGGCAGGAGTGGGCGCGCGGCGAGAGGGACGGGGCGATAGCCTGGGGGGCAGAGAGGCTCGACTTTCACGGAAGCTATTCTACTTGAAAAAGCTGTCAGAGTCTTGAAGATCGTGTTGCCGGAAGGTCCATCCCACTCGACTCCTGATCGACCAGTCCGGGCCGCCCCCTGAAGCAAGGCTGACCGCAGGGCTGGAGGGCGCCGAGAGGGAATTCTACCGTCAATGCTTCCTCTCACGTCCGTCAACCAGCGCCTGGCGCTCTGGCAGTCTCCCCGGAGCAGCAGCGGAGCCGACGTGTCTGGGCCCGTGGACAGCTTCCTGGCTCGACAACGCGAGGAGACCGAGGCCCGAAGCCAGCTGCAGGGCCTGCCGCTGCTCCAAAAACTGCACGGCAATGCCCGCGGGCTGGCCGCGGAGATGGGCAGACTGACCCTGGCTATCCTCGACGAGCCGTTCTACGATACCCACTATCTCCCGCGCGATCGCGAGGCCATCGTGAAGGCGCTGGGGGAGGCCCCCCCGGACCCGAGCCTGATCCGCCGCACCGTCCACCTCGCGCAGGTGCTCGAGGCGCGCTCTCAGGACATGGATGTCGACCCCGAGGTACGCAAGGCGACGGACGACGCGGGTTTCGCCCGGGATCTGAAAGCACGCCTCGGTCTCTGGGGCAAGCAGGCTCCTCCCGTGGGAGCCCTGGCCAGCCTGGCCCGGAGCCTGGCCCGAGTAACCTCCTCGGGAGAGGTGCTCGCTCCCCCTTCCGGCAAGCTCTCGACCGAGCTCAAGAAACTCCTGTCCAGCAAGGAGCCCGAGGAATTCCTCAAGTCCGCCCCCCAGGCGACCTCATTGCTCTTCGAGCTGGTCGCTCCCGGCCCATGGATGTCGGAAAAGAGCTCTGACCTGCTCTACAACCTCATTTGTAGCCGAGACCCCGAGGTGCGTGAGCGGCTCGAGCCCGTGCTCGACCAGGTGGAGCAGATTGGCACGGCCACGCGCGAGGCCGGCCTTGATCGGCCGCCGGCCAGCTCAGACTGGGCCGGAGCCTTGCTGAGCGCCATCAAACTTCGGCACCCCGAGCGTATCGACGCGGGTCTCCTCAGCGAGATCGCGGTCTTCGTCAACAGCCCGAGCTCGAACGCCGCCTTTCGGGCCTTCGACGATCTCAAGCAGGCCTGCCGAGAGAAACCCGAGCTCTGGAGCTACGCAGCTCACGAGGTGCTGCGGGCAGCGCGCGAGGAGGGACCGGTGCCCGGAACCTTCAGCTTTCTCACCGAGGCAAAGCAGGCAGGTTGGGAGCCCTCGTCCGAGCAGCTGTCCCAGTGCACCGGGCAGACCCTGGCAGCCCTGGCCACGCTGCGTGACGGCCTGATGCGTGAGACCGACCTGTACAGGGCGGCCAACGAGGGTCTGCGTTTCTTGCAGGCAGTCCCGGGCAACCCGTACCCCTGGCAGTCGGTGGCAGCCGAGATGGCCTTCCGGGGAAACGGGTGGCAGACGCTCTGGGTGGACAACCTGGCCCCGCTGGCGGAGCGCTACGGACGCGACCGGCTGCTGAGCGAGTTGCGCCAGGCCGGGGCCAAACGCGTGGACGATCTGCCCACAGGTCTGCAGAACGCGATCCGGGCTCTGGCCGACGACCCCGGGCTCCAGGCTGTGCTTGAGCCGATGTTGCCACGAGGGTGCGCCACCCGCGCCCTCGAGGATATCGTCGAGAAGGCCGCGGCAAATTACCAGACGCGGGCCACGCCCGAGACCCTGGTCACCCACCTGCAAGTGGAGCAAGCATTCGACCGCCGGCGCACGTTCGAGCCCGACGATGGAGAATGGGAGAAGCTGATCCACCGCTGGGCTCAGACCTCTGCGCCCGAGCCGCTGACCGAGATCCCAGCCGGATTCCTCGACCCGGCCTCGGACGCCGACCTTTGCTACCAGAAAACGCTCGACCTCGTGCGTCTGAAAGCACCCCCGGGACAGATGCCGGGGGCCATCCTCTTGATGGGCGACTTCCTGCGCAGCGAAGGAGCCCCGTTCCCGGCCTGGGTGAAGTTCTGCCAGGCCGCCGACCGCGGTGACCTGCTCGCCGAAGTGCGCGACCGCCTGGGTGTGGGCCAGAGGCCCGAGCCCGCCGCCGGCGTGGCGTTCAGAGGAGACAGCGTGACCGTCGGCCCCGTTTCGCTGCGGGTGCGCAAACGAGACGGCTGACCCTTGAGATGAAGCCGCTCCGATGAAGAAACCGTTTGGGGTGTCGAAGCCCGAGCCGCCGGGGCCCCAGACCGAAACCGCGGTGGGTGCAAGTCTCCTACAAAAGGAGGAAGGATAAAGGGGAGCCCGCAATCGAACCTCCCCCGCGCGAGAATTCAGGGGGTGAAGCATGCAGGAATTGTTCTCCCAGGCACTGACCAGGCTAGTCGAGCTGGGCCAGTTGTCTCCCAAGCACGTCAAGAAGGCCTCCGGCCCCGTGGAGGAACTGGTCAAGAGCCTGATCGACGGCAAGCAGCTCGACCGGGTCACCTGGCTTGCCCTGTTGTCCAAGATGACCGGCTGCAAAGCGCTCGATCTGGCTGCGTTTCGTATCTCTCCCACGCAAGCCCAGTCGATTACCCGCAGGGTGGCCGAAGATTTGCACCTGCTCCCGATAGCCCGTGAGGACTCCAAGCTGCTGGTCGCCATGGCCGATCCCACCAACGTCTTCTCGCTGCACCGGGTCATGACGCTGACCGGACTGGAGTGCGAGCCCCGTTTGGTCTACCACGTGGACCTTCAGTCGGCCATCGAGCAGGCATTTTCGGTCAAGGTCGATCGCATCACCGCTGAGACCCCTACCAGGCCGAAAGAGCCGGAGGCTGGTGGCGAATCCAAGACCCGTTTCATGGTGGCGACCCGGGTGGCTCCCTACGGGGGAGACCTCAACCTCAGGATGCAGATGGTGCAGGACCTGGGGGTCAGCAAGAAGGTCAAGCTTGAGGGATTTGTGACCTCACGGGTGCAGCCCGTCGGCATCCCCACCAGCCAGGAGGAGTCCTCCGCCATGCTCGAGCAGAATCTGCTGCATCTGCTCGAGCCCTCGTCCGAGCGCGAGCGCCTTGAGAGTATTCTGGCCCTGGCCGATCGGCTGGTGCGGGTGGAGGGGTCGTCTCTGCTTCTGCTCAGCGAGGATGGGAAGCAGCTTTGCTTTGCCGCCGTGACCGGTCCCAAGGGCCAGCAACTCAGGGGAATGCGCCTGCCCCTGGACGAGTCCAGCGTGGCAGGTTACAGCTTGCTGCATCGCCAGACGATCTGCCTCGGGGACGCCGAGAGCGACCCCCGCCAGAGCAAGAAGACGGACGAGGCGGTGGGCTTTGTGACGCGTTCTTTGATCTCGTGCCCGTTCTACCTCGATGGAGCCCCGGCGGGCGTGCTGCAGCTGGTCAACAAGCACGTGGATATCTTCAGCCACCAGGACGTTCACACCGTCCAGGTCCTGGCAGCCCAGGCGGCCGTAGCCGTCTCGGTGTCGCGTCAGTCCCGGCAGGTAGAGGCCTTGCGCTGGCGGGTCCTGAACGGCTTGCGAAGCTCGATGCAGCGCAGCGGGGTCTGCTCGCTCGAGCAAGGCGAGCAAGTGGCCTCCCTGGCCGCCCGGCTCGGACAGGAGTTTCTCCTGGGCGAGCGCGAGACCGAGGTTCTGCGCATGGCCGGCTTCCTCTATCGCGTCGATCTGACCCTGCTCGAAAGCGTCGGAATCTTCGCCGACCTGGTGCCGATCCTGCGCGGCCGGACAGATCGTTACGACGAGGCCGGTGAGGCTCAGCCGCGACTGTCTCGCATCCTGGCAGTGGTGGCCGACTGGGTGGAGCTGGCCCGGTCGGGTCGCAGTGAGGAAGCCTGGGACAGGCTGCGCGAGGGCTTTGGAACGCGCTACGATCCCCTTCTGCGAGAGGTCATGCAGGGTCTGGTTGCAACCCGGGAGGCTTCGCTGCGATGAGGCGCCTGGCAGGCCTTCTGCTCATTATGGGGCTCCTTTGCCCGGCCCGGAGCGAGGAGGCGCGGCTGGTCGTTCGCGTGAGCGGCAAGGTGGATAGCCGCCAGTCCGACGAGTCCATGTGGCGGCCGATTTTTGCCTCCCGCCTGCTGGGCCTGCAGGATTGGACCCGTACCGGGGCCGAGTCCAAAGCTCGCGTCCATCTGGAGAAGGGGCTCGTCATCACGCTCGGCCCGATCACCCAGGTACGGGTGGCCGATGTCTCCAAGGGCGAGCAGGGCGTGGGGAGCGTGAACATCGTGGTTCCCACGGGCAACAACTTCCAGGTGCGCACCCCCTCGGCCACTCTGGCGGTCCGGGGCACCGACTTCGATTCCTTCGTGGAGGCGCAGGCCCCGGTCCCCGACCAGACCGTGATCGGGGCTCTGCGCAGCCCCTTCGAGGCTCTGACGGCCAGTGTTCCCACCGGCGTGAGCGGTGTCGGACCCGTGGACTGGCAGAGTATCCTGCTGACCGATCTGGCGGCGGCCAGGGCAGGAGGGCAGCTCGAGACCCAACGAGCCCTGATCTCCCTGGCCTCGGCGCTGCAGGCTTCCGAGCGGGTCTCGCCGGAAGCGGCCACCCTGATCAAGGAAGCCATGAAGATCGGCAGCGCGACCTACGTCACGCGCCTGGGAGTGCGCGAGGGCGCAGTCGAGTATCAAGCGCTGGACGAGGAGGGGAATCCGCTCGGCCCCATTTTCCTCTGTCAGGCCGGGCAGTCAGCCACCATCATGATGCGTGAGCCGGCGGTCGCGCCCCTTTCGACACCCGATCTTCTGCCCAGTCCGCTGATCGTGCGCTCAACCAGCACCGAAGGCGACCCTCGCGACCCTCAACGGATGTCTGGCAGCAACTTCAGCGATCCGACCAGCTACCTGCCCTTCCTGCCCACGACGGCAACCTTAAGGACCGTAAAGGGGTCGAGCTCGACCTCCAATCCCTTCTGGGGCTCCTCTTCCTCAGGGTCTTCGGGACCTCCCACGCCGCCCTTCATGGACTCGTCGATTCCCAGTCTGGTCGGTCCTTGAGGCCGATGACCTCGTAGACCTCAACCGCCTCCTGGCGGCCCCTGGCCTGCAGGGGGCTCAAAGGTCGGCAGTCCACCAGCTGCTCGACCTCCTCGAAGGTAGCCCGGCCGATCAGGACCTGTCCTGATTGAGCTTTCTGATAGAGCCTGGCCGCCACGTTGACCTGGTCGCCGATCACGGTATAGTCCCTCTTGGCCTCTCCCCCGATGTTCCCAAGAACCATCACCCCCGTGTTGATTCCGATGCCGATCATCAGCGGGGGCTCTCCCCGGGCGCTTCGCTCTGCGGAGATGCGGGAGACCTCCTGCTGCATCTCCAGGGCCACCTTGACCGCTCTCTGAGCATCGTCCGGCTTTGCGATGGGGGCGGAAAAGACGACCATCATGCAATCACCGATAAATTTGTCGATATAGGCATCGGCCCGTACTGCGATGCGGGACATACGACGGAAGTAGTCGTTGAGCATGGCAACCACGCTGGGCGCGTCGAGCTTTTCGGAGAGGGTGGTGAACCCCCGGATGTCGGCGTAAAGGACGGTCAGCTTGAGCTTGCGGCCCTCCAGCTCCATCTGACCTGAGTGCTTGAGAGCCAGGAGCGATTCAACCACTTTCGGCGAGAGATAGCCTCCGAAAAGGCTCCGGATCTCCTCCTCCTCGAGCTCCTGCACGTGGTGCAGGTACCACGACACGGTCAGGAATGGCAGGATGATTCCAAGCCAGGGCGTCACCACCGGCACCAGCAGGCTGCCCTGATCAAACAGCCAGAGCGCGGTGAGGTAATGGGCCCCGACCAGGATCCCGGCCAGAAGGCCGCCCCCGGTCTGGCGAAAGAGAACCAGCACCAGCGTCACCATCAGCCCCATGCTTGCGACCAGCGCCTGGGACTGTCCGAACGTGAGGCGGTGGATGAATTTTCCCTGCAGGAACGAGGCAGCCAGATCGGCGTGGATGTAAACCCCCTGGATGGTGCCCAGAGGGGTCGCCTTGACATCATGGTACTCGTAGACGCCTAAGGCTGTGAAACCGATCAGCACCAACCGGTTGCCAACGGCGGCCTGGAGCGTCTCGTCGTCCAACTCCATGAGCTCGGCCACACCGATCGTATCGCAATAGGGACGCAGGTCGGCATAGGCGAGTTGCTCCTCGACCTCGGGCGGTCGATCCAGCTTGACTGCGCCGTAGTTGATGGGAGCCGCTCCCTGCTCGACGGGCAGCCTCGATTTCCTGAAGATCAGCGTGCGGCCCTCGTCCTCCAGACGCACACTCTGAGAAGGGATCCCGAGGTAATGAGCCGCTGCGGCCAGGGCCAGGGACGGCAGAGGACCCTGGGGAGTGTCGAGCAAGACGGGCATGTTCCGAAGCACTCCATCCTTGTCCGGGTCGACTCCCACAAAACCGAGGCGAGCCCAGAGGCGCTCTCTTCCGGAAGGGTCGAGCAGCCACTCGAACGGTCTGCGGATGCAAAGCTGCCCCTTGGGGTTACGAAAGTGGATCACGCCCAGGAAGAGGTTGGGGGTAGCGAGCACCTTCGCGCCCAGCTCTCGGTCTTGCTCGCTCTCCTGGGAGGGCTCGAGGAAAAGGATGTCCATGGCGATGGTACGGGCTCGGCCGGCCTCGAGCCTCTCAAGCAGGCGAACGAAGGTTTCCCGCGGCCAGGGCCAGGAGCCCAGCCTTCGCAAAGACTCATCGTCCACGGCGACCACGATCACTTTGTCGGCGGAATCGGCATAGGGGCTGTCCTGCTCGAAGTGACGGTTGCGATAGACCATGAACCCGTCTGTGAGGGCGGTGTCCAGATAAGAGAGCGGATCGACCGAGTGGTGAGCCTCCGAGCGAAGCCGCGACCAGTAGACGATGCCCAGCAAGAGCAGGGTCGTGGCCAGCCCGATCAGGCAGGCGTTGCGACGTTGGGCCAGGCTCAGGCGACCGCCGCGCCCCAGGAGCATTCGTATCATGCGCTCCATCCGGTTATTACGGGCAGGCCTGAAAATGCCTCCCGGCCCGACCGAAATCCCGATTGGCGCGGGACAACCATGGCCCCCGCTTTTTCGAGCCGATGAAGGCAACCTGCCAGTTCATCGGCTTTCTCTCGGTGCAAGGTGAGTCTTGAGCCATTGCACCGTCTCGTGGACGGCCTGTCTTCGGCCGGGAAGCTCGAAAGCATGGGTGGTGCCGGTCACCACCACGAAACGCGTCGGCTCGCCCAGCTCTCCTCTCCAACGCTCCCACATGCCCGGGGGGCGGTTGAACAGACCCGAGTGGCGAAAGGTCAGTGGCCGACCCAGAAACTTCCGGCGGATCGGGCCCGCGGGCGCGTCAGGCAGCGCGAAGCCCTCCCCCAGCTGGCCGGGTGTGACGGGTCGCAGGACATCCTCGGCCGTCACGTGGAGAACCGCCAGTCTTCTTGTCCGCTGGGCCTTGCCGAGCATGGCGGCAGAGTGGCGATAGCGCCGCAGAGTCGCATCCAGCTCCGCGTAGATTTCCTCAAGGTGCTCGGACACTCCGCGGGAGGGGAAGATTTCTGTCGGCACCACACGCCTTCCCTCGTTGGCGATCAGAGTCTTCTCTAGCAATGCGGCCGGGTTGCCTCCGGGGTCCGGGGCACCCTCGGCCAGGTGGGTATCATAGAAATCAAAGATGCAATCCCACAATACCAGCACGCTCACCCGAGGGTCTTCCAGAGCCGCGCAGACGGCCGGGTAGGCCCCGCCGCCGCTGTGCCCGCCCAGCGCGAAATTGCTGACCCCGCACTCGCTCTCCAGCAGCTCGATCGCCGCCGAGAAGTCCTCGATACGCCCCTGCCAGGAGCTGAAACCTCCGCTTTCCCCGCAGCCCTCGAAGTCGATCGCCATCGCCCAGCACCCGGTTTGACGCGATACCTCCTCCATGACGTCCAGCCAGCTCTCCTTGAACCCGAATCCTCCATGGCCGAAAACGAGGGCGCGGTCGGAGGGCCTCGCGGGCGCAAAAAGCGCCCCCACCACGGGAACGCCCCGGGGGGTCAGAAAACGCACTCGCCGCAGGCTGGGGAGCACTCGCCGCTCCTCGGCAAGCCTGGCCAGATCGAGCAGGCTCCGGTCGAGCTCGGTGGCATCCAGCGTGCCGGCTTGCGCCCGCCGAACCAGGTCCTGCATTCGCTGCGGGGAGAGGACCCGATCCAGCTCCTCGCGCGGGAGGTGAGGCTGGACCAGCCGTGCGGTTGCCATCAGGCAGTGGAGCCGCTGGTCGAGGGTATCAGCGTCGGTCGGACGAGAGCGGACTTCCTCGGCGATCTGGGTCGCGAAGTAGCGATTCTCGGCACCAGCGGGGGGCCCTCCCAGCAATGCCAGCAAGACCAGGAGGACGAACGCATCCACCCTCAGGCGCCCGGGAGCGGGAGGGTCTGAGCCCGGCGTCATCCATCACCTCGTTTGCGCAAGAGCTTGCGCGTAGAGCTGTCTGACACTATCTGCCTCCTTGACCGTGAATGGCACTTTTCCTCAGGCTGAAGCCGAACGGCGAGCAGCGTAGCGTCGTCGCGGTAGTCTCGCTGCGAAAGCTCCTGGGCGACCGCGGCCTGGAGCCGTCCTGAAGGAGCGGCGGCCAGGCGTCGCAGCAACCAGGGAAGCGGCTCTCCCGTCTCCTCGAGGGCCTCGCCGAAACCGTCACTCCATAACGCCAGGAGGTCGCGCGGCAGGATTCGGAGCGGGACGGCGCGGTGACCGCCTCTGGCTTCAACGCCCAGCACCATTCCCGGGCGTTCCAGAGGATTCGATCTGCGCGTGGCGGCCCGATAGAGCCAGGGCAGCTCCAGGCCCGCGTGGATCACCGTCAGCCTTGCGCCGGGGTGAACAAAAACGACCGCCGCGGCCACGAACATGGTCGGGGGAAGCAGGGCCAGAAGGCGACGGTTCAACCTTGCGATGGCGCGCTCGGGAGGCCCGTGAAGCTCGTGGCGAAAGGCGCGGCTCACCGACTGCAAGGTTAAGGCTGCGGGCACGCTCTTGGCGCTGACATCAGCCACATACAGCAGGCGCTCGGTGGTCTCTGCCAGGTCGCCCCCCACCGGGCGGTAGGGCCGGCTGGCCAGAGCGACCTCCCAGCAGGGTGTGGGCTCGCGGCGCAACTGCAAGAGCTCTGTTTGGACCTCGGAGGCCAGGCGGAGCTCTCGGTCCAGGCGACTGAGCTCGCGCAGGGTGGGATCGACCTGTTGCAGCGGGAAGAGGAACAGCAGTGATTCGCGCAGGCTCCCGTCGGGAAAATACTGGTGCGAGTAAGCCCGCTGCACCATGCCCCGCTGGGCGCCGCGCACATTGAGCGACACCGGCATCGGCGGCTCATGCAACTCGGGGTGGTGGAAAGGGCAGCGATGCCGGCACAGGTCAGACTGGCCCTCCCAGACCGACCAGCAACGATGGCAATGGCCGCAGTCCTTGCCGACCACCTCCGCCTCCGACAGACCCGTCAGCTCGAAGTAGGCCGGGTTGGCGGCTCGGATGCGCCGCTCGGCGTCGAGCAAGACGACTCCAGCTTTCAGGTCGCTGAAGGCGCTGTGGAACTGTTCTGGACTCACGAGAAGTCCCCCCCGCTGCAAGTCTAACAGAGGGGAAGGCAGCTTGACAATGACCCGGAGAATTCGCTGTCCCCGCCTGCGCCCGCGATGGATGGCGCGACGCCGTTCAACAGATTGTCTACAGTCCCGCGCGTTCCAATTCTGAGCAGGTCGACGCGCGGGAGTGCAGCCAGCCCAGCCTGACGCGATCCCAGCTTTCATGCGGATCCCCGGTCAGGCGGTGGGATATCCCACCTGGCCGTGGGGGATCCGCAATTTGCGTGGGATCCAGCCGGCACCGCGAACTCGTTCCCAGGCCCTGGCGATCGATCCCAGCACCCCGCCGCCGCCCGTCGTTCCGGATCCGCCGAATCGGAACGAACCCTGCCCTGGCCCGATCAGCTGCCCGAGCGGGCCACCATGCGCACGAAAAGCCCGCTCAGCTGGGGGTCGAACTGCTTGCCCGACTGCAGCACGATCTCGTGCAGCGCCTCGCCCGTGCTGAAGGGCTCGCGGTAGGGCCGGCGGCCCGTCATCGCATCATAGGAGTCGGCCAGACACAAGAGCCGGGCCGAGAGCGGGATCTCCTCCTGCGCCAGAGCGTCTGGATAGCCTCCCCCGTCCCAGCGCTCGTGGTGGCCTCGAACGGCTGGCAGCAACGGGCGAAGTGACTCGAAGCGCCCGAGCATGCACTCGCCGATCTGAGGGTGCAGGCGCACAATCGCGAACTCCTCCTCGGTCAGCGGGCCGGCCTTGCTGAGAATGCCCGGAGGGATGTGCAGTTTGCCCACGTCATGGATGCGTCCCGCCAGGATCAGCTCTTCGCGTCCGTCCTCGCCCAGGGCAGCCAGCTCCACCCCCAGCAGGCCCACCTCGCGGTAACTGGCGGCCAGCTCCAGATCATGGCGCGCCAGGCCCAACTCCTCGGCCAGCCCTCCAGCCAGCCGGGCTACCCGCTGCGAATGGGAAATGCTGTGGGGACTGAGCTCTCGCAGAGTGGTCAGCAGGACCTCCAGCAGCAGCTCGTCCGAGTCGGCGCTCTCGGGGAAGGCGCGCTTGAGCCAGTCCCACGTCAGACTGGCCAGATTGCGGGCGGTGACCGCCAGGGCAGCCTGGTTGAGCAGGGCCAGGTTGGGCAGTCCCTGGGACCAGAACTCGCGCCCCGAGCCCACCAAACCGCCGGGCGAGCGGGTCAGAATCACGCTGTCGAGGGGAGCGCTGATGGGGTCACGCAACTTGGGAGCCGGGGGGTGGTAGGAGGTCAGGAATCGTGGGCCCTGACCGAGGGCTCGAAAGGCCTGCTCCACGGGCTACCAAGCTTTCCGGACGGGACGTCCTGGTGGTCTTGATAGCCTCTCGTGACTTTGAAGCGAGCCGTCTAGGGCGACGCGCAAGTTTTTCCAGAATTCCTGGCTTTGGCGCTATGCGCGGAGCGTCGCCGCTCAACCTTCACAAGCTGAACTTGCGGCTGGTCCTCAGGTTGGTGCCCGGCAGCCAGGCCTCCACCTGGTAAGTACCGGTGGGAGCTTTCTTGCCGGCGCGATCGATACGTTCCCACTCGCCCTCGAACGCGGTCGTCTGGCCGGGCGGGAAGACGCGCTCGGTGACGGTCTGCAGGAAGAACTTGTCGGCCGACCAGCGCCACAGCTCGCGGCCGTCCTTCGTGACGGCGAAGTCGTGCGACTGGGAGGTGGGCTGGCTGACCGTCAGGGGCGCGCCCGAGAGGTTCTCGACCCGCAGGATGAAACGCACCGGGCCACTGGACGGGTTGTAGACCACCAGCCGGGCTCCCAGGGACGGCTCCTCGGCCCGCAGAGAGCCAACCAGGATGAGCACGGCCAGGGTCAGGGAGGTAAGGAGGCGCATGGACAAGCCTTCGCGCCCGAGAGCGATTGTCCCCCGCCCTCCAACTCGAGCGCCTCGAAGGCTTTCTCCCAGATCACGTGACCGGCATCCGGCCGCGCCAGGCGCCGAGCGGCTGCCTGCATGGCCGCCAGCTGCTCGGGGTCGCGCAAGAGCCGGCCGAGCTTGAAGGCCAGGGTGCGCGGCTCGTAGCACCAGATCCCCACCCCTTCCTCGAGCAGGTGGTAGGTGTTGCGCTCTTCCTGGCCGGGGATCGGGTTGACCACCACCCAGGCCAGGCCCTTCTGGAACGATTCCCAGGTAGTCAGCCCGCCCGGTTTTCCCACCATCAGGTCGGCCAGCTCCATGTACTCGTCCATCGCGTCGGTGAAACCCAGAACATGCAGGTGACGCTCGGGGTGGCGAGCCGCGTAGGCATCCAGATCAGCCTTCAGGGTCTTGTTGCGTCCGCAGGCGGTGACGACCTGCACGGGCACGGCCAGGCCCGCCAGGGCATCGAGAATCTCGGTCACGTTGGTCACCCCGAACCCCCCCGAGGAGATCAACAGGGTGGGCAGGTCGGAGCGCAGCCCGTGCCTGGCGGCCAGCTCGGAGCGCTCCTTGCTCTGGGCGAAGACCGGGTCGGTTGGAATGCCGCTGACCGTGATGCTGGCCGGATCGATCCCGAAGGAGGTCAGGTAGGCCCGTGCCTCCTCCACCGCCACGAATGTGTGGTCCGAGGGGGTGGCCAGCCACATGCCATGCACGTCGAAATCGGTCACCACCGTGAAAATCTTGCCCGCAAAGAGCTTCTTGCGCCGCCTCAGGGCAAGCAAGGTGGAGGGCAGGAAGTGGGTGCACAACACCAGATCCGGCCGGTATTCCTCCATCTCGGCGAAGAACTTGATGGCGCTCGCCTCTTCGAAGGCCGTCCGCAGGATGTCGGCGGCAAACGGGCGGTCGGTCAGCTCGTAGATCCACTCGAACAGCACCGGGGCCTTGCCCACCATCTCCAGGTAGGCGTCTTTATAGAGCGCCTGAAAGTGCCGCGGAAAGAGCTCGAGCACGTCCAGACTGCGCACCTTCAAAGGCGCATCGCGGCTCAGGCGCTCGAGGGCCTGGGCCGCCCGCATGTGCCCGGCCCCCACCGAGGCCGACAGGATGGCCACCCGCTTAGCTATCGCGAGCCGCCTTCTCGGGGGCGTCCGAATTGGCCTTTTGGGCCACCTCGAGCAGGCCGCGCTTCTTCAAGCTCTGGGCCGCCCGCAGGAAGGCCGGCACCATCAGCGGATCAAAGTGCGTGCCTGCGCCCTCCTCGATGATCTTGACCACCTTCTCGAAAGGCATGCCGCGCCGATAAGGTCGATCGGCAAAGAGGGCATCGAACACGTCGGCCAGGGCGATGATGCGCGCCGCCAGAGGGATTTCGTCGCCCTCGAGGTTGTCCGGATAGCCCTTGCCGTCCCAGCGCTCATGGTGGCCGCGCACAGCGGGACAGAGCTTGCGCAGCGACGGGAAGCGATAGAGAATCTGCTCGCCATAGACCGGGTGCATCTTGATCAGCGCGAACTCTTCCTCAGTCAGCTTGCCGGGTTTGTGCAGAATTTCCTCCGGCACGCGCAGCTTGCCGATGTCGTGCAGCACGCCAGCGCTCCACATGTCGTCGGCCGAGAGCCAGCCCGAGAGCTTGTTGCGGTAGCCCTCGGAAGTCTTCGAGAGCAGGTAGTCGTGCTCGCCTATGTCCTTGAAGAGCGCGCCCAGGCGCACCTGGCTGCGAATTTCCGGGTCCTCGATGCCCAGCTCGTTGCAGAGCTCCAATGCCAGCTCCATCACGCGCACCGAGTGCTGGTGGGTGAACTCGCCCCCGGCTGCCAGCATGGCCAGCAGGTGGCTGATCACCTGATCCTCGGTGGGCTGGTTGTCCTTGCGCGCTTTCTTGTAGACCGCGTCGATGGTGCCGGCGGCATAGCGGACCATCCGGTTCACCATCAACTCAGGCAGCGCGCCCTCGAGCCACATCTGCACCAGCAGATAATTGCGGTCCACAGCCCTGAGGGGATTGCTGGCCCCGCTCTTGAGCGAGGGCATGGCCGGTCGAGCTCCCTTCTGAGCGGCAGCCTGCTGTTGCTGGGCCAGACGGCTGGCCAGCTTGGCCCTGGCATTCTTCTGGCTCTTGGGCGACCCTTTCGGCTGGCTCGAACGCTGGCTGCGGCGACCCTCCTCCGAGCGCCGGCTCTTCAGCCTGCGACCCGGCTCGCTGCCCGCCTCTCCGCGAGCGTGGGCCCCGAACCGCTGGTGGCGACGAGCCTGCTGCTGCTGAGGCTTCCTGGCAGCTTCCTGAGCCTGAGGACGACGGGTCTGGCTGGAAGGCGTACCCGAAGCGGTATGCGGCTGGTTCGGCTCGTCTTGCTCGAGAGATTGCAGCTGATTTCTGGCTTTGGCGAGCTCGGCCTGGGAATTGGCCAGGCGAGCTTTTGCCTGCTGCTGCTGAGCCTCGTGCTGACGATTCGTGCGCGAGTCTTGCTGACGAGAGGGCGTCTGAGCCCGCTGCTGTTGGGCTGGCGCCTCGCGATGATGTTGCGTCGAGGGCTCACGGTGCTGAGTGGACTCGCTGGTGTGCCGGCGAGCGGCCACGTCGGTAACCTGCGACTGCTGGGGCGACAGGCGAGCTGAGGTGCGCTGCTGGGCCGACTCGCGCCCATCTCCCAGATTGCGCCGAGCCTCAGCCTGAGCCCGTTCGTCGAGGCGCTCGCGACGCACGTCCTGGGCCTCCTGGCGCCCCTGGGACTGGCCGCGCCGGTCCTCATCCGGACGTCCCTGCTGACCACGGTCGACCTGCTGCTGGGACGAACGATCCTCCTGGCGCTGCTGGGGACGGTCATCCTGACGCGGGCCATACTGAGTCTGTTGCTCCTGCCGGGTCGACTGCTGGGACTGGTCCTGGCGAGTCGACTGCTGGGGCTGGTCCTGACGAGTCGACTGCTGGGGCTGGTCCTGACGAGTCGACTGCTGGGGCTGGTCCTGACGAGTCGACTGCTGGGGC